>Ga0079224_100000219_pt1 | contig 49749 bp, 9 predicted proteins | sample Stecom2015_FD_80414 | JGI IMG/M metagenome (GOLD analysis project Ga0079224, IMG submission 80414) | Agricultural soil microbial communities from Utah to study Nitrogen management - Steer compost 2015 | ecosystem: Environmental > Terrestrial > Soil > Agricultural land | place: USA: Utah... | reverse complement strand
CTCCAGCCCCGCGATGTCGAACGACAACGTCGTCACCGCCAGCAGCACGTCGGCCTCGCCGCACCCCGGCTCCGCGCGCATCGAGCACAGGAAGTTCGTCAGCGCCCGGTGCGGGATCTCCACCCCCTTGGGCTTGCCCGTCGACCCCGACGTGTACAGCACGTACGCCAGATCGTCCGATCCTGCCGCTGGCGGCAGGTCCTGCCCGTCCACGAGGTCACCCGCCGCGAAGCCGTCCAGGTTCACCACCTGGACTGCATACATCGGCAGCAATCCCGCCAGGCTCGTCTGCGTCAGCAGCAACGAGGCCTGCGAATCCTCCAGCATGAACGCCAGCCGTTGCGCCGGAAAGGCGGGGTCGAGCGGCACGTAGGTGCCTCCAGCCTTCAGCGTCCCCAGCAGGCCCACCAGCATCGCCGGCGTACGCTCCACGCACAGGCCCACCAGCACCCCGGGGCGCACCCCCAGTGCACGCAGATGCACCGCCAGCGCGTTGGCCCGCGCGCTCAGCTCGCGGTAGCTCAGCGACTCGTCGGCATACGTCACCGCCACCGCATCCGGACGCCGCGCCACCTGCTCCTCGAACAACTGCGCCACCGTACGGTCCCGGGGATACACAAGCGCAGTCTGGTTCCACACCTCGATCAACTGGCGCCTCTCGTCGCTGCCCAGCAGCGGCAGCTCCGAGAGGCGACCCATCGGGTTCGCAACGATGCCCTCGAGCAGCGCCTGGTAGTGCCCCACCAGCCGCTCGATGGTCTGTGCATCGAACAGGTCCGTGTTGTACTCGACGAACCCGCGCAACTCGCCCCCCGCCTCGCCCAGGTACACGCTCAGGTCGAACTTGGAGATGCCCAGCTCTGCGGGCATCGGGCTGACGACCAGGTCCCCCAGCGGCAGACCCTCCGGCGACGGCCCCTGCATGCTGAAGAACACCTGGAACAGCGGACTGCGGCTGAGGTCGCGCGCGGCGTTGGCCTCCTCGACCAGCTTCTCGAACGGCAGGTCCTGGTGCGCCATCGCGCCCACCGTCGCCTCGCGAACACGCCCGAGCAGCTCCACGAAGCGCGGATCGCCCGACAGATCGGTGCGCAGCACCAGCGTGTTCACGAAGAACCCGATCAGGCCCGCGACCTCGGAGCGCCCCCGGTTGGCCACCGGGATCCCCACGGCCACGTCCTCCTGCCCGCTGTAGCGGCACAGCACGGCCTGAAACGCCGCCATCAGCGTCATGAACAGTGTCGCCTTCTCCCGAAGACCGACACCCTTCAACGCTGCCGTCAGCTCGGCCGATAGCGCGATCGGCCGCCACGCCCCTACGAACGTCTGCGCCCTCGGGCGCGGCCGATCGGTCGGCAGCTCCAGCGTGCCGAGATTGGCCAGCCGCTCCTTCCAGTACGCGCGCTGCACCCGCAGCAGCTCGTCGGTGAGCTGCTCGCGCTGCCATACCGCGTAGTCGGCGTACTGGATCGGAAGCTCTGGAAGTGGCGACGCACGGCCCCGGCGGAACGCGTCGTACAGCGCGTGCAACTCCCTGAGCAGCACCTCCATCGACCAGCCGTCGCTGACGATGTGGTGCGTCGTCACAGCCAGCACGTGCTCGTCATCGGCGAGCCGGAACAGCCTGGCCCGAATCAGCGGGCCCGTCGCCAGATCGAACGGCTGGCGAATCTCCTCGTCCACCAAGCGCTGCAGATCGCTCGCCCGATCGGTCGCGCCCGCGACGTCGACGACAGGACACGCCAGCGTCATCGACGGCGCGATGACTTGCACCGGTGCACCGCCTTCGTCCGCAAACGTCGTGCGCAACGCCTCGTGGCGATGCACGATCTCGTTCAGACTCGCTTGAAGGGTCGCAACATCCAGTTCACCGGCAACCCGGCAGACCATCGGAATGTTGTAGACCGCTCCGCCGCCCTCGAGCCGGTCGAGAAACCATAGGCGCTGCTGGCCGATCGAAGCCGGAAAGATGTCCGCTTCCGCGTTCAAATGGCCCTCGGTGCCCTTGGAGACGAGGTTTCCACTTTCAGGCACTGCTGCCTCGTTCATTTCACGACCAGTCTCTGCTGGAACATTGCCGGCCCAGGTTAGCGACCTGCTCGCCTGGGCAAGCGAGCGATGGGCCTGGAGGTATGGCCCGCTGTCCCCGTCGTCGCTGGTACGCCTGACGCTCCGGCGTCCCTTGCCCCGGATACTACCTGCTCGATGCGGCGAGCGAGATCGCGAACGGTAGGCGTCTCGAAGAGTGTCTGCAGAGGCAGACCGACCTTGAAGGTCGCGTCCACCTTTGACATGAGGCGAACCGCCAGCAGCGAGTGCCCTCCGAGATCGAAGAAGTCCGAGTGCGCACCCACCCGCTCGACCCCTAGCAACTCCCTGAAGATCGTCGCCACCTGCACCTCGGTCGGCGTGCGCGCCTCCACGAACGCCTGTGCTTCGCCGATCGCCCCGGCCTCCGGCGCCGGCAGCGCCTTACGATCGATCTTGCCGTTGGGCGTCAGCGGCAACGCTTCGAGCTGCACGAAGTACTGCGGCACCATGTAATCGGGCAGGGACTGGCGCAGCGTCTGGCGCAGATCCGCCCCCGACACCGACTGCCGGCCCCCCGGCACCACGTACGCCACCAGCACCGCCGTTCCCGTGTGATCTACTCGAGCGTCGACCACCGCTTGGCCCACCCCGGGACACGCCCCGAGCGAGGCCTCGATCTCCCCCAGCTCGATCCTGAAACCCCGCACCTTGACCTGGTGATCGCGCCGCCCGACGAACTCCAGCTGCCCGTCGGCGCGGTAGCGAGCCAGGTCTCCTGTGCGGTAGACACGCACCGTCCCCACCTCCGGCAAGGCGACCGACACGAACTTCTCGGCGGTGAGTTCTTCGCGGTCGCGATAGCCCCGCGCAAGGCCGTCGCCACCGATGCACAACTCGCCCGCCACGCCGATCGGTGCCGGCAATCCCGACGGCTCGAGCACGTACAGCTGCGTGTTTGCGATCGGCCGCCCGATCGGGATAGTCCGCGACGTTTCGTCCACCCTGCACAGCGTCGACCAGATCGTCGTCTCGGTCGGGCCGTACAGGTTCCACAACTCGCCGCCCAGCCCGGACAACTTCTGTGCCAGCTCGCGCGGCAAGGCCTCGCCGCCGCACAACATCTTCAGCCCGGCGCGGCCCCGCCAGCCCGATTCCAGCAACAGCCGCCAGGTTGCCGGCGTCGCCTGAAGGATCGTCGCCCCGCACTCCTGCAGCAACCCCGCCAGCCGCACGCCGTCCAGCGCGTCCGTACGGCTCGCCAGCACCACCGTCGCGCCGACCGTCAGCGGGCCATGGATCTCCAGCCCCGCGATGTCGAACGACAGCGTGGTCACCGAGACCAGGCGGTCGCCTTCGCGCAGACCGGGTTCGCGGTGCATGGAGCACAGGAAGTTCACCACTGAACGGTGCTCGAGCTGCACCCCCTTGGGCCTGCCGGTCGACCCCGACGTGTAGATCACGTAGGCGAGGTTTCGCGCGCCACTGAGCGCCGGCAGGTTTGCGGTCGCCTGCTGCGCAATCAGCGGCCAGTCCGCATCCAGTCGCACGCGCACCAGCGACTCATCCAGTGCCCCGGCCAGATCCTGCTGCGTCACCACCACCCGCAGCCCCGCGTCGCTCACCATGTAATCGATGCGGTCCTTCGGAAACGCTGGATCCAGCGGCACGTACGCCCCGCCCGCCTTCAGGATCCCCAGCAGCGCCACCACCATGTCGGCCGAGCGCTCCATCCAGACCCCGACCAGCGATTCGGCGCCAACCCCGAGTTCCCGCAGGTGCCGCGCCAGCCGGTTGGATCGCTCGTTGAGCTGCGCATAGCTCAGCGACTGTCCGCCGAAGCGCACCGCCTCGGCTTCCGGCACACGCATCGCCTGCGCCTCGAACAGCCCGTGCACCGTCTGCTCGCGCGGATACTGGGCTGCAGTCGCGTTCCACTCCACCAGCAGGCGCCGAAGCTCGGCATCGGAGAGCATCGGCAACTCGTCGATCCGCGCATCGGGGTTCTCGACGAACCCCTGGAGCAGGCTGCGGTAGTGATTGATCACCCGTTCGATCGTCGCCGCATCGAACAGGTCGGTGTCGTACTTCATGACACCTAACAGGCGGCCCGCGCGGTCGATCATCTGCAGTGCGAGATCGAACTGACCCTCCTGCTGGGCGAGCGGATAGGGCGAAAGGTGCAATCCGCCGAACTCGGCCGGGTCATCGCCCTCGTCACCAGCGAGCAGCCGTTCGAGTTCCCGGAACTGGTCGAAACGCTGCAGCACGAAGAACGTGTCGAAAAGCGGCGAGCGGTTCGAGTCGCGACGGGGCGCGAGCCGCTGCACCAGCAAGGGCAACGGAAATTCCTGTGCGTCGAGCGCGCCGAGCATGGTTTCGCGGAGTTGAGCGATGAGCGCGCGAACGCTCATCGGCGGCTGCATGCGCGCGCGCACGGGCACCGAGTTGACGAAGTCACCGACGACGCTTGTCAGCGCCGCGTTGTTCCGACCAAAAACGGGCGTACCGACGATCACATCCGGCGTGCCGGAGAGGCGGTGCAACAGTGCGTCGAAGCCCGCCAGCAGCACGACGAACAGCGTCGTACCTTCCTGACGCGCCAACAGCCTGAGCCGCTCGCTCAGCGGCGCGTCCAGCTCGAAGCCGACGGATCCACCGCGAAATCCCTGCAGCGCCGGACGCATGCGGTCGGTGGGCAGGTCGAGTGCGGTCGGCAACTCGGCGAGCTGATCGCGCCAGTAGGCCCAGAGGCGCTCGCCCTCCGGTCCCGCGAGCAAGCGCTCCTGCCAGGCCACGTAGTCGCTGTACTGCATCTCGGCCCGGGGAAGGCCCGCTGGCGCGCCGCCGGCCGCCTCGGCGTAGAGCTTGCCGAGTTCTTCCAGCGCCAGCAGCAGCGACCAGCCGTCGGCCGCGATGTGGTGCACCGTCAACAGCAGCACGTGGTCATCATCGGCACTCGTGTAGAGCGAGGCTCGGAACACCGGCCCGTGTTCCAGGTCGAACGGGCGCCGGTAATCAGCTTCGACAAGCTCGCGCAGCGCGCGCCGTTCCAGTCCTCTCGCGTCGTGCAGCGTAAACGATGCGCTCGCTGACCCGACCACACGCTGGACGGGGACCCCGGCTTCCAGGCCGTAGGTGGTGCGCAGCACCGCGTGCCGGTCGACCAGCGCCTGCAGTGCATGTCGCAGCGCCCCGACGTCGATCGGGCCGTTCACGCACGCCGACATCGCCACGTGATACGCGGCACTGTCGGGCGCCTGCTGGTGCAGGAACCAGAGGGAACGCTGGCTGAACGATTGCGGGTGGACGGTCGTAATGCCCGACGCCCGGATGCGCAATTGCTCGATCACTTCGTCGCGTCGCGCCGCGAGCTGCGCGCGATCCTCGGGCCCCAGTGCGCCCCTGGGGGCGCGGAACCGCAGACCCCTGCCCTCGAACCACAGCTCGATGCCCTGGCGTTCCAGCCTCTGGAGCAACTCGCCGCCAGACATCATATGGACCCCTCCTCCCAGACTTCCTCGCCGGCCTCGGGGGCCACGTGTTCACCCGGCGCCGCCACGAATGCCTCCAGCACCGTGGCCGTCAGCTGGTCGATGCTCGGCCCCTGGAGAAACTGGATCATCGGCAGGACGACGCCGAGGTCGGCTTCCACCGAATTCTTCAGTTGCACGGCCATCAACGAGTCGAATCCCAGCGCGGACAAGGGCACCGTCGGGTCCAGCCTCGTGATGCCCATGCCCAGGGCACGCGCCGAGGAGCGATGCAGATAGGCCCGCAGCTGCGCCGCCCGCTCGTCGGGCGGCACACTGCCCAGCTTCGCCCTGCTCATGCCGGCGTGCGGCGCGGGCGCGTCAACGATGCCATGACCGCCGGCCAGCGTCTCCAGGAATCGATCCGCTGCGAGCGCCGGATAGGCTGCCGCGAGCGCCCGCCAGTCTACCGGCATCACCGCGGCCTGCGTATCGCCGGCCGCCAGCAAACGCTGCAGCGCGGCCAGCCCGCGCGCGGTCGGGATCGTTGCCACCCCGGTGAGCATCGCACCTGCGGCACTTCGTCCGGCGGTGACCGCCATGCCGACCTCTCCCCAGGTGCCCCAGTTCACGCTCAACGCAACCATGCCCCGCGCGCGCCGGTGGTGGGCCAGAGCGTCCAGGAAAGCGTTGCCGGCCGCGTACCCGCCGAGCAGCGGCGACGGCAGCAGCGAAGACGTCGAAGAACACATCACGAAGAATTCGAGCGGCGCATCGGCAAGCAACTGCTGAAGACGCCATGCCCCGACGGCTTTTGCGTCGAGCAGGCTGCGGAAGGCACTGCCGTCCTGCGCATCGAGCGCCGAGAACCCGAGCACGCCGGCCGCGTGGATCACGCCGCCCACGGGCGGCTCGCCACGCCCCTGTCGTCGCGCCAGACACCCCTCGAGGTCACCCGGCCTCGACACGTCCACGCTGGCGACCTCGACGCGGGCACCGAACGCCTCGAGAGCTTGCACCGCCGCAATGCGGGAGCCGTCGCCGCTCGTCGGATCCACCTCGCTCCAGGCACTGCGAGGTGGCAATGCGGTGCGACCGACGAGCAGGAGGTTGCGTGCACCGTTGTCGACGCACCAGCGCGCCATGGCCAGGCCGATTCCGCCCAGGCCGCCGGTGACCAGGACCGTACAGTCGGCGGAGACAGGGAAGCGACTCCCGTCCCCGTCGCGACGAGACCTGCGAACGAGGCGCGCGACGTGGCGTCGCCCGCCGCGATACGCAACCTTGTCTTCCGGGTCGCCCGCCTCGGCCTCCCGAATCAGCTGAGCGGCCGCCGCCGCAGCATCGTTCGGCGCTTCCAGGTCGACCAGTCCGCCCCAGAGCTCCGCGTGCTCGACCGATAGCGTGCGCCCCAACCCCCACAGGGTCGCGGCCCACGGTGCGCCGCAACGATCGGATTCGACGACGGGCTGGGCGTCCGCAGTGATCAGCCACAGGCGGGTCCGGCCCGCCGCGGTACCGGCGTTGAGGGCATGCAGCAGGTGCAGCACGCTCTGTGCGCCCGTGGAGATCGCGACATCGACGAGGTCCGTCGTCGCGCTGGAGTAAGCCGGGTCGAGCGACCAGAGATGCAGCACTGCGGATGTCGAGCCGACCGCCTGTACGAGGCGGTGGTAGTCGTCAGCGTTGTCCGGCCGCACGGTCGCGAGGTCGTCCCGCAGTGCAAAGCCCTCGCCCGGCCTGACCAGGACGGTGCGCGCCCCGGAAGCGCGGCGCTTCACCGCAACCGACTCCGCAACACCCGTCGCGTCCGCGAATACCACCCACGTGCCCGGGCCGGCGGCACGAGCTCCCGCCTGTCCGAGGACCTGCGGTTGCCAGCGAACCCGATAGAACCAGTCGTCCGGAACGCCAAGCAGACTGGCGCCTGCGTTCTCGTCCAGGTACCAGAGCCGGGCGTCGAGGGTCTCGCAGACCAGGGCGCCTTCGGCGTCGTAGACGCGCACGTCGCCGACGACCACGCGGCTCGTAGGTTCGACCGGGGCCTTCAGTCGGGCGTGCACGCGCAATTCGGCACCGACCGGCGACCTGTAGAAGCGCACCTCGCCGACCCCTCCACCGACGAAGGCGCCGTCTGTCGCACCGCCCGAGCTATCGAACGGCACGGTCGCGACAAGGGTGTGGCCGCAGGAATCGGACACGGCGGGGTGAAAGCGATAGCGCGGCATCTCCTCGGCCAGCGACGCGGCGACGGCGACCTGCCCCACTGCCTCCCCATCGGTGAACCGCGCCGCGTGGAGCCCCTGGAAGGCAGGGCCCCATTGGTTGCCTTTCCTGGCGAGCACCGCATAGAAGGCCTTGCCATCGATTTCCCGGGTACAACGCGCTCGCGCCGCCTCGTACTCGCGGTCGGACGACGCGTCCGCGTCGGGAGACTCGATGAGCTGGAGTTCGGCGCGCATGTGCGCGGTCCACTCGGACGCCGCGGACTTGTCGCCTTCGAGCGGGCGACTGTGCACGGCAAACTGCGCCGGCCCTTCCGGCGACACATGGAGGACGGACTGGACGCCGCGCCGCTCCCCCTCGTGCAGGACGATCGGCTTCAGGTTCTCGATGTTTCGCACCGACATCGCGCCCGTTCCCAGAAGCTGCGCACCCGCCGAGAGCGCCATCTCGATGTACGCCGTGGCCGGCACGATCGCGGCCCCCTGGACGCGGTGATCGGCGAGCCACGGCAACGCCTCCAGGCTGATTGCCTGCTCCCACACGGTCGTGCCGGGGACACTCGCGAGATCGAGACGTTCGCCCAGCAACGGGTGTCCAGCCACCGGCGCGGCGAGACGTCCACGAGGGTCGGCGTCCACCCAGAAGCGTTCGCGCTGGAATGGGTACGTCGGCAGCGCGATCCGCCGTGTCGCCGGCCCGCACGACACCGCATCCCACTTGATCGTCGCGCCCCGTGCGTACAACACGCCCAGCGCCTGACGCATCTCGCGAAGATCGTCGCGATCGCGCCGCAGCGACGACGTCATCGTCCAGGATGCATCGGCACCTGCCCGCGCCGCGAGATTCAGCAAGGTGGGATGGGGACCGATTTCGACCAGCACGCTGGCTCCGGCGCCGGCGAGCACCCCGATGCCGTCCGCGAACCGGACCGCCTCGCGCGCGTGGCGCCGCCAGTAGGCGGCATCGGGCTTCACGCCGTGACCAAAGACCGCGCCGGTCAGGTTCGACACGAGTGGAATTCTTGGCGGCTCATGGGGAACCTTCGCTGCGCGACGCTCGAACTCGTCCAGAATCGGGTCGAGAAGCGGAGAGTGAAACGCATGCGAGACCTCGAGCTCGCGACTCGTGACGCCCGTTCTCGCCAGTTCGGCCAGCACATCCTTCAGCGCCGCTGCATCGCCCGTAAGCACGGTCTCTTCGGGACCGTTGACCGCCGCGATCGCCAGTACCTTCGACCTGCCGGCGATGTGCGCCGCCGCCGTCGCCTCGCCGCAGAACACCGCCGCCATGCCGCCGCCGCCCGGCAGCGATTGCATCAGGCGCGCACGCTCGACGACGAGCGCAAGGGCGTCCTCGAGGCTGAACACCCCGGCGACGCAGGCTGCGACGTACTCGCCGACGCTGTGACCCATCACCAGCGCGGGCGTGACACCCCACGAGCGCCACAACTCGGACAATGCGTACTCGAGCGCAAAAAGCGCGGGCTGGGTGTAGGCGGTCTCGCCGATTGGCGTATCGGCGCCCTCTTCGGGGAACAGCACCGCCAGGAGCGGACGCGCAAGCAGCGGCTGAAGGATGGTCGCAGCACGGTCGATCGCAGCCCGGAAGACGGGCTCGCTCGCGTACAGGCGCCGACCCATGCCCGGATACTGCGACCCCTGGCCCGTAAACAGGAAGGCGATCCTGGGCCGCTCGTTCACCCTCAGGTTTCCAGCGACGGCCCCGTCGGGCATTTCGCCGTCCGCGAGCGCCCGCATCTGGCGCTCCAGGTCCTTGCGGTCCTCGGCGACGAACGCGACCCGGCTGCGGTGATGTGCGCGACCCACGCCGAGCGTCAACGCCACTTCGGCGAGCGTCGCCCGCGTATCGCGCGACAGGAACCCGGCGTATCGCCCCGCCAACTCGCGCAGAGCCAATGGCTCACGAGCAGATACCGGAATCAGCTGTGGCCGCTCCGTCCCCTCTGCTGCAGCCGGCCGAAGCGGCGCTTCCTCGATCACGACGTGCGCATTCGTACCACTGAAGCCGAATGAACTGACGCCGGCGCGTCGCACGCGCGCGCCACGAGGCCAGGGCGTCAACACGGTCGGTACGACGATCGGCAGGCTCGACCAGTCTATGCGGGGATTCGGGTCCCGGAAGTGCAGATGCGGCGGAATCGCCTCGTGTTGCAGCGACATCACCACCTTGATCAGACCGGCCAGCCCCGATGCCGCCTCCGTATGACCGAGGTTCGTCTTGATGGACCCGATCAGCATCGGGCGATCTGCGGGACGCCCGTGTCGCATGACGCCACCGAGCGCCTCGACTTCGATCGGATCGCCGAGCGGCGTCCCGGTGCCGTGAGCCTCGACATAGTCGATGTCCGCGGGCTCGAGCCGGGCGCTGGCCAGCGCGCGACGAATGACCGCCTCCTGTGCCGGACCATTGGGGACCGTCAGGCCGCTGCTGCGGCCATCCGAATTGACGGCTGACCCGCGAATCACCGCGATGATCGGGTCACCCGCCTCGAGCGCGTCGGGCAATCGCTTCAGCACGATCGCGGCGCAGCCTTCCGCGCGGACGAAACCGTCGGCCGCGGCATCGAATGTCTTGCACTTGCCGTCCGGCGCCATCATGCCCCACTTGGAGAAGAGCACCATCGCATCCGGCGACAGGATGACGTTGACGCCGCCGGCCAGCGCCATGTCGCATTCCCCCGTGCGCAGACTCTGGCACGCGAGGTGGACTGCAACCAGCGACGACGAACAAGCCGTATCGGTGGCGACGCAAGGTCCCTGGAACCCGAAGGTGTAGGCGATGCGTCCAGCCGCCGCGTTGAGCGCGCTTCCCGTGGCGGAATACACGTCCGAGCTCGCCGGCCCACCCACGCGCATGAGTTGACCGTAGTCGCTGGTCGTGATGCCGACGAACACCCCGGTCGCGCTGCCGGCCAGCCGATCTGTCGCGACCCCGGCGCTCTCCAGCGCCTCGGTCGACACCTCGAGCAGCAATCGCTGCTGGGGGTCCATCGTGGCAGCCTCGCGCGGCGAGATGCCGAAGAACTCCGGATCGAACCGATCGACCTGGCGAAGAAACCCTCCTCGACGGGTAATCATCTTGCCCGGCGCGGCCGGATCGCTGTCGAAGTAGGCGTCGGCATCCCAGCGATCAGCGGGGACGTCGTCCACGGCATCGACGCCGTCGCGAACCAGTTCCCAGAGCGCTTCGGGTGATTCGGCCCCGCCCGGATAACGGCAGCCGGCGCCGATGATCGCGATCGCGACGTTCCGGCTTCGTTCGCTTTCGTCGAGGCGCGACTGCAGGCGGTCGATCGCGGCCAGCGCGTTCTGAAGTACGCTGCGGCGATCGCCAGCCGCGGCGTCGGTGCCCACCGCTGTTGCGCCCGCAACGGCCCGATCATCCTGCATGTTCACGACTCCCCGGCATCACAAGGCCGCAACAACGAAGCATCGCGCATCCACATGAACAGGGCGATGGCCGCGATCAGCACGACGGCAATCGCAGTCTCGGTTCCGGGGCGCCCCTGCCCCATCCCCCACGCCAGCCCCAGGGCTGCGACCAGCTGCAGGTAGGCGAAGGGCGCCAGCATGAACACCGGCGTGGCCGCCGCGGCACGGTCGAGCGCGAGGAGCACCAGGTAGCCGAGCAGGCCAACGCCGACGAACGCCGCCAGATCGGCGGGCGACGGTGGAATCCAGACCGCCGGCATCGCCGGCGTCAGCGCAAGCAGCACGACCAATGCGGTATAGAAGAGATTGACCCTTCCGGTTTCGCCGCGAAGCGACCGCGTCATGACCACGTAGAGACTGAACGAAAGTGCCGCCAGCAGCGGAAACAGCCAGGACTGCCAGGAAGACAAATGCGCCGGTCGAAGCGCCAGCCAGGCAGCGGCGCAGCCCAATGCGCCGACGACCCAGACCGCCGCCGGCGCGCGCTCGGACAGGAAGATTCCGGAAAACGCGATCACCAGCAAGGGCGACACCCAGAAGACCGCGAGAAGCGTGGCGCTATCGACGCCGTGCCGAGCTGCGACCACCCAGGACACGGGCATGGCGAACATGAGCAGCGAACGCGCCACCTGGAATGCCGGCCGGTCGGTGCGCCAGAGAGAGCCGGGCTCGCGCCAACCCCACACCAGCAGCATCAGGCCGACGTGCACCGCGTAACGAGTCCACACGGTCTGGTAGGGCGAGTAACCCTGCAAGGCATGGGCAGCCAGTGCCTCGACGCCGGACCAGGCGACCGCGACCACGGCCATCAACAGCATTCCCTGACGACCCGGGCTCAACGCAGTTGCTCCAGACGCGCGGCAAGCCGCGCTTCGAGCTCGTCCTCGCTCAGTGCATCGAGATCGTCGCCGGCAAGGACTGGCGCGGCGGGCGCAAGGGATGCCGCAGGCGCGTGCTCGGCGTCGTGGCCGGATACTGCGGCACCGAGCAGCCTTTCGAGGAATCCTGCCAATGCGTGGACGTTCGGATAGTTGAACGTGAGCGTTGACGGCAGCGCGCAGCCCGCGCCGCTTTCGAGCCTGCGTCTGAGCTCCACCGCCATCAGCGAGTCCATGCCGAGGTCGAACAGACCCGTCGTCAGAGACACCTCGGCGCCGGCATCGAGTCCGAGGACCGCCGCAACCTCGCCCTGCACGAACGCCACCAGCAGGTCGCGCCGCGCGTCCGGCGAAGCTTGCGCGAGCCGTTCGGCCAGGCCGGTCTCCCGTGGCCCCGCAGCCGGGGGCGCCACCAATGGGGACGTCGTCCCCAGCCCGCTCAAGCGGGACAGGAACGGGCGTGCACGCCGCGCTTCGTGCAGAGGCTTGAGCGTGCTCCAGTCGACTTGCGCCACCATGGCCTGCGCCGCGTTGCCGGTCATCAGGCGCCCGAGTGCGTCGAGGGCCACCGCAGCCCGCATCGGCACGAGGCCGGCCTCCCGGAAGCTGCGTCGACTCTCGGCCGAAGCGAGTCGCATCGCCTCCCACGTACCCCAGTTCACCGAGAGCACGCGGCGGTCAGGCTGGTCCGCTGCCCGCGCGGTGGCGTCGAGGAAGAGGTTCGCGGCTGCGTAGTGAGCCAGGCCGGCAGCGCCGAGCAGCGCGGTCGTCGAGGAGAACAGGACCAGGAAATCGAGGTCCAGTTCGCGCGTCAGTCGCTGCAGGACCAGCGTCCCGCCGACCTTTGGCCGAAACATCGTCGTGACCTGGTCGGCCGTGAGCGACGAAATCGGCGCCTGGCTGAGCGCCGCCGCAGCGTGCATCACGCCGCGCAGCGGCGGAGCCTCGACCGACAGCCGGCTCATCACCCGTCGCATCGACGCCTCGTCGGCGACGTCACCTTCGAGCGCGAAGACGCGCGCGCCCAACGCCTCGATCGCGCGCACTCCGGGCGACGCAGCGTCGGCATGGCGCCCGAGCAGGGCGATGTGCTTGGCGCCCCTGTCGGCCATCCAGCGGGCCACGAGCAGTCCGAGGCCACCAAAACCACCGGTCACCAGATAAGTGGCGTCCGCGCGGAACTCGATCGCCTGCGTCTCGGGCGCTGGCGCCGGCACGAGGCGGCAGGCGAGCCGCGCGCCGTTGCGCCAGGCGGTCTGGTCTTCGCCATCGTCCGCGTCCAGCGCGTCGAGAAGGGTTTCGGCCAGCTCTTGGGTGGAGCCGCCGGATGGCAGATCGATCAGCCCGCCCCAGCGCGCCGGATGCTCCAGCGCGAAAACGCGGCCGACGCCCCAGAGCGGCGCCTGCCAGCGCGCATCGACATGGGGCTCGCTATCTGCGGCCTGTGTTCCCTGCGTCACGAGCCAGATCCGCCCGGCGGCCCGATCCTGCGCGACACGCCCCAGCACGCGCAAGGGCAGCGAGCAGGCCAGCGCCTCGCTGCGCCGGGCCGCGTCGTCCTCGCTGAGCCGCGGGCCTGTCAGTTCGAGCGCACCCAGATAGACCACGTTATCGACTTCGGGCAACGCCGATTCGAATGCATCGATCGGCAATTGCGTCACCGCATCGCCTCGGTCTTCGAGCCGCCGTGCCAGCGATGCGCCGATGCCGCCGTGATCCCCGAGCAGCGCCCAGCGCCGGGCCGGCGCACGCGCCACGATCAGTGCCTGCTGCGCGAGGCTTCGCTGGCCCGACGAATCGTCGGGTACCGTCGTCACGTCGGTGAATCCAAGCGCAGTGAGCAGGTCTCGCCATTGCGTGCGCCCGATGAGCGGATAGTCCGGACGAAGATCCGTATCGGTGAATCGCCACCAGCCCTCGGTCAGCCCGAACGTCAGATCGACCCATCGCTCCGGCGCAACGCCTTCGAGCCCCATCAGGATCCCGCCCGGCGCCAGCAGGGCGCGCGCGTGGAACAAGGCCTGGCGCAGGTCGGCCGTCGCATGCAGCACGTTGGCAGCGATCACGACGTCGTAGTGACCTGCGTCGAACCCCTGCTGCGACGGGTCGCGCTCGATGTCGAGCAGTGCAAAGCGCATGAACGGGTATTGCTGGAACTGCTCGGCCGCCCGGTCCAGGAACAGTGTAGACAGGTCCGTGAACGTGTATTCGACCCGCTGGACGGGCAGCAGCGGCAACACGTACGTCGTGGTGCCGCCGGTGCCCGCGCCGATCTCGAGAACACGCAGCCGGCTGCCCTCAGGCAAGGTCGCGATGGCGGCCCGCAAAGCTACCGCGAGCGCGCCATTGAAGGTCCGCGCGTAGGGCGACTCCACGTATAACTTGCGCGCCTCGGCGAACGAACCACCGGGGAACAGCAGGTGCAGCGGATCCTGCACACCGGTCAGCACACGCGCAAGTTCGCCGCCACAGCGACGCAGCGTCGAGAGTTCGGCGTCCACGTCCTTGAAGTGTTCGAGAATCGATCCGTAGCGCGACATGGGATCGGCGGTCGGCAAGCTGGCAGCGACCTCGAAGCCTTGACCCGAGTCGCGCACGACGCCCTCTTCCGCGAGGATCCGCACCAGGCGGCCGAAGAGACGCGTGTGGCGCGACACCACGCCGAGTTGCGCGGCCTCCGATTCGATCGTGAACCGGCGGCCGATCTGCGAATCGAAGCCCAGCACATGGAAAGCCGACGCCACGTGCTCCGCACTCAGGCGATCGAGTTCGGGCAGGAGCTCTTCGTATACCGACGCGTCGTTTTCGAGCGCCAGCGCGTGGAAGCGTTCGCGCACGAGGCGCATGAAGCGCGCCGGAGCGTCGAGCGAGCGTGCCGCCCGCACCCCGGCCGGCGCCGGCTCCCAGTCGAGACGATAGTACAAAGCCTCCGCCGGGGCCACGTCCGCGAAGCGCGCCAGCGCGTCTTTCGATGCCCTGCGCAGCCGCACGTCGCGGATCGATCCGAGCACCGACCCGTCGGACGCGCGCAGCGTGACGTCGGCGCGCCACTCGGCAGGTTGCGGCGAAGCGCCGTCACGGAGCCTCGCGTGGCACCACAGCCGGGACGGCAGGGGACCGGCCAGTTCCATGAACCCGACCTCGGTGAACAGGTAGACGTCTCCGCCATCCAGAGTCTGCGGCACCGCCATTCCTACCGCCTGCAGTGCGCCGTCGAGCAGGGCCGGATGCGCCCAGCACACCGCGTCTTCGGCGCAGGTCGGCGCCAACGCGACGCTCGCAAGGGCTTCGCCGTCGCGACGACTGGCGTCCTGGAGACTGCGGAAGCTCGGCCCCAAGTCAATGCCCATCCGGGCCAGCCGCTCGTAGTGGTCCGTGCAAGCTGTGGCGGCACCGAGGCTGCGCTGTATGTCGGCGATCGGCGCTGCGTCCGTCTCGGCCGACGAGGGCGCGGTGAACGACCGGACCAGCTTGCCGGTGACGTGCAGCTGCCATGGCCCGACCGCACCGGCGGCGCGACTGTGCACCCGGAACGCAAGCGAGCCGTCGGACTGGTCGTCGAACGAAATCTGTACGACTCGCCCGGCCGGCGGCAGCACCAGCGGTTCTTGGATGGCGAACGCATCGAGGCTACGAGCCGCGGGACCGAACGCCTCGCGCGCGCAGGCCTGCGCCATCTCCATGAACACCGGACCTGCCACCAGAACCGCGTCGCGGACGCGGTGATCGGCCAGATAGGCCGGTTCGTTCGGCGCCAGCGGGACCTCGAAGGTCGGCATCGCGGTCGAGAGGCGGGCGCCGAGCAGCGCATTCCCGCCGCGCGGCCGAGCCGCCGGGCGTGTCACGCCGGGCGGCGGCAGCCCAATCCAGTAGGATCGCCGCTCGAACGGATAGGTGGGCAGCGTCACGCGGTTCACGCGCCAGGGGCGATCGAAGCCGGCCCAGTCGACCGGCGCACCGTTGACGTACAACGTCGCGAGCGCAGCCAGCATCTCGTGCCAGTCATCCCTGCTTCGACGCAGCGAGTTCACGAACTGCACGTCGCCCTCGGGCAGCGAACGCTGCGCAAGCGCCGTCAGCGTGGGATGCGGGCCGACCTCGAGGAATGTCCGGTAGCCGTCGCGATACAGCGAGCTCACACCCTGCGCGAAACGCACCGGTTCGCGCAAGTGGCGCCGCCAATATGACGCGTCCGGCGCTTCCCCGCGGGTCAGCGTGCCGCCGGTCAGGTTCCATGCGACCGGGATGTCGGGCGCGCGCATCGTCACCGTACGTGCACACGCCTCCATCGCATCGAGCGCGGGCGCCACCAGTGGCGAATGTGCTGCCAGCGAGACGAAAAGCCGCTGGCCGCGAATTTCACGCTTCTCGAGGTCGGCCAACAGCGCATCCACCGCGTCGGCCGCGCCGGAGATCACCACGCTGTCGGGGGCGTTGACGGCCGCGATCGCGACACGATCGGCGACGGGCGCCACGGCTTCGGCGACCAGCTCGGGGGACGCGAACACGGCCGCCATTGAACCGCCAGCCGGCAACGCCTGCATCAGGCGTCCGCGCTCGGCGATCAGCCGCAGCCCTTCCTCGAGCGTGTATACCCCGGCCACGCAGGCGGCGATGTACTCGCCCACCGAATGCCCGATCACCGCCGCCGGTTCGATTCCCCACGAGCGCCACAGCTGGGTGAGCGCACATTCGACAGCGAACAAGGCCGGCTGGGTCCACACGGTGTCGTGGATCGGCGCATCGGCGTCCGTGCCTTCGACGAGCACCGAAAGCAGCGTACGCCCGGCCGTGTCCGGGCCGAGCAGTGCGTTGCACCGATCGATGACCTCGCGAAATACCGGCGACGCCTCGTAGAGACCCCTCGCCATGCCGGGATACTGCGAGCCCTGCCCGGTGAACAGGAACACCACCTCGGGAGGCTTGCCCGGCACCGCGACGCCACGATGCAACGCTGGATGCGGCTCGCCCCTCGCGAACGCCCGCAGCGCGGCGCATGCAGTCGCCACGTCGGCCGCAACGACCGCCAGGCGCTGGTCGAAGTGCGAGCGGCCTGCGCCGGCGGTGTGCGCGACGTCGGCCAGCGACAGCGCGGCATCGCCGCCGAGCGCATCGGCATATCGCAGCGCGAGCTGGCGAAGCGCTTCAGGAGTGCGCGCCGACAGCGGCAGGCAATGCAACGGCCGGCCCGACTCCGAAGGCGGCTGGATCGGGGCTTCTTCGATGATCACGTGCGCATTGGTGCCGCTGAAGCCGAACGAGCTGACCCCCGCCCGTCTCGGCCGATCACCGCGAGGCCAGGCACGCCCCGCCGGCTCGACCTTAACGGGGTAGTCCGACCACGCGATGTGCGGACTCGGCTGCCTGAAATGAAGGTGCGGCGGAATCCGCTGATGCTGGAGCGACAGGATCGTCTTCATCACGCCCGCCACCCCCGCCGCCGACTCGAGATGGCCGAGATTGGTCTTGACCGAGCCGATCAGCAGCGGGTCGCCTGCGGATCGTCCCCGGCCGAGCGCGCCCGCCAGCGCGCGCACCTCGATCGGATCGCCCAGCGAGGTGCCGGTGCCATGAGCCTCGACGTATCCGATGTCGGTCGGCTGCAAACCGCCGTCGGCCAGTGCCGCACCGATCACCGCCTCCTGCGCCGGGCCATTGGGGACGGTCAGGCCGCCACTGCGCCCGTCCTGGTTCGCTGCGATGCCGCGAATGACCGCAAGGATCCGGTCACCGTCGGACACCGCGTCGCTCAGCCGCTTGAGCACCAGCATTGCACAACCCTCGCCGCGGGCGAAGCCGTCCGCCGCGGCGTCGAACGTCTTGCATCGTCCGTCGGGCGCGAGCATGTGAGCCTTCGTCAGGGCGATCGTGGTTTCCGGCGCGCACATGAGGTTCACGCCGCCGCTCAGCGCCATGCGCGACTCTCCGCTGCGCAGGCTCTGGCAGGCTACGTGCAGGGCCACCAACGACGAGGAACAGGCCGTGTCGATCGACAGTGCCGGCCCCTGCAGGCCGAGGAAGTACGACAGGCGGCCGGAAGCGACGCTGTGTGCATTGCCCGACGCGAGGTAGGCATCGATCGACTCACTTCCGCGCTCGATGACCCGCTGGAAGTGGTCGCTGTTGCACACGCCGATGAAGACGCCAGTGGCCGAGCCGGCAAGCCGGTCCGCCGCCACTCCGGCGTGTTCGAGTGCTTCCCAGGTTACCTCCAGCAACAGCCGCTGCTGGGGATCCATCGTCAGCGCCTCGCGCGGTGAGATGCCGAAGAATGCGGAATCGAAACCGTCGACACGATCGAGGAATCCGCCGCTGCGGACCGACATCCGGGCCGGCGCGTCGGGGTCCGGGTCGAAGTAGGCATCGATGTCCCACCGGTCGGCCGGTACCTCGCGGATGGCGTCGCGCCCCTCGGACAGCAGTTTCCAGAATGCATCGGGATCGTTCGCCCCGCCCGGAAGGCGGCAGGCCATTCCGATGACGGCAATCGGCTCGCGGGGCCGCCGGCTTCCCGCCTCGAGCTGTTCGTGCAACTCGAGCGCCAGCAGCGCCAGCCGCTTGGGAGAGAGCTTGCCGATGCGCTCCAGGAAGTCGTTGCTCATCTCATACCTTTCGTTTCGCGCGCGCTGCGAGCTGACGCTCGACTTCCTCGTCCGAGAGATCCTCGATCGACACCACCAGGTCGGCGCCCGACGCCGTCACCGCGGAAGCGGCGGCTGTGCCCGCCGTCGCGGACACCGTGACCGCGCCCGCTTGCAGAACCTCGTCGAGCAGGTAGTCGGTGAGTGCGTCGATGGTGGGATAGTCGAAAAGCAGAGTCGCCGGGAGGCTCGCCCCCAAGGCCGTGCCGAGCGTGTTGCGCAGCTCGACCGCCAGCAGTGAATCGAGGCCCAGCTCGCCAAGCGGGGTGCGCGGATCGACGGCGCGCGACAGATCGATACCGAGTGCGCGCAACGCCCTCTCGCGCACGAACGCTGCGACGATCGAACGGCGACGCCCTGGGGCGGCCGAATGGACCTGCTCGCGCAAATCGATCGTGGCGGCACCGGCCGTGGTGGAACCGACCACCTGGGCGGTTTCGACATCACCCGCGAGATCGACGAGGAACGCCGGCGTCGAGCCGCTCGCCACCGTCGCGAGATAGCGTCGCCAGTCGACGGGCGACACCGTCACCTGGGCGCTGTCCTGCTGCAGAAGTCTCTCCATCGCCAGCAGGCCCTGTTCCGGGGTCAGCGCACCGACCCCCTGCGCCGACATCCGCTCGGTGACGCCGCGGTCGACGGCCGCGCCGACCCCGCTCCAGGCGCCCCAGTTGATGCTGAGCCCCGGCAGGCCACGGCTGCGGCGTTCGCGCGCGAGCAGATCGAGAAAGGCATTGGCCGCCGAGTGGTTCGCCTGCCCTCGCGAGCCCAGGACCGCCGCCACGGAGGAGAACAGCACGAAGAAATCCAGCGGGTCGCTGCGCGTCATCCTGTCGAGCAGGAACCCACCTCGAACCTTGGGGCCGAACGTGGCGGCAAATCGCGCATCATCCTGCTGGAGCAGGCCGGCGTCCGCGAGCACGCCCGCGCTATGCACCACGCCGCGCAGCGGCGGCCCGTCCGAGCGCAGACGCCGTAGCAGGGCACCCATTGCGGGCTCGTCGGTCACGTCGAGCGCCTCGGCAAGCGCCACGGCGCCGCGCGCGCGAAGCGCCTCCAGTTGCGGCATTGCCGCAGGCGTCGCGCCGCGTCGCCCGATCAGCACGATGCGGCCGGCGCCGCGTTCCGCCAACCAGCGCGCGACCTCCAGCCCGAGACCGCTCATGCCGCCCGTGACGAGATAGGTTCCATCGCGCCGGATTGCTGGCGTCGCCGCCGGACCGTGGCGTACCACGATCTTGCCGGCGTGGCGTGCCTGCGCCATGAACCGGAAGGCCCGTTCAGCCTCGTCCGGTCCGAAAACGTGACGCGGCAGCGGTGCAATCGCGCCCTGACCGACGTCGTTCACCAGGCGATTCAGCATCGCACCAATCAGCGCCGGATCGCGGGACGCGGTCTCGCCCCAGTCGACGACGAAGTAGCGCAACTGGCGGTCGAGCGCCTCGACCCACTCCGGGGTCTTGATTCCGCGCTTGCCGATTTCGACGAAGCGACCGCCGTGGCACAGCACGCCGAAGCTGGCGTCGATGAGCTCGCCGGTCAGCGAGTTGAGCACGACGTCGACACCGCCGCCCTGCGTGAGCGCCATGATCTCGTCGGCGAACGCCGCGCTGCGCGAGTCGAAGACGTGGGCCACGCCTGTCGAGCGCAGCAGGTCCCGCTTCGCCGGCGAGCCGGCGGTCGCGAACACCTCGGCCCCGACACGCTGCGCAAGTCGAACCGCCGCCATCCCAACCCCACCCGCGGCGGCGTGGATCAGCACCCGCTCGCCGCGGCGCAGACCCGCCAGGTGCCCGAGGCAGAATTCGGCCGTGAGGAATGCGATCGGAATCGATGCTCCCTCCTCGACACTCATGCCTGCCGGTCGTGGTTGCACGAATTCCGCCCGCGTGACCACGTGCGAAGCGAAGCAGCCGCCCGCCAGGGCGAGGACCGCATCGCCACGCTTCAGGTGCGTCACGCCGGCGCCGACCGCGACCACGGTCCCGGCACACTCGCCGCCGAGCGGCCCGGGATCGCCGGGATACATGCCCAGCACGTTGAGCACGTCCTTGAAGTTGAGGCCAGTCGCCTCGACCGCGATCTCGACCTCGCCTGCACCGGGAACGGAGCGCACGGCGTGCTCGCGGCGCAGGGCGTCGAGCGAACCGCGCCTGGCCGCGGCCAGCCGCCACGGCAAGCCTGCCGCTGCCCGCTCTGCGATGCTTCGCCGCAAGCGTGTGAGACGCGCCACCCGGCGAACCTTCCCGCGCAGGGCGACCTGCGTTTCGTTGCCGGGCTCGTCGAGCTCTGCCGCCAGGCGCTCGATCGCCCCGCTATCGCCGTTCGCGTCGATATCGATGTCGACGCAGACGCCACGCAGTTCCGGGTGCTCCAGCGCAAGCGCCCTTCCCAGGCCCCACGCCGGCGCCTGCGCAGGTTCGAGCATGGGGTCCCCGGGGCCGGCCTGCTGACCGCCACGCGAAACCAGCCACAGACGCGGCGCCGGATTCTCGGCCACGAGCGCCTGCGCCAGGAACGCGGCGCTCAGTGCGCCCTGCAAGCGGGCCGCGTCGAGCGTGCCGAGGTCTGCACGCTCCCACGGCGTGATGTCGAGCGACCAGGCGTGAACCACGCCATGCACGACACGACCGGCTGCACGCAGGCCGGCGAGCAGCCGGCGGTAGTCGTTGGCCGATGACGGGTCGATGACTGCCTCGTCAGGCCCCTCGACGAAGCGCTCGCCGGGACGCACCAGCGTGCAACGGTCGCCGCGCGCCGCGAGTCGAGCCGCCAGTTTCGCGGCGACACCGCCGCGATCGGCCATCAGAATCCAGTCACGCGACGTCGCGGCGCCGGCGCGCTTCGAGGCACGCGCGAGCAGCAGCGACGACAGCGACAACACGCGGCACGGGTCGGCCGCTTGCGGCAACGCCACCGCGTCGTCGAAGCCACACTCGGCCAGCAACGCCAGCCAGCGCTCGCGGGGCATCGTCGGGTAGTCGGGCCTGAGGCCCGAATCCGTGAAGGCCCACCAGCCCTCGGTCAGACCGACCGTCAGGTCGAACCAGCGCTGAGGCGCGGTGACCTCGAGCATCGCCAGCAGCCCTCCCGGCGCCAACAGCCCATGCACCCGCGCCAGGGTCTTGCGCAGATCCGCAGTCGCGTGGATCACGTTTGAGCCGATGACCATGTCGAACCCGGCAGCCTCGAAGCCCTGCTCCTGCGGGTCACGCTCGAGATCGAGCACCGCGAAGCGCATGGACGGGCTGGAACCGAACCGCTCTCGCGCCCTGGCGACGAACAGCGGCCCCACGTCGGTGAAGGTGTACTCGACGCCGCTCGGCAAGCGTGGCACGAGGTGCGCGGTCGTGCCGCCGGTACCGGCACCGACTTCCAGCACGCGCAGCGGACGGCCACCATCGCGGGCCGCGACCGCCTTCGCGAAGACTTCGGCCAGGAGACCGTTGTAGAACCGCGAAGGTGGCGTATCGCGGTACAGCCGCTCCGCGGTGTCGAGCGACCCGCCGGGGAACAGCAGCTGCATCGGATCGAGCTCGCCGCGCAGTGCCTCGGCGAACTGACGCGCCACGCGACTCGTGAACTCGAGCTCGACGACGCCGACCGGGAACTGCGCCTGCAGCCGCTCCAGTTCCCGCTCGGGCTGCACGTCGGCGAGCGGCCGAACGACCGTCCACCCGCCGGCGATCGGAGCGAGTTGCCCGCGCTCCTGCAGGATCGCGAGCAGCCTTGCGAACAGGCGTCGGTGTCGATCCGCAACGCCCAGCCTTGCCGCGAGCGCCGCAGCCGCCACGATCTCGCCGACGCGCGGAGTCCAGCCCAATCGGCCCATCGTCTGCTCGACATAGTCGGCGCACAGCGACTCGAGCGCCGGAAGGAAAGCGTCGTAGCGTTCGAGGTCCGCCGACCGTCGCAAGTCCTCGATGGCAGCCGACGCGGAACCGGCAATCGTCGTCGGCGACCACTCCGGCGTTTCCGGCCTGGAGACCTCCTGCCATCGGGTCTCGTACAGGCAGTCCTCCAGCCAGCGCTCCCCGAGGTGTCCGATTGCGTCGCGCGAGACGCGCTTGAGCTGGATATCCGTCAGCTCTGCGACAACCGCGCCGTGCTCGTCGAAGACGCGCATGTCCGCACGGCGCGATTCGCCGCTGCCGGCGTTCACCGTCACGTGACTCCAGCAGCGAAGCCCCGGCCTGCCGTGAAGCACGTATCGCCCGACGCCGATGGGCAGGTACAACGCGGCGTCGGAATCCTCCGGCACGCCTGCCGCCAGCACCTGCAGGCAACCGTCGAGCAGTACCGGATGCATGCCGTAGGCCGCGGCGTCGCGCGCGAGGTCGGCCGAGAGTTCCACTTCTCCCAGCGCCTGCGATTCGCCGCTCCACAGGCGCCTGACGCTGCGGAAGCCGGGCCCGAAGTCCAGCCCGCATCGCCCGAAACCGTCGTACAACTCCGCGGGCATCCGGGCCTGCGTGCATTGGGCGCGGGCCTGCTCGAGGGATGGTCCCGTGGTCGGCGCGGTCGCGCCGCCGCGCAGGTTCGCGCTCACGTGCGCAGTCCAGGCTTCGTCCGCGCCGGCGTCGGCGTCGACGCTGGTCAACGTCGCGGTGCTCCGGTCGTCACGCACCGGGCTGCAGACGACCTGCACGATGCGCGCAGCGTCGCCATCATCGAGCAGCATCGCCTCCCTGACCGTGACATCCTCGACGCTGGCCCGCCCGCTGCCGAGCAGGTCGCGAGCGGCGGCCATCAGCGTATCGAGGTACGCGGTGGCCGGCATGATCACGTGCCCCTGCACGCGATGCTGCCGGACGAAGGCAGGCGAGTCGGCGCTCACCGAGGATTCGTAGACCGTTTCGGTCGTGGCGCCGCGCAGCTTCGTGCCCAGCAGAGGGTGGCCGGTGGAACGCCCGCGGGGAGTGCCTGTGAAGGTGCGCGGCCGAGCGCGGAACCAGTGACGCTCGCGCTGGAACGGGTAAGTGGGCAGGTCGGTAATACGGCGCCCGCTGCCCATGTCGAGGCCGCGCCAGTCCGGCTGCGCGCCCCCGAGGTATAACGATGCGAGCGCCTCGAGCATCTGCTCCTGGTCGCCCCTGCCCACGCGAAGCGACGGAAGCAGCAACGGCTGGTCGTCGCCGAAGCTGTCTCGGGCAAACGACAGCAACGTGGGGTGGGGACCGATCTCGATGCAGGCATCGGGACGCAGGCCTGCGATCTCGGCCAGACCGTCGCCGAAACGTACCGCCTCGCGCATGTGCCTGCGCCAGTAGCCCGCATGCGTGATCTCTTCGGGCTGCGCCGCCCGACCGCTGACATTCGAGACGAGCCGCACGCGGGGCGGAGAGAAATGGACCGAGGCGGCCTCCTTCTCGAACGCGTCGAGGATCGGGTCCACCAGCGGCGAGTGAAACGCGTGTGAGACGACGAGCTGCTGGCAACGCACGCCCCGCGCTGCGAATTCCCCGCAGATCGCGGCCACCTGTTCGGACGCGCCGGAGATGACGGTCTGTTCCGGGCCGTTGATCGCCGCCACCGAAACCATCGAACGCTGTTGCGCGAGCGCGTCTGCCACCCGCGCCTCGGGCGCGAAGATCGCCGCCATCGCACCGCCCGGCGGAAGCGACTGCATCAGGCGGCCGCGCGCCGCGATCAGCCGCAAGGCGTCTTCGAGCGAGAGCACGCCTGCAACACAGGCGGCGGCGTACTCGCCGACCGAATGGCCGATCACCACGTTGGGCGTCACGCCCCAGGAACGCCAGAGCTCGACCAGCGCGTACTCGATCGAGAACAACGCCGGCTGCGTGTACGCCGTTTCGTTCAATGGCGAGTTCGTCCCGGGCCCGGAAAAGATCACCTCGAGCAGTGGTCGCTCGAGGGCCGGGGCGAGCAGTTCGGCACAACGGTCCAGGGCTGCGCGAAACACCGGCCAGGCGTCATACAAGCCGCGCGCCATGCCGGGGTACTGCGCCCCCTGCCCGGTGAACAGGAAGGCGATGCGCGGCGGATCCCGGCGCGTGACGCGTGCGATTCGCAGGCCCTCTGCGGCTCTGCCGGCGGCGAGCGCGGCCAGCCGTTCCCGCAGCTCACCGACGGTGCGCGCCATGATCGTGGCGCGTTGCGCGAAGTGCGCCCGCCCCGCGTTGGCGGTGTAGCAGATGTCGGCGAGCGCGGCGTCGCTGCGCCCCTCGAGTGCCTCGGCATAGCGCGCCGCCAGTGCCTTCAGCGCGGCCTCGTCGCGCGCCGAAAGTGCCATCAACTGCCACTGCCTCCCGGACGATGGCGCTGCGATCGCGGGTGCCGGCGCCTCCTCCAGCACTGCGTGCGCGTTGGTGCCGCTGAATCCGAACGAGCTGACTCCGCCGATTCGCCGGCCGTTGATCGGCAGCCACGGCGTTTCCCGAGCCGCGACACGCAGCGGCAGCTGGTTCCAGGCGATGTGGGGACTGGGCGTGTGGAAATGCAGGTGCGCCGGAATCGTCCGGTGCCGCAGCGCCAGCACCACCTTGATGAGGCCGACGACGCCAGCCGCCGCCTCGAGATGACCGATGTTGGTCTTGACCGAGCCGATGTGGAGCGGACGCTCGGGGTCGCGGCCGCTGGCGAAGACTGCCCCCAGCGCCTGCACTTCGAGCGGATCGCCCAGTTGCGTGCCGGTGCCGTGGGCCTCGACGTAGCCGACGTCGCCCGGCGCCACGCCGGCACGCGCGAGCGCTTCGCGAATGACCGCCTCCTGAGCGGGCCCGTTCGGCGCGCTCAGGCTGCTGCTTGGACCGTCCTGATTGACCGCGGTGCCGCGAACCACCGCGAGAACGCGGTCGCCGTCGGCCTGCGCATCGGCAAGGCGCTTGAGCACCACCACCCCGCAACCTTCGCCGCGCGCGAAACCGTCGGCCGCCGCATCGAAGGTCTTGCAACGACCGTCGGGCGCGAGCATCCGGGAGTGCGACAACGCTATGTAGACCTCGGGCGACAGCATGAGGTTGACGCCGCCCGCCAACGCCATCCGGCATTCGCCGCTCCGAAGCGACTGGCAGGCGAGATGGACGGCCACCAGCGAAGACGAACAGGCCGTGTCGATCGTGATGCTCGGCCCCTGCAGGCCGAGCAGGTAGGAAAGCCTGCCCGACAGGACGCTGTGCGCGATGCCTGAGGTGAAATGAGCGTCGAGGAGGGCGTCGTCGCCGCTCTTGAGCTGCAGGTACGAGTAGTCGCTGCTGCACATGCCCAGAAACACGCCCGTGGGCGAGCGCTCGAGGCGATCGGGCGCCTGGCCTGCGCTTTCGAGCGCCTCCCAGCTCACTTCGAGCATCAGGCGCTGCTGCGGATCCATACCCTGCGCCTCGCGCGGCGCGATGCCGAAGAAGCCGGGATCGAATCGGTCGACGGTACCGACAAAGCCGCCCGCCCGCGTCGCGATGCGGCCGGGCACCTCCGGATCGGGGTCGAACAGCGCATCGGCATCCCATCGGTCGGCGGGCACCGGGCCGATGGCGTCGACCCCGTCGTGCAGCAGGCGCCAGAAGCTGTCGGCGTCGTCGCCACCGCCGGGCACGCGGCAACCCAGTCCGATCACCGCGATCGGCTCGCGCGCGGCCTGTTCCATGGCTGACAGGCGCGCTTCCGCTTCTTCCAGCGCGAGGAACGCGCGCTTGAGCGGCGTCAGCGTTGCGACGTCCATCGCAGGGGGCGGCGTCTCGGGCATCGGCGTACGAACCTCGGTCATTGCTTATGCAGTCGGGCCAGCAGCAGTGCCTCGACCTCCGAATCGCTCATCGCTGCCACCGCGGTGGCACCCAGCACTTCGCGGCGCGGCGTCGTCCCGGCACCCGAAGGCGCCCCCTCGTCGCGGGCGGCCGGCGCCAGCCGCTCGAGCAGAAATGCGGCGATCGCCTCGATCGTCGGGTGATCGAACATCAGCGTGGCGGGGAGCGGCTCGTCGAGCGCGAGCCCTGCGCCCAGCTGGTTGCGAAGCTGTACGGCCATCAGCGAGTCGAATCCGAGGTCCATCAGGCGATCGTGGCGACCCGGCGGCTCTGCGGCATCGAGCCTCAGGATCCCGATCACGCGTTCGCGCACGAACTCGCGCAGCAACTCGGCCCGCTCCGCCGGCAACGCATCGACGATGCGCCGGCGCATCGCCCTGGACTGATCTTCCTGAGCGCCAGGGGCCGCGCGCCCGGCCGGCGGCCGCGGTGCGCTTCCCGCATCCGCCGTGACGACCGTCGCGGCAGTGCGCGCGGCGCCCGAAGCCCGCTCGGTTCCCGTCGAGGTGCGCGTGCGCACTCCACCCGCCACCCAGCCGGCGATCACCCTTTGACTCATCGCGGCCGGTTCCGAGTTCTCGGGTGGCCAGGCGCCGACCTCGTCGAAGCCGGCGTCGCGCAGGGCCTGCAGCCACGCCGGCGCCGAAAGCAGCGGGTTGTCGTCGCGCAGATCGTCGTCGAACTGCTGCCAGCCTTCGATGAGGCCGGTGGTCATGTCGAACCACGCGAGATGCTCGGTCGACTCCACGAGCACGAGTACGCCGCTCGGTGCGAGCAGCGCCCGGATCGCGCGCAGCGCATCGCGCAGATTGCGCGTCGCGTGAACCACGTTCGCCGCCACGACGAGGTCGAACGATGCCGGAGCGTAACCTTGCGGCGCGGCATCGCGCTCCAGGTCGAATTCGGAAAACCGCACGAACGGGTATGCAGCGAACTTTTCGCGCGCCCGGTCGAAGAAAGTCGACGTGACATCCGAGTACCAGTACTCGCTCCGGCCAACGGGCAATACCGGCATGAGCGCCGACGTGGTGCTGCCGGTGCCGGCCCCGACCTCCAGGACGCGCAGCGGCGCCGAAGCGCCACGCGCAGCGACCAGCGCCTCGATGGCGCTGGCAGCCAGGGCGTTGACGTATCGCATCGGTGCCGACGACTGGTAGATCCCTTCTGCGAGTTCGAACGCGCCGCCGGGGAACAGCGTCTCGAGCGGGCTCTCGCGGCCGCGGATCACCGCTTCGAGCAGATCGCCGCAATGCGCGATGTAGGCCAGCAGTGCCGGGTTGTCGGCCAGCGCCGAGCGCGCTTCGGCCTGGCAGGAGGCGAGGCCCGGGTCGCCGAGCGCCTGCTCCGCGACGTACCGCGTACCGTCGATGCGCAGCGCACCTTGCGCTGCCAATCGCTGCAGCCAGCGCTCGAGCAGGTGCGCGTAGGTTTCCGGTGCCCCCAGGCGAATCCTGGCCTCCTCCGCTGTGACGCTCTCGCCCGCGTTGGCGAAAATGCCGGCGCCGCGCAACACGGTCGCTGCGTGCGCCACCGTGAGGCGCTCGAGGGTGGCCCAACGCTGCGCGTAGCCTGTCACGTCGACGCCGATCGGCGCGTGCGCCCACTGGCGGTCGAGTGCCGCAGCAAGGCGCTCCCACGAATGCGCGCCATTCACCGGGGTGCCGGCGTCGGCGCGGGGGGCCCGGTCGATCCAGTATCGGCGGTGCTTGAACGGCATCGTCGGCGCCGCGATGCGCGCACGAGGGTAGCCGCGGTCGAATCCCTTCCAGTCGATCTTCGCGCCCGCCACGTACAGTCGCTGCAGTCCGTCGAGCAAGTCGGTCCATTCCGGCGCATCGCGGCGCAGCGAGGGCAGCCACTCGACCTGCGCCCCGGGTGGCGCGCAGTCGGCGCCCATGCCGAGCAGGACCGGATGCGGTCCGACTTCGATGACATGCGTGACGCCCTGCGACAGCGCAGCGCGCAAGCCGTCGGCAAAGCGCACCGGCGCGCGCATCTGGCGCAACCAGTAGCCTGGCTGAGCCATCTCGTCGAACCCGGCAGGCGCGCCGCTCACGTTGGCGATCAGCGTGCATCGTTCCGCTCCGAAGCGCACCTTCGCGAGTTCGTCGCCAAGGGGCGCCAACGCCGGTTCGATCAGGGACGAATGGAAGGCGTGCGAGATTCGCAACGGGCGCCAGCGTACGCCTTGCGCGTCCAGGTGCGCGGTGAACGCATCGAGCGCTGCGCGAGCGCCACTCACGACGACCTGCTGGGGGCCGTTGAGCGCGGCGAGGTCGAGGCTCAGGCCGAGCGAGGCAATCGCGGCACGCACCTCGGACTCGGCGGCGAGCACCGACGCCATCGCACCGTCCCCGGGCAAGTCCTGGGTCAGGCGGCCACGCCGGACCAGTACTCGCAGGGCGTCCTCCAGCGGAAAGACGCCGGCCACGCAAGCCGCCGCGTACTCCCCCAGACTGTGGCCGAGGACGACGGCGGGCTCGACGCCCCACGAGCGCCAGAGCGCCGCCAGCGCGACTTCGACCGCGAAGAGCGCCGGTTGCGCGAAGGCGGTCTCGTCGAGCCGGGCAGCCGACCGCGCGGGATCGCCAAACAGCAATTCGACGAGCGGAACGTCCAGCAGCCCATCGAGCACCCTGGCGGAGCGGTCGAGCGCTTCGCGAAATGCCGGCGAATCACGGTACAGGCCCCGCGCCATGCCGTGGTACTGCGCGCCCTGCCCGGTGAAGAGGAAGGCGACCTTCGGCGCGTGTCCGGCGGAACGGCCGCTGATCACCGACCGATGCGTCGAACCGTCCAGCCAGGCCCCCAGACCCGCATCGAGGTCGGTGAGCGTAGCGCCGCGCACCGTGAGTCGATGCGCAAGTTGCGCGCGCCCCGTGTTCGCCGTGAAGCACAGGTCCGCCGCCGATGCTTGGTCGGCCAGGCGGGTCCGATAGTCACCCGCCAGTCGTGCGAGCGTCTCGCCGTCACGCGCCGAAAGCGCGAGAAGGTGCAGTGGCCGGTCGACCGCGTCGGGCGCAGCCGGCGCGGCGGCGGTGACGGGTGCTTCCTCGAGAATGACGTGCGCATTGGTGCCGCTGAAGCCGAACGAGCTGACGCCGGCCCGCGCCGGCGCACCACGCTCCGGCCATTCCTGCAGTCGGGTCGGAACACGGAGCGCAATCGCGGCCCAGTCCACCAGCGGGTTGGGTTCCTTGAAGTTCAGATGCGGGGGGATCTTGCGGCGCCGGAGCGCCGCGATGGTCTTGGCCATGCCGGCAACGCCGGCCGCGGCTTCGAGGTGGCCGAAATTGGTCTTGCACGACCCGACCAGCAACGGACGCTCGGAGGGCCGCCCCGCGGCGAGCACTGCTGCGAGGGCCTGCAACTCGATCGGGTCGCCGAGCGGAGTGCCGGTGCCGTGCGCCTCGACGTAGTCGATGTCGCCGGGCGCGAGCCTCGCGTGGGACAGGGCGGCGCGAATCACCGCCTCCTGCGCCGGGCCGTTGGGGGCCGTCAGGCCGCCGCTGCGGCCATCCTGGTTGACTGCGGAGCCGCGGATCAGGGCCAGCACCCGCGCGCCAGACGCCAAGGCGTCGCGCTGCCGCTGCAGCACGAGGACGGCGCCGCCTTCGCCGCGACCATAGCCGTCGGCGGCGGCATCGAACGTCTTGCAGCGACCGTCGCGCGCCATCATGCGCGCCTTGGTGAACGCGATGTGGGCGTCCGGCGTGAGAATGAGATTGACGCCGCCGACCAGCGCCAGGTCACACTCGCCACTGCGAAGGCTTTGCGAGGCGAGGTGCACCGCCACCAGTGATGCCGAGCAGGCGGTGTCCACCGCCAGCGCCGGCCCGTGCAGGCCCAACACGTAGGCCAGTCGCCCCGCAACCACGCTCAGGCTGCCGCCCGAGCCTGAATAGGCGTCGATGTGTTCGGCGTCGCCGAACAGCATGCGGCCATAGTCACCATTTCCAACGCCGACGAAAACGCCGGTCTGTGTGCCCAGCAGCGCGTCCGGAGCGATGCCCGCGTCTTCCAGTGCATGCCAGGCCACTTCCAGCATCAGCCGCTGCTGTGGATCCATGCTGGCGGCTTCAAGGGGAGCGATGCCGAAAAACGCCGCGTCGAAGCCCGCCACGTCGTCGAGGAAGCCGCCCGCCCGTGTCCACATCGTGCCGGGCCGATCCGGGTCGGGGTCGTAGCGCGCCTCCGCGTCCCAGCGGTCGGCCGGAACGTCGCCTATGGCGTCGACGCCCTCGCTCAGCGCTCGCCACAGCGAAGCTTCGTCGCACACCCCCCCGGGAAAGCGACAAGCCATGCCGATCACCGCAATCGGTTCGCTGGCCGCGTCTTCGGCCGCCGCGAGGCGGGCACGCAACTCGCGGATCTCGAGCAATGCCCTCTTGACGGGCGACAGCTCACCGCGATCGCCATCCGGCAGCGCGCTCATCCCTCCACTCCCTTGTCGAGCTCGGACAGAAGCTGCGCCTCGGCTTCCTGCTCCGACAACGACCGCAGATCGTCCGCCACTGGTCCCGCCGCCGCTCCACCTGTCGACGCGCCCGCTTCGGCCGGTTCGTCCTGCAAACCTGGCAGGGTCGCCATCAGGTGGTCGGTCAACGCGTCGAGCGTCGGGTGGTCGAACACCAGCGTGGCTGACAGCGGACGCTCGAGCTCCGCGCTGATCGCATTGCGCAGTTCGACAGTCATCAACGAATCCATGCCGAGTTCGCGTAGCGGCCAGCGCGGATCGATGCTGCGCTCGGCCGGCAGCCCGACGATCCTGCGCAACAGCGCCTCCAGGCGCTGCACGAGAGCCTCGCGCCTCCGGTGCGCCGGTAGCGACCGGAGCTCGGTCAGGACGTTGGCGCCGACCGCCGCGGCGGGTGTCACACGCGGGAGCATGGTGTCGAAGAAGGCGGGCGGTCGCTGGCCGTAAACCTTGCCGAGATAGACCGGCCAGTCGATCGGCAGAACGGAGACCGACGCGGCATTGCGCTCGACCAATTCGAACAGCGCCCCGACGCCCTCATCCGGCGCGATCTCGTCGACCCCCGTTCCGCCCCAGCCCCGGCCGCCGTCGCCGGCCCGGGCACTGGCCATGCCGGCGCCGCGCCAGCGCCCCCATGCGATCGCCGTGGCCGGTCGCTGCGACGCGCGAAGGGCCTGCCCGAGCGCGTCGATCGACGCGTTCGCCGCTGCGTAGTTGGCCTGCCCCGGATTGCCGAGCCAGGCGGCCCCCGCCGAGAACAGCACGAAGAAGTCGAGCTCCTGCCGCGCGGTCACCGCAGCGAGATTCAGGCCGCCCTGCAGCTTGGCCTGGAGTACCGTTTCGAAGCGGGACCAGTCCAGGCTCGCCAGTACCCCGTCGTCGAGCACACCGGCGGCATGGATCACGCCGCGCAACGGGGGCAGCGTGCGCGCGGTGTCGGTCAGCAGGGCACGCAGCGAAGGCAGATCCGCCACGTCGGTGCGAAAACGATGCACCGCAACGCCCTGTGATTCGAGTTGGTCGATTGCCCGCACCGCGGCCTGCGACGGTTCGCTACGGCCCAGCAGCATCAGGTGGCGCGCGCCACGGGCAGCGAGCGCCTGCGCGATCGCAATGCCGAGTGCGCCGAATCCGCCGGTCACCAGGTAGCTCGCATCGCTTCGCACCGGACAGGCCATGCCGGTCGCCGCGACGTCCCGGAACAGCACGAGCTTGCCCGTGTGGCGTGCATGCGCCATGGTCTCGAAGGCCGCTTGCGCTTCACGCATTGGATGGACGGTCACTGGCAGCGGCGTCAGCTGGCCTGCTTCCAGGCGTGCCAGCAAACGCGCAAACAAGCGCGGCGCCAGCGCCGCGTCGTGCTGCGCGGCGTCGCCCAGATCGAAGGCGTGGTAGCGCACGCCGGGAAACCGTTGCGCCACGACGTCCGGACTCCAGATGCCGCGCTTGCCCATCTCGAGGAAGCAGCCGCCCGGCGCCACGACCGCCAGCCCGGCGGCGATGAACTCGCCGGAGAGCGCGTTGAGCACCACCTGCACGCCTTGCCCGGCGGTGAGCGCCAGAATCTCGTCCCGAAACGCGAGGCTGCGCGAGTCGAAGACGTGGCGTATGCCCATCGCGCGCAATCGATCGCGCTTCGCGTCGCTGCCTGCGGTCGCGAAGACCTCGGCGCCGAGCAGCCGTGCCAATTGGACCGCAGCCATCCCCACGCCGCCGGTGGCAGCGTGGATCAGCACGCGGTCGCCACCGCGAAGGCCCGCCAGCTCCTCGAGCCCGTAGCTTGCAGTGAGGCACGCAATCGGCAAGGCGGCGGCAAGCACCGGGCTCAGCCCGGACGGCCGCTGTGCCACGAACTGCTGGGGCACGCAGACGCTGGTGCCCAGGCTTCCAAACGCGAGCGCGAATACCGAATCGCCTGGCTCGAATCCGGTGACGTCTTCGCCCACCGCCGTGACCACGCCGGCACACTCGCCACCCAGCGCTTCGGCCGGCCCGCTCACCATGCCGAGCGCACGCAACACGTCCCGGAAGTTCAAACCGGCGGCTTGCACTTCGATGCGCACCTCGCCCCGCCGAGGGGCTGCGGCGGCATACGGGGTCAGGCCGAGATCCTCGATGCGTCCCGAGCGCGGCGGGACGATTCGAAACTCCTTCGCCGCAGGCAGCGGCACGATGCGTGCCTGCCAGGCCTCGCCGCCGCGCACGGCGAGTTGCGTATCCCGGTCGCCGGCGGCGAGCAGGGCCTGCGCCAGCGACGCGCCGGTGCAGGCGTCGTCGATGTCGATCGCCGTGCAGCGGATCGCCGGATGCTCGGCGCGAACCACCCGGGCGAATCCCCACACCGCAGCCGCGAGTGGCGAGGGACTTTCGCCGCCGCGAACGGCCTGGGCATTGCGGGTCACGAACCACAGGCGCGGCGGCGTCTGGGCTGTGGACGCTGCGCAGGCTTTGGCCAACTCGAGCGCCGACTCCAGCGCGGGCCGCAGCCGGGCCAGCGCCGATTCCGGGTCCAGCCCCGCGGGCAGGTCCAGCGCCCGCATGTGCACCACGTGTTCCGGCGCACCATCGAGCGCGCTTTCGACGGAAGTGAGCTCGGCACGGTGGCCGCGCTCGTGCAAGCCGTGCGCGAGCAATTCCCCCGCGGCCCCGCTGTCGCCGACGATTCGCCAGTTCGAAGGCGCGAGTGTCGCGGCCTGCGGTGCGGCAACCCGGCGCCACTCGATCTCGAGGCCCCAGCGCTCGACCAGAGTCGAGCCGGCGCGCGCGATGTCTTCGGCACGCGCGCGCACGAAACGCACGCCCTCGATCGACGCCACCGGCGAACCGTCCTCGTTCCACAGCGCCATGTCGGCCACGAGCGGCTGGTCGTCGTTGTCTCGCGGACGCAGCCGCGCGTGGCACCACAGCGGTCCGGTCGCCGCGCCGTGTCGGGCAACACGCGTGATCTGCGTGGGCAGCCATAGCGACCCTTCGACTGCGCCATCGGCCACTGACGCGAGCTGCAGGCACCCATCGAGCAACACCGGATGGAGCAGCCAGCGCTCGGCGCCGGTCACGCCGGAGAAGCTCACGCGCCCCATTGCCTCGCCTGGTGCGCGGTACGACTCGCCGAGGCTTCGGAAGGACGCGCCGAAGGACGCGCCAGCCGCGTCGACCGCGGCATAGAAAGCTGTCGCGTCGACGGGCTCGTTGCAGCGAGCCCGCATTGCACGCAGGTCGACAGCCGCGGGCTGCACCGGCGAGTTCCCTGCGACCACGCGGCGCGCCGCGGCGAAGGCCGGCCAGCGCCCACCGGCGTGCGCAGGTGCGCGGCAGATCTCGGCCGCCCACTCGTGCGGACCGCCGGGCCGCAAGACGGTCTGGACGACGATCGTGTCGTCATCGGGAAGGATCAGCGGAGTGCGTAGCTCGACGTCGTGCAGTTCGATGGCGCACTCGCCTGCGAGTTCGCGCGCCGCGGCCAGCATCATTTCGACGCTCGCTGCCGCCGGCCAGACGCTGGAGGCCTTGAATCGGTGATCACGCACCCAGGCGTGGCGCTGGTCGCCGGCTTCTGCCTGGAACACGGCGTCCCCGGTGGCCAGCGGCAGCGGAGCACCCAGCATCGGGTGGCACCAATTCCCAGGCACGGCGGATCGGCCGGCGCCGCGCTTTCTGGACGTATCGTCCACCCAATGGCGCTCGCGCTGGAAGGGATACGCGGGCAGTTCGACGCGAGCGCGCGCCACGGCGCCGGCGCGCCCGCTCCAGTCCTCCACTGCCCCCTGTACGTACAGCTCGCCGAGCGTCTGCATCGCGATGTCGGCGTCGTCCTGGCCGCGGCGCAGCGAAGGCAGCCACGCGATCGGCGCATCGGGTAGCGCGCGTCGTCCGAGCCCGACGAGCACCGGATGCGGGCCGATCTCGAGCGCCACGCCGATGCCGCAGGAAGCGGCTGTTCGCATCGCGTCGAACCAGCGCACGGGAGACAGCAACTGTCGAATCCAGTACGCCGGCGTGCCCCAATCCGCTTCCGCGACGCGCCCGGTCATCGACGACACGACACCCACCTGCGGCGCCGAACGCACGATGTTCCGGGCCGCGTCCTCGAAGCGCGCCACCATGGGCTCCATCAGCGGCGAATGGAACGCGTGAGAAACCGCCACGGATTCGACCCGCACGCCGTCCGCCTGCAACGCGGCAGTGAGCGCCTGAACCAGCGCCGCATCCCCGGACACGACGGTCTCGTCCGGAGCATTGATGCCTGCGACGGCAAGCGTGCCCTCGACGCCTGCGAGGCGTTCACGCACCACGGCCTCCGGCGCGAACACGGCCGCCATGGTGCCGCCCGACGGCAGCGACTGCATCAGTGCGCCGCGGAGCGCGACGAGCCTGCCTGCGTCTTCGAGCGTGAGGACCCCGGCACAACACGCGGCGACGAACTCGCCCACCGAGTGGCCGAGCACCACCGTGGGCACAACCCCGACGCTTCGCCACCATTCGGCCAGCGCAAACTCGATCGCGAACAAGGCGGGTTGCGTGTAGGCGGTACGGCCGAGCAGCGACGCATCGGTGTCGGCACCGAACACCACGTCGATCAGCGATCGGCCGATGACGGGATCGATCACCGCTGCACAGCGCTGCAACGTGTCCCGAAACACCGGGCTCGTCTGCGCCAGGCGGCGCCCCATTCCAGCGTACTGCGCGCCCTGGCCGGTGAAGAGGAACGCGACGCCCGGCGGGTCGCTACCGACGCGCCCGCGCGACACGCCCGCGCTTTGCTCGCCCCGCACGGCCCCCCGCAAGCGTGCCGCCATCACCGCCGCGTCGCCGCCGGTCACCGCCAGACGATGTGACAGGTGCGAGCGCCCGGCACTCGCCGCCAGGCAGATCGATTCGGCATTCCCGCGGTCGACGGCGGCTGTCCCTTCGAGGAGGTCGGCGTAGCGCAGCGCGAGCGCGCCGAGCGCAGCGGGACTTCGCGCCGACAGCGTCAGCAACAGCGAGGGCATCGCCTCGCTTTGCGGCGGCGGCGCGGGCGGGGGCGCCGCTTCGAGCACGAGGTGCGCGTTCGTGCCGCTGAAGCCGAATGCGCTGACGCCCGCCAGGCGCCGGCCGCCGATGGCAGGCCATGCCTCGAGCCTCGTCGGCACGCGCACCGGGATGCGGTCCCACGGGATGTGCGGTGTCGGGTGGCGAAAGTGCACGTTGGGCGGAATCTGCCGATGCCAGAGGGCCAGCACGGTCTTGATCAACCCGGTCACGCCTGCCGCGGCCTCCAGGTGACCGACATTCGACTTCACGGCCCCCACCCAAAGCGGTTGGCCGATGTCGCGCTGCGCGCCGTAGACCGACGCGATCGCTTCCATCTCGATCGGATCGCCTAGCGAGGTGCCAGTGCCGTGCGCTTCGACGTAGCCGACGCTCGCCGGATCCACGCGTGCGGCGGCGAGTGCGTCCCGGAGCACCTGGGCCTGGGCCAGTCCGTTGGGCACGGCGAACGCGCTCGTCGGGCCGGCCTGGTTGACGGCCCACCCGCGTACCAGCGCCCAGATGCGGTCGCCGTCGGCAAGTGCGTCACTGAGGCGCTTGATCAGTACCACGCCGCAGCCTTCGGCGCGTACGAAGCCGTCGGCGGCGGCGTCGAAGGTCTTGCAGTGCCCGTCCGGCGCGAGCATCCCCCATCGCGCAAGAGACAGCAGGAATTCCGGCGTCAGGACGAGATTGACGCCACCGGCGATGGCCAGGCGCGACTCCCCGTCGCGTACGCTGCGGCAGGCCCGGTCAATGGCCACGAGCGACGACGAGCAGGCCGTGTCGATCGCCATCGCCGGACCTTGCAGCCCCAGCGTGTACGACACACGGCCGGCCGTCGCGTTGAGCGTGTTGCCCGAAACCATGTAGGCATCGAGCTCCGAGCCGGCCAGGCGCTGGTTCAGAAGGTGCAGGTAGTCGGTGGTCGTGGTGCCGACGAACACGCCGGTGCGCGACCCCTTCAGGCTCGACGGAGGGATACCGGCGCTCTCGAGTGCCTCCCAGGCAACCTCGAGGAAGATGCGCTGCTGCGGATCCATGAGCTGCGCCTCGCGGCCGGCGATGCCGAAGAACTCGGCGTCGAAGCCGTCGATGCGATCCAGCAGGCCGGCCTTGTGCGGGACTCGGGCGTCACCGGACGCGCCAAAGCTGGCCAGCGCAGCCTCGTCCCAACGGTCGGGCGGGATGTCGACGATCGCATCGCCGCCCCGGCACAACAAGTCCCAGTACGCCGCGATGTCGGGCGCCCCGGGCAGGCGGCAAGCCACGCCGACGATGGCCAGCGGCTCCTGCCGCGCCGCCTCGATCGCATCGAGCCGTTCGCGCATCCTGCGCAGCGCGCCCAGGGCTTGGCGCTCGAGTTCGGTCGCTGCCGGCATATGCGAATCCCCGAGAGTCATGATCTGTTCCGCGAGGCCGGGGACTGAGGCTCTGGCTCGATGTCGTCGCCCAGTTCTTCCAGCTCGGCCATCAACGCGCGGCGCACTTCGGCATCGGAGAGGCCGGCCAGAGGATCGGGGGCCGCCGCCTCCTGCACCGCTGGCGCGGCGGTCTCGTCCGGCAGCGCCAGCAACTCGAGCAGGTGATCGGCCAGGGCCGCGACGCTGGGGTGGTTGAAGGTGACGGTCGCTGGCAGCGCGATTCCCGCCAGGGCCGCCAGGCGCCGCCGCAGCTGCATCGCCATCAGCGAATCCAGGCCCAGCTCGAAGAAGCCCTTCGCCGGATCGACGGCCTGCGGCCCCGCCAGCCCGAGCACCCGAGCCAGCTCGGCGCGTACGACCGAGGTCAGACGATCGCGCCGCGGGCGCGGGGGCAGCCCGGCGAGCTCGACACGCAGGTCCGCCGCGGGAACCCCCGCCGCCGGTTCGGCCTGTACCGGAGGCACTTCGCTCGCCATGCGCTCGAGAAAAGGCCGCGCGCCGTGCGCCTGGTAAGCGGCGCCGGCCGTCACCCAGTCCACGTCGGCGACCATGCACTGCGCGACCTTGTCGCGCACCAGCCCGCACAGGGTGTCGAAGGCGGCGGCGTCGGACATGGCCCGAAAACCGAGGCGTTCGACGTCGGTGTGGTGCTCGGGACCGAGCAGGCGAATCTCGCTCCAGGCGCCCCAGTCCACGCAGGTCGCCGGCAAGCCACGTGCCGCGCGATGCCAGGCCAGCGCGCCGAGGAACTGGTTCGCCGCGGCATATGCGGCCAGGCCCTTGGCACCGAACACCGTCGTGCCGGAGGAAAACAGGACGAACAGGTCGAGCTCCAGGTCCTGGGTCATCTGGTGCAGCACCCAGCTGCCGTGGACCTTGGCGCGGACCGCGTCATGGAGGTCGGCAGGGGCAAGGTCTTTCAGCGCCTGAAAGCGAATCGCCGCCGCGGCGTGCACGACGCCGCGCACCGCCCTGCCTTCGCCGTGCAGGCGGGCGAAGAGCCTGCGCATCGCCTCGCCGTCCGCGACGTCGGCACGTTCGGCAATCACTTCGACGCCGCGTGAACGCAGCAGTCGGATCGTTGCGTTGACCGGCGTGTCCTCGCCCTCGGCCGGGGGGCCGCGGCGCCCGATCAGCAGTATCTGGCGCGCTCCCTGATCGGCGAGCCAGTCCGCGATCTTCGGTCCCAGACCGCCGTAGCCGCCAGTCACGACGTAGGTGCCGGTCGGATCCAGCCCGAGCACGCCGCCCCCGGGCTTCGCTCGCGATGCAAGCCGCGCCACGTGACGCGCGCCCGCGCGAATGCCGACCTGATCCTCGCCGTCGCGCGCAGCCAGCGCGTCGAGAAGGTCGGACACGGCCTGCGCATCGGTCGCCTCCGGGTCCAGATCGACCAGGCCGCCCCACGCCTGCGGTTGCTCGAGCGCGATCGAACGGCCCAGGCCCCACAGAAGCGACTGCGCCGGCGAGAACACCCGGTCGGACACACCCACCCGCTGGGCCCCGCGCGTGACCAGCCAGAGCCGGCCGCCGCGACCGGCGGTGGCGAGCCGCTGGGCACACGCGAGTGCCGAGCCGAGGCCGTCGGACACGGCGGCATCGAGTTGTTCGACTGTCGTCGCGGCGGCCGGGGGCGCGTCCAGCGCGGCGCAGTGCACGATGCCCTGCACCGAATCGCCGGGCGCCCGCACGGCGTCGCCCGGATCGACGCATTCGCAGGTGCCGCCGGCCGCGCAGATCGCCTCGGCGAGCCGCGCCCCGAAGCCACCGCGGTCGGCCACGATCCGCCACGCCGTGCCCTCGAAGCGCCGCGACGGCGCCCCACCTGCAATCGCAGGCGTGGAGCGCGCCAGGATCAGCGCCTGCGGGTGGACGCTGTCCCGCGACAGGGCCTCGCCCAGCGGATGTACCGTATCGAAGCCGGCCGCGCCAAGCACTGCCGTCCACGCTGCCGCATCGAGCAACGCGTCGTCGGTGCGTAACGGTGCGTCGTCGAAGCGCCACCAGCCTTCGGTAAGTCCGAAACTCAGGTCAGCCCAGGCGCGCCGCGCGACCGTCTCGACGAGTACCAGTACGCCGCACGGCGCGAGCAACGTACGCACGTTGCGCAGCGTGCGCCCGAGATCGGCGGTGGCATGCAGGACATTGGCGGCCACCACGATGTCGAAGCTGCCCGGCACGAATCCTTGCGACTCGGGCGGTTGTTCGATGTCGAGGCGACGAAAGCTGAGGTCCAGTGGTGCGTCCTCGAAGCGCGCTTCGGCGTCGTGAAGAAAGAGCGGAGAGACGTCGGTGTAGCAGTAGGCGCAACCCGGCGGCAGCGACGCGATCAGGGATGCGGTCGTCGCGCCGGTACCGGCGCCGATCTCCAGCACGCGGGGCCGCCGCGCCTGACCGTGCGCCAGACGCGCCACGGCCTCCGCCGCCAGACGGTTGTAGACACGTGCCGAAGGCGCCTCGCCGTAGATCTGCGCGGCCGAGTCCACGCCGTCCGGCGGGAACAACAGCGCCAGGGGATCCTGCTGCCCGCGCAGGACTGTCGCGAGGGCGGAGCCGCAGCGCTCGAGCAGCGCCGCTTCGACCCGTGCGGGCCCGCGCAACGTTTGCGGCCCGTCCCACCCCGCACCGGCCGGAGTGACGATCCAGGCGTCCCCGGCAGGCGCCACGAAGCCGGCCTGCTCGGCGATCTGCAGCAGCCGCCGCCACAAGCGCACGTACTTCCGTTGCACGCCGACAGCTTCGGCGGTTTCGGGCCCGACTCGCACCCCCGGCCGCAACGCCACACCGAGCGCGCGCAGGGCGCGCCAGACGTGGAACGCGCCGAGTCGCTCGAGTCCGACGTGGTCGTCGTGCTCACTGGACAGCGCCCGGGAATCGGGCCATTCGGTCGCCAGCGCCTGCAAGGGCCCGACGTGCGGGCCGATCTCGAACGCCAATGGCGCCGCCGCGCCGGCTGCCAGGGGCCAGACCATCTCGTAGCACGCGGTAGCGTCGTCGACCTGCGCGCCCTGCCAGGCACCGCCAGTGACGCTGAAGGCGAGAGCCGCCGGGTCGGGCTCGTCGAGCCAGTGCCGCCGGCGCTGCCAGGGGTAACTCGGCAAGGGCAGCAGTCGGCGGCGCGCGTCGCGCCTGGCCTGCCAATCGACCCTGACCCCGGCCTCGTAGAGCGCGCCCAGACTCGAAAGCAGCGAGGCGCGTGCCGGCTGTGCGCGACGCAGCGAGCCCGCGATGGTCGCGGGCACGCGAGCAGCGTCGGCAAGCTCCTGTATCCCGGCACCCAGGGCTGGGTGCGGACCGATCTCGAGGAAAGCCCGGAAGCCGGACTCGATGAGCTGAGATACGGCGGGCGCGAAGCGCACCGTCTCGCGCACGTTTCGGCCCCAGTAGATTGCGTCGAAGTCGCCGGCTTCGCACCAGCGCCCGGTGACGGTCGACATCAGGGGCAGCGTCGCGGGCCGTGGACGCAGTGCGCCGAGCGCACCCACGATGCCGGCCACGAACGGTTGCATCTGCGCGCTGTGGAAGGCGTAGTCGACGGCCAGCGGGCGCGTCGCGACACCACGAGCCTGCAGCCGCTCGACGCAGCGTGACAGGGCCTCGGCGTCCCCGGCAAGAACGGTCGTCGAAGGTCCGTTGAGGGCCGCGATCGACAACGCGTCGCCAAACGCCCCCAGGTCGGCGAGCAGGTCCTGTGCGGCGCACTCGACCTGCACCATTCGGCCGCGGCCCATCGCCGGCTGCATCCTGCGCGAGCGCTGCAGCACGACGTCGACGGCATCTTCGAGCGTCAATACGCCCGCTGCGAAAGCCGCGGCGACTTCTCCCACGCTGTGCCCGACGACGGCGCCCGGCTGCATGCCCCAGGAGCGCCACAACGCGGTGAGACCCACCTGCAGAGCGAACAGGGCCGGCTGGGCCACCTCGGTGGCGGCAAGTCGGGCGAACTGCGCCGGGTCGTTGACCGTTCCCAGGAGGCTCCACCCCGAGCGGCGCTCGAAGGCGGCGTCCACTTGCTCCAGCGCGCTGCGGAATACCGGCTCGGACGCGAACAATTCCTGGCCCATCCCCGCCCACAGGCCGCCTTGCCCCGTGTATACCCAGACTGGGTCGGCAGTGGTCTCGGCGGCCGGCGCCGTCGGCAGGTCGCCGAGCCGCGCGCCGAGTCGTTCGGCCAGCGCCTGTGGGGTACCCCCAACCACCGCAATTCGAAGCGGGTGATGCGTTCGCCGGACCGTCGCGCTGTAAGCGAAGTCAGCCAGGTCCGAAGGTGGGAGCATGGCCAGCATCGCACCGTAGTCGCGCACGGCCTGCTCCAGCGCTGCCCGGCTGCGGGCGGACACCGTGAGCAGCTCTTCGCGCGGCGCTTCGCCGTCCACCTTCTGCGGCGCAGAGGAATACTCTTCCAGCACGATATGCGCATTCGTCCCGCCGAACCCGAACGAACTCACTCCCGCGACGCGCGGCTCCTGCGTCACGGGCCAAGGCGTCAGCTCCTTCGGAATGACGAACGGCGTCGCTTCCAGGCGCAGGTGGGGGTTCGGCTCAATGAAATGCAGGTTTGCAGGCACCTGACCGTGCCTGAGGCACCACACGGCCTTGATCAGTCCGGCAATGCCAGCAGTCGCCTCGAGGTGGCCGAGGTTGGTCTTCACCGCACCGAGAAAGCAGCGGTGCGAGGCGTCACAGGCCGGCCCAATGACGCGCGCGAGCGCTTCGACCTCCACCGGGTCGCCCAAAGGCGTGCCGGTGCCGTGCGTCTCGACCAGGCCGACTCGTTGCGGCGGCATGCCGGCCATCGCCAGCGCGCGGCGGATCACCGCTTCCTGCGCGGGCCCGTTCGGCGCGGTGAGGCCGTTGCTGGCGCCATCCTGGTTCACCGCGGACCCGGCGATCACGGCAAGCACCGGATCGCCGTCGCGCACCGCGTCGGCCAGACGCTTCAGCACCACCAACGCCACGCCTTCGCCCCGCACGATGCCATTGGCCCGCGCATCGAAGGTTCGGCAACGCCCTTCGGCCGAGAGAATCTCGAGCTTGCTGAACGCAAGGCTCGCGCTCGGCAGCAGCATCAGGTTTACGCCGCCTGCGAGCGCGAGATCGCACTCACCGGTGCGCAAGCTCTGGCAGGCCTGGTGAACGGCCACGAGCGACGACGAGCAGGCCGTGTCCACCGCCATCGACGGCCCACGCAGATCGAACGTGTAGGACAGCCGGTTGGCCAGGATGCTGTGCGCGGACCCCGTACTCGAATGGCTGTCTACGCCACCGCGCTGCGCAAGCTGCAACAGGTAGTAGTCGATGCTGTGGCTGTGCGCGCCGATGTAGACCCCGGTGGCAGAGCCGGCCAGCCGATCGACCACCTGACCCGCGGATTCGAAAGCCTCCCAGGCGAGTTCCAGCAACAGGCGCTGCTGCGGGTCCATCTGCGCCGCTTCGCGCGGCGAGATGCCGAAGAAGGCCGCGTCGAATCGGTCCACACCGTCGAGGAAACCGCCGCATCGCGAGTGAATGCGGTTGGCAGCTCCCGGATCGGCGTCGAAGAGCGCCTCGCCGTCCCAGCGCTCGGCCGGTACATTCGTGATGGCGTCGCGCCCGTCGACCAACAGGCGCCAGAGATCGTCGGGCGAACGCACCCCTCCGGGCAGACGGCACGCCGCGGACACGATCGCGATGCGATCGGCTGCTGGCGAAACGGCAGGCGCACGATGACCGGCGAGCCGGCGCGCAAGCAATGCGCGTTTCTCCGGCGACAGCCCGGCCAGCCGATCGCGGGACTCGCTCATGACCCGCCTTCCCGCTTGAGGAGTGCCCGCGCTTCCTCGTCGCTGATCTGCTCGAGTTCGTCGAGCAGCGAATCGAGTTCAGCGGCACCCGCCGACGGTGCGTCGCCTACGGTCGTCGGCGAAGCGTCGAGCGTCGTCTCCGGGCGCTCGGCGAGATGGTCGGCCAGAGCGACGACGCTCGGGTGGTTCCACACCAGCGTCGGGGACAGGCCCACGCCGGCACGCTTCTCGAGACGGTTGCGCAGTTCCAACGCCATCAGCGAATCCATGCCCAGCGTCTTCAGCGCGCGGTCCGACGGTACGCGCGCCGCGGGCATCCGCAGCACCGCAGCGACCTCCGCCTTGATCGACGCCTCCATCAGCGCGCGTCGCGGTGGTCCGGCCGGCACGGCCGCGAGCGCGTCACGCAATGGCATGTCGGTCCCGCCTGTGTCGCGCGTCGCGGCGGGAGCCGCCGCTTCCTCGATCAGGCTCACCGCACCCGCCCGACTCGTGGCGGCGTGCCAGCGTGTCGGGTCGAACGAAGCGCATACGGCTTGCGCCATACCGGCCGCGATCAGGCGATCGAGCGCGTCGATCACCTGCCCTGCGGCAATGCCTTCGAATCCGAGCCGCCGCAGCGAATTGCCGCGCACCGCGCTCGATGCGGCCAGACCTACGGCGGCGACCGGCCCGAAATTGACGGCCAGCGCGGGCAGGCCACGCGCGCGACGATCGTGCGCCAGCGCATCGAGGAAGGCGTTCGCAGCAGCGTAATTGCCCTGGCCTGGCGTGCCGAACAGCGAAGCCACCGACGAGAACATCACGAAGCAGTCGAGTGCATCGCCCGACGTGAAACGATCCAGCAGCCAGGCACCGAACACCTTCGCATCGCGGGGCGCACGAAGCACGGCGGCCGAGGTCTGCCCGATCGTGGCATCGGCGAGCACACCGGCGGCGTGGAACACGCCGCGCAATGGCCCTCCCTCCGAGCGCGCACGGGCCAGCGTTGCGGCCAACTGTGCGGGCTCGGCCACGTCGCAAGCCGACGTCAGCACCCGCGTGCCGACGGCTTCGATTTCGCGCAAGGCATCCTGGGCGGCCGGCGCAGGTGCACTGCGACCGACCAGCATTACAGCGCCCGCGCCGCGGCGCGCCAGCCAGCGCGCGACCTCGAGCCCCAGCGCGCCCAACCCGCCAGTCACGACGTAGCAGCCGTCCGAGCATACCGTCGCGTGCATGCCGGGGGCTGCGTGCACCCGCATGGGCAAAGGCTGCAGCGCGACCACGTGCTTGCCCACGTGCCTGCCGGGCATCAGGTCCTTGAAGCCTTCCACGATTCGGTCCGCACTGTATGCGGTGACCGGCAGCGGGCGGTACACGCCGCCGTCGAAGCCGTCCATCAGTGCCCGAAGCGCGTGTCCGAGCTGTGCCGGCCGCTCGCGCATCATGCGGTCGAGATCGACGGCGACGTACGACAGATTGGCGCGGAACGGAGCCAGATCGATCGCCCGGCCGGCGTAGATGTCGCGCTTGCCGAGCTCCACGAAGCGTCCGTAAGGAGCCAGGCAGCGAAATCCGGCCGCGATCGCGTCGCCGGCCAGCGAGTTGAGCACGACGTCGACGCCCTCGCCTGCGCTCGCAGCGAGCACCGCCTCGGCGAAATCGGCGTGCCGTGAGTCGAACACGTGCTGCACGCCCATGGCTCGCAGGAGGGCGCGCTTCTCGTCCGTGCCAGCTGTCGCGTAGACCTCGGCGCCAACCTGCTGCGCAATCTGCAGTGCCGCCAGGCCGACGCCACCGGCGGCGGAGTGGATCAGCACCCGCTCACTCCGCTGCAGCCGCGCCCGTTCGACCAATGCGTACCACGCGGTGAGAAACGCGATCGGCAGCCCGGCCGCCACCTCGGAAGTGAGTGTGCGAGGCTTGGGCGCGACGAGTTCGCCGTGCACCAACACGTGGCGCCGCATGCAATCGGGTCCGATCGCGACGACTTCGTCGCCTGGCCGAACGTGCGTGACCGCCGCGCCGACACGGACGACGCGTCCCGCGCATTCGATGCCGAGAGACCCCTGCCCGTTCTCGTAGCCCGGGCACACGCCGAGCGCCGACATCAGGTTCATGAAGTTGAGCCCGACGTGGGCGGCCTCGATCTCGACCTCGTGCGGCCGAGGCGCAGTGCGCGGCGCGACCTGCCAGCGCAGCGTATCGGGTTCGCCCGGCGAGGCCAGCGTAGCCCGGAAGCTCGGTACGTCGACCAACGGCGCCGCGTCCGGTTCGTCGCGAAGAGACGACAGGCGCAGCGCGTGCCAGCGCGCCTGGCGCAGCGCAAGTTGTCGCTCGGACGGGGCAGCCCGAAGCGCCGGCACCAGCGCCGCAGTGCTGCCCATGTCGAGGTCCACGAGGGTCAAGTCGAGCGCCGGCTGTTCATGGGCCCAGACCCGGCCGAGCCCCCAGAGGGCCGATTGCCCGAGCGCCACCGGACCGTCCCCTGGCCCGGTGGACACGGCCCGTTGGGTGACGAGCCATACCCGCGGCGGCTCGCTGCCACCGAAACGGTCGATCGCCCGGGCCAGCGCCAGCGTGTCGTCGCCGACCCGGCGCCACGCACTCTCGATCCAGTCAACGCCGTCGGCCGCAATCGGGCATTCCAGCGCCGACAGGTGCACGACGTTGCCGCGCGTACGCAGATCCGCGCCAAACAGTGCCCCGATCCGTTGCGCAGTCCCCTCGCTGGCCAGGTCGGTCGAAAGCAGCAGCGAAGCCGCATGACCCTCCGCGACCAGTGCATCGATCAGCGGTCTGGCCGTGTCGGGCGCGTCCGCGACCACGACGACCGGCCCCATGGCAGCGGCGGCAGGTACCAGCGTCGTGGCTGCCCAGGTCGGGGCGAAGAGCATGTCGTCGATGGCCGCCGCGCCAGCCTGGCGCAGCCGCTCGAAGACGACGCCGCGCAGGGCGCCGAGCCACTGGCCCTGGACATCGCGGATGTCGACGTCGCCTCGCTGCGTTTCGACTGTGACGGTGAGCGCGCCGTCCCGGGGCAACGGCCGGTGCAACTCGAAGCGGCCAAGGTTCGTCGGAATCGGTGTGGAATCGTCGTCCGGCGATTGGTGCGCAATCGCCGTCGCGATCGCTTGCAGGGCCGCATCGAGCAGAGGCGGGAATGCGTCGTAACGCGACGCCCGCGGATCGCACGTGGAAGCGTCCAGGCGGACGGTCGCAGTGGCCTTCCCGTCAGCGATTCTGATCTCCTGCAAGCCGCGGAAGGCGGGCCCGTACGCCAGTCCATTGCTCGCGAGCAGGGAGTAGACCTCGTCGCGAAGCAACACCGCGGCAGATTCGGGCATCGGTTCGCAAGCGGGTGCGCTCGAAGGCTCGAGGGCTGCCGGAACGACGCGGGCCGTGGCACGCCGCTCCCAGCGCTCGCCGCCAACGTCGGACACGAGCCCGTGGATGCGCACGCGCCCCTCCTCTTCGCTCGTCCACTCGAGTTGCACCTGAAGGCGCGCCGAAGCGTCGGGCGACAGGGCCCACGCGGCATGGAACTCGACGTCGCGAAGGCTCCACCGCCTGCCGCCGCGAGATTCCCGCGCGGCGGCAAGCGCCGCTTCGCAATAGGCTGCCGCCGGAAACAGCACCGAACCCCGCACCAGATGGTCGGCCATGTATGGGAAACGGGCTGGCGCGAGCGCCGTCTCCCAACAAGTCACAGACTGGGCAGCCAGCTCGAACCGCCACTCGAGCAGCGGATGGTGACCGCGATGCACCACGTCGCCGCCGCCGGAGAACGTGGTCAGGGAGGCAGCGTCGCACCAGTGGCGCTCGCGCTGCCAGGGATAATGCGGCAGATCGAAACGGGCGCGGCCCCGCGGCAGCAGCGCCGTCCAGTCGACGTTCAGGCCGCCTGCCCAGAGCGCGGCCACCAGCCCCGTTGCCGTGGCGTGCTCGGATTCGTCGCGTCGGCCGCAGGCCTGAGCCAGCACCGAGGCACCCCCTGCCTGCGCCGTCTGCAGCACGGCGCCGCACAGAACTGGGTGAGGCCCGAGTTCGACGAAGACGGTCGTCCCTTCGCCAACGAGGCGCGCGATGGTATCGCCGAAAAGCACCGGTTGGCGCAGATTTGCGCCCCAGTAGGCACCGTTCAGTTCTGCCCCGTCGACCGCGCGCGCATATACCGTCGAGTAAAGGGGAATTCGCGCCGGACCCGCCGAAAGGTCGGATAGCTCGGCCCGAAGCTGCGCGGCAGGGCCGTCCATCTGCGGGCTGTGCGATGCCACGTCGACGTTGACCAATCGGCAGAAGACCTGGTCGCGCTCGAGTTCGGCGAGCAGTGCATGCACGGCCTCGGGGTTCCCCGACACGACGCAGGAGCTCGGGCTGTTGCTGACCGCGATCGACAGCAGGTTCTCGCTGCCCGCGAGGCGCGATTCGACCTCGTCCCTCGGTAGTTCCACCAAAGCCATCGCACCCGCACCGCTGGTGCGACGCATCAACGCGCTACGGCGGCAGATGATTCGCATCGCCTGGTCGATGTCCAGCGCACCAGCGATGCAGGCGGCGCCGACCTCGCCCATGCTGTGGCCGACTACCGCGTCGGGTTCGATGCCCAGCGAGCCCAGGAACTCCGCATAGCCGATGGCCAGCGCGATCAGCACCGGCTGGACAACGTCGATCTCGTCGAGGCGGTAACCAGGCGCCTCCGGATCGAGCCCCAGTTGCTCTACGATCGACCAGTCGACCCAAGCGCGGGCCGCCTTGTCGCAACGCTCCACGGCGGCGCGGAAAATCGGCTCACACGCCAGCAACTCGCGCCCCATGCCGGTCCACTGAGCGCCTTGGCCAGGCACCACGAAGGCGAGCTTCGGCCGCTTCGTGGAATCTACCGCGCCCTCTGCGGCAGCGGTGGGCTCACCCTGTCCGAAGCGGCGAAGCGCGTCGATCGTCGCCGTCGCATCCGAGGCGGCGAATACGCCGCGATACTCGAGCGGCGTGCGCCCCGTGGCAACGCTTGTGCACACTTCGCCGAGCGCCGGCTCGTCGCTGCTTTCCAGCAGCGCCGCGTAGCGCAGGGCAAGCGCCCGCAATGCCTCGGGGCTTCTCGCAGAAAGCGGCAGCAGGCCCAGCGGACGCATTGCTGCCACTGTCTCGCTGGCGTGGTCGATGCGCGCCGGGGCCTCTTCGAGGACCACGTGCGCGTTGGTGCCAGCGATCCCGAAAGCGCTCACGCCGCCGAGCCTCGGGTGGCCGGTCTGCGGCCACTCCGCGCCCTCGCGCGCAATGACAATCGGTGCGTTGTCCCACGGCACAAGCGGATTGAGCATCCTGCAATGCAGACTTGCGGGAATCACACCATGGTGCAGCGCCAGAGCGACCTTGATGAGCCCGGCAACCCCCGCTGCGCCTTCGGTGTGCCCGATGTTGGTCTTGACCGAGCCCACGAGGGCGCGGCTGCCCGGCGCCCGACCCTCGGCGAGCACCTCGCTGAGCGCGCCGAGTTCGACCGGATCACCGGCGCGCGTGCCGGTACCATGCGCCTCGACATAGCCGACGCGACCGGGCGTCACGCCCGCGTCACGATAAGCGCTTCGCAGCAACTCTTCCTGGCCGAGGCGGCTGGGCGTCCCCATCGAACCGCTGCTGCGGCCGTCGTTGTTGAGCGCGCTACCGCGGATCACCGCGTAGACGCGATCGCCGTCGGCGATGGCGCGATCGAGTCGCTTGAGCGCCACCAGCGCCGCACCCTCGCTGCGGACATAACCGTCGCCCGCGGCATCGCCGAACTTGCAGTGCCCGTCCGGCGCCATCATCCTGCTCTGCGAATAGGCGACGCTGATGTGCGGCTGCAGGATCACGTTCACGCCACCGGCCAACGCAAGCGCGCTCTCCCCGCTGCGGATGCTGCGCACCGCCAGATGCACCGCCGCCAGCGACGACGAGCAGGCGGTGTCGAGGGTCAGGCTGGGTCCGCGCAGCCCGAACGCGTAGGAGATACGGCCCGACGCCGCGTAGCGTCCGCTTCCGGTGGTCATGTAGAAGTCGACCGCCTCGGGGTCGGCGAACAGCCGGCCTTCGAAGTCACTCAACCACTGGCCCACGAACACGCCAGTCGCGGTTCCGTCAAGCCGCGAAACGTCCTGCCCGGCATCCTCGAGCGCTTCCCACGCGACCTCCAGCAACAGTCGCTGCTGCGGATCGAGCCGCTCGGCCTCGCGAGGCGAGATCCCGAAGAAGGCAGCGTCGAACTCCTCGATGTGATCGAGGAAGCCGCCCCAGCGCGTCATCATCCGCCCCGGCGTGGCCGGCCGCGGGTCGAAGAAGTGCGCGAGATCGATGCGGCTCGCCGGGATCTCGGTGATCGCATCGACGCCGCCGGAGAGCAGACGCCAGAAGCTGGCCGCGTCGGTCACGCCGCCCGGGAAGCGGCAGCCGATGCCGACGATCGCGACCGGCGCTCCCTGCCCGGACGGCTGAGGGAGGTTCACGGCATCGCCTCGCTGGGTTGTGCCCCGGTCAACATCGGCGCGAGCGTGGCAGCGACCTCGGCCAGCACTTCCTGGCGGCGCTCGGTCAGGTAGAAATGGCCGCCGGGAAAGACCCGGACCCGGAACGCCG
>Ga0079224_100000218_pt1 | contig 49827 bp, 43 predicted proteins | sample Stecom2015_FD_80414 | JGI IMG/M metagenome (GOLD analysis project Ga0079224, IMG submission 80414) | Agricultural soil microbial communities from Utah to study Nitrogen management - Steer compost 2015 | ecosystem: Environmental > Terrestrial > Soil > Agricultural land | place: USA: Utah... | reverse complement strand
GTTGCGCTCGCCGAGCGCCCAGCACGCGTTGATGACCTCCTGCGCGCGGCGCTGCATCTCCGGGTTGCCGCGCTGCACGGACGCGAAGTCGAGGCTCTCCTCGCCCTCGCCGCTGCCCTGCGAGGATGCGGCGCCGCCGCCGAGTCCGATCAGCATCGCGGGCCCGCCGAGGACGACGAGCTTCGCGCCGGGCCCCGCCTTGCGCTTTTCGACCTGCGACGTGCGGATGTTGCCGACGCCGCCCGCGATCATGATCGGCTTGTGATAGCCGCGCCATTCGCCGTCCGCCCGAAGCAGGCACGTGCGGAAGTAGCCGGCGAGATTCGGCCGTCCGAATTCGTTGTTGAACTGCGCGGCGCCGATCGGCCCGTCGAGCATGATCGAGAGCGGCGACGCGATGCGCTCGGGACGCCCCGGACCTCCGGCCTCCCACGGCCGCGGCCAATCCGGCAGCTCGAGATGCGAGACCGTGAAGCCCGCAAGGCCCGCCTTCGGACGCGCACCGCGTCCCGTCGCCCCCTCGTCGCGGATCTCGCCGCCGGCGCCCGTCGCCGCGCCCGGGAACGGCGAGATCGCGGTCGGATGGTTGTGCGTCTCGACCTTGATCACGAGATGCGCGGGCTCGAGCGCCGCGCCGTAGACCCCGGTCTCGGGATCCGGATGCCACCACTCGGCCTCGGCGCCCTCGAGCACGGCGGCGTTGTCGCTGTAAGCGGAGAGCACGCCGCCGGGCGAGACGGCGTGCGTATTGCGGATCATGCCGAACAGGCTCTTCGGCGCGGGCTCGCCGTCGATCAGCCAGTCGGCGTTGAACACCTTGTGCCGGCAATGCTCGGAGTTGACCTGCGCGAACATCATCAGCTCGACGTCGGAAGGGTTCCGGCCGAGCGCGCGGAACTGCTCGACGAGGTAGTCGATCTCGCCGTCCGCGAGCGCGAGCCCGAGGGCCGCGTTCGCGCGCTCGAGCGCGGCGCGGCCCTCGCCGAGCACGTCGAACTGCGTGCCGGGGCGCGGCGCGTGGACGCCGAACAGCATGTCCTCGCGCGGCGGCGCGTCGAGCAGGGTTTCCGTCATCCGGTCGTGGAGCAGGGGCGCAACGTCCGCGACCTCGTCGCGGGCGAGCGGGCGAGCGGCGGCAAGCCGCACGACGCGTCCGCGCTCGACCCGGCGGACCGGCAGCGCGCACATCCGCGCGATATCGGTCGCCTTCGACGCCCACGGCGAGATCGTGCCGAGGCGCGGGACCACGTAGAGCTCGGTCGCCGCGGAAGGCGGCTGTCCGACGCCCTCCTGCGTCTCGCCGTACGCGAGGAGCGCGGCGAGCACGTCCCGCTCGCGGTCGTCGAGCGGCCGCTCGACGTGCACGTAATGCACGAACTGCGCGGCGACGTCCTCGATTGCGCTCACGCGCTCGCGGAGCCGCTCGCGAAGCTTCGCGAGGCGGAACGCAGTCTCGGCCGCGGGACCGGCCAGCTGCAGCATCGTCATGGATTTCGGGGCGAAAAGCAGCGCTTGGCGGGGGCGCTATGATACCGCCGCTATTCGACTTCGATCCAGCCGCTCGGCGAATCCTGCTCCGCAATCGAGAAATTCACCGAGCGGCCGTCGAGCGCCTCGCCGAGCGCGCGCGCGACGTCCTCCGGCGAGTTGTTGCGCTCGCTCACGTGCATCGCCACGATCCATTGGAGGCCGCCGTGCAGCAGCCCGCCGACGCACGCCGCGGCCTGCGCGTTGCTGAGATGGCCGTACGCTGACGCGACGCGCGCCTTCACCGACGGAGGGTACGTGCCGTTCGCGAGCGATTCGGCATCGTGGTTGAACTCGATCGCGAGCGCGTCGCAGCCGGCGAGGCGCTCGAGGATATGCCGCGTGACGTGCCCGGCATCGGTGAGAACCCCGAGACGCCGGCCGCCCGCCGCGAACACGAACTGACACGGCTCCCGCGCGTCGTGCGGAACGGGAAACGGCTCGACCTCGATGCCGCCGACCGCGAGCGTGCGGTGGCTCGAGAACGCCTCGAGCTCGATCTGCGCGTCCTCGCCGGCGAGCGCCGCGAGCGCGCGGCCGGTGCCGTGGGTCGCGAGCACCGGCGTGCCGTGGCGGCGCGCGAACGTGGCGACGCCCCGACCATGGTCCCCGTGCTCGTGCGTGACGAGCACGGCGGTGACGTCGGCCGGCGTGCGGCCGACCGCCGCGAAGCGCTGCTCGAGGTCCCGGTACGCGAGCCCGCAGTCGATCAGGAGCAGCGTCGGGCCCGATTCGACGAGCAGCGCGTTACCCCGGCTGCCGCTCGCGAGCGACGCGAAGCGCAACACGCCGGGCTACCGTCTGGACGCCGGCAGCACGGCACGCATCAGGAGTCGCGCGGCCCGCTCTTGCCGCCTCCCGGCGGCGAGTACATCGTCACCGGGAACTGCGCGACGTTGCCGCCCTCGACGTTCGTGATCTTGCTGACGCCCTGCTTCTCGACCTCGTCGATGCGCAGCACCGAGTGCAGCGGCAGAAACGTCCTCTTCACGCCCTCGAACTCGCTCTTGATGCGCTCCTCGGTCGGATCGACGACGACGGTCGACCGCGTGCCGAACACGAGCTTCTCGACTTCGACGAAACCGAACAACGACCCGTGGCTCACGTTCCGGGCGTAAATCTCGTAAACCTTGCCCTGATTCAGGAACAGAACTTTGTAAATCGGCTTCGACGACATCCTCGCGGCTCCTGCCTCTCGGAAGCCGCCGAGCTTAGCACGCTTTCTCGAAGCGAGACGCAAGTCACGGTCCGCGAGCGTGGGAGTGCCCCGGCGCGCGGGCGGCGAGACCCGTGTCACAGTACGAGCAACCGCTCGAAGGGCGTGCGCGGCGCCGTGGCTATACTTCCACGATCCGACCCCGCCGAGAGAGAAGCTGGTGGCAACGATCGCGGCCCATACGCAAGGATGGCTCCGATGGCGCTTCGTTTGACCGTCGTGAGCCCCAACGGCGCTCAGCTCGGGACGGGCAGCGCAAAGGAGTTCGGCCCCGGCGGCGGCACGATCGGCCGTTCGCTCGAATGCGATTGGGTCCTGCCGGACAGCAAGCGCTACCTGTCGAGCCGGCATGCGAGCATCGATTTCCGCTCGGGCAGCTACTACATCGTCGATACGTCGATGAACGGCGTGTACGTGAACGACGCGGATCAGCCCGTCGGCCGCGGCACGCCGCAGCGCCTGTTCAACGGCGACCGGCTGCGGATCGGCGAGTACGAGATCGCGGTCGAGATCGACGAGGACCCGATTGCGCCGCTGATCGAGGAGAATCACGTCGACCCGGTCGACCTCGCACAGCGGGTCGAGGCTCCCGAGCCGACGGGCGGCGACATGGTCGATGCGTACGAGATCACCGGCGTCGGCATCGAGATGATGCTGACCGACGACGAGCTCGAGACGCTGAGCCCGCCCCCGAGATCGAAGGGCGCCTACTTCGAGATCGTCGACGACGACGACGCCGCGGCGGCGCGTCGGCCGGCCTCGTCGTCCGCAGCGACCGTCGAGTCCGCGGCCGCAACCGGCATCGAGGTGATCGAGCTCGCGGATGCCACGCAGCCGGCGATGCTCGCGCGGCCGCGGCCGGCGCCGAGCCCCGCGGCCGCGGCAAGCCGTGCGCCGACGCCGCAGCGCGCGGCCGCGCCGAAGCCCGCCGCCCGCGCCGCGGCGCCGCAGGCCGGCACCCGAGCCGGCTCGGCGCCGTTGCCTGCGGCCGCGCAAGGGCCGCAGGCCTCGGCTCCGCGGCCGCAGGCAACGGCGCAGAGCGCGGCTCCGCCGCGCGGCCCGAAAGCGCAGACGGCCGCCCCCGCGGCGGCGGCGGCAGAGAGAGTTCCGAACGCGAAGCCGCCCGCTGGGCGGAACGTTCCGGCGCAGGCCTCCGCGCCCGCGCCGCGCCGCGCTCCGGCCGCACCGGCCGCGGCGCCGGCAACGAGCGCCGCTCGGACGCAAGCGCCGTCCGCGCAGCCGACCCCGCTGCACGCACGCGTCCCCGATCTCGGTCCGTTCTTCCGGGGGGCGCGGATCTCCGCGAGCGTGCCGCCGCAGCAGGTCGACGCGTTCCTGTTCCGGCTGGGACAGCTCGTGCGCGCGACGATCGACGGCGTCAAGGAGAGCCTGCACGTGTGCGCGGCGCAGAAGAACGCGCTCCGGCTCTCGAACGCCGACGCCGAGCCGCAGGACGAGAACCCGCTGAAGCGGTCGGCCGGCGCGCGGGACGCGCTCGTCGAGCTGCTCCTCGGCGATTCGGATGCGCAGCCTCCGGTCGATGCGATCCGCGAGGCGTTCGACGAGCTGCAGCTGCATCAGCAGCTCGTGCTGAAGGCGCTCCGCAGCGCGCTCGATGCGTTCATCGCGCGCCTCGATCCCGACGAGCTCGAGCACAAGTTCGCGCGCGGGCGCAGCAACATGCTCGTCAACGCCGCGAACCGTCTGAAGTACTGGGACCTGTACAAGGATCTGTACGACGTCGTCGCGCACCATCCTCCGGGGGAGCTGCCGCTGCAGTTCCAGGAGGACTTCGCGCACGCTTACGAGCGCGAGCTCGAGCAGGCGCGGGGCCCGTCGGAGCCGGTGGCGGAGCGGCAGGCGGGCTGAGCCGTCAGGCCGGCGCCGGCGGCAGCGCGGCCTGCTTGCGCGGGCCTCGCTCGATCCGGGCCTTCGGCCGGCGGGGCCTGAACAGGATGATCGTCAGGTCGTCCGGCTTGCTCGGCTGCCCCGACCCGTTCCGCTTCATCCTGCCGAGCGCCTTCTCGACCAGCCGATCCGCCGCATCCTGGATCGGCCCCATGCGGATGATGTCGACGATCTCGTCCGCGAACAGGTTGTCGAGCAGACCATCGCTCGCGAGCAGCACCGTGTCGTACCTCGCGAGCTTGACCGCGCCGCCGATCTCGACCCGCATGTCCTCCGTGCCGAGCACGTTGAACAGCACGTGCCGCTCCGCGTGCTGCACGGCCTCGTCCTGGTCGAGCAGCCCCGCCTCGACGGCGAAGCCGGTCGGCGAGTGCGGCACGACCCGCCGCTTGACCCGCCCCCGCTGACCTACGGCGATCAGCTCCGAATCCCCGACGTGGTAGCTGCGCAGGTGCTGGTCGACGATCTCCGCCACGACGAGGGTCGTCGCGGCCCCGCGCGCAAGCTCGATCACGGAGCGGTTCGCCTGCTCGATCGCGTCGAGGATCGCGGGCCGCAGGCTCGCGGCGGAGTCGGCCTGGCGCACCAGGACCTCCGAAAGCGTCGTGACCGTGACGTTCGACGCCTCCCGGCCGGCCGGCGTGCCGCCGACGCCGTCCGCCACGGCGAGAACGAGCGCGTTGTCGGACAGCCAGATGATCGCCGCCGCGTCCTCGTTCGGCGTGTCCTTCTCCGGGGAGCGCAGGCTCCGCAGCGCGACGACGCCCTGCGGAAACTCCCTGTCCACCTGCACGTGGTCGGACGCGCCCAGGAACAGTTGGACGCGGTCGTCGGTCGTGCTCATCGCGCCAGCGCTTTCGTGCACCACGGACAGTGGTGCCAGAAGTCCGTATCGACGCCCCAACGGCACGACGGACAACGGGTCCGGCTGCCGGGCAGCAGCCACGCTCGTTTGACCTTCGAGTGGCACCAAGGGCAATAACGCATGAACGGCATCAGCGGGCCGCGGCACCCCGGATTCTGGCAGTGGTGCGAGTAGCGGCGATCCGAGTACGTGCGGCTCGTCTGCACCTCGAAGCCCGGCCCGTAGCACCAGGCGCAGTACTGCCAGTCGAGCTTCGAGCCCCGGTGACAGCGCGGGCACGTCGCCGGGAACGTCGTCTCGAACTTGTCGAGCGGCTTGTTCGCGCCGCACCAGGGACAGGCGAGCATCGGCTCGGAGACGGGCCCCGAGCAGTACCGGCATTCGTAACGCGAGTCGAGCACCTTGCGGTACTTGCGCTGGAACTGGCGGAACAGCACCTTCTGCCACAGCGCGGGATCCTCCGCGCCGTTGCTGCGCTTCGAGCTGCGCCGTCTCTTCGCCGCCCCGTTCCGCAGCCGCTTGAACTCCTCGTACATCACGACCGCGTTCTTGTAGCGGTCCTCGGGGCGCACGGCGACCGCCTTGCGCAGCCAGTCGACGAGCTTCGGCTTGAGCTTCGCGCGCACGCGCTTGATGCCGGGCGGCGGCCAGTCGTACGGCCACTCGATCAGGTGCCCGGAGAAGAGCTCGTAGATCACGAGCCCGAGCGAGAAGACGTCTGACTGGAACATCGGACGCCCGACGGCCTGCTCGGGCGCGATGTATCCCACCGTTCCCGAGCCGGACGCTTTCAGCGTGTGCTGGGCCACCTTCGAGTATCCGAAATCCGTCAGTCTGAGCTGATTATCCGCGAACAGGATGAAATTATCCGGCTTGATGTCACAGTGTATGACGTTGCATCGATGCGCATGCGCAACTGCTGCAAGGGCCTGCTCCGTCAGATGCAGGGCCGTCTCCGTCGAGATCCGCCGGCGCATCCGGTCCGAAAGCGACAGCTCGCCGAGCGGCATCGAGATGACGAAGCGGCCGTCGATATACGAGGCGTCGCGGATCGGCATGATGTTCGGATGCTCGAGCCGCGGCGCGAGACGGGCCTCGCGTTTGAAGTCGACCAGAAAGTAGTCGCTCATGCCGTTCTCGTGCGGCACCTTCAACGCAACCCGCATGTCCTGGATCGTGTCGAGCGCCTGGTACACGGCCGCCACCGGCCCGTTCGAGATACGGCGCTCGATGCGATACTTTCCGAGTTTCTGTCGTGCCTTCAGCAAGGACGTCACGATGCTTTGCACAGCTAACTAAAACGGCGGAACCGGCAACGGGCAGGCGCCCGGGCCCCACTCGGCTCCGGCCATCCTCTGCACTGCACCTCTACTTTCGAAAGACGGCTCGACGCGCCTCTTCCCGGGCTTCGTGCGTCGCCGCACGGGCACGGAAGACGCGTGCCCGGCGCGTCAATCATCCGTCTACGACAACCCCGGGTCAAACGGGACCCGGCGGGGGCTATACCGTATCCTTGGGACGGCACTCGAGGGCTCCGCACCATGAAGCTACTCACCATAGGCGAGCTCGCCAAGCTGGCCGGCGTGTCGCGCTCGATGCTCCGCTACTACGAGGAGCAGGGACTGCTGAAACCGGCCGGCCGCACGTCCGCCGGCTATCGGCTGTACGCGCCGTCGGCCGCCGACGTCCTGCTCTTCATCCAGCGGGCCCAGCGCCTCGGCTTCTCGCTCGCCGACATCCAGATCCTGATCGAGCGCCTGAGCCGGGACGGGGGCTTCGACGAGACGCTCGTCCAGCTCGCCGAGGAACGCTACCTGCAGATCGAGCGCCAGCTGACCGACCTGCTCGTCCTGCGCCACGAGATGGCGGCATTCCTGTCCGATCTCAATGCCCGCATCGAGGCGGGCAACGGCAGCGCGCGGGATCTGTACCAGCAGCTCGTGCGGCGGGTCTGCGGCCACGAGCCCGGCGCCACGCCGCCGAAGGAGGCGCTCGCCTGGCTGCTCGAGCGGACGGGCTGCGCGCTCGCGAGCCTCGACCGCGACGAGGTGCTCGGCGCGCTCGAGGGACGGCACATCCACATCTGGCGGGACGATGCCGGCTACCGCGTGCTCGTGCCCGGGCACGACCCGCGCCTCGAGACCGCGCTCGCCGCGATCGCCCGCGTCGAGGCCGATTGCCACGCGCACGAGGCGCCGCGGCTCGAGCGCACGGACGAGGGCTACCTGCTCGTCGCGGAAGGCGACAAGGCGTTTCTGTTCGCGCAGTTCTTTCTCGACCTCGCGCACGCCGGCAACCGCCGCCCCGACTGAAGGGCTTTCTGCCGCCGAGCCGCCCCTCCCGGGAACTGTGCTCGGCTCCTTAGGTCCACTTCTCGCGCCGGTGTTCCCGTTCCCGCTCCCGCCGTCCGCTGCGCGCTTCCGGGCGCCATGCCCTTGACCTTCAAGCCCACTTGAAGGTCTACGCTTGCCGCGAGCTTTCACGGTCCGAGCCCATTCAGAGGTCCATGTTCGCCGTCCCGCACATGATCGAAAGACAGCAGGTTTCCGAGCCGTTCCGCTACAAGGTCGGCGGCATGGACTGCGCGAGCTGCGCGAAGACGATCGAGCGGGGCCTCGCGGAGCTCGACGGTATCGACGAGATCCGCGTCAACTTCACGACCGAGACGATCGAGGGGCGGGGGAACGTCCCGGCCGAGGCCGTGCGGCGCCGGGTCGAGGCGCTCGGCTATCGGATCGTCGACGACGTTCCGGCCGAGCGGACCGAGGAGCCCGGGGGCCTCGCGGGATTCCTGCGCTTCCTGTGGCGCGAGCCGTTCCTTCGGCTCGCGCTCGGGCTCGGGCTGCTCGTGCTCGCGACGAGCCCGCTCGCGGTCGGCGGCCCGGCGGCCGCGCAGCGCCTCGCCGGGCTGCTGCACCTCACGGTCATCGCGGTCGCCGGCTTCCCGATCGCGCGGCGCGCGGTGAGATCGCTGGTCTACGCGCGGCGCATCACGATCGACCTCCTGATGACGACGGCCGCCGTCGGCGCGATCGCGATCGGCGCCACCGGCGAGGCCGTGACCGTCGTGCTGCTCTTCACGCTCGGCGAGGCGCTCGAGGCCTACAGCGCGGCGCGGGCCCGCGCGTCGCTCGGCGGCCTGCTCGCGCTGAAGCCCGCCGACGCGACGGTGATCCGCGAGCACGACGGGCACTGGCACTATCGGACGATCGCCGCAGCCGAGCTCGTGCCCGGCGACCGCGTGCTCGTGAAGCCCGGCGAGCGGATCCCGGCCGACGGGCGCGTCGTCGGCGGCGTCTCGACGGTCGATCAGTCCGCGATCACCGGCGAGTCCGTGCCGGTCTCCGTCTCGGCGGAGGCGCAGACCGAGGTGTTCGCGGGCACGATCAACGGCGACGGCACGCTGGAGGTCGAGGCGACACGCGCGGCCGAGGACTCGACGATCGCGCAGATCGCGCGCCTCGTCGAGCAGGCGCAGGCGCAGCGTTCGCCGGCGGAGCGCTTCGTCGACCGGTTCGCGCAGTGGTACACGCCGGCCGTCGTCGCGCTCGCCGCCGCGGTCGCGGTCGTGCCGCCGCTTGCGTTCGGCCAGCCGTTCACGACCCCGGCGGGAGAGACGCCGGGGTGGCTGTACCGCGGGCTCGCGCTGCTGATCATCGCGTGCCCGTGCGCGCTGATCATCAGCATCCCCGTCACCGTCGTCAGCGCGCTGACCCGGCTCGCGAACCTCGGCGTGCTCGTTCGCGGCGGAGCCCGTCTGGACGAGCTCGCGCGCACGAAGGTCTTCGCGTTCGACAAGACCGGCACGCTGACCCGGGGCCGGCCGACCGTGTCCGGGGTGCGCTCGCTCGACTGCGCGCTCGGCGGCGTGCATGCGGCGGAGGACGGCGCCAAGCGCGTCTGCGCGCCGTGCGACGACCTGGTCGCGCTCGCCGCATCCGTCGAGCGGGGCTCGGCGCACCCGTTCGCCCGCGCCGTCGTGCACGCGGCCGAGGAGCGGCACGTCGTGCACCGCTTCGGCCACGCCAGCGACATCACGTCGCACTCGGGGCGCGGCGTCAGCGGCACGCTGAACGGACGCCGCGTCGTCGTCGGCAACGCGACGCTCTTCCCGCCGTCGGCGGCGATCGATGCGCTCGTCGCGGAGAACGGCGACGGCACGAGCCTGATGCTCGTCGGCGAGGACGGCGCCGTGCGCGGCTACATCGCCGTCGAGGATCGCCCCCGCCCGACGACCGCGGAGGCGCTGCGGGCGTTGAAGGCGATCGACCCCGGCTACCGCGTCGTGATGCTGACCGGCGACCGGCGCGGCGTTGCGGAGGCGCTGGGCGGCGAGCTCGAGATCGACGAGATCCACGCGGAGCTCCTGCCCGAGCAGAAGCTCGAGACCGTGCGCCGGCTCGAGGCCGAGCACGGCGCCGTCGCGATGGTCGGCGACGGGATCAACGACACGCCGGCGCTCGCCGCGGCGCGACTCGGCATCGCGATGGGCGGGGCCGGCTCGCACCAGGCGATGGAGATCGCGGACGTGGTCCTGATGCAGGACGACCTCGCGCGGCTGCCGCAGGCCGTGCGGATCAGCCGCAAGACGCAGCGCCTGATCCGCGAGAACATCGCGCTCAGCCTGGGGCTCAAGCTCGCGTTCCTCGCGCTCGCGATCCCCGGCCTCGCAACGCTCTGGATGGCCGTCGTCGCGGACGTCGGCGCCACCGTGCTCGTCACGCTGAACGGGATGCGGATGCTGAGCGCCCGATAGCCGCCGGGAGGGCTCACGTTTCGTCTGCGTCCCCCTGCTCTCGCCGCTCCGCCGCTTGCCCGTGCCGGAGTAGACTCCGCAGTACGGCCACTTCAGGAGGTACGTTCATGCGAGTCAGCAGAGTTCTCCGGGCGTTCTCGTCGTTCCTCGCCGCATTCGCCGTGCTCGGCACACCCGCCGCCGCGCAAACCGCGAACGGCGATGCGGTCGCTGAGCCCTTCAAGCTCGGCACGTTCGAGATCGGCGGCCGGCCCGCGGTCGGCATCGTGCTGAGGGACCGGTTCGTCGTCGAGCTCTATGCGGCGAATGCCGCGCTCGAGCTCGACCCGGCCTACGTCGAGATCCCGATGCCGAAAGACATGCTCGAGCTCATCGGCCGCTACGAGTACGGGCTGAAGCGCAGGCTCTACGAGATCGTGGATCACGTGGTCGAGGCCGGCGCGCTCGACGGCCCGGGCCGCCCCGCGTACGTGCACGACGCCGAGCGTCTGCGCACGCTGCCGCCGATCATGTACCCTGGCAAGATCCTGAATGCGGCCGTGAACTTCTACTCGCACGTCAACGAGACCGGCACGCCGGAGGAGATCGCCGAGGCGCGGCGGCAGCGGCGCGAGAACCGCGGCGTGCCGTATCTGTTCTTGAAGCCGAGCCGCGGCGCGGTGATCGGTCACGGCGATCCGGTCAAGATTCCGTACGGCCGCGACCGGATCGATTGGGAAGTCGAGCTCGCGACCGTGATCGGGCGCCCCGCGAAGTACGTCTCCGCGACGGACGCCGAGGACTACATCTTCGGCTACATGATCTCGCTCGACATCTCCGACCGCGGCGGCCGCCCCCCCGGCGGCGCGCCGTTCGGCGTGGACTGGTTCGTCGGCAAGGGCCACGACACGTTCGCGCCGCAGGGCCCGTGGATCGTGCCGAAGGAGTTCTACGGCGACCCGATGGAGCGGCTGCATCAGACGCTCACGGTCGACGGCGTGCTGATGCAGGAGGCGCGCGCCGGAGACATGATCCATTCGCTGTACGAGCTGATCGAATACGCGTCGTCGATCATTACGCTCTTCCCCGGCGACGTGATCAACAACGGCACGTCGGGCGGCGTCGGCATGGGCACGGCCGTGCGCGGCGAGCAGCGCTTCCTTCGGCCGGGCGAGGTGATCACCGCGACGATCGAGGGTATCGGCACGCTTCGCGTGCCCGTCGTCGGCGAGGAGCCGCCGCCGGAGGGGACGGGGTCGAGGCTTCCGCCGGTCGAGTCGTACCTGCAGCAATAGGCCGCCCGGCGGGGCGCGGCGGGCGGGGCGCGCAACGCGCCCCGCCCCGTGAGCGGCGCCGCCTCGGTTCCCTCCGAGCGCGGGCTGGTTGCGCACCGCGGAGCTTCGCGTTAACAGGAGCAGCCGTTTCTGCTACAAGTCTTCGCAGGCGTCTCGGACACCGGGGGTGCGATGATGCGTGCGGCTCCGCTTGTGGTCGGCGCGCTTGCCGGCGCGATCGTCGGCGCTGCCGCCACGTACCTTTCGCTTCGGCCGGGCCCCGAAGCGGCCGCGGGCTACGCGGCGGCGGTCGACGGACCGGCGGCCTCCGCGGCCCCGCCGCCGGCGGCGAGCCGTGCCGACGCGGAGCCGGGGCCGCTCCCGACGTCGGATCGCTTCGCCGTCTACGCCTTCGCGGCCGAGAGCGCGCAGCCGGACGAGCTCGAATTTGGGATCCAGCGCGCGGCTGCCCTGCCGCCGTCGCACCGGCGGGCGTTCGAGCTCGATGCGCTGCTGATGCGCCTTGCGGAGATCGACGTCGCGCGGGCGGTGCGTTTCGCGCGCACGCTTCGCCTCGAGACGGAGCGTCTCGTCCCGCTTTTTCAGCTCTGGGCCGAGCGCGACGCGGATGCGGCGCTCGCCGAGCTCGAGCGCGTCGACAACCCCGCGGCGATGCGGGAAATCCTGCTCTCGCTGCTCGACGTGCTCGGCGACGACGAGCGCGCCGTCGAGCGCGTGTCGGCCGTGCTCTCTCCGGCGCAGATGGCGTCGTTCCGGCTGGACGCCGCCGTGCGGCTCGCGAAAACGGATCCGTTCCGCGCGATCCGGCGCTCGCTCGCGCTGACCGACTCGAGCACGCGCGCGGCCGCGTTGAGCCGGATCGCCGCCGAGTGGGCGCGGCAGGATCCGGCTGCCGCGTTTGCCCAGGTCGACATGCTCGAGGACGACTCGCTGCGCCGAGCTTACCAGTCGGCCGTGCTGAACGAATGGGCGCGCGTCGATCCGGACGGCGTGTTCGCGCTGATCCGCACGGGCACCGTCATCGGCGACCCTGCCCTTCTCGGCTCCGTGCTGATGTCGCTCGCGTCGGCGGACCCGCAAGCGGTGCTCGAGCTCGCGGAGCGGATGCCGATCGGCACGCGCGCGATGGCTCAGATGACGGCGTTCCGCGTGCTCGCCGAGCGCGACCTGAATGCCGCGCTCGCGATGCTCGATGCGCTGCCGCGCAACCGCGATCGCGATCAGATCCTCTCCGCCGTCGGCCAGGTGTTCGCGCAGCAGGACCCAGACGGTGCGCTCGAGTGGGTGAGATCGCTGAGGCCTCCGTCGATGAACGCGGTCTTGTCGGTGGTCAACGGGCTTGCGTCCGTCGACTCCGAGCGCGCGGTCGATCTGCTGCTCGACGGCACGCTCGACGGGCTCGGCGGGCTCGGCGCGCGCGCGCCGCTCGGGCTCATGCTCACGATGAACATGGTGAATGGCCCGGCGGACTCCGCACGGATGGGGGCGATCGCGGACCGTCTGGTCGAGCGCGCCGATGTCGCCGCGGCCGGTCAGATCGGGGCGCTGATGTCGGGGTGGGCGCGGCGCGATGCCGAAGCCGCCGTCGAGTGGCTCATCGCCAATGCCGACCGCGCGGGACGCCAGGCGGTCACGCAGGTCGCGAGCCAGCTCGCCGCGGAGGACCCGGTCGCCGCGGCCGGCATGATGAGCCGCCTGCCGCCCGAGATGCACGACGATTGGCTCCAGAGCGTCGCAGCCGGCTACGCGCAGTACGATCCCGACGCGGCGGCTGCTTGGATCGCGCAGTACGAGGGGCGGCCGGGCTTCGCCGCGGCGCTCGCTTCGATCGCGCCGGCCCTCGCTCAAACCGACCCGCAGGCCGCCGCACGCATGCTCGACCGGGTCGACGGTCCGGCCGCGACGCTCGCCGCGACTCAGGTCGCGGCAATCTGGGCGGCGAGCGAGCCGGCAGCGGCGGCTGAATGGGCACTGCAGCTCGGCGATGCCGCATTGCGGTCCAACGCGGTCGGCTCCGTCGTCGCGAGCTGGGCGAGTCAGGACCCGGACGGGGCCGAGCAGTGGGTGCTCGGCCTGCCGCGGGGCGGCATGCGCGATCAGGCGCTGCAGCGGCTGGTGCCGGTCGCGGCGGCGCGAACGGGCGAAGTCGACCGGCGCATGCTCGACGCCTTCAGCAGCGACGCGATGCGGCAAGGCGCGGTGATGAGCTCCGCGATGCAGCTCGCGAACCGCGACCGCGAGGCGGCGAGGCGGCTCGTGGACGAGCACATCGCGGACCCGGAGGCGAGGCAGCAGGTCTACGAGACGATCGAGCGAAGCCGAGGGGCTGCCGTCGCCATGCCGGTCCCGGGCATTTTTCTTCGCTGAGCGGGCACGAGGCGCCGGAGCCGGACGCGCCGAGGCTCAGGTCAGCACTTTGCCCGGATTCATGACGCCTCTCGGGTCGACCGCACGCTTCATCGCCCGCATCAGCGCGAGCGCCTCGGGCGTACGGTAGCGCTCGAGCTCCGCCGTCTTCAGCACTCCGACGCCGTGCTCGGCGCTGAAGCTGCCGCCGAGCCTCGCGGCCACCTCGTGCACGGCGCGGGAGAGCGCCTCCGCGGCCTGCTCGCGGAAGCGCTCGATCGGCATGCCCGCCGGCGGCAGCAGGTTGTAGTGCAGATTGCCGTCGCCGATGTGCCCGTAGACCGAAACGCGGTGCGGCGCGATCCGCGCGAGCTCGGCCGCGGCGAGCTCGAGAAACCTCGGCACCTCCGCGATGCGTACCGACACGTCGTGCTTGACGGAGCCGTCGGCCCGCTCCGCCTCCGGCACGCGCTCCCGCAGGCGCCACAGCTCGTCCCGCTGCGGCCCCGACTCCGCGATGGCGCCGTCGACGACCTCGCCGGCCTCGATGCCGCCCGCCAGGATCCGCTCGAGCGTCTCCCGCAGCGTGCCGTCGCCGTCGCTCGACGCGAGCTCGAGCAGCAGGTAATGCGGGTACGGCGCGTCGAGCGGATCGCGGGTGCCGTCGACGTGCGCCAGCACGAGCTCGAGCGATCCGCGCGACACGTACTCCGCCGACACGACCCGATCGCCGCTCTCGCGCCGCGCGCGGCCGAGCAGGGCACAGGCCGCGTCCGGGGTCGCGACGGCAAGCCAGGCGGTCTCCGTTGCGCGCGGCATCGGGAACAGCTTCAGCACCGCGGCCGTGACGAGGCCCAGCGTGCCCTCCGCGCCGACGAACAGCGACTTCAGGTCGTACCCCGTGTTGTCCTTCCGAAGGCCCTTCAGCTCCGACAGCACCGTCCCGTCCGGCAGCACGACCTCGAGGCCGAGCACGAGGTCACGCATCGTGCCGTAGCGCAGGACGGCCAGCCCGCCCGCGTTCGTCGACACGTTGCCGCCGATCTGGCACGAGCCTTCCGAGCCCATGCTCAACGGGAACAAGAGCCCGTGCTCCGCCGCGGCGGCCTGCGCATTCGCGAGCACGACGCCGGCCTCGGCCGTCAGCGTGAAGCCGACGGCGTCGACGTCGCGGATCCGGTTCAGGCGCGACATCGACACGAGCACGTGCCGCTCGGCATCGAACGGCGTCGCGCCGCCGCAATAGCCGGTGTTGCCGCCCTGCGGCACGACACCGAGCCCGGCCTCGTGACAGATCGCGAGGATCCGCGAGCATTCGTCGACGGACGCGGGCTGCACGATCAGCGCCGCCGCGCCGCGGTAAAGACGCCGCTCGTCGACGAGATGCCGCTCGGCCTCCGCGTCCGGCACGACGCCGGACGGCCCGACGATTTCGGCGATGGCTTGAAGTGCCCGGGTCCTGTCCATCGATCGGCTTCCTTCCGGCGGCGCATTATCCCACGCGTGCCTGCCGGCGGCCGCGCGGCGGTCGTCGATGCCTCGGAGGACCGCCGGTGGCCGCAGCAATCGACCGCGCACGCGGGCCGGGAGACAATCGTGGGCTTCGGCGAAGACTCCGGGCGTCCTCCTTCCCCGTTGGATCCGTAGAGGGCAGACAGCACGGCGTATGAACCAGGCGGCCAAATCACGCCGCGCCGGGGGGCTGCGCTCGATGCCCGCCGGCGTCTGGGCGCTCGGGCTCGTGAGCCTGCTGATGGACGTCTCGTCGGAGATGATCCACGCGCTGCTGCCGGTTTTCCTCGTCGGCACGCTCGGCGCGAGCTACACCTTCGTGGGCGTCATGGAGGGCGTTGCCGAGGCGATCGCGTCGATCACGAAGATCTTCTCCGGCGCCGTCAGCGACCGCCTCGGCCGGCGCAAGCCGCTCGCCGTGCTCGGCTACGGCCTCGCCGCCGTCACGAAGCCGATGTTCGCGCTCGCCCCGGCCGCGGGCTGGGTGCTCGCGGCGCGCTTCATCGACCGCATCGGCAAAGGCATCCGGGGAGCGCCGCGCGACGCGCTGATCGCCGAGATCGCGTCTCCCGCGATCCGCGGCGCCGCGTACGGCCTGCGGCAGGCGCTCGACACCGCGGGCGCGTTTGCGGGCCCGCTGCTCGGGATCGTGCTGATGGCCGCGACCGGCGACGCGCTGCGGACCGTTTTCTGGATCGCCGTGCTGCCTGCCGCACTCTCCGTCGGCGTGCTGATCCTGTTCGTGCGCGAGCCGCCGCACCCGCCGCAGCAGGGCTCCGCGTATTCGTTCCGGCTCGCGCTCAGCTCGCTCGGCCGCGCGTACTGGTGGCTTATCGTCATCGCCGCGCTGTTCACGCTCGCCCGCTTCAGCGAGGCATTCCTCGTGCTGAAGGCGGACGACGCCGGGCTCGCCGTCACGTTCGTGCCGCTCGTGCTGGTCGTGATGAACGTCGCGTATTCGCTCTCCGCCTACCCTGCCGGATTCGTCTCGGATCGGTTCGACCGCTACGGCGTGCTGGGCCTCGGCGCCATCGTCCTGATCGCAGGCGACCTCGTGCTCGCGAGGGCCGACACGGTCGCGGGCACGCTCGTCGGCGTCGTGTTCTGGGGGGTGCACATGGGATTCACCCAGGGACTCTTCGCGGCGCTGGTCGCGGACGTGTCGGAGGAGCAGGTGCGCGGCACGGCGTTCGGCGTGTTCAACTTCGTGAGCGGCGTCGTGCTGCTCGCGGCGAGCGTGCTCGCCGGCGTCCTGTGGGAGCGCTTCGGGTCGGACGTGACCTTCTACACGGGCGCCGGGCTGACCGCCGTCGCGTGCGTCGCGATGTGGATCCTGCACTCGACCGGGCAACTCCGTCGGGCGTGATCACTTCGAGGGGCCGGGACACGACGCCCGTGAGCCGCGCGGCGGCGATGGTTCTGCGGGGCTATGCCGGACCGCCGATGAGCCCGCTCTGTGCGATCCCGTCGAAGATGAACTGCACCGCCATCGCGGCCAGCACGATGCCGAAGATGCGCGTGACGACATGCATGCCGGTGACGCCGAGCAGCCGCACGATCTCGCCGGCCAAGAGCAGCGCGATCAGCGTGCCGAGCAGGACCAGCAGGAGGCTGCCGATGACGACGGCCTGCAGCAGCACGTTGCCCGACGTGTTGCTCATCAGCAGGATCGCGGCGCCCATCGCGCCGGGCCCGGCGATGAGCGGCGTCGCGAGCGGGAAGACCGAGATGTCCTGCTTCGCCGCGGCCTCGCGCGTCTCCTCCTCGGTCGGCGAGTGTCCGCCCACCGAGCGTGCGAAGACCATCTCGATGCCGATCAACAGCAGCAGGATGCCGCCCGCGGTACGCAGCGCCGGCAGCGACACGCCGAGCGTATCGAGCAGCGGCTCGCCGATCAGCGCGACCGAGACCAGGATGCCCGCCGCGATCAGGACGCCGCGAACGGCCATCGACCGGCGCGCGCGGCGGGTCGCGGTCGGCGTCAGCGCGGCGAAGATCGCGGCGACGTCGAGCGGCCCGATCGTCGCGAAGAACGCGGCCATGGCCACGACGGCGGTTTCGAGGATCTGGTCGGTCACGGGTCGGTTGGGGGCGCGTGCGTCGAGTGCGGGACACCGCGCGCATTGTATCGGCGACGTGCGGGAAGAAGCGAAGAGGATCGTGGAAGCCGGGCTGGGGGGACAGAGCGGCCCCGCCTCGCGCGCCAACTCTGCTAGAATTGCCCGCGGAGGGATGCCGGAGTGGTCGAACGGGCTTGACTCGAAATCAAGTGTGCGGTTTCCCCGCACCGTGGGTTCGAATCCCACTCCCTCCGCCACGAGAACACTGTTTCCGGTCGCGCGCTCCGTTGAAGCGCCGGCCGCTCCCCGCCTGATGCAGACCGCGTCATAGGGACGACACCGCGCTCGTCCTCGCGCCGCTCCGCGTGAGCACCTCTTCCACCGCGTCGGTCCCCGGCACGCGCTGCCCGTCGACCGGCGTCACCGCGAGATCGAGCGGAGACCGTCCGAGCGCATCCCGGACGTCGGCGTCGGCGCCGCGCTCGAGCATGAACTCCACGACGCGCGCCCATCCGCGCGATGCCGCGGAATGCAGCGCCGTCTGTCCCAGCCGCCCGGTCAGGCCGCTCGGCCGCGCGATGCGTGCGGTCCGGCTCGTCGTGTCCGTGACCCTTGCATCGATGTCCGCGCCGGCGTCGAGGAGGATCTCGAGCGACGCGATGACCTTGTCCTCGATCTCGGGGTCGCCCTCGAAATTCGGCGATCGATTCGCCCCGAAGTTGATGTTGCGGACGCCGACGCCCGCCGCAGCCATCAGCGGCGTGACGCCCATGACGTTCGGCAGATCTGCCCTCGCGCCGTGTGCGAGAAGGAGGCGCATCGAGTCGTGATCGTGCGTGATCGCGGCGCGCAGCAGCGGCGTCGCGCCGGTCGTCAGGAGATCGTCCGTGAAGCGGGCGCTGTTCCCGCCGCGGCCGGGCCGATGGAAGTTGAGCTGCGGATTCACCTCGACGCCGGCCGCGAGGAGCCGCTCGACGAGATCGAGCGCCGACGTCTCCTTCGAGCGCGGATACGCGGGCGAGCGCGGCACGTACGTGTTCATGTCGACGGCGAGGTAGAGCGCCGTGCGGCCCCACCAGTCCGCGTAGTGCGGATTCGCGCCGGCGTCGAGCAACGCCGCCGCCGTGTCGAACTCGTAGTTGTCGATCGCGATCATCAGCGCCGTGACGCCGTCCGGCGTCGGCCGATCCGGGTCCTCGCCGGCCGCGAGGATCGAGCGCACGCAATCGACGCAGCCCGACCGGGCCGCGTAGTGGAGCGGCGTCAGGCCGCCCGTCGGCCGGTACTGCGCGCGCGGCTCCGACGTGATCTGCGAGCCCCAGTCGTTCGCCGCGGCCCTGACCGTGACGTCGGCGCCATGGTCGATCAGGAGCTGCGTGAGCTCGGCATGCGCGCCGTCAGCCGCCCACATCAGCGCGGTCTGCTCGCGCCAGAGCTCGCGCGCGTTGACGTCCGCGCCGTGCTCGAGAAGCAGCGCCGCGAGCTCGACGTCGCCGGCGCGCGCCGCGAGCATCAACGCCGTCTCGCCGTCGAAGTTCGGCGAATCGGGGTCGGCGCCGGCCTCGAGCAGCATCTTCGCGAGCGGAAGGTTGGCGGCCTTCACGGCCTCGTCGAGCGGGCTCGCCCCGAAGCGGTTCGTGACGTGCGGCTCCGCGCCGCGCTCGAGCAGCATCCGCACGAGCTCGAGGTCGAGCTTATAGGCGGCCCAGTGCAGCGGCGTCGTGCCGTCCGGCTGCGTCGCGTTGACGTCGGCGCCCTGCTCGATCAGCTCGATCGCCGCGTCGCGCCGCCCGCGCTCGATCAGGTCGGCAACGGGGCTTGCTGCCCAGGCGCCCGCGGATCCGCAGAGAGCGACGGCCGCGAGGATGGCGATTCTCATGATTCCCCCGCCCGCTTCAGACGATGTCGTGCATCAGCTTGTTGTGATGCGCCCAGAAGCCCTTGTGCACGTCGTACAGGAGCTTCGCCGGGTCCGCGAAGACGCGCCCGAGCCCCGCGAGCACGCCCGCGGCCAGCATGTCCTCGGCGCTGTCGCCGAGGCGCACGTGCTCGACCATCAGCTCGAAGAGCTCGAGCATCAGGTCGTGCTCGGCCTGCACCTCGGCGCGCCCGACGACGGGCCCGTAGCTCGGCACGAAGCGCGTCCCGCCGTCACTCATCTCGAGCAGCTTCGCGAGCGCGTCCACGCGCCCGCCGAGCCAGCCGCCGCCGAACCAGTCGAACACCGGATCGATCTGCGGCGAGACGACGTCGCCGACCGCGATGACGTTGAGATCCGGAAACGCGACGTAGATATCGCCGTCGGTGTGGGCCTCGATCAGGTAGCCGTATTCGACTTGCCTCTCGCCGATGCGCGTCGCGCCGGCCGTGTAGAACGTCTCGGTCGGGCGGGCGGCTTCGGGCACCGGCTTCCGGTACCGCTCCTCGTCGGGCAAGTAGTAGCCGGTGGTCAGGCGGATGCGCGTCTTCTCGTGCGCGAAGATCGTCGCGCCGGCCGCGGCGAGCGTCGCGTTGCCGCCGATCTGGTCGAGGTGCCAGTGCGTGTTGAACAACGCCGTGACGGAATCCCCGGGCAGCTCGTCGATCGCCGCCGCGACGGCCTCGGCGTGATCCTCGGCGCCGCTGTCGACGACGACCTTGCCCCCGCGCGTCGCCAGCACGAGGACGTTGCCGCCGGCGCCGCCGAGAAGCGTGACCCCGGGCGCCACATACGCGAGCTCGAGGCCGTCCGCGGCGAACCCGCGCCGGCCGACCGCAAGCCCCGCGAGCCCGCCCGCGATGCCTTGCAGCACGGCCCTGCGGCTCGGCCGATACGACGCGCTCCGTCGCACGCTGCGCCCCTATACGCCCGCGATCTCGCCGGTGCTGTCGCCGATCGAGGTCATCTCGAGCCCCGCCTTGTTCAGCACGGTGAGATGCAGGTTCGACAGCGTCGTGTACTCCGGCAGCTCGACGTGCTGTCCGCCGCGGAGCTGCCCGCACGCGCCGCCGCAGAGGATGATCGGCAGCGGATAGTTGTTGTGGCGGTCGCTGTTGCTCATGTTGGAGCCGAACATGAACAGCGCGTTGTCGAGCAGCGAGCCGTCGCCCTCCGGAATGTTCGCGAGCCTGTCGACGAAATCCGCGAAGCGCTCGACGTGATAGCGCTGGATCCGGACGAGCTTCTCGAGGCGCTCCCTGTTGTTCGCGTGATGCGAAAGGGGGTGAAACCCGTCCGGAACGCCGATGTGGTTGTACGAGCGGTTCGTCGCCTCGCCCACCATGAAATAGGTCGCGACGCGGGTGATGTCTGCCTGGAACGCGAGGGCGATGAGGTCGAACATCATGCGGACCTGCTCGTCGAAATCGGGCAGCTCGCCGATCGGCGCATCCGGAAGATCGATGTCGGAGAGATCCCGCGCGGAGGCCAGCTGGAGGCGCCGCTCGGTTTCGCGCACCGACTCGAGGTAGCTCTCGAGCACGATCCGGTCCCGGTGCCCGAGCGTGCGCTCGAGCTCGTGCGTGCGGTCGATGATCATGTCGAGAATGCTCGCCTTGCGCCGCGAGATCGTCTCGCGCTCCTCGGGCGTGTCGCCGGCGCCGAACAGCTGCCTGAACACCTTGCGCGGGTTGAACTCCATCGGCAGCGGCGTCGTCGCGTTGCGGAACGACAGGGTCGAGCTGTAGTAGCAGGCGCCGCTGCTGCACGCCGCCGCCTGCACGGTGGTCTCCGAGGACACCTCGAGCGACGGCAAGACGGAGTCCTGGCCGATGTGCGCAGCGATCATCTGGTCGATCGTCGGCGCCATGTTTGCGCCCGTCGACCGCTGATCCGGGCGCACGCCCGAGAGCCACGTGGCCGGGAACAAGCCGTGCACGGACCCGCGCGGCGCCTTGTTCTCGAGGTTGCTGAACGACGTCACGTAGCGCTTGTGCGGCTCGAGCGGCGCGAGGATCGGGCTCAGCTTGAAATTCTCGCCCGAGCCGCTCGGCGTCCAGTGGTCCATCTCGGGGCCGAACGCCGTGTTCCCCATGATCGCGCCGTGCGGGAGGTAGAAGAAGCCGGCCCGCAGCTTCGGCGCGGCGGCCGTCTGCGCGAGGGCCGTCGCAGCCGGAATCATTGCATCGAGCAGCGGCAGGCCGAGCGAGACACCCGCGGCCCGCAAGACGGTACGCCGAGAAAGATGCTTCTTGGTGAGATACATCGGCCAGCCTCCCCTACTCCCGCGCCCCGGCGAGCGACGCCTGAACGCTCGTCTCGTCGCGCACGACGCCTTGCATGCGAAACGCCTCGCTCCTCACGATGCCGCGCACGATCGCCGAAAACCGGTAGCCTTCCGCCTTCGCAGCGCGAACGATCCCGCGCACCTGCGGCATGTCGAAGTACTCGAGCTCCCGGCCGATCGCGTACATCAAGAGCTTCTGCGTCATCGCCTGAACGAACTGATCCTCCCGGCGCAGCAACGCCGCGGTCAGCTCGGTCGGCCCCGCGACCGGGATGCCGCCCGGCAGCTCGGTCGTCGGATCGATCGGCGCATCCGCCGCCTGATCGTAATCCCGCCACGCGCCGATCGCCGTGAAGTTCTCGAGCGCGAGGCCATACGGGTCGATCACGCCGTGGCACGAGCTGCAGGCGGAGTCCGCGCGGTGCTGCTCGAGGCGGGCCCGCAGAGTCTTCGGCTGCTCGCCCTCGGCCGTCGTGAGATCCGTCTCGACGCCGGGCGGCGGCGGCGCAGGCGGCGTGCCCATCAGCTTGTCGAGCACCCACGCGCCGCGCAGGACGGGCGACGTTCGATCCCCGTAGGAGGTGCGCAGCAGCACGGCGCCCTTGCCGAGCAGGCCGTGCCGCACCGGATCCTCGAGCTCGACCCGGCGAAACTGCGGTCCGAGCACGGAATCGATGCCGTAGTGGCGGGCGAGCCGCTCGTTGAGGAACGTATGGCTCGCGGTCAGCAGCGTGCGGACATCGAGATCCTCGAGCAGGATGCTGCCGAGGAAGAGTCTGATCTCTTCCGCGAAATCCCGGCGCAGGCCTTCCGTGAACTGCGGGAAGATGTTCCGGTCGGGCTCGACCGCCCTGAGGTCGTCGACGTCGAGCCAGCTCAACGCGAAATCGGTCACGAGCACTTCCGCGCGCGGATCGGCGAGCATCCGCATGACCTCTGCGTCCAGAACCTCCGGCCGGGACAGTCGGCCCTCCGCCGCGAGCCGCAGCAGCTCGTCGTCCGGCCCCTGGCTCCACAGGAAGAAGGCGAGGCGCGAAGCGAGCTCGAAATCCGCGAGCGCGTATCGATCCACGGCCGGGGTCTCGGGCGGGGCGATGAACCGATACAGGAAGTCCGGGCTCGCGAGGACGGCCGTGACCATCAGCTCGATGCCCTCGTCGAACCCGCCCGGGCCCGCCCGCCCTTCCTCGTAGAAGGGCATCAGCCGGTCGAGGTCCGATTGCGTGACCGGTCGCCGGAACGCCCGCTCCGCGAGCCTCGCGGTGATCTGCTCCGCGCACGCGCGCTCCCGCTCCGGCACCTCCGGCTCGCAGACGAACAGCCGCCGCCGGCTCGGGGTCCACGACAGACCCGACGGCGCGAAGGGGCCGATGAGGTCGATCCCGCTCGCGATGCGCGGCACCCGCGGCGCGCCGCTGTAGCTGAAGCTGTCTCGCGGGGAGAACGTCGAGATCATCTCGTCGCTCGATGCGCGCGAGCGCTGGATGAAGGTGACGACGATCTCGTGCGGGCCCGCCTTGACGTGGAGCGGAATGTTCGCGAAGCGGCTCATGATCTCGGCCCGGCCGGGCGCGCCGCCGCGATTCGCGAGCGCGAAATCCTCTGGGCCGCCGATGTCGGCTCGAAACACCTCTTGCCTGTCGACGAGCACGACGAGCGTGTGCTTCGTCTCGACGGCGCTGGGATACAGGCCGACGCCGAGATCCTTGAGCGTCAGCCGATACTCGCCGTCCGCCGAGAACACGTGCTCGATCCTGATGCCGCCGCGCGTGCCGAGCGGCATGCCCTCGACGTAGCCGCTCTGATCCGCGGTCGGAGGCGGGAAGTACGCGGTCGCGACCTTCGGCACCGGCTCGCCGACGGCGAGGTGAGCCGCCGTGCCGGCAAACTCGAGGTATTGCTCGACGAACGCGGGCGATGCGCTCAGCGCCGCGGCAATATTGGTGAAACCGTCCACCTCGATCTCGGCCGGCAGGTACTCCGTCGCGTCGATCTTCACGCCGAGCAGATCCTGCACCGCCTTCGAGACCTCGGCGCGATTCAGCCGCTGCGGAGGCACGTAGCCGACGGTGCGATACGCGGCGCCGTCGTCGATCGAGCGCTCGAGCCACGCGATCAGCGCATCGATGTCGGCCTGCGCCGGCTGACGGGCGCCCGGCGGGGGCATGAGACGGCCGCGCAGCTTCGCGATCGCCCCCTCGAAGATTTCCGCGTGCTGCGGGACCGATTCCGGGGTCAGGCCGTCGAAGCTGAGATCGCCCGCGAGGTCGAGCGAGTTATGGCAGTCCGTGCAGTAGGTCTCGAGCAGCGCCCAGCGTTCCTGGTCCCGGAAGCCGTCGCTTCTCCACAAGAGCACCGCTGCGACGGCGGCGACCCCAATGGCCGCGAGCCATCCCCAGGGTCGTCGCACCATGCGTAGCTTTCCTCGACCCGCAAGCTGCTGCACGGCACGCAGCATTCCCGGTCAGAATACTATATAAGCCCCCGGGCATGACAATTTGACGCCGGCCCGCGGCGCGGCGAGCCGTGCCCGGTGCCGAAGGGGCGTAGAATCGGCAGCGAACGTCGCGCGCACCGGATCACGGGCGGCGGGCGGAAGCGGATGACGCGGACATGCTGAGCCACAAGATCCCGGCGCTCCCGCGCCTCGTTACACGCCGGCTCGTGCTGAGCGTGCCGATGCCGGACGACGCCGAAGCCCTCGCCGCCTTCGTGTCCGACAACCGCGCGCATTTCGCGCCGTGGGATCCGCAGCGGGACGATGCCTATTACACGGTCGCGGGCTGCCGCGGCCGGCTCGAGCTGATGCTGCAGGACGCGGCTGCCGGCCGGTCCCTGCCGCTCGTCCTCTTCGACAGGCGCCGTGCGCCCGGCGCGATCATCGGGCAGTGCACGTTCAGCGGCATCACGGGCTATCCGTTCCATGCCGCCTATCTCGGCTACAGCCTCGACCACCGCTTCGTGGGCCAGGGACTGATGACCGAGGCACTCACCGCCGCGATCGACTACTGCTTCGGCACGCTCAATCTGCATCGCATCATGGCCAACCATCTGCCGACGAACGTGCGCAGCGCGAACCTTCTGCGCCGCCTCGGCTTCGTGCCGGAGGGCTACGCGCGGGACTACCTGCTGATCGCCGGCCGCTGGCAGGATCACGTGCTCACGGCGCTGACGAATCCGAACTGGAAAGCCGGATAGGCGGAGCACCGGCCCCGAGGCGGAGGCACGCCGGCTCGGCGAGCGGCGTGCCGGCGATTCCGGCCCGCGGGCGGCAGCGGCGTTGACAGACGAGCCGATGCCTTTATAGTAACGGCCCCTCGAATCCGCTCACCGCTCATCTACTGGTTGGGGAGGACGCCATGTCTCACGACGCCCTCTTCCAATTGGGGATGGATTTGGACGCTCCAAAGACCGCCCAAAAGGAAGACCTGGTCCGTAGCAGGCCGACCCGCGAAGTCTCGCGGCCGGCCGCCAATAGCACCGCCGCCCCGGGTCCGACCGACGCTGCGCCGGATTTCTTCATCGTGAAGGACGGCGTCCGCTGTGCCGGCTCGCACTTCATCATCGACATCTACGGCGGTAAACGGCTCGACGACCTCGAGCACGTCGAGCGCACGCTGGTCGAGTGCGTGAACGCGGCAGGAGCGACGCTGCTGCACGTGCATCTTCATCCGTTCGAGCCGAACGGCGGCATCAGCGGCGTAGCGGTGCTGGCGGAGAGCCACATCTCGATCCATTCATGGCCGGAGCGGGACTACGCCGCGCTCGATATCTTCATGTGCGGCCGGACGCGTCCGGAGCGCTGCCTCGACGTGCTGAAGCGCGCCTTCGGCGCGGAGCGGATGGTCGTCCGCGAGATCCTGCGGGGCAAGGAAGCGTGCTAGGCCGGCGCAGCGGCCCGCTCGCCCGCCGACGCACAACAGGTGGCCGCATACGCGATGGCCGATGATCGCTGGTTCGCCGAAACGCTGATACCGCACACGCGCTTCGCCCTCGAGGCGAGCCGCGTGATCGTGCACGAGCGCACCGACGAGCACGAGCTCGCGCTGATCGACAACGAGGTCTACGGCCGGGTGCTGCTCCTCGACGGCGCGATCCAGCTCGCGAGCCGCGACGAGTTCATTTATCACGAGATGATGGCGCACGTCCCGATCCTCGCGCACGGGCGGGCCGGTGACGTGCTGATCGTCGGCGGCGGCGACTGCGGTCTCGCGGAGGAAGTGCTGAAGCACGCGTCGGTGCAGCGGCTGGTGCAGGTCGAGATCGACCCGAAGGTCGTCGAGCTCGCGCGGGTGCACCTCGCGGAGATGAACGCGCCCGTCTTCTCGGATCCGCGCTTCGAGCTCACGATCGGAGACGGCGCGGCGTACGTGCGCGACACCGCGGAGCGCTTCGACGTCGTGCTCGTCGACTCGACGGATCCGGTCGGGCCGGGCGCCGTGCTGTTCACCCGCGAGTTCTACGCCGACGTGCGCCGATGCCTGAAGCCGGGCGGCGTGCTCGTTACGCAGAACGGCGTGCCGTTTCTGCAGGAGAGCGAATTCGCGTCCGCGATGAGCCGCCTGGCCGCGACGTTTCGTCACGTCTCGTGCTGCGCGATCTGCGTGCCGACTTACTCCGGCGGCCACCTCGTGCTCGGCGTGTCGTCAGACGACGACGCGCCCTTTCGCGTCGGGGCGGAAGAGCTCGCGTCGCGCTTCGCGGCGGCCGGGCTCTCGACGCGCTACTACAGCCCTCACCATCACAAGGCAGCCTTCGTGCTGCCGCGCTACATCGAGGAGGCCTTCGAGAGCGCCGTCGCAGCGGGCCGCGCGGCCTGATGCCCGGTCGGCCTCTCCCGCCGGTCAGTCCTGCACGATGCCCTGGGAGCCGAACCCGATCGCGAGCGCGATCACCGATGCGCTCGCGAAGTACGCCGTCCACTCGAAGTTCGGGAAGAGCTCCTCGACGATCAGCCCGACGACCAGAAAGTAGAGCGTGAACACGATCGCGCTCGACGTGACGGTCGCGATCGAGCGGAGCTTGCGGTTCTTGCGCTGCCGGCGGTCGCCCGTCTCCTGCACGAAGCGCGCGACCACGCGCTTGATGAGCAGCACGCCGGTACGGGGACTAGCGGACGGGGATCACACCTCGCTCATGTCGCTCGTGCTGTCCCCGACCTGCTCCACCGGCACGTTCGCCCGCTGCAGCAGGGTCACGAGCAGATTCGCGAGCGGCGTGTGATCGGGATAGCGCAGATGCTGATTCCCCTTGATGCCGCCGCCCTTCCCGACGACCAGAGTCGGCAGCGGGAAGTGGTTGTGGCTGTTGCTGTTGCTCATGTTGCTGCCGTAGAGAAAGATCGCGTTGTCGAGCACGCTGCCCGCGTCGCCGTCCGGCATCTCCGCAAGCTTCTCGAGGAACTCGACGAACATCTGCGTGTGCCAGCGCTGCACGAGCACGAGCTTCTCCATCGACGCCTTGTTCTCGGCGTGGTGCGACAGCGGATGGAACGCGTCCGGCACCCCGATGTGGCGGTACGGCATGTTGCTGACCTCCGCCGCCATCATGAACGTGACGATGCGCGTCATGTTCGACTGGAAGGCCGCGGCGATCATGTCGAACATCAGCCGCACGTGCTCGTCGAACGGCGGCATCGCCACCGGCACGTCGGGCAGATCGAGCTTCGTGAGGTCGCGCTTCTCGAGCAGCTCGACGCGCCGCTCGATCTCGCGGACGCTGTCGAGATAGTCCTCGACGACGGCCCGGTCCTGCGGCCCCAGCCGCCGCTTCAGGTCTGCCGCCTCCTCCGCGACCATGTCGAGCAGGCTGAGATAGTCCCCGGAGATCCGCTTGCGCTCGTCCTCCGAGCGGCCGCGGCCGAAGATCTTCTCGAACGCCCGGCGCGGATCGAACTCCATCGGCAGCGGCGTCGTCGGTGTCCGGAACGAGATCGTGTTGCCGAAGCTGCAGCCGTACGCGCCGTCGCACGCCGCGCTGCCGCCGCTCTCCTCCGTCGCGAGCTCGAGCGACGGGAGCGGCGTGTCCTGGCCGATGTGGCGGGCGGCCATCTGGTCGATCGTGACGCCGCCGCGCGGAGGCTCGGGATGCACGCACGAAAGCCAGGTCCCCGGCACGATCGCGTGCACCGCGGAGCTGTGCGCCGGTTTGTTGTCGAGCCCGGAGACGACCGTGAGGTAATCCTTGAACGGCGCGAGCGGCTCGAGGATGGGCTTCAGGTCGAAGTCGCGGCCGACCTTGTCGGGCGTCCAGCGGTCCATCTCGGCGCCGTACCGGGTGTTGTTCATGATCGCGCCGTGCGGCAGATAGAAGAAGCCCATGCGGGGATTCGGGGCGGCGGCCGTCTTCGCGAGCGCCGTGCCCGCCGGCACCATCGCGGACAGCAGCGGCAGACCGATAGACGCCCCGCCGGCCTTCAGCAGCGTTCGCCTCGACAGGTGTCTTTTCGTGATAAACATTTCCGATCCCCTCCTCTGAAACCGCCTCCGTGCCGCGCATCTCGCGCAAGGCCGCTACAAGCAAGCGGCGCGTCACCCGCCGCGGCGGCCGGTTCCGATTCGTTGCCGGTCAGTCACGCGCCATTATCGTACCGTCGATTCTACCGGCCCGGCTGCGAAAAGGGTCCTGCGGGACGAGGCACGCCGCGGGAAGCGCGCGAGCCGGAGTGTGCGAACTCGACGGTTCGCCCCGCCGAGCGGGCGATACCAAGAACGATGAAGATCAGCCGCGCCGCGCTGCGGTCAGCGGCTCGGGTCCGCGCGCGACGCGCGCGACGAGCTTGCGGCGTGCGACCGCCTCGTAAGCGAGCCACGCGCAGAACGTCGCGGCGAGCTCCTGCGGCACCGCGTCGAGGCCGAGCCACGGCCCGCCCAATCCCGTCCAGCCGAGCGCCAGATGGCCGCCCCAGATCGCCGTGCCCACCGCCATCGCAGCGACCGCGGCCGCCTCGTCGCCGCGGCGGGTCAGACCCCGCGCGAGCGGCACGAACAGCGCGACCATGCCGATCGCGTACGCGGTCTCGAGCAGCTCGTAGGCGCCGGCGCCGACATACGCCATCCCGACGCTCGCTCCCGCGACGGCCAGGATCGCGATCCGGCCGAGCGCGAGACCGTCCGCGCTCGGCCAAAGCTTCGCGAGCAGGTTGTTCGACAGCACGCTGCTCGGCGCGAGGATCGCGCTGTCGACCGTCGACATCACCGCCGACACGATGGCGAGCACGAACACGAGCGTCGCGACGGGACTCATCAGCGCGGCGGCGAGCGCCGGCACCGTGCCGACCGTGCCGTCGACGCCGAGCGCATCCGCGGCAAGGCCGGTCGTCACCGGCACCATGCCGAACAGCACGTAGAAGACGCCGGCAACGCAGCACGCGGTGACCGCCGCCCGCTCGGACCGCGCCGCGAAGATGCGCTGCGCGAGATCCTGCCCGGGAATGTTGCCGAGCGCGCCGATGGCGAGCACGGACAGCCAGCCGACCAGCTCCGCCGCGTGATCCGCCGGCACGAGCACGAGGTGCTCGGAAGGCGTCTCGCCGATCAGCCGGGCCCAGCCGGCGGCCATGCCGGCGTCGCCGCCAAGCTCGACCAGCACCGTGACGGCGAGGACGAGGAGCCCGACGATCACGAGCGCGAGCTGCGCGACGTCCGTCAGCGTCACGGACCACATTCCGCCGAGGAGCGTATACCCGGTGCCGACGGCCGCCACGAGCCAGATGCCGTGATGCATCGGCACCTGCCAGAACACCTCCAGGATCCCCGCCAGCGCGACGAACTGCGCCGCGATCCAGCCGAAATAGCCGGGCACCATGATGATGCTCGCGACCACCTCCGCCCGCGGGCCGAAGCGCCGGCGGTAGAAGTCCGCCAGCGTCAGCAGCCTCATCCGCCAGAGGCGGGCCGCGAAGAACAGGCCCGCGAGCACCAGGCACAGGCCCGGCCCGATCGGCTCGAGCGCGGCGGCGCGCAGGCCCTCGGCGCGGATCTCGTCCGTCGCGGTCAGCAGCGTGCCGGCACCGAACCACGTGGCGAACAGCGTCGCGCTCGCGAGCGGCCACGAGAGCTTCCTGCCCGCGACGAGATAGTCCTCGAGCGTCCGGATCCGGGCCTGCGCGCGCAGCCCGATGCCGAACATCAGCACGACGAACGCGACGAGCGCGACCGCGAGCGCTGCGTTGCTCACGGGCAGCGGCGCCGTGCTGTCCCGGCGGCGCCCCGCGCCGCCCGCCGTTCCGAATTCATCACCGCTCGTGCGTTCGCGTCCATGGCGGGGCGCAGCATAAACGCATCGCGTCCGTCGGCAAAGCGCGCCGCGCGATGAAGCGCTCGGGCCGCCTCGCCGTCCTTCGCGGGGCTATTTCGCAAGGGAGCGCGGGCGCGCAAAATAGGCACTTCCCTCGATATCAGGTCATGAATCCCGGCGGCCAAAATGGCCGGCCCAGTAACGAAAGAGAGCGCAGCAGTCGTGGACGAAGAACTCGAGCCGATCGTCGGTAAATGGTACAGGCGCGAGGACGACGGGGAAGTGTTCACCGTCGTTTCCGTCGACGAGGACGAAGGCATCATCGAGATCCGGCCGCTCGACGGCGAGATCGAGGAGATCGACCAGACCGAATGGGAGGAGATGGAGCTCGAGATGGTCGACGACCCCGAGGAGTGGGAAGGGACCGTCGAGCTGGACGAGGACGATGAAGACCTCGAATACGACGAGGACGATGTCGACGACGACGATGACTGGGGCGACGAATTCGACGATCGCGAATGATCGTCTCCCCTCGCGCCCGGCCGCTGCGGGCGGCCCGTGAAATCAATCGCCCGCCGCAGCCTCGCTGAAGCAAGGCTCCGGCGGGCATCGACGAAGAGGCTTCAGCGCGGCTGCTGAACGTATCGCAGGTACGGCTTCAGCGTTCGGAACCCGTCCGGGTACTTCTGCTTCGCCGCATCATCCGACACGGACGGCGGGATGATCACGTCGTCGCCCGGCTTCCAGTTCACCGGCGTCGCAACCTGATGCTTCTCCGTGAGCTGGATCGAGTCGAGCAGCCTCAGCACCTCGTCGAAGTTACGGCCCGACGACATCGGGTAGGTGAAGGTCGCCTTGATGCGCTTGTCCGGCCCGATGATGAAGACCGAACGCACCGTCTGATTGTCGACGGCCGTGCGGCTCTTCGCGTCGCCGCTCGCGTTCGGGTGGATCATGTCGTACGCCTTCGCGACGCTGAGATCGCTGCCGTCGATGATCGGATAGTTGACGGCGTGACCTTGCGTCTCCTCGATGTCCTTCACCCAGGCGTTGTGATCCTCGACGGAATCGCAGCTCAGCCCGATCAGCTTCGTATTGCGCTTGTCGAACTCGGGCTTGAGACCCGCCATGTAGCCCAGCTCGGTCGTGCAGACCGGGGTAAAGTCCTTCGGGTGAGAGAAAAGGATCGCCCAACCGTCGCCGATCCATTCGTGAAAGTTGATTCGTCCTTGCGTGGTGTTCGCCGTGAAGTCCGGCGCCACGTCTCCGATATGCAGTGCCATCGCCGTCTCCTGAAAGTCTCTTATGACATCGAGTGCTTTTCTAATGCTTCGAACGCACCATATTGGTGCTCCTTGCTGAGCAAGGATACACGCGACGGCGTCGGATACAACGGGAGGTCGAAGCCCCGGCCGAGCTCGGCCGAGAGCGTGCACGTCAGAATCTGAACACCGCGATGACGTTGAGGGCGGCGGCGTCGACGTCGTCCGTGTCCAACCACTCGTACTCGGCGCGCAGCGCGATCCGCGGCCAGTCGTACTGGATGCCGCCCGCGACCATGACGCCGCTGTCGGAGGTCTTGAACGAGCCGCGCTGCGGATTCTGCGGAATCGCCAGCGACCACGTGGTCGTGAAATCGGCATCGTAGTAACCGAGGCTGCCGAACATGCTTATTCCCGAGAAAGGTGCGAGAGCGAGAACTCGCAGCGTCCTCACCTCGGCCTCGACGCCGAAGTCCAGCGTGACGATCTCGTCGTTGACGACACCGAAGAACTGCTCCTTGAGGTCGGTGCTTCGCCCCCAGCTCGCCTCGATCGCATAGTTGCTGTTCAGCTGATAGCCGCCGACGATGCGGTAGATGCCCGCGCTGTCCGAGACCCTCGCGCCGCTCTCCTCGCCGTCGTCCTCGTAATTGAGGAGCCCTGCTCCGACGCCGACGTACGGGCCGCTGATCTCCTGTCCGTGCGCGGCGACGGCGGCGAGGCAGAACAACGAAGCGGCGATCCAACGCATCCCTAGTCTTGCGGCTAACATCCTTGGTCTTCCCGTCGATAGAAATGTCGTGAGCTTAGCTTCGGCAGGGTCATCGCAACAAGTGCGCGCGGCACAAAGGCCTCGAGATGCAGTGCGGGCGCGGCGTCCGGGCGGCCGTCAGGCATCCTGGTCAGCCGCCGGGTACCAGATCCGCGTGCCGTCCACCTTCGCGAAAGGCGTCAGCGAGTGCTTTCTCGGCGCGCTGCCGTCGATGATGTCGAGCACCTCGACCCCGCGGACGAGCAGCGCATCGCCAACCAGCGAGCGATGGCAGCGCCACGGCACGGCCTCCGCGCACATGATCGCCGGGCGATGCGTCTTGGCGAGGGCCGCGAGCTCTTCGACGGCCTGCGCGAACTCCTGCGTCTGCATATGATCGGCATACGCGCGAAACGACGCGTTTCGCCACCCCGTGTTGATCGAATCCTTTGCAGGCCGGCGCAGGCCGCCGAGGCTCGCCGCGTAGCGGTATTCGATCCCGGCCTCCTCGAGGCTGCGCTTGAGCCGCCGCTGCTCGAACTGCGGGTTGTGCCGCGATCTCGGCACGGTGCGAATATCGACCAGCGTGTCGATGTCGTGGCGGCGCAGAAGCTCGATGAGCTCGTCGATCGGCCGCGTCGAGTGGCCGATCGTGTACACGACGCGGTCAGTCATCGTTCCGTTTCGCCGTGCGGGCGCCGCCCGCCCTTGCGCGCACGACAGGCCCCGGCTTCAGGTCTCGAAGATCCGCCGGCCGCAATGTCCGCTCGAAAGAGGTGCGCAGTATCCCGCTCCGTCGGGTCAGTGTAACCTGCGCTCCCCCTTCGGCAACTGCGCACGGGCGGCGTCGCCGTGCACCCTCCTCTCCGTGCCGGGCGCGCCGCGCCGCGGCCGGGAATCCCGCGTCGCCGCGCCCGTGCACCCGGCCGGCACCGCCGACGCGCTTGTTACCGTTCCGCGCGCTCTGGTAGCGTTCCTCGAATCCGGCTCTTTCGATCGGCATCATGAGAATACGGCCTCTCGTCCTCGCCCCCGCGTTGCTCGCCGCGATCATCGCCGCGGCCGTCACGTGGTCGCTTCTCGACCGCGACGAGCCCCGCACCGCGCCCGCCCCGACCGCCGGCGCCCGGCCCGAGCTCGCGGCGGCGGCGCCGTTCCGCTACGACGTCGAGTATCCGTTCATGGCCTATCGGACGGCCACGCGGACTGACCCGGTCGCCGACCTCGCGCGGCGCATCGAGAACGGCGACGCGAGGCTCGAGCTGCGCGGTCCGCGCGGCCTCCTCGACTCGCTGCTCGCGGCGCTCGACATCGATCCCGCGTCGCAGGTGCTCGTGTTCTCGACGACCAGCCTGCAGGTCGGAAACATCAGCCCGCGAACGCCGCGGGCGATCTATTTCAACGACGACGTCTACGTGGCCTGGGTGCAGGGCGGCGGACCGATCGAGATCGCGTCGATGGATCCCGTGCTCGGCCCGGTCTTCTACCTGCTCGCGCACGAGGAGGGCGCGCGGCTCGAGCAGCAGAACGAGCGCTGCCTGCGCTGCCACGATTCGCTGTCGCTTTCTGGCGAGGGCGTGCCGCGGTTCATAGTCGGATCGGGCTACATCGGCACGGACGGCAGTATCGTCACCCACGAGGGCTGGATCCTGACGTCGCAGCGCACGCCGTTCAGGAACCGGTTCGGCGGCTGGTACGTCACCGGCCGACACGGCGAGCAGGTCCATCTCGGCAACATCGTCGTCCGCGACGTGTATGCGCTTCGCGACCTCGAGGCGCTTCGCAACGGCAACCTCGACTCGCTCGAGGGGCTCGTCGATACGTCCGACTACGCCGCGCCGGGCAGCGACATCGTCGCGCTGCTCGTCCTGCAGCATCAGATCGACGTGCAGAACGAGATCTCGCGGGTGAATTACAAGGTCCGGCAGGCGCTCTATCACGACGAGGCCGCGTCGCGGGACGAGATCGCGGCGCTCGTCGAGCCGCTCGTCGAGACGATGCTGTTCGTCGGCGAGACCCCGCTCGAGGGGCCGATCGTCGGCAGCTCCGGGTTCCGCGAGCGGTTCGAGCGGCGCGGGCCACGGGACGCGGCCGGCCGCTCGCTGCGCGAGCTCGACCTAGAGCGGCGGCTGATGCGCTATCCGCTGAGCTATCAGATCTACTCGAAGGCTTTCGACGCCCTGCCGGCCGTCGCGAAGGCGCAGGTGTACCGGCGTCTCGAGCATATCCTGGGCGGCGAGGACGAGTCCGAGCAGTTCGCGCATCTTTCGCCCGAGGATCGTGCGGCGCTGCTCGAGATCCTGAACGAGACGAAGCCCGACTTCGCCGCCTTCGAGGACACGGACGATACGAAGGACACGGACGACACGAACGGCACGGACGCCGCTGCGGGCGCCCCCGCCGCGGGACGAGCCCCCTCCCCTTGAGGTTCCGATGCGCCCGGACGCCGAGGACCATGCGCGCAGAGACGCGCCGCCGGTTCTGCCGCCTGACGAGCAGGCGCCTCACCTTCCGCTGCGCGAGCTCGCCGACGACGCGTTCTCGCGCGCGGCCGGCGCGCCGCTGATCCACGGCAACCGCGTCGAGCTGCTGCGCGACGCGAGCGAGAATTACCCCGCGTGGCTCGAAGCCATCGCGGGCGCAAAGCACCACGTCTACTTCGAAAGCTATTTCATCTGCGAGGACGAGGTCGGCTTCGAGTTCGCGGACGCGCTGATCGCGAAGGCCCGGGACGGCGTCACCGTCAGGCTGATCTACGACTGGATGGGCAACTTCGGCAAGGCGTCGTGGCGCTTCTGGCAGCGGCTGCGGGACGCCGGCGTCCATGTGCGCTGCTACAACCCTCCGCGGCTCGAGAGCCCGTTCGGCTGGCTGTCCCGGGATCACCGCAAGATGGTGTCCGTCGACGGCGAGGTCGCGTTCATCACGGGGCTCTGCGTCGGCCGCGACTGGGTCGGCGATCCGGAGCGGAACGTCGGGCCGTGGCGGGACACGGGCGTCGAGATTCGCGGCCGCGCCGTGCCGGCGATCGAGCGCGCGTTCGCGCGGATCTGGGCGATGCTCGGCGATCCGATCGCCGTGGACGAGCTCCCGCAAACCGCCCGCGCGGCCGGGCAGACGACCCTGCGTATCGTCGCGACGGAGCCCGCCACGGCCGGCATGCTGCGCGTCGACCAGCTCGTCGCGACGCTCGCGACGAGCCGCCTGTGGCTCACGGACGCGTACTACGCCGGCACGACGTCGTACGTGCAGGCGCTGCGCGCCGCCGCGATGGACGGCATCGACGTCCGTCTCCTCGTGCCGAACTCGACGGACCTGCCGATGATGCGGCCGCTGACCCGCGCCGGCTACCGGCCGCTGCTCGAGGCCGGCGTGCGCATCTTCGAGTGGAACGGCACGATGCTGCACGCGAAGACGGCCGTCGCCGACGGCTCCTGGGCCCGGGTCGGCTCGACGAACCTGAACGTCGCGAGCTGGTTCGGCAATTGCGAGCTCGACGCCGTCATCGAGGATGCGGACTTCGCGGCCAAGATGGAGCAGGCGTATCTCGAGGACCTCGAGAACTCGACGGAGATCGTCCTCGACCTGAAGCGGCCGCGCCCCCGCCTGCCGCGCCCGCGCATGCCGCGCGGCATCCCCCGCCCGACGCTGCTCCGCCGCGGCGAGCACGGCCACCGGCCGATCGGGCGCACCGGCAGCGCGGGCCGGGCGGCCGCCGGCGCGCTGCGGATCGGCAACACGATCGGCGCGGCGTTCACGAACCGCCGCGTGCTCGGGCCGGTCGAGGCGAGGCTGATGACGGTCGGCGCGGCCGTGCTGATCGGCCTCGCCCTGCTGTTCGCGCTGTTTCCGCGGGCGCTCGCGTACCCGGCCGCCTTTCTGGCCGCGTGGGGCGGGCTCGCGCTGCTGTATCGCGCCTGCCGGCTGTGGAGCAGCCAGCGGCGAAACGGCCGATAAAGTCTTGGCTCGGGACCTTCCCTGTGGTTCAATACCGCGCATGAGCGCGTCCCGTGCCCGCTTTTACTTCTGGTATTTCGGTTTTCCGAAGCCGCTGGCGGAGGAAGGGTTGCGTTCGATCTGAAAGGTCCGTTCGAGAAGCAATACCGAAAGAGCCGCCAGCGAACCTGGCGGCTCTTTTTTTGAGGGCCGTCCGGAGATCGCGGGCCGACGAGAAGGAGAGGAGAAGCAATGGCCCCCCATACCGACGATCTGCGCATCCGCGGATTCCAGCCGCTCGTCACGCCGGCGGAGCTGATCAGCGACCTGCCGTGCACCGAGGCGATGTCCGCGACGGTGACGCGGGCGCGTCAGGCGCTGCACGAGCTGCTGCACGGCCGGGACGACCGGCTCGCGGTCGTGATCGGACCCTGCTCGATCCACGATCCGGAAGCCGCGATGGACTATGCGCGGCGCCTGCGGCCGCTGCGCGACACGCTCGGCGACGCGCTCGAGATCGTAATGCGCGTCTACTTCGAGAAACCGCGCACGACGATCGGCTGGAAGGGGCTCATCAACGACCCGGATCTCGACGGCAGCTTCAAGATCAACAAAGGCCTTCGCCTCGCCCGCCGCCTCCTCTGCGACATCAACGCGCTCGGCCTGCCGGCCGGCTGCGAGTACCTCGACACGACGAGCCCGCAGTACATCTCCGACCTCGTCGCGTGGGGCGCGATCGGCGCGCGCACGACCGAGAGCCAGGTCCACCGCGAGATGGCGTCCGGGCTCTCCTGCCCGGTCGGATTCAAGAACGGCACGGACGGTAACGTGAAGATTGCGGTCGACGCGGTCGGGGCGGCGTCGCATCCGCACCATTTCCTGGCCGTGATGAAGGACGGGCGCTCGGCCGTCGCGGCGACGACCGGCAACCCGGACGGCCACGTGATCCTGCGGGGCGGCAAGACGCCGAACTACGACGCGGAGTCCGTCGCGTCGGCCTGTGCGATGCTCGAGCGCGCGGGGCTGCGCCCGTGCGTGATGATCGACGCGAGCCACGCAAACAGCGGCAAGAAGCCCGAGAACCAGCCGAAGGTCGTCGAGGCGATCGCCGCGCAGATCGAGGGCGGCGAGACGCGCATCGTCGGTGTGATGGTCGAAAGCCACCTGGTCGAGGGCCGGCAGGATCTCGGCAACGGCCCGCTGACGTACGGCCAGAGCATCACGGACGGCTGCATCGGCTGGGAGACGTCGGTCGAGGTCCTGCACCGGCTCGCGGACGCCGTCCGCGCGCGGCGCCGCCTGATCGGCAAGGCGGCCTCGGCCGCGTAGCGCCGTCGGGAGACCGTGAGCGAGAGAGGAGCGTCCCGCGCGCCTCTCTCGTCACCGCTCGTCGAGGCGCTTCTCCATTCGGACGTGGTCGATGCCCGCTTCCTCGAAGACGCCGCCGACCTTGCGGTAGCCGAGGCGGGCGTAGAACGGCGCGGCGGGGACCTGCGCATGGCACCATACGCCGACGAGCCCGCGGTCCCGCGCGATCTCGTGCAGGCGCTCCATCACCGCGCGTCCGACGCCGCTCCGGCGAGCGCGGGCGAGCACGGCCACCCGGCCGATCTTGCCCTGCTTCGCGGGGTCGAGCCGGCCGGTGCCGACCGGCTCGCCGTCCACGAACGCGAGCACGTGGACGCACTCCGGATCGCGCTCGTCCATCTCGAGGCTCGCGGGCACCCGCTGCTCGTCGACGAACACGGCGAAGCGAATCCCGCGGATCGCTGCGTAGTCCGCGCTGTAGTCGGCGATCCTGACGGTTACGACGCTCATCGGCGCAGCGTCAATCATACGCGCGCACGCCTGAGCCTGAGCGCGTTCGCGATCACCGATACGGAGCTGAAGCTCATCGCCGCGGCAGCGAAGATCGGCGAGAGCAGCACGCCGAACGCCGGGTAGAGCACGCCGGCGGCCACGGGCACGCCCACCGCGTTGTAGACGAACGCGAAGAACAGGTTCTGCCGGATGTTGCGCATCGTCGCGCGGCTCAGCCGCCTCGCGCGGACGATCCCGCGCAGGTCGCCGCGCACGAGGGTGACCCCGGCGCTCTCCATCGCCACGTCGGTGCCCGTGCCCATCGCGATGCCGACCTCGGCGGCGGCGAGCGCCGGCGCGTCGTTCACGCCGTCGCCGGCCATCGCGACCTTGCGTCCCTCCGCCTGCAGCCGCCGCACGACGTCGACCTTGTGCTCCGGCAGGACGCCCGCGATCACCTCGTCGATGCCGAGCTGCCGCGCGACGGCGCGAGCCGTCGTCTCGTTGTCGCCGCTCGCGATGATCAGCCGCAGCCCTTCCTCGCGCAGCGCACGCACCGCGTCGGGCGTAGTCGCCTTGATCGGGTCGGCGACGCCGAGGAGGCCGATGACCTCGTCGCCGAGCATCGCGTACATCACCGTCTGCCCCTCGGCCCGCAGCGCTTCGGCGCGGGCCTCGTGCTCGCCGGCGTCGACGCCGAAGGCCCCGAGCAGCGCGCGATTGCCGAGCGCGGCGCGCCGGCCGTCGATCAGGCCGGTCACGCCCCGCCCGGTCAACGACTCGAAGTCGTCGACCGACACGAGCCCGACGCCGCGGACCTCGGCGCCCGCGACGATCGCGGCCGCGAGGGGATGCTCGCTGCCGCGCTCGAGGCTCGCGGCGACGGAGAGCAGCCGCGCCTCGTCCGCGGACCCGGCCGGGATCACGGACACCAGCGTCGGCTTGCCTTCCGTCAGCGTTCCGGTCTTGTCCACGACGAGGGTGTCCACGTCGCGCAGCAGCTCGATGGCCTCCGCGTTCTTGAAGAGCACGCCGACGGACGCGCCCTTCCCGGCCGCGACCATGATCGACATCGGCGTCGCAAGGCCGAGCGCGCACGGGCACGCGATGATCAGCACGGCGATCGCGTTGATCAGCGCGAACGAAAGCGCGGGCGGCGGACCGACGAGCGCCCACACGACGAACGTGACGACCGCGACGACGACGACGGCCGGCACGAAATAGGCCGCGACGACGTCGGCGAGGCGCTGCACCGGCGCGCGCGAGCGCTGCGCCTGCGCGACCATGTCGACGATCTGCGCGAGCAGCGTCTCCGCGCCCACGCGGCGGGCCTCCATCACGAGCGTCCCGGTCCCGTTGACGGTGCCGCCGATCACGTCGTCGCCGGGGCCCTTCTCCACCGGAACCGGCTCGCCGCTGATCATCGACTCGTCGACAGCGCTGCGCCCTTCGAGCACCGTGCCGTCGACCGGCACCTTTTCGCCGGGCCGGATCCGCAGGCGGTCGCCCGGCACGATCTCATCACGCGGCACGTCCTCCTCGCGCCCGTCCGGCCGGATCCGCCGCGCCGTCTTCGGCGCGAGCTCGAGCAGCGCGCGGATCGCGGCCCCGGTGCGCGCGCGAGCGCGCAGCTCCAGCACCTGACCGAGCAGCACGAGCGTCACGATCACGGCCGCGGCCTCGAAGTAGACGCCGACCTGGCCGCTTTCGCCGCGGAACGCGTCCGGGAAGAGGCCGGGCGCGAGCACCGCCACGACGCTGTAGCCGTATGCCGCGACGACGCCGAGCGCGATCAGCGTAAACATGTTCAGGTTGCGGGTAACGACCGATCGCCAGCCGCGCACGAGAAACGGCCAGCCGCCCCACAGCACGACGGGCGTCGCGAGCACGAGCCCGCCCCACCCCATCGCTAAGCCGTGCAGGCCGCCGAGCGGCGCGCCGGGAATCATCTCGGCCATCGCGCCGATGACGAGCGGCAGGCTCAGCACGGCGCTGACGACGAAGCGCCGCGTCATGTCGCGCAGCTCCTCGTTCTCGGCCGGCTCCTCGCCGACGGGCGTCATCGGCTCGAGGGCCATGCCGCAGATCGGGCACGCGCCGGGCTCGTCGCGGACGATCTCGGGATCCATTGGACACGTCCACTGCACCTTGCCGCCGGCGCCGGCCGGCCGGCGCGCCGGAGCGGCCGCCCCGGCGCCGTGCGCGTGGCCGCCGCAAGCGTGCGCATGCGCCGCGTGCTCGCGCCCGCCGCCCTCGGGAAGACTCTGCTCGTTCATCGCTCCTTGACCGTCTCGAGTGCCGCCGGAACGCATCAGAATGCGCCTTCCAACGATTGGAAGGTCAACCGGGGCGGCGTACGATGGACGCATGGCAAGACGAAACGGTCGGACGCTCGAGCTCGACGAGGCCCGCAAGGCGGGCTACCACAACATCGGCGAAGCGGCCGAGGCGACCGGCATCTCGGCAAAGATGATCCGCTACTACGAGTCGATCGGCCTGATCCCCGAGGCCGTGCGCACGTACGCCGGCTACCGCGTGTACGGGCCCGAGGACCTGCACACGCTGCGCTTCGTCCGCCGGGCTCGCGACCTCGGCTTCTCGATCGAGCAGATCAAGACGCTGCTGTCGCTCTGGCAGCAGCGCAAGCCGAGCGCCGAGGTCAAACGGGTTGCGCTCGCGCACATCGCGGAGCTCGAGGAGAAGATCCGGTCGCTCGACGGAATGCGCAGAACGCTCGTGCACCTCGTCGAGCATTGCCACGGCGATCATCGGCCCACGTGCCCGATCATCGACGAGCTCGCCGGCAGGGACGAGCGCCGCTGAGCCGCACGCCGTTCGGCCGACGCACGCCGGCCGCTATACTCTCGGCCGCAAGCATCCGGGAGCAGCGACCTTCGCATTCCCTGCCGTGTCCGGCATTTCCTTATTCATGAACGTTTGTGCACGACGCTGGCCGGCGCTGCATCATATGCGCGTCCTGGAGGGCGTGCGGCGCCAGGCCTGGCACCCCGCAGCCACATCGATCTGCTCACGGCGATCCTCCGGACGGGCAGGTCACGCAGCGGACGCGCTGCTGCCTTCGAACGTTCATGAATCATGCCGGTGACACCTGACAACGGAGAGACCGATGGTATCTACCGAGCTGACCGATAGGAGCGAGCCTTACGAGCAGCAACGCGCTGCCGACGCGCTCGGCGGCGAGCCGGAAGCGTGGGAGCCTTGGGAGACGCGGCTGGTGCTGATCAGCATCGCGATCGGCGCCGCCGGTCTCGTCGTGCTCGGCTGGCTCGTGGATCGCTTCATCCTCTCGTGACCTCAGGCGAGAGAACGCTCGAGCTCACGCTCCGCTGGGAGGGCGGACGCTGGCGCGCGTCGGGCACGGGGGTCGACGTCTCCCATGCGGATCTCGCCGGCCTCGATCGCCTGATCCTGCGCGCCCTCGCAGGTACCTCGGGCGCGGCACGGGCCTGCGTGCGTTTCGACATCCGCAGCCTTCCCGCGTGGCTGCGTCAGTATCAAGCCCACTATTTCAACTACGTGCTGCGCATCGACGGAGGTGAACGCGCGTGACCAACCGGCGCTGGAACAGCGGAATGCTGACCACCGAGGACTGGTGGGCCGTATGGGTGGGACTTGCGATCTACGCCGCCGGCCTGGCGTCGCTCGCGGGGATCGACCTCGTCGGCTGGATGGCGAGGCCGCGCACGTGGGAGTGGACGAACGTCGTCGCCGACTTCGAATGGGGCAAGCTGCTGCGCAGCTCGGGCCCGGCGTACGCGGAGTGGCACCCGCTCAGCACGTGGCTGCTCACCTACGTCGTGTTCGCCGCGCTGTTCGCGCTAGGCGCGTATTTCCAGCGCCTCGACGTACGGCGCTTCGCGCTCGGCTTCACCGCAATCTTTCTGGTCACATGGGCGTGCTGGATCGTCGGCAACGAGATGCACCTGACCACGGTGGACGCGGTCGTCGGCGGCACGAACGCCTACCGGGACAACGAGCTGAGCTGGGGGCTGCAGCTCGGCGAGGGCGGCCCGTACCTGCTCGCGCTCCTGACCGGCCTCGCGATCGGCAACTTCGCGAAGGGCTGGGCCGCGAAGCTGCGCGAGGCGGCGAAGCCCGAATGGTTCATCAAGACGGCGATCGTGTTCCTCGGCGTGAATCTCGGCGCGATGACGATCGAGGCGACGGATTTCGCGCTAGACCTGATCATCACGGGCGCCGCCGCAACCTTCGTCGCGTACCTCTTCTTCTGGCCGCTCGTCTACACGCTCGCGAGACGCGCCTTCAAGCTGCGGCGGGACGCCTCCGCCGTGCTCGCATCCGGCATCTCGATCTGCGGCGTGTCCGCCGCGATCGCGACGGGCGGCGCGATCCGCTCGCGGCCGATCATACCGGTCACGGTGTCGATGCTCGTCGTCGTGTTCGCGATGATCGAGCTGCTCGTGCTGCCGGGCCTCTACGCCGCACTCGCTCCGGATCAGCCGATCGTCAACGGCGCCGCGATGGGGATGACGGTGAAGACGGACGGCGCCGACGCGGCCGCGGGCGCGTTGCTGGACGAGCTGATGATCGCCCGTCACCTTGCGGACTCCGGCGAGCAGTGGCAGGCCGGATGGATTCTGAGCTCGGCGGTGCTGACGAAGATCTGGATCGACGTCTTCATCGGCATCTGGACCTTCGTCCTCGCGCTCGTCTGGGTCTATAAGGTCGAGAAGCGGCCCGGGCAGCTCGGCGTCAGCCCGTCGGAGATCTGGTTCCGTTTCCCGAAGTTCGTGCTCGGGTATCTGCTCGCGTGGCTCAGCTTCCTCGCGATCGCATCGCTGTCGCCCACGCACGGCGAGATGCTCGACGCCGGCACCGGCGCGCTGCAGAGCCCGATGCGGCACATGATGTTCATGCTGACGTTCGTCGCGATCGGCATCATCACGGACTTCTCGAAGCTTAAGGGCATGGGCAGGCTCGCCGTGCTGTATGCGGTCGCGCTCGCGTTCGTGATTGCGCCGATCGCGTACGTCGTCGCCTGGATCTTCCACCGCGGCCTGACGCCGCCGCTCGCGTGAAGGCGCCGGGCGGCGCCTTCACGTGCCAGGCCGGGCGCCGCCCGCCGCACGTGCCCGTTCGTGCTCGATGAGCGTCCTGTAGCGCGCGAGGTTCGCGGCGACGAAATCCTCCGCCTCCCGCTCGCGCCGGCGGTAGCGAAGCAGATAGCCGCAGCGCGTCATGCGCTCGCGGCCCCACTGCTGCACGACGTGGAAGTACTCGTGCAGGACATGCCCGTCCAGGCGGAAGAAGAGCGGCTCCGGTATGTTCGTGTAGATGCATCCCGGCCTCGTGACCGAGCCGAAGCGCCCGCCGATGAATGCGAGGTGGCTCACTACGTACCACGGCCGGTAGATCACCGCGATGCGCTCGACGTCGGGCTCGTCGAGCACGTGCCGCAACGCTTGCAGCACGTCCGCCGGCACGGTGTAGCGGCGGTCGGCGCTACCGCTCCGCGAGCTCGATCGCACGGAACTCGATGGCGCCCCGCTCCGCCTGGATGCCGATATAGCCGCTTGGGTTCACGATCCCGAGCGCCTCGGTCAGCGGCTCGCCGTTCAGCCTCACGGACAGCGTTTCCCCGTCGGCGTCGATCTCGAGGGTCTGCCACACGCCCGTGCCGAGCGACAGCCGCTCCGCATCGGCCGGATCGAAGCGCGTCTCCCCGTGCGGCTTGCCGTGCCGGAAGATGCCGCCGACCGGCGGGAAGCGGCTTTCGCCGATCGGATTGCGGAGCTGGACCTGATACGCGTTGTCGGGCCATCCCGCGCCGAACGTGCCGTCCGCCACCGCGCGGACGAAGATGCCGCTGTCGGTGTCGTCGTCGACGAAGCGAAACTCGACGCGCAGCGAGAAATCCGCGTACTGCCCGTTCGAGCGAAGCCAGCCGCGCGGCGCGTCGATCCGGAGGACGCCGTCCGCGACGGAGACCGCGGCGTCGTTCTCGATGCTCCAGCCGTCGAGCGTGCCGTCGAAGAGCGGCACCGGCTCTTCTGCCCGGCCGGGCGCCGACGCGAAGGCAACGAGGACCGAAACGCCGAAGGCCGCCGCGGCGCGGGAGGCGGCGGAGTCGATTCGGGTCATTGTCGTCGTTCTCCTCTCGGCAGAGGGCCGTCAGGCCGCCTTGTGTCGCTGCCAGTCCCGGCCCGATTCGAGCGATTCGAAGTACTCGGCCGTCAGCTCGAGCTGCTCCTGCGCGGTCTCGGCGCGATTCACGACCGCGCGAAACGCCGCATTCTCGGGGCGGTCCTTCGCGTACCAGCCGAGGTGCTTGCGCGCGATGCGCACGCCCCGTTCCTCGCCGTAGAACGCGTGCAGCGCACGCACGTGGCCGAGCAGGATCTCACGCACCTCCGCGAGCGAAGGCTCGGGCAGCTCGTCGCCCGTCGCGAGAAAATGCGCGATCTCGCGAAAGATCCACGGACGCCCCTGGGCCGCCCGGCCGATCATCAGCGCATCCGCTCCCGTCCGGGCCAGCACGTCGCGGGCCTTGCGCGGCGAGTCGATGTCGCCGTTCGCGACGACGGGGATCCGCACGGCCCGCTTGACCTCGGCGATCGTGTCGTACTCGGCCTCGCCGCGATACTGCATGTCCCGCGTGCGCCCGTGCACGGCGAGCGCCGCGATGCCCGCCTCCTCGCCGATCCGGGCGATACGCACCGCGTTCCTGCTCGCCGCGTCGAAGCCCGTGCGAATCTTCAGCGTGACCGGCACGTCGACGGCCGCGACCACGGCCTCGAGGATCCTGCCGACGAGGCGCTCGTCGCGCAGCAGGGCGGAGCCGGCCCAGGCGCTGCACACCTTCTTCGCGGGACAGCCCATGTTGATGTCGATGATCTCGGCGCCTTGCTCGACGTTGAGGCGCGCCGCATGGGCAAGCGCCGCGGGATCGGCGCCCGCGATCTGCACGCCGACCGGCGAGGGCTCGCCGGCGTGGTCCAGCCGCGATCGGCTCTTCGGCGTCGACCACAGGCGCGGATCGGCGCTCGTCATCTCCGAGACGGCGTAGCCCGCGCCGAGCCGCTTCGCGAGCACGCGAAACGGCTTGTCCGTCACGCCGGCCATCGGCGCGAGAATCAGCGGCGGGTCGATCCGGTGTCGGCCGATCTGCATCGCGGGCCGCGCTCTCGGTAAGGGTATCGGGCGCGGGCCATTCTACCGGCAGCCTGCGGCGGCCGTCAGATCGAGTCTATGATCGAGTTGAGCGTCGCACTCGGCCGCATCGCCTTCGCAACGAGCTCGGGATCCGGATGGTAATAGCCGCCGATGTCGACGGGCCGTCCCTGCACCGCCGTCAGCTCTTCGACGATCTTCGCCTCGTTGCGCTCGAGCGCTTCCGCGACGGGCTTGAAGCGCGCCGCGAGGGCCTCGTCCTTGCGCTGATCCGCAAGCGCCCGCGCCCAGTACATCGCGAGATAGAAATGGCTGCCGCGATTATCGAGCCCGCCGAGCCTGCGCGCCGGCGACTTGTCGTTCTCGAGAACCGCGCCGATCGCCTCGTCCAGCGCTTCGGCCATCACCACCGCGCGCGGGTTGCCGGTCTTCTTGCCGAGATCCTCGATCGAGACCGCGAGCGCGAGGAACTCCCCGAGCGAGTCCCAGCGCAGATAGTTCTCCTTCAGGAACTGCTGCACGTGCTTCGGCGCGGAGCCGCCCGCGCCGGTCTCGTAGAGACCGCCGCCCGCGAGCAGCGGCACGATCGACAGCATTTTCGCGCTCGTGCCGAGCTCAAGGATCGGGAAGAGGTCCGTGAGGTAGTCGCGGAGCACGTTGCCGGTCACCGAGACCGTGTCCTGTCCGGCCCGCACGCGGTCGAGCGTCGCCTGCATGGCGTCGACGGGCGACATGATCCGGATGTCGAGCCCCGACGTGTCGTGCTCGGCGAGATAGCGCTCCGCCTTCTCGATGAGATTCCTGTCGTACGCCCGCTGCGGGTCGAGCCAGAATATCGTGGCCGCGCCCGTCTCGCGCGCCCGGCTCACGGCGAGCCTCACCCAATCCCGGATCGGCAGATCCTTCGTCTGGCACATCCGCCAGATGTCGCCCCGCTCGACCCGGTGCTCCGTCAGCACGCGCCCCGCCTCGTCGACGACCCGCAAGACGCCGGCCGCCGGAATCTCGAACGTCTTGTCGTGCGAGCCGTACTCCTCCGCCTTCTGCGCCATCAGCCCGACGTTCGACACGTTGCCCATCGTCGGCACGTCGAACGCGCCGCGGCGCTTGCAGTCGTCGATGACGGCCTGATAGATGCCGGCGTAGCAGCGGTCCGGGATCATCGCCTTCGTATCGTGCAGCTGCCCGTCGGGCCCCCACATCTTGCCGCCCGCGCGGATCGCGGCCGGCATCGACGCGTCGATGATCACGTTGCTCGGCACGTGCAGGTTCGTGATGCCCTTGTCCGAGTCGACCATCGCGAGCGGCGGACGCTTCCGATAGACGGCCTCGATGTCCGCCTCGATCTCGGCGCGCTTCGCCTCGGGCAGCGCCTCGATCTTCGCGTAGACGTCGCCGATGCCGTTGTTCGGCTCGACGCCGAGCTCCTCGAAAAGCTGCGCGTGCTTCTCGAAGACGTCCGCGTAGTAGACCGTCACGGCGTGCCCGAACATGATCGGGTCCGAGACCTTCATCATCGTCGCCTTGAGGTGCAGCGAGAGCAGCACGCCTTCGTCCTTCGCGTCGTCCGTCGACTTCGCGTAGAACTCGCGCAGCGCCCCGCAGCTCATCACGGCCGAGGCGATGACCTCGCCGTCGAGAACGTCGACCCGCTCCTTCAGAACGGTCGTGCCCCCGCCCTCCTCCGCCAGCTCGATCCTCAGCCGCCCGCCCCGCTCGATGACGGCCGACTGCTCGCTGCCGTAGAAATCCCCGCCAGACATGTGCGCGACGTGCGTCTTCGAATCCGCGCTCCACTCGCCCATCGGGTGCGGGTGTTTCCTCGCGTACGCCTTCACGGACGCCGCGACGCGGCGATCCGAGTTGCCCTCGCGGAGCACGGGGTTCACCGCGCTGCCGAGCACCTTCGCGTAGCGCGCCTTGATCTCGCGCTCGGCGTCGTTCTGCGGCTCCTCCGGATAGTCCGGCACCGGATAGCCCTGCTGCTGCAGCTCCTTGATCGCGGCCGTGAGCTGCGGCACCGACGCGCTGATGTTCGGCAGCTTGATGATGTTCGCCTCGGGCGTCTGCGCGAGCTCGCCGAGCTCGGCGAGGTCGTCGGGACGGCGGCGCTCGGGCGGAAGATGGTCCGGGAAACTCGCGAGGATGCGGCCGGCGAGCGAGATGTCCCGCGTCTCGACCGTGACGTCGGCGGCACGCGTAAACGCTTCGACGATCGGCAGCAGCGAGTAGGTGGCGAGAGCGGGCGCCTCGTCCGTGAGCGTGTAGATGATCTTTGCGGTCATGCGGATTCCAACGTCCTCGTGTTCGTTCCTGCCGGCGCCGTCGCGCGCCGAGTGCCGCATTATAGCGGCTCGCACCCGCGGCCCGCGGCGGCCATCGGTTCCAGAGACGGCACGTTTCTGCTATATGGGTGGCCTCCCGGCCGGCGCGCGACGACGGCCTTTGACGAGGCACGATCCGTTGAGACGCCCGCGCACGCCCACGCTCCCGCCCGCCGTCGAGGCCGCTGATGCAGGGACGCGCGTTCGGGCGCCGTCGGCCCGCCTTCGCACCCGACTCGATTGACGCGCGGATGGACCCGATCACCCTCGCGTTCGCGCTGCTCTTCACCGCGATGACGGCCGTGATCGTGCCGATCTACTACAAGCAGCACGGCCCCGCGAACTTCCTCTGGTTCTCGGACATCGCGCTCGTCGGCATGACGATCGCGCTGTGGCTGGAGAGCCCGCTGATCGCGAGCATGATGGCCGTCGGCGTGCTCCTTCCCGAGGCCGTGTGGGTCGCGTCGTTCCTCGGGGGCCTGCTCTTCAACCGCAGCGTGTCGTCGCTCGCAGGGTATATGTTCGACCCGACCCTCCCCCGCTACCTGCGCGCGCTCTCGCTGTTCCACCTCGCGCTGCCGCCGGCGATGCTGTGGATGCTGTATCGGTACGGCTACGACGAGCGCGCGTTGCCGGCGCAGACGGCCCTCGCGTGGCTCGTCCTGCCGGCGACCTTTCTCCTCGCCCCGCCCGAGAAGAACGTGAACTGGGTCAGAGGCTTCGGCCATCCGCCGAAGAGCCCGGTGCCGCCCCGCCTGCACCTGCTGCTGATGATGATCGGGTATCCGCTAGTTGTGTACCTGCCGACGCACTGGCTGCTGCGCGCGCTCGCGCCCGCGGCCGGGGGCTGGCCGGCGCACTGATCGGAACACGCGTCGCCGCGGTCGGCAGACGGAGAAAGCGGGCCGCCGGAAGAGCACTCGGCCCGTTGAGCGCGAAAGGTGCCGCGCCCCCGGTCCGCTCAGCCGGTCCGGACTTTCGGCTTGCGGCTCTGCGTGAGCTGAACGCGGCCCCGGCGGGGGGAGCGCCGCTCGTTCAGGGCCATGACGGTCTCGCGAAGCTCGGCCTCGATGACGCTGCGATTGCCCTGCCTGTAGCCGGTGATCGTGTTCGTGCCTTGCGCGATGCGGTAGCTGTACCACCCGCTTCCTTCGCTGCCGGCCGGCGGCGAGCTCTCCTGCACCGACACCAGCTCGTACGGCTGGTCGTTCGACGGCCGGCCGCTCATTCGATCGAGACCACGCGAATGTCGAACGTCAGGCTCTTGCCCGCGAGCGGATGGTTGAAGTCGAGAACGACCACGTCGTCCCGGACCTCGTGCACGCGGATCGGGCCGTCGTAGCCCTGAGCGCTCAGCTGCGCTCCGACCCGGCGCGCCTCTTGCGGGATCTGCTCGGCTGGGACCTCCCGAAAGGCATCGGGGCGAACCTCCCCGTAGGCATCCCGGGCTTCGAGCGTGACTTGCTTGCGGTCGTCGACGTCGAGCCCCTCGAGCTCGCGCTCGAGGGCCGGCAGGATCTGGTTCTCGCCGTGCACGTACGTGAGCGGCTCCTCGTCCTTGTTGCTCTGGACGACGGAGCCGTCCTCGAGCCGCAGGGTATATTCGAAACCGACGGTCTTTCCCGCTTGGATCATGCTGTGCTCCTCTGTGGCAGCCGGGTCCGGCCGCCGGCGTCGGCACGATCAGGATCGATCGGGATGACGCTTCGGCGTTCGATGTCGCGATCCCCGGCTGACGTTCTGGCCGGCGGCGGGCCGGCGGAAGGTGAATGGCGGCTCGACGGCCGGCGGCTTCGACCGAGGTCGAATGGGTTGCGGCGCGAGGCCGCGCAATTTCAAGGACGAAAAGGCTTTCAGACTCGCGCCAGGATACCAGCCGCGGGCGCGGCGCCGCAAACGAGCCGCCGTAACGACGGCACCGGTGCTCGGACAAATCGGCGCCCGGACGAGACCTTATCCGACGTCCCGTCATCTCGCGTCCGGTCCGCGGACGCTCGCTTGTGCCCGTAATCGCGCGTTCTCTATACTCGAATCGCTGCGCGAGGTTGCGGGTGCGCCGCGACCGCCCGTATCGAGATCGACCCGTTCCTACAGATTCAGAAAGAGGGGGATTTCCGATGGCGATTTCCATTCATCCGGCCGTCGATAACGGGTTGAAGCCCGCGGCCGAGAACTTTGCCGGCGGCACGTTGCGCTGCCGCTGCGCGGCAGACAAGGTCGAGGTCAGCATTACCGGGCAAGTCGCCCACAATCACGTCTGCGGCTGCACGAAGTGCTGGAAGCCCGAGGGCGCGTTGTTCTCGCAGGTCGCCGTGGTCCCGCGGGACAACCTGAGGGTGTCGGCGAACGAGCAGAAGCTTCAGGTCGTCGACCCGAGCGCGGTCATCAAGCGCTATGCGTGCCGGGAGTGCGGGGCGCACATGTACGGCCGCATCGACGATACGAACCATCCGTTCTACGGCCTCGATTTCGTCCATGTGGAGCTCTCCGACGAGCCCGGCTGGGCCCCGCCGGAGTTTGCCGCGTTCGTCTCGTCGATCATCGAGTCCGGCGCGGACCCGAAGCAGATGCCGCAGGTGCGGGCGAGGCTGCGCGAGCTCGGCCTCGAGCCCTACGATTGCCTGTCGCCGCCGTTGATGGACGCCATCGCGGCCCACACGGCGAAGCAGAAGGCCGCGTAAGCCGCCGAAGGGGG
>Ga0079224_100000217_pt1 | contig 49874 bp, 38 predicted proteins | sample Stecom2015_FD_80414 | JGI IMG/M metagenome (GOLD analysis project Ga0079224, IMG submission 80414) | Agricultural soil microbial communities from Utah to study Nitrogen management - Steer compost 2015 | ecosystem: Environmental > Terrestrial > Soil > Agricultural land | place: USA: Utah... | reverse complement strand
TTTGCGTTGTTTTTCTTCAGCCACGATGCGCATGACCTTCCCGGCCTGCGCGGGGCCCATGACGGCGGTGCGGCTGTTGGGCCAGGCGAAGATGAACCTAGGGTCCAGGCCCCGGCCGCACATGGCGTAGTTGCCGGCGCCGTAGGAACCGCCTACCACCACGGCGAGCTTCGGAACCCGACAATTGGCCACGGCCTGAATCATCTTGGACCCGTGTTTGATAATGCCGTTCTGCTCGGAGTGCGTGCCCACCATGAAACCGGTGGTGTTGTGCAGAAACAGGATCGGCGTGCCGGCCTGGTCGCACAGCTGGATAAACTGCGCAGCCTTGGTAGAGCCGGCCGGCGTAATCGGGCCGTTGTTGCCGATGATGCCCACACTATGCCCCTGAATCCGGATGGTGCCGCACACAGTCTGGCTGTCGTAGTCGTTCTTGAAATCCAGGAAACGGGAGCCGTCTGCGATACGGGCGAGGATCTCGCGCACGTCGTAGGGTTTCTTGGCGTCGGAAGGAATCACACCCAGTAGCTCTTCGGCCGGATACAGCGGCTCATCCCACTGTGGTTCCTGGCGTAGTGGCAGGTTTTCGTTCCAGGGCAGGGCGCCGAGAATCTCCCGGGCCTGGCGGATGCCATCGGCATCGTCTTCCGCCAGGTATTCGGCGGTGCCGGCAACCGTGGCGTGCATTTCTGCTCCACCCAGCTCTTCATCGGTGGCGACCTCGCCGGTAGCCGCTTTTAGCAGAGGCGGGCCGGCCAGGAACATCTTGGCCTGTTCGCGCACGGTGATCACATAATCCGACAGACCCGGCTGATACGCACCACCGGCGGTGGCATTGCCGTGCACCACTGTCACTTGCGGAATGCCGGCTGCGGACATCCGCGCCTGATTGGCAAAGCCCCGGGCACCGAGCACGAAAATGTCGGTGGCGTAGTTCAGGTTGGCGCCGCCGGATTCTGACAGCGATACCACCGGCAATTTGTTCTCCATGGCGATCTGCTGCAGTCGCAGGGTTTTGTCCAGACCGGCGGGAGTAATGGTTCCGCCCTTGATGGCGCTGTTGCTTGCGACCACCAGGCAGCGTACTCCGGCTACTCTGCCGATGCCGGCAATAATCCCGCCTCCGGCCATGGAACCGTCCTTGTCATCGTGCATCTTGTAACCGGCCAGGGAGCACAGCTCCAGAAACTCACTGCCCCGATCCAGCAACCGATTGATGCGATCCCGCGGTAGCAGCTTGCCTCGCTTGGTAAACTTCTCCCGGGCTGATTCCGCCAGGTCCAGCACCTTCTGCTCCACATCCCGGAAAGTCGCGATATGCGCTTCCATGGCCTCAACATTGGCCCGGAACTCGTCAGACTGGGGGGTTATTGTTGTTTCCAGTACCTGCATGGGAAATCCTCAGTCGTCACTCAACACTTTCGGCGTTACCGCCCGATGGAAACCGTTGTAGGGCTCGTTATTCTTGGCCTTCGGCATCGGCCAAACACGCCCGCCCTGGGATGCCGCACCATCAATCCGCAGACAATCGCCACTGATAAACGCCGCCCCCGGGCTAAGCAGGAAACAGATCGCCGAACTCACTTCGGATTCCGTCCCCATCCGCTTGATCGGCACCGCATCCGCCAGGCTACGAATCCACGACTTCATATGGGCCGGGTAGTTATCCATCCCGCTGGAGGCAATCCATCCCGGCGCTACCGCATTCACCCGAACCCCGGACGGCGCCCATTCAACCGCGGCCGTTTGGGTAAAATTCACCATCCCGGCCCGTGCGGCCCCTGAGTGGCCCATGCCCGGCATACCGCCCCACATATCCGCCACAATGTTCACAATCGAACCGCCAGACTTGCTCAACGCCTGGGTATAGGCCTCCCGGGCCATCAGAAAACCCCCGGTCAGGTTCGTGCGCACCACGGTTTCCCAGCCTTTCTGGTTAATGCCCGTCAGCGGCGACGCAAATTGCCCGCCGGCATTGTTCACCACCCCGTTCAGACCACCGTGGGTCTCAATAATCGCCTTCACCGTGGCCTTGACCGATTCCTCCTCACGAATGTCACAGGCATGAGCGCTGGCAATGCCACCGTCTTCTTCAATCTCGGCTTTAACCGCATCAACCTTTTCGTGCTTACGCCCCACCAGCGCCACCCGAGCACCCAGAGCGGCCAATTCGTGGGCCGTGCAACGGCCAATGCCGGAGCCGCCGCCGGTGACAATAAACACCTGGCCTTCGAACAAGCCCGGGCGAAGAACAGACTGATAACTCATACAAAATTCCCTATTCCAATCCAAAGAATCCACGAAAAACGTTCGGGCGCTCCGCCGGGGTACAGCCTTCCGGGACTGTGCGCAGCAGGGAAGCTGCGCTCAAGCCTACACGGACGTATTTACGGCGTGTCCCGGAAGGCTGTACCCCGGTGGGGCGCTTGCACCCAAGCTCAGGGAAGTAATGCCCTGTCGGGGCTCTTGCCCCAGAACCGGGGTTAATAAATTCATTGAGGAAACAGATTCGAAGGCACAGGCACCGGAAACTCCAGCAACTGCTGAGCAAACGCCTTACCCTGCGGATCAATCCGAAGCGACGTCACACCGCCGCCACCAAGACTGTGCTCCAGCAAGAAATTGAACGCATGCAATCCCGGCATAGACCAGCGAGTCACCTTGCCGGACTCCGGATTCAGCGTATGAGCCATCCACTCGGCCACCGCCTGCTCCGTTAACGCCGCCTCAATATAAGGAACATACTCCGGATCCCGCGCAATCACCCCGATATTACTGTGATCGCCCTTATCCCCGGAGCGCGCCCATGCCAGCTTGATCAGCGGAACAGTCGACTCCGTTGCCACCTCCATCCGAGATTCCGGCTCAGCCGCGAGATCGCCCGGATTGAAACCACCTTCGGTCGCTACCTCCACCTCAGACTTCTCACCAGCCAGATCCACCGAAACCGCCACCTCCGATTTCGGTACCAGACAGGAGAACAAACGAATCTTCGGCCACACCGTCGGCCGCCCGCCGACAATACCGGTAATGCCGGGTGCCATGCCGGTGGCGGCCTGGGCGATTTCCCTGGAAAACAGCACCAGCGCCTCTTTCTTCGGATGGGCTGTGGCAATCTTCACCACCACTTCCCGGCATTGGTCGCCCTTGCCATGGGGGCCATAGGTAGTCTCGGTGCCCAGCAATTCGATACTGGTTTCGGAATAATCCGGCAGGCCACGATCGGCAAACATCGCTGACGTCTTGGCCAGAATGGCCTGCGCCACCCGCTGTGCCTTGGCGCGGGCGTCAAGACCAGCCAGCAGGAACGTCACCGTGCACTTGAAACCATCCGGCCAGGTGCCGGACACCTTGTAACTGTCTGTCGGCGGCAGCCCTCTGGCACCGGAAACCCGAACCTGGTCCTTGCCGATTTCGTCCAGCGTCACCTGAGTGAAATCGCAGGTCACATCGGGCAGCAGATAAGCCCGCGGGTCGCCAATCTCGTACACCAGTTGCTCGCCCACAGTGCCCCTGCTGACCATGCCGCCGGTGCCCTCGGGCTTGGTCATTACAAAGTCGCCTGAGGAGCTGACCTCGGCGATAGCAAAGCCCATATTGGCGTAGCCATCAGCCACCTGTTCCCAGTCGGTGAAATTACCGCCGGTCGACTGGGCGCCGCATTCCAGCAAATGCCCGGCCAGGCTACCCTGGGCCAGTTTGTCGTAATCGTTCCAGCCCCAGCCGAATTCATGTACCAGAGGCGCCAGCACCAGCGCACTGTCTGCGACACGGCCGGTGATAATGAGGTCGGCACCCTGTTCCAGGGCGGCTACTAGACCGGGCGCACCCAGATAGGCGTTCAGGCTTACCATCATGGCGGGGAAGGGCTGGCCGGTGGTCATCTCGGTAATGCCGGCATCGGCCAGTTTTTTCTTTTTCATCAAAAGATCATCCCCGAGCACCAGCGCAATCTTCAGATCGACGCCGGCCTTTTCACACAGGGCCTGCAGAGCATCGCGACAAGCTACGGGGTTTACACCACCGGCATTGGCCAGCACCCGGATGCCTTTTTCCTTCACCTCGCCCAGCAGTGGCGCCATCACCGTTTGCACGAAATCCCGGGCGTAGCCCTGGGTCGGGTCTTTCATCTTTTGGCCGGCCATGATCGACATGGTGATCTCGGCCAGGTAATCGGCGACCAGGTAATCAATATTGCCCTGGCGTACCAGCTGGGCAGCGGCGGTTTCGGTATCGCCCCAGAAAGCGGCGGAGCAACCGATACGGATGGTTTTGTTGGCGTCTGACATGTTCTTGGCCTTGTTCTGATGCCCGCACTGGCGGGAGGTTATCCAGCGATGGAAATGACAATACCAAGCAAGCGCTTGGTTTGTAAACAGGCAAATCTCGGGTAGAATAAAAAGTCCCAGCAAGACAACCGGATGGCCTTTGTGAACCAGAACCCGATCCTGCAATCCCTTATTGCCGAGCAACTTGTGTCTGATCCCGCCAGCGCCCGCGGGCGGCTGCTGAACGAAGCCGCAAGACTGTTCAGGGATAAGGGCTACGAGCGCACGACGGTACGAGACCTGGCGGCGGCTGTGGGTATTCAGTCGGGGAGCCTGTTCCACCATTTCCGCACCAAGGAGGAAATTCTCAAGGCGGTCATGGTTGAGACCATTCGGCTGAACACTGCCTTGATGCAGGCGGCCGCAGACCAGGCCGAGTCTGCGCGAGCGAAGCTGCGGGCGCTGGTCAGGGCCGAGCTGGAGTCGATCAACGGCCAGACCGGTGAGGCTATGGCGGTGCTGGTGTACGAGTGGCGCAGCCTTTCGGAAAGCTCACAGGCCGAAGTGCTGGAGTTGCGGGATATCTATGAAGACCTATGGTTGTCTGTACTTAATCAGCTGGCTGTGGCGAAACAGCTTGGAGCGGATCCTTTCATTACCCGAAGAATGCTGACTGGTGCCCTGAGCTGGACAGTCACCTGGTATCGCCCTGAGCGGGGCGGTCTGACTCTCGATGGGCTGACCGATCAGGTGATGGCGATGCTGGGTCTTGATCAATGTTAATGTGCACAAGTCACAAAGTGGCACGCTTGTTCCGAAACCCGGTCTGATTTCAACTCATTGTTATAAATCAATAAATTCAAAAATAATTCGATTCATCCCGGGCCATTGGCCTGATCGGCATGCCAGTTTCGGCAATCAAGCCATTTCTGTCTGACAATATTCCTCGCATTCTTGCTCACGTTCGGGCTCTGGCTGGAGGTATCCGGAGCTGGTTCACGGATTGACGAGAATCAAATGTGATAAAAATCTCTCGCATTCCCTTACATACAAAAACAATGTCAGACAGGTCGAATTATGATCTCCTCAATGGTCTCTCAAGCGCGCCGGTTATCGGCTCGTGTACGCCAGGCAGTGCTGGGAAGTTCGGTACTGCTGCTGGCCGGATGTTCTGCCAACCCTATCTACACCACCACCGGCATCGTGTTGTCCAACTACTCGGAATCCGAGGCAACCCCCTACGTTATGCAAATGTCCGATCCGGGCATGGCCTGTGCGCTGGGTGAGGGCACGGATCCGCTGGTTTACTCGTTTTCGAGAGTCACGGATGCACCGGATTCAACCGGTTCCCTGCTCATGCTGCTGGCGGCGAATTGCATGGAATACCGGGCCTGGGAGGCTGAACTGGCTTATCTGCGGGCGGAATACCGTGGTGATGTCCCCGCCGCCAAAGATGCCCGGGAAGTCTCCAAAAGACTCTACGCGCGCACCGCTGAACGTCGCTACGAAGCCTTCAAGCGTGCTATGGCCGCCTACGATTTTGACCCGGCTGCTGAACCCATGGAATGCCCGTTCCTTTTCAGCGATCAGGATGAACTGACGTTCCTGCTCGGGCTGCTAACCGGCATGCAGGCTATTGTGAACGACTCCAACTCCGGCGCCCTGGCCGGTGTTCCCCGCAACATTGCGCCCCAGGCCGAGCGTGCAGCCCAGTGTGTGGATAACGAAAAATGGGGCGGTTTGCCCAATGCTGTTCGCGCACTGGTCTGGCTGTTGTTGCCGGACACCCGCCCGGACCTGTCGCCAGACCCCTGGCAGGTGCTGGAAAACAGCGCGGAGCTGGGTGTTGAGTCTGGTATTCGAGCCTCGTATGCCGTTCAGGTGGTTGCTGCCGAAACCTTTGGCCGACCGCAGGTACTGTCACAAGCCATTGCGGAATTCGCCGAGGCGGAAGAACGCATCGATGTGTGGGAGGAGTACCAGCTGGTGGACGAAGTGGCCCGCGGGGTTGTCCAGTTCGCGTCGGACAAGCACTGGAGCGCCAACTACGGCCACCGCACACCACGAAGCTTCTTCGGCAAGATGAGCCCGGAGCGCAATACCGAGAACGTTGAAACCATGGATCTGGAAGGCCTGCTCTGAGGCCGGCCTTTCAGATAACTCTGCCTTACAGACCAAAAAACACAAGAATGACCCGGAGGTCGTCATGATCCGCAAATCCCTTGCAGCCTTGTCTCTTGCCATCGCCGCCCCGCTGGCCTCTGCCCAGTCGGTTTCCATGTGTGTGTTCGATGTTATCGGCGCCAACGGCGACGTATACAACATGGTCAAGGACTACGCTCTGGAAATGAAAGCCCATGGGGTGGATTTCCAGCTCAAGCCCTACACCGATGAAGGCGTGGCCATTGGAGATTTCAACGCCGGCCAGTGTGATGCCGTCGCTGCGACGGACATCCGTATTCGCCCGTTCAACCGTTTCACCGGAAGCATCAGTGCCGTCGGTGCACTGCCAAGTTATGACGACCTGAAAACGCTGCTGGCCACCCTGGCGCAGCCCAAGGCTGCGTCCCTCATGAAGGACGGTGACTATGAGGTGCTGGGTATCGTACCGGCGGGTGCCGGCTATCTGTTCGTGAACGATCGCAGTATAGATACAGCGGGCGAGCTGGCCGGAAAGCGCATTGCCACGCTGGACTACCAGAAAGACGCCATCCACATGGTGAACTATGTAAAGGCGACGGTGGTTCCCTCGGATATCACCAACTTTGCCGGTAAGTTCAATAATGGGTCGGTTGATACCGCCTATGCGCCAGCGTTCGCCTACCAGGCTCTGGAATTGTACAAGGGGATCGGTGACAAGGGCGGCATTGTCGACTACCCGCTGGCCCAGCTGACCATTCAGATCATTGCCCGGGACGGCGTGATCGAAGATGACACCGCCCAGAAAGCCCGGGAAGTGGCCTGGGGCATGTACCCGCAGGCGATGAATCTGATCGAGAGCCAGGAGAGCGGGATCCCGGAAGAACAGTGGATACGGATTCCGGAGAAAGACATCGTTGGCTACCAGGAGATGTTCCGCCAGAACCGCCTGGAAATGCGCGACGGTGTTGACGGGGCTCCCAGCGTTTATCACCCGAAAATGCTGAGCCTGCTCAGCAAGATCCGGTGTGCCAGCAACCCCGGCGCCTCCGAGTGTACCGCGGAAAACCGGGAATAAACGGAGAGCCTGACCATGAACTGGCGCGCAATGACGGCAACAGGCGTAAGAACGTTGTATCCCATGCACAGGTTGCATGGGGTGATTCTGCTACTGCTGCTTCTGGCCACCCTGCTGCTGGGTATGGGCAATTCGCTGCATTCCCGGTTGCTGTGGGTTGGCGAGCAGGTATGGCCGAACTATTACCTGCTCAATCCGGATGCAACCGAGCCCACCTGTAACCTGTTCATGGATATTGATAAAGAGGTGGAGCGCCGGGTCCAGGCCTATAAGCCAGACCCGGACGACCTGTTCAGTTCGCCGCCGGATCCCCAGGCTATTCGACAGTCCCTGCAGAGTAACCTGGCGCTGTGTGAACAACGCCACCTGCAGTTTGCCGAGAATCAGAAGCACGCCACCTGGGCGCTTGGTGTCTACAAGGCGGTGGAGCAGGGCCTGGCCGACTTCCTGCTCGACAACATTGACCTGACCAAATTCCTGTTTATCGGCATGTTTGCCCTGGCTGCGGCCATTGCGGCCCTGGATGCCGACCATATTGCCTTGCGGCTGCCCCGCAACCGGGCGGAGTGGCGTTTGAGCCAGGGGGTACAGTTCACAGTAAATGGTTTGATGGTGCTCTCGCTGAATGCCTACATGGGTCGGCTGGCTCAGTCGCCGGGGTCTGAAGGAACCATTGTCCTGCAGTACGCCTGGGCTGGTGTGTTCGGGCTGTTCATGATCATCAATGCCGTCCGCTTCGTCTATGTGCCGGAGCGGATGAGGGCGGGCAGCCTGGCGTTGTCGTCCGGTCTTGTGGTGCCGCTCTATTGCACCATGGGCCTGATTGCCATGAGCTACTTCTTCTTTGTGGATGGCTACTCCTCCGGGCTGGCGATCTACTTCGGCATGATGTCGAACCTCTCGTCGATGTTCATCAACATCGGTCTGTACGTTCTGGTGGGCATGATGCTCAAACAGACTCGCGTTCCGGAGCTGCTGCTGAATCTGGTGAAGCCTTTCAACCTGCCCGCACCCTTGCTAGCTTCGGTGATTATCTTTGCTACTGCCTTCCCGACCGCGTTTACCGGAGCCTCAGGTATTTTCATTCTGGCCGTGGGCGGAGTTGTCTATGATGAGCTGCGGCGGGCCGGGGCAGGGCGTCAGTTGTCGCTGGCCACCACTGCCATGTCGGGCAGCCTTGGGGTGGTGCTTAATCCCTGCCTGCTGATCGTGGTCGTTGCCGCGCTCAACAAAGAAGTGACCACCACCGAAATGTACGGCTGGGGTTTCTGGGTGTTCATCATGTCTGCCTCCCTGTTCTCCTTTGTGGTGTGCAAGACCGAAGGCAACTGGAAGCCACGGCCGGCTCCAGGCGCATTTCGCGCGGCCGTCATGGAGCTGCGCCCGCTGCTGCCCTACGCACTGACGGCGGCGGTAGTGATCCTGGCCATCTGGGGGATCCTGGGGCTTAAGTTCAACGAGTACAGTGCGCCCCTGATCTTGCCGCTGGTTATGCTGGCGCTGGTTGCCCTGGACGCCGGCCGGAATAGCCGTGATGAAGGCCAAAGCCGTACCAGTGCGTTTTTCTCCCGAAGCACGGCGGCAGCCAGCGATTCTGCCGTGCATATTGGTGCACTGCTGGCACTGATTGGTTTCTCGATCTGCCTGGGCGGTATTCTTGAGCGTTCTGATATTGTTTATGCACTGTTCCCGGAGGACCTGACCAGCCCCTGGATTGCTATGCTGGTGATCGTGGTCATGCTGACGGTGATCGGGATGGTTATGGATCCGTTCGGTGCCGTCATACTGGTTTCCGCCACCATCGCCCAGCCGGCCCTACAGATTGGTATTGATCCGTTGCATTTCTGGATTGTCTGCCTGGTGGCATTCGAGCTGGGCTATCTCAGCCCGCCGGTTGCCCTGAATCACCTGCTGACCCGGCAAGTGGTGGGCGAAACCGAAGTGCTGGCGGCAGAACGCACCGGCACCTTCTGGCACCGGTATGAGCGCCTGTTGCTGCCTCTGGTTGTGATGATTCCCACGCTTCTGCTGGTGGCCTTTGTGCCCATGCTTTTCTACGCTTTGTAAGGCTGGAAGAAGCGAAGTAGTATGAATGAACCCGCGATGGCAATGCCCGCGGGTTTTTTCATGGTGCCCGTGGAGGTCTGGCACAGGTCGATCAGGGATGTCTGGCCGTATACTCGGTAAACAGTTTCAACAAAAGATAAAGAGAGAAGCCGTGAGATTGTCGATTCTTGCTTTTGTTCTGGTGCCAGGGATGGCATTGCTCACCGGTTGTGGCGGTGGATCCGGCGGTTCCGATGCCGTCGAGCCGATCATACCGCCCAGTCCGCTTTCCGGGGTGATCAGCATAGAGGCTAATAGCCGGGTTGATCAGGATACGATGGATCAGTTGGGGCTTGAGGGGGCGAGACCTGTGCCGGGGACTCAGAGACTCCCCGATAATTTCGTGCTGGCCGGCTATGTCAGCGGGAGTAGTGGAACCTATCCCGCCAACCAATCTGATTGCCAGCCGTTGTTCTATTCCGCTGATTCTAATGATACTTTCACCGTCCCATTGGCGCCGGGCGAAACGCTTGTCTTGCAGAGTTTTGGTAGCTGCGTGGGGGATCCGACGCTGGAGCTGGAGCTTGACTCACAACTTGTGGGGACAGCGTCAATTGGTAGCTCTGTCGTTCTTACCAGCTTCACTGAGTCACGTGATTACACCGTCAGAATAACCAATCAGAATTCTGAGCCAGCCAGGTACATCCTCGCCAAGACTGTCAGCATGACGTCGGATGGCCTGTCCTTTGAATGGCCTGATCACGAATTTGCAGAAGACCGGGCGCTGATCACGATGTCGGGTGATCAGGGCCGGCAGATGGCGCTCGCGTCCAGCCAGGGCATTACCCCCAGACACCTTGGCGGTGAGAGCTGGCTGTTAACCCGGGCTGCCCCGGCATCCCTGAATACCAATGCCAACCAACGTAAGCATGAAACCCTGAACTGGATCCGGGACCTCCGGCAAAATCCGGGCTTTGCGCAGGTGCAGCCGGATTACATGTTCAGCAGTCAGCAGGCAGGCACCCCCATTAAGGAACCTTTCTATCCCCGTCAGTGGCACTATGGTTTGATCAACGGGCCGGCGGCATGGCAACTGGTTCATGATGGTGGCGCGGGGGTGAATGTCGCGGTACTGGATACGGGTGTTCTTCGGCTGAATTCTGGCCAATGGCACCCGGACCTGGACGGCAATATCATTGCCGGTAGGGACTTCGTGGATAACGACAATAATCCCGCAGATCCCGGTAACAGCATTGGCGGTGATGTATTTCATGGCACCCATGTGGCGGGCACCATCGGCGCTGTTATAGATGGAAACGGCATCGGCGGCGTCGCCTTTGGCTCAGGCATTATCCCGGTGCGGGTTCTGGGTGAGGGTGGTACCGGCTCAGCCTCGGATTTGATTGCCGCGATTAACTGGGTGGTCAACGAGGGCCTGGCCGATGTCGTCAATATGAGTCTGGGGGGATTGCCGGAGATTCCCCAGCTGGAGTCTGCACTGCAAAACGGAGTCAATAGCGATGTGCTCTTCGTTGCCGCTGCAGGCAATTCATCAACTTCAGTAAAATCTTACCCAGCAGCCTCTCCTTATGTACTTGCCGTGAGTGCTGTGGATGGCGCCGGCAATCTGGCGGGCTACTCGAATTTTGGCAGCTGGATCGATCTCGCTGCGCCGGGGGGCGATGCCAGTCGCGATGGGAACCTGGATGGCAGTTCGGATGTGGTCTGGAGCACCAGTGGCGAGCTAACGGCGAGTGGTCCGCGGGCGGGCTATCTTGGTCTTCAGGGGACCTCCATGGCGTCGCCCCATGTAGCAGGCGTTTTGGCTCTGATGAAGGAGGTCAGCCCGGGCATTAACCACGCCCAGGTAATCCAGGCCCTCCGAAATGGCGAGCTTACTGAATATAGCGGCAGCCGAAGTGATGCTCTGGGTTACGGAGTGATTGACGCTGCCAAAGCGGTCTCCGCCGCGTCCAGCACTTTTGACGAGACGGTACTCTCTGCTTCCCCGGCCGTGGTGTCATTGAGCAATGAAGGTCAGGACCAGCAGAGGATTAATCTCAACGTTTTTGGTGACGATGGGGTTTCCGATATCTCCGTTGCATCCCTCCCGGACTGGCTGGCGGTGGCTGCCGATAATCTGGATTCGAGACCCTATACACTAACCGTTGCGTTACGCAGAGACCGGCTTGTGGCTGGCGAGGCGGCAAAGGGCGACATTGAAATTTCCTACCGGGTTAACGATGTGCCGGCTACTCTCTCCATCCCCGCGATTGGCCAACTGATCAGTGACCAGGAGGCGAGAAATGCCGGACGACACTTTGTGTTGCTGGTGAATACGGAGCCCAACGAACGTGGGTTCTATCTGGCCGAATCCCAGGTGGTGGTGGATACAGAGTCCGGCCAGTATCCCTTCCGTTTCGAGTTTGATGATGGCGAGGAGCCGCGGCGGCTGAGCGAGGTTCGTCCGGGGGACTACTACCTGGTGGCAGGAACCGACCATGACGGAGATGGCCTGATCTGCCAGCCCGGAGAGGCCTGCGCCGAATACCCGGTTGCGGGTCTACGTGAGATTATTTCCATCACGGATGAGTCAAGTCTGGCTAACATCCGCATAACCACAAGTTTCTCGCGCCCCACCATTTCTACTTCCACCCCCGATATCCTCCCGAGGTCCGGCTTCAAAGGCTACAAATTGCTGGAGACCAGCCCGGCAGCCTCAACCAACGACGGAGCAAAAGCAGTTCAATGAAAAAGACCCTGGTTCGATCACTCATCACATCCGCTGCGCTGCTGCTTTTAGCAGCGTGCAGCGCCACGGGCGGACCCAGCGCGGGTGAGGGCGTGATGGTGCGGCAGATTACCCAGTCTGCGTATTGCGGTCTGACAGGCCCGGGTGTGGCGTTTGTGCGTTCGGAGTCCGAACGTGAAGCACTCCTGGATGTCAGTGGCCAGAACATGGCAACGGATGTGGTGCGCAAGGTTGATCTGGGCCGGGAAGCACTGGTGATGGTCACGCTCGGCGAGAAACCGACCGCCGGTTACAGCGTCGGGCTTCAGTCTGCGCTGGCGCAGGGCAAGAGTCTGGTGCTCGATATGCGGGTGAGTGAACCGGCGCCGGACATGATGGTGGCCCAGGTGATTACCTCGCCCTGCGTGGTGCTGGCCGTTGAACCCCGGGGCTGGCAGCAGATTCGTGTGCGGGGCCTGACGGAGCAGCCGCTGGTTCGGACGCTGGAAAACTGAAACCACTTGGCGCCGCCACAAAACAACCGTTGATCTTTCAGCCTGAATCCCTAAGCTATGGCGCAACGATCATTTGCGGAGCCATGCCATTCCTATGAGCGAGCAACAGTACAACGCCGATGCCATTGAAGTCCTGAGCGGTCTAGATCCGGTGCGCAAGCGCCCGGGGATGTATACCGATACATCGCGGCCCAATCACCTGGCCCAGGAAGTCATTGATAACAGCGTTGATGAGGCCCTCGCCGGCCACGCCCGGCGGATTGATGTGGTGCTGCACAGCGACAATTCCCTGAGTGTGGAGGACGACGGCCGGGGCATGCCGGTCGATCTGCACAAGGAAGAAGGACTGCCCGGGGTGGAGCTTATCCTTTCCCGGTTGCACGCCGGTGGTAAATTCTCCCAGGGCAACTACAACTTCTCCGGTGGTCTGCACGGTGTGGGTGTTTCCGTGGTCAATGCCCTGTCCACGCATCTGGAAGTGACCATCAAACGGGATGGCCAGGTGCACCGGATGACGTTCGCCAACGGTGATAAGGCCTCCGAGCTGGAAGTGATTGATACCGTAGGCAAGCGCAATACCGGTACCCGCCTGAAGTTCACGCCGGACCCGAAGTACTTTGACAGTCCTAATTTCTCGGTCAGCCGCTTGCGCCATAACCTTCGTGCCAAGGCGGTTCTTTGCCCGGGACTGACGGTGACCTTCCTGCAGGAGAAAACCGGCGAGAAAGACGAGTGGTTCTACGAGGACGGTCTTCGGGATTACCTGAGAACCGCCCTGGCTGATATTGAAGCGGTGCCGCTGGAACCCTTTACTGGCAGTTTCTCTGGCAACAAGGAAGCCGTGGACTGGGCTATCCAGTGGCTGCCAGAGGGCGGCGACGCGGTACTGGAAAGTTATGTCAACCTGATTCCCACTGCCCAGGGCGGTACCCACGTTAATGGCCTGCGCACCGGCCTGCTGGAAGCCATGCGGGAGTTCTGTGAATTCAGAAACCTGTTGCCCCGTGGGGTGAAGCTGTCACCGGAGGATATCTGGGAACGGGTGGCCTATGTACTGTCGTTCAAGATGCAGGAACCCCAGTTTTCCGGCCAGACCAAGGAGCGGTTGTCTTCCAGGGAAGCCGCAGCCTTTGTATCCGGCGTGGTGAAAGATGCCTTCAGCCTGTGGCTGAACCAGCACACCGACATTGCCGAAGCTCTGGCGGAACTGTTTATCAGTAATGCCCAGCGCAGGTTGAGGGCGAGCAAGAAGGTGGCCCGAAAGAAGGTGACCTCTGGCCCGGCGTTGCCCGGCAAACTGGCGGACTGTTCCGGCGGTGATACCGCGAGATCGGAGTTGTTCCTGGTGGAAGGTGATTCCGCCGGAGGTTCCGCCAAGCAGGCCAGGGATCGGGAATTCCAGGCGGTCATGCCGTTGCGGGGCAAGATTCTGAACACCTGGGAAGTGGACTCGGGCGAGATCCTGGCGTCCCAGGAAGTGCACGATATCGCCGTTGCCATTGGTGTGGATCCGGGCTCTGACGACCTTGCCGGCCTGCGCTACAACAAGATCTGTATCCTTGCCGATGCGGATTCAGACGGCCTGCACATCGCCACGCTTCTGTGTGCATTGTTCGTCAAACACTTCCGGCCACTGGTGGCGGCCGGGCACGTGTTCGTGGCGATGCCCCCGCTGTACCGCGTGGATCTTGGCAAAGAAACCTTCTATGCCCTCGACGAACACGAGAAACAGGGCATCATCGACCGCCTGGCCGCGGAAAATCGCAAAGGTAAGATTCAGGTAACGCGCTTCAAGGGACTGGGCGAGATGAACCCGTTGCAGTTGAGAGAAACCACCATGGCACCGGACACCCGCCGCCTGGTCATGCTCACCCTGGAAGAAGGGGATGACACCGACGAGCGGATGGATATGCTGCTGGGCAAGAAGCGCGCGTCGGATCGTCGGGCCTGGCTGGAAGCCTACGGAAACATGGCCGACGTGGCGGTTTGATATTCCATAAGATGCTATAAAAATCGATAGTTATTCTTTCTCAGAATTGCTTTGCCTCGCTATCCTGCCAGTTTTCAAACCGGAAAAGACTGAGTTATGGACTGGCAAGGATGGTTTTCCCTGGGGTTGGCGCTTACCGCCCTGCTATTGATGAGTTCAGGCCGCTTTGCACCGCATCTGGTGATGATGGCGGTGCTTGTGGTGCTCAGTGCCAGTGGCATCATCTCCGCCGATCAGGCGCTGTCCGGATTCAGTAACAGCGGTCTGATCACCGTGGTGGCCATGTTTGTGGTGGCCGCCGGTATTCATCATTCCGGCGGTGTGGATCTGCTGGTCAACCACCTGCTTCGCAACCCCAAATCGGTCCGTTCCGCGCAGGCTCGCATAGCTCTGCCGGTTTCCCTGCTGAGTGGCTTCCTCAACAATACGCCGGTGGTTGCCACCATGATTCCCGCCGTCCATGCCTGGTCCCGGAAGATCGGTATTTCACCCTCCAAGTTGATGATTCCGCTGAGCTACTCCGCCATTCTGGGCGGCACGCTGACACTGATTGGCACCAGCACCAATCTGGTTGTTAATGGCCAGTATCAGCAACTGACCGGTGAGGCCGGGTTCTCGATCTTCTCCATTACAGCGGTTGGTTTGCCTGTGGCTATTATCGGGCTAGCGGTCATGCTTCTGGTCATGCCTCGGGTGTTGCCAGACCGCAAGGATCAGCAGAAGTTTGGCTCCATGAGGGAGTTCACGCTGGAGGTGGCGGTGTCTTTTGAAGGTCCGCTGGTGGGCCGGACCGTGGGCGAAGCCGGTTTGCGGGAACTGGAGCGATTGTATCTGGTGGAAATCGAGCGGGATGGCAGTGTGGTCACGGCGGTGCCTTCGGAAGAACGGCTGCGTGGCGGAGATCGGCTGGTGTTTGCCGGTGATACCCAGGCGATTTCCGACCTGTTGCGCATCAATGGCATTGTGCCGTCGGTGCACGACGATGAGCCCAGCCTCAGTCAGGATCGTGCCGAGCGGCGGTTGGTGGAAGCGGCCTTGTCTCCGCAATCGGATGTGCTGGGCCTGACCATCCGGGACGCAAGGTTCCGGGACCGATACGGCGCCGTGGTGCTGGCGGTTGCCCGGGGGGGCGAGCGGGTGTCGGGCAACCTCGGCAACATCCGCCTCAAGCCTGGCGATGTCCTGCTGCTGGAGGCGCGTCCGGCCTTCATCAGCCGTCAGCGCTACAACAAGGATTTTCTGCTCATCAACGACCTGGAAACGGAAACGCCGCGCCATGACCGGGCCTGGCTTTCCTGGGCGATCCTGCTGGTACTGGTGGGTCTGGCGGCCTGCGGTGTAATGAGTATGCTCAACGCCGCCTTGCTGGGGGCCTCTTTGATGATTCTCTCCGGCTGCTGCTCGGTGGGTCAGGCCCAGAAGTCGGTGGATGTGCCGGTGATTCTTACCATCGCCGCCTCCTTTGCGCTGGGGGCGGCCCTGGAAGAAACCGGGGCAGCGGCGTTTATGGCCGAGGGTATTCTGGCGTTCAGTGCGGGGCAGGTGCTGCTTACGCTGTTTCTGGTTTACTGCGCGGTTTCGTTTCTGACGGAAGTGATCACCAATAATGCAGCGGCCGTACTGGTGATTCCGGTTGTGCTGTCGATGACCGGCAGCATGGGCGTTCCGGCGGAACCCTTTGTTATTGCAGTGATGATGGCGGCCTCCGCCAGTTTTGCAACGCCACTGGGTTATCAGACTAACATGATGGTGTTTGGGCCTGGCGGTTATCGGTTTTCCGATTTCGTAAAAGTGGGTCTGCCCATGAATGTGCTGGTGGGGCTGGTGACGGTGGCTGTGATTGCCGTGGTTTACGGGTTGTGATCCGCGTTGGCCAGAATGTCGCAGCAGAGTACCCGGAGTTTACCTTCCTGCCGGAAGGCCAGTGACAGGGTTACGCACATATAGGCACCGGTCACGCACAGGTAGGGGGGGGTTACATGAATGTTCTCTGGCTGGGCCAGGGCCTGGCGGAGATACTGTTGGCGGAACCAGTCCGCACTGCTGGTGTTTTCCAGCGGTCGGAATCTTGGATCCTGGTTCTTAACGGCGGACTCTGAAACCAGCGTGTCTTCCACCTGAACCCCCTGGTCGTCCACCAGGTAGCAGCGGGAAACCGTGTGGTGGCTGAGCAGCTCAAAGCAGGCCTGATCCATGGACAGGCCCTGCTGCAGGCGCTCGATCCCCCGTCGGAAAGGCCCGCTGAAATGGTTGACGACCAGCTGGGTCGGATCATGACTAATCTGCTTGTTGCTTTTGTACTCTTCAAGCAGATCTTCAAAATTCATCGTGCTCTGGGGCAGTTCGTCCAGATCCAGGCAAGGCCGGCGAAAGTAGAAACCCTGTACAAAGTCGACACCGGCATCAATGGCAATCATGGCCTGATCCCGGGTTTCCACCCCTTCCAGTAACACCAGACAGCCAGATTGATGCAGCAGGGATACCATGCCGTTCAGTATCTGTCTGGCGCGGCGCTCCTCCGTTGCCCGGGTCAGCAGGGTTCGATCCAGCTTGACGATATCCGGTGACAGATTCCAGATGCGCTCGAAATTGGAGTGCCCGGCACCGAAATCGTCAATGGCGGTCAGGCAGCCCAGCTTGCGGTAGTAGGCAACGGTATCCCGCAGCCGCTCGGCATCGTCGGTTGGCTGTTCAACGATCTCCATCACGATTCGGTGTGGCGGCAGCCCGGTTTTCTCAAGCAGTTGTCCGAAAAAGGAATCTGATTGGGAGCCGGAGGTAACCACCCGGGGCGAGACATTCAGGAACAGCCAGTTGACCTGATCCTTGATCTCGCTGTAATTGCGAATGTGCAGGTATCGGCAGAGTCTGTCCAGCAACAGATTTTCGGCTTCGGAAGCGGGCAGCTCGAACAGGTGCAACGGCAGGACAGCTGAATTGTCGTTGTCGAAGGCCCGGATCAGGGCTTCGTAACCGACAGTACGTTTGTGGGAAATGCTGTAAATCGGCTGAAGGGCAGTGCGTAATTTGAGCCCGCGAAAATCCGCTGTCCACACCTGACCCTGCTGGTTAAGCATGGGAGAGAGCAGGTCTACTTCCGGCGCGGGTAGCGAATCGGGAAGGTTGTGGGACATAGGCAGGTTCGTACCCTTCAACGAATACATTGGCGCAGTTCAGAAGTACACACCAATCTGTTAGCCACTGTGCCTGTGTCCCTGGCACGGACGCCTGATGTTCAGACGTTACCTCATTAATTCGTCGAAGGTTGCCAAAAAACAAGAACCATTACCACTACTTAATGCATGAAAGACGAAACAGTTTGTATCTTTCAGGCATTAAAACGGTGGTAAAGAAAACCCGGCAGAAGCCGGGTTTGTATCAAATCAGTTGTTGCTGGGTACTACCACAGACTCGTCAAATTCAAGTTCCATGTCGTTTCCTCTCGGTCACTGAGGCCCCGGACGGGGCGGATTAAAAGTATGAGTAAAGTTTATCGCCGTCATAATTTTCAACAATCCGTAAAATCGCATACGACCAAAGTGGTTGCTGTCAAGTGTTTGCGGATCGTGGATGCTATGGTCAGAAAATCTGATGCAGGCCAGCAAAACATTTTGATTTTGGTCAGCTCTCTGTCCTTCTAGACTATGCTGATCTTATCTGGAGGACGTGGAAAAGCCGTTTGGGTCCACATCAGCAACGGAGGCGATTGTTTTTATGCAGGCAAAGAATTCAGAAGACGCATATGGGTGGGTGGCAATCCTGCTGCATTGGCTGGTGGCCGTCACCATTATCGGCCTGTTTGCCCTGGGCTTCTGGATGGTCGATCTCTCTTATTATGATCCCTGGTACCGACAGGGGCCGGACATCCACCGCAGCGTGGGTATTCTCCTGTTCATGGCGATGGTGCTCAGACTGGTCTGGCGGCTGTTAAGCCCGCCGCCCAGGCCTTTGCCCAATCACCAGCGCTGGGAGGTGGTTTCTGCTCACCTGGCGCACGGGGCGCTGTATCTGTTGATCTTTGTCGCCATGATCAGTGGCTACCTGATTTCAACGGCCGACGGCTCTGCGATCCATGTGTTCGGCTGGTTTCAGGTGCCATCGGTGACGGGGCAGGTGAAAGGGCTTGAAGATACCGCGGGTGCCATCCATTACTGGAGCACCTGGGCGATTGTGGTGCTGGCCGGTGTTCATGCCCTGGGGGCGTTGAAACATCACGTGATCGACCGCGACAGTACGCTTCGCAGAATGCTTGGGCTGGCCTGACAAATCCGGGTCGGCTAATTCTCTTAACGCAATGCAACACAGACTCAAAAGGAGTGAATTATGAAGAAGATTCTTTTGGCTTCAGCCATTTCAGCGGCCATGGTTGCCTCTGTGCAGGCAAGCGAACACAGCGGTACTTACGCCTTCGATACCCAGGGCACGCATCAGTTCATCACCTTCAAGATTTCCCACTTGGGCTACAGCTGGCTGTACGGCCGATTCAACGATTTTGATGGTGAGTTCACCTACGATGCGGACAACCCCGAAAACAGCTCTGTGTCAGTAACGATTGATACCTCCAGCGTTGACAGCAACCATGCCGAACGTGACAAGCATTTGCGCAGCGAGGACTTCCTGTACGTGAGCGAGTTCCCTGAAGCCACGTTCAAGAGCAAGCGTGTGGTGGTTGACGAGGCTGGTGAGGCGGACATCATTGGTGATCTGACTCTGCGCGGCGTGACTCGGGAAATCACCCTGGATGCCGAAATGGTCGGCCACGGTGAAGACCCCTGGGGCGGCTATCGCATGGGCTTTGAAGCCGAAACCGAATTGCGCCTGAAGGATTTCGGCATTCCCATGGATCTTGGCAAAGCCTCCGAAACTGTGGAAATTGAAATTTCCGTGGAAGGCATCCGCCAGTAATCGGATCCTTCCGGCCATGACGGGGCGGTCCGGTTAAACCCGGAACCGCCCGGTCTGCTGTTCCAGCTCCCGGACATAACTCTCCAGCGATTTGGCAATGCCGTCGATGGCTTTGGATCGATCGGCACTGGCCGCCGCCAGATCATTGATATCGGTAATGCTCCGGTTGATTTCATCCACCACTTGAGTCTGTTCTTCCGTGGCGGATGCCACACTGGTGTTGACGTCGGTGATACTGGAGATCGCTTCCAGAATGGCCTGGAGTTCCTGTTCCGCTTCCGTTGCCAGCCGCTCGGTTTCGGTGGCCTCCTTGCTGCCGGTCTCCATTACGCTCACGACGTCCGAAACACCGGTCTGCAGCGCGGTTATCATGGTCTGAATATCTTCTGTCGACTGGCCGGTGCGTTGCGCCAGAGTGCGGACCTCATCCGCCACCACGGCGAAGCCGCGGCCTTGCTCGCCGGCCCTGGCAGCCTCAATGGCGGCGTTCAGAGCCAGCAGGTTTGTCTGCTCGGCAATGCCGCGAATGACATCCAGCACCGAAGTAATGTTGTCGGAATCCGCAGAAAGTTTGCGGATAACCTCAACCGCTTTGGAAATCTGTGCGGCCAGGCGGTGCACCTGTTTCGACGAGTTGCGGATGATCTGGGCGCTGTTGTTTCCCTTGGTTTCCGCTTCGCGAGTGATCTCTGCGGCGCGGGAGGCGTTCCCGGCTACTTCTTCAATCGCACTCTGCATTTCGTTGATAGCGGTGGCCACCATGGAAATGGAGTCGGTCTGGCGGGTCACACCATCGTTGTTGTCCCGGGCGGCAGTGGCCAGCTCGGTGGCACCCGCACCGAGATCGCGACTCAGATTCTGAATGGACCCGATCATGCCCTGCAGGTTTTCCAGTACCTGGTTGAAACTTCTGGCCAGTTTGCCGAGATCATCCTCGACCGTTACCGGAACCCGCTGAGTCAGGTCGCCTTCGCCCTGGGCAATGTTGTCGAGCTGATCCCGGAGAGCACTGATCGAGGAGATGATCAGTTTCATGAACACCGTGAACAGTGAGATGGCGATAATGATGGCAATCACGGTGATAGCGAGGACGGTGGCTGAGCTGGAGGTGCCTTCTGAGGAAGCCTCGGCCGAGCGTTGCTGGGCCTGATCGTCAGCGTGGGAACCGGCGCTGTCGTAATAATTCCGGAGTTGATCGAACAGTGGTGCTGTTTCTCGTGCGGCGAGATCCCGGGCCTGTTGTGGGTTGCCGTTGGCCGCCAGTTCCATCACCTGCCGAGCGGATTGTTGCCAGCGATCAAAGGCGGCATTGAAACCCTGGGTGACATCGGAGATGCCAGTTCCTGCCAGGCGTTGTGCACTGTCCTGGAAGCGTTGCCTGGCCTGTTCGGCATTTTCATTGAAATCCGCCAGAGCCCCGGAGGTGTCCTCGTTGTTGAAGGCCTGGTCCAGCAGAGTCATCTGGGCCACCAGTGCCTGGTAGAGATCGCGGTCGCCATTGAGGATCTGGCTGACCGAAGGCAGATAGGTGGCGGCTATGTCGTCGGTATCGGATACCAGGTTGCGTGCCGTCAGAACGCTGAAGACACCAACGATAACCAGGGCAAGCGCCGTGATGGCAAAAGGAAGTGCGATTTTTGTGCGGAGTCCGAGTTTCTTCAGAGCGGTCATCTAGCCCCCCGGGATTCGACGTTATTGTCTTATCCCAAGCGTAGCAGGGGGGGCAGATTTGTCACATTTGAGGACTCAGGCCCTTGATATAGGTCAGGATTTGCCGGCGATTTCAGGGGATGAAGGTTCGTTGGTCTGTTCGCAGGCTCGGCAAAGATGCCGTTGGCGGAGGAACTGGGCGGCGAAAATAACGGCCCAGATCAGTACACCCGCCCAGATATAGGGCTTGGGAACCTGGAAGGTACCACTGATGGCAAACTCCACCAGGAGCATCAGGGCAACGGCCAGAACCGCATTGACCAAGGCCGTAACCATGGCTTGCCCGCAGGCTTTGAGATTGGGTTTCATAGGTTTCCGCTTGTTCAGAGAGTAAACGGCGTTCTAATCACTGTGGCGAGAATACGGCTCACCTTACAGACTCTCCATGCGGGAATTCCGCTATTGGAAATTGGTGTATCGGGGCTGGCGTCCATATAATGTGCGCCACAACATTGATAGGCATCCAAGGCAAAGAGGCGTCCATGCCAGAGTTTCAGACAACGGATGAAGGTTTCGAGCGGGTATCACTCCGGGACTACACCGAGAAGGCGTACCTGGACTATTCCATGTATGTCATTCTGGACCGGGCTCTGCCCAACGTAGGGGACGGGCTCAAGCCCGTACAGCGGCGGATTGTATACGCCATGTCGGAGCTGGGGCTGAAGTCCACCTCCAAGTACAAGAAATCGGCTCGTACCGTGGGTGATGTGCTTGGTAAGTTCCACCCGCATGGCGACAGTGCCTGTTACGAGGCCATGGTGCTCATGGCCCAGCCGTTTTCCTACCGCTACCCGCTGGTAGACGGGCAGGGTAACTGGGGTTCTCCGGATGATCCCAAATCCTTTGCCGCCATGCGATATACCGAATCGCGGCTGGCTCCGTTTGCGGAAGTCCTGCTCAGTGAGCTGGGGCAGGGAACCGTAGACTGGGTGCCCAATTTTGACGGCACCATGGAAGAACCCTCGGTACTTCCGGCCCGGTTGCCGCACGTGCTGCTGAACGGCACCACGGGTATTGCCGTTGGTATGGCGACGGATATTCCGCCCCACAACGTGCGGGAGGTGACGGCGGCCTGTATTCGGTTGCTGGATCAGCCCGATGCGTCCGTGGATGAGCTGTGCGAACACATCAAGGGGCCGGATTTCCCGACCAGGGCTGAAATCATCACCCCTCGCAAAGACCTGCGCCAGATGTACGAGACCGGCCGTGGCTCATTGCGGATGCGTGCACGCTGGATTCGCGAAAACGGCGAAGTGGTGATCACCGATTTGCCGCACCAGGTATCGGGGAACCGGGTACTGGAGCAGATTGCCCAGCAGATGCAGACCAAGAAGCTGCCCATGGTGGCAGACCTGCGCGATGAATCGGATCATGAAAATCCGACCCGACTGGTGATCGTGCCCCGCTCCAATCGGGTCGATCTGGACGGGCTGATGGCGCACCTGTTTGCCAGTACCGATCTTGAGAAGACCTATCGGGTCAATATCAACGTGATCGGTAACGACGGCCGGCCGGGCGTAAAAGGCCTGTACACCATCTTGACCGAGTGGCTGGCGTTCCGGAAAACGACGGTGACCCGTCGCCTGCAGCATCGCCTGGACAAGGTGCTGGCCCGGCTGCATCTGCTGGAAGGCTTGTTGATTGCCTACCTCAATATTGATGAGGTAATCGAGATTATCCGCACCGAAGACAAGCCCAAGGCTGAACTGATGTCGCGCTTTGGTTTGTCACCCGAGCAGGCCGAGGCCATTCTGGAGCTGAAACTCCGGCATTTGGCCAAGCTCGAAGAAATGAAAATTCGCGGCGAACAGGATGAGCTGTCCGCCGAGCGCGATGAGCTACAGGCGATTCTGGGCTCAGAAGACCGGCTTCGCGAACTGATCAAGACCGAACTCGAGCAGGATGCCGAGACCTTTGGTGATGAGCGCCGTTCGCCGATTGTCGAGCGGGAGGAAGCCCGCGCCTTCAGCGAAACCGATCTGGTATCCAACGATCCGGTGACGGTGGTGCTGTCCGATAAGGGTTGGGTTCGCGCGGCCAAGGGTCACGACATTGACCCCGCTGGTCTCAGCTACAAGTCCGGCGACCGTTTTGCCCTGGCGGCGAAGGGGCGCAACAACCAGCAGGCGATTTTCCTCGATTCCACCGGCCGGGCCTATTCATTAATGGCCCACAGTCTGCCCTCTGCCAGGGGGCAGGGCGAGCCCCTGACCGGGCGGATCAATCCCCCCTCCGGAGCTACCTTCTCCGGTTTGTTGATGGGCAATCCCGAGCGCAAGACTCTGCTGGTCACAGACGGAGGCTATGGTTTCGTCACGTCGCTGAACGACATGATCAGCAAGAATCGCGCGGGCAAGGCCGTGGTCAGCGTGCCTAAAGGCGCCAGAATCATGCCGCCGGTGATGATTCCGGAAACGGCATCGACTCTGTACCTGGCGGCCATATCCAATGAGGGCCGCATGCTGGTGTTCCCGCTCAGCGAGCTGCCGGAGCTGGCCAAGGGTAAAGGTAACAAGATCATCAGCATTCCCTCCGCCCGGGTGCAGAATCGCGAAGAATACGTGGTTGCTGTCGCCGTGTTCGGTGAAGAGGATCAGCTGGAAGTGAAAGCGGGTAAACGCAAGCTGGGCCTGCGCTTTGGCGATCTTGAACACTACCTGGGTGAACGGGGCCGTCGTGGTCATAAGCTGCCCCGGGGCCTGCAGCGTGTGGATGGTATTGATGTGATTCCGTCGGCGGCGCGAGCCGAGGAAGAAGCCCAGAGCGGGGAGAATACAGAGAGTGAGTGAGCTGGTACTGGTAAACGTATCGGGCCGGGACAAACCCGGCCTGACCTCGGAAATCACCGGAATCATGGGGCGCTACGATGTCCGCATTCTGGATATTGGCCAGGCGGTTATTCATGACCATCTGACCTGGGGCATTCTGATCGAAATCCCGGATGAATCGAAATCCTCTCCGGTGATCCGGGACTTGCTGTTCCGGCTGCACGCGCTGGATCTGCAGGTGCATTTTGCGCCGATCACCGAGCAGGAATATCAGGCCTGGGCCGAGGGCCGCAACCGGGCCTGCTACATCGTGACCCTGCTGTCCCGGGACATCAAGGCTGAGCAGATTGCCAGGGTGTCGGCGATTACGGCTCGCCATGGCCTGAATATCGACAATATTACCCGGCTGTCGGCACGGCCATCACTGAATACCTCGGAAAACCGCATTGCCTGCGTCGAATTCTCGGTACGGGGAACACCCTCGGATCTTGAACAGCTTCGTGCCGATTTTCTGCACATTGCCGGCGAGATGAATGTGGATATCGCCTTCCAGGAAGATTCAATCTTCCGGCGCAACCGCAGGCTGGTGGTGTTCGATATGGACTCCACGCTGATTGAAGCGGAAGTGATCGACGAGCTGGCCCATGAAGCCGGGGTCGGCGAGCAGGTGGCTGAGATCACCGAACGCGCCATGCAGGGTGAGCTGGATTTCAGTCAGAGCTTTGCCGAGCGCCTGGCCCTGCTAAAGGGGCTGGACGAGTCTGTGCTTGAAGGGATCGCCAACCGGCTGAGGATGACCGAGGGGGCCGAGCACCTGATTCGCAGCCTGAAGGCACTGGGGTATCGGACCGCCATCCTGTCTGGTGGTTTTACCTATTTTGCCCGTCATCTGCAGAGTAAACTGGGCATTGACTATATCTACGCCAACGAGCTGGAGATTGTCGATGGCAAAGTGACCGGCCAGGTGAAAGGACAGATTGTAGACGGTAAGCGCAAGGCGGAGCTGTTGCTGGAAATAGCTGAGAAAGAGCACATTTCCCGGGAGCAGGTGATTGCCGTTGGCGACGGCGCCAATGACCTGCCCATGCTCAGTCAGGCGGGCCTGGGAGTTGCCTTCCGGGCCAAGCCGCTGGTCAAAGAGTCGGCACGCCACTCTATCTCCACCCTGGGGCTGGATGCCATCCTGTACCTGATTGGGTTCCGGGAAAGCGAGACCAATCAAACGCTTCAGAATACCCACCTCTGAAACCAAAAAGGGCGAGAATGATCTCGCCCTTTTTGGTTAAGCCGCTATTGATCAGTTGTCGCCGAAGTCGTAGTTCATCTCCAGTACCGGCGCCTGCAGGTAGTAGCCCTGAATGTAATTCACGCCAGCCTGCCAGAGCGTCGCCAGAACACCAGCGTTCTCCACCAGCGGAATGATGGTCAGCTTGCCGGCGTTCTGCAGGCTCTTGACCATTTCCTTGACCTGCTCTTTGGCTTCGTCACTCTTCTGGATCTCTTCGGTGAAGGAACCGTCGATCTTCACGTAGTCCGCTTCAATGTGCTTGAGGGTGTTGAACGGATTGAGTGCGCAGCCGAACTGGGAGATGGATACCTTGCTGTGCAGTTCGTGCACCGCCCTGGTGAATTCCTTGGCCTGCTTCATGTAGTTATTGGCATCGCCCTCGCGGATCTGGAAGATCAGCGAATCTCCCGGCAAACGGGCGGCCTTGAGGGCAACGCTGAGCCAGGGAGTGAAGGTCTTGTCCTGCAGTGTCTCGGCTGTGATGTTCAGGAACAGGCGAGTGTCGTGGCCCCGTGATCGGTGGCTCGACAGCTGCTTGATGGTTTGCAGGATAACCCAGCGGTCGATCTTGATGGCGGTATCGCTGGGCCCCATCGGTGGCAGGAAGTCATAGGGCGACACTTCTTCGTCGTCCTTGTTGAGCATCCGGACAAAGGCCTCGTAATGCTCTTCGCCCTCGCCGCGCAGGTTGATGATGGGCTGGAACAGCAGCCGGAAACGGTTGTCGTCCAGGGCCTTGAGAATGGCTTCCACCGAGTTGCTTTCATCCAGGCTTTCGTATTCAGCCGGGTTGTAAACCAGGATGCCATTGCCGCGCTCGTGGCCTTCCTGCTTTTTCACTTCGGCCGAGGCGGTATGGGCCCGGCCCATAAGCTCTTCGGCCTTGGGAGAGTTTTCCGTGATCGCGGCAATACCGATGGAGACGGTCAGCGGAACCGTCCGGCCGTTGATATCGAACAGGTGGTCCTCGACCGCTTTGCGAATGCGCTCGCACAGCTTTTCCATGCTGGCTTCATCGCAGGGCAGGCACATGACGCAGAAGGCATCGTCGCTGAGGCGGGCCAGGGTAACGTCGTCGCCGGCCTGTTCCCGAAGCAGTGTGGCGAGATCGCCCAGCAGCAGATCCGCGCCCGAGATGCCGACCTGGCTCTTCATGCTCAGGAAATTATCCAGGGCAATGTACGCGAGGGCGCCGGTCTGGTTGTTCTTGCCGGCGGTGGCAATGGCCTGGGCCAGAGCATCCATCAGGTACTGACGGTTGTACAGGCCGGTCAGCAAATCCTGGCTGCTGATCTGTTTCAGCTTTTCTTCCAGCTCGGCATCGCTGTGTTCCGGCTGCAGAACAATCTGGGTACAGGCCTCACCGTCGTAGGTGGCGGCCGATACCGACATGGTGACATTCAATTCGTGGTCGTCACTGCGGCGGGCAGTGCAGTTGAGAGTCATGCCATCCTTGCGCTCTTCGGCGAAGGCTTTCATGAACTCCTTGTATTTCTCCTGGCTGTCCGGTGTCAGGGTATCGAGCACCGGAATACAGATCAGCTCGTCGATGTCGTCGTAGCCCAGGAATTCCATGTAGGACTGGTTGGCATAGATGTGCATGCCATCATTGATGTAGGCGATGGCATCTTTCGAGCTTTCCAGCAGCAACTGGCAACGCTGCTCGGCTTCACGCAGATGCGATTCCAGCACCCGGCGTTTGCGACGTTCCTCAAGGGCCGCCAGCTCACGCTTGACCACCAGAACAAGCTGGTCGGTGTACTGGAAGGGGACGGCATCCTGGGCACCGGCACGGATAATATTGACGGTACGCTCGCGGCTGTATTCCTCGGTCAGCAGAACGAAGGGGATGTCCTTGTCCATGCGCTTGACCATGGCCAGGGCATCGTCCGCCCCGAACTCCTGTTCCAGGTCACGTGCCAACAGCAAGTCCCAGTTGGAGGTCTTGAGCGCTTCTTCCAGATCTTCTTCCGAGGTAATCCGGTGGGCGCGTGTGGCCTTGCCGGAGTTGCGGAGCAAGCTGACCATGGATTCCGCATCGTTTTGCGATGGGTCAAGAATCAGCAGGTGTACGGTCGCGTTTTTCTTCTGCATTCGTCAGACGTCTCGTGGTGCCGGATATTCACGGATGAATGATGCAGGGGTTAGCCATCAATAACAACCCTGGCCGTGCCGGCAGTTGACGGGCCGCACTATTTAAAGTGACGGCCACAGTGAGTCAAATTCGTCTTCCGTAGTGCCTGGCGTTGACGGAGGAGCTCCACGGCCGGCCGGTTGGCTGATGGGATTCTGGAGTTTCAGCTCGAACTGGCTGATGCTGCCAGTGGCCGAGACCTTTTTCAGCAGCTGTCCCTGGTCTTCCCGACCATCGTGCAGCAGCGAAATCCGGCTGCCGGTCTGGAATGGCAGGCGCGGGGTGATCAGCGTCGCGGCCTGATTGACCACGCTGATCTCGGGTAGCAACAGACCCCGGAGGTACTCACTGCTGTTGCCGACCTTCTGGATCAGTCGCACGGCACAGGGCGCGGCGCTCGGTGCCAACAGTTCGATACCTACCTGGGTACCCTGATTGCGGATCTGGCGCAGCCAGCGCACAACGGCAATGCTCCAGGGGTGGGAGCTTTGTTCTCGCACGCCCAGAATTTCACCGGCCTGCAACGACGCCGGTACATTGCTCTCCCAGGCCACACAGTAACCACCGGGGCTGGTGTTGATCAGCAGGGCATGGTGCGATCTTGGTCGGTTTTTATCCTGGGCCGCTGATGGTTGTTGACTGCCACCACTGGTGCGGAAGTTGATCGGCGCATCGGCAGAATGCAGTCGGTCTTCATTGGGGCCGGCATCGTGCGCGCCGGACCAGGCGTCTGCCTTGCGATTGGCATTGCGGATAAACAGGTTGTCGGATTCGTGATGACTGCTTTCGTTGCCATCAAGAAATTCCGAGAAGACTTTCTGGCCGGCCACGAAGTAATGCGCAGCCGTGAGGCCCACGCACACTTCCAGCGTGCCCTGGCTGGCAATGCGGTTGAAATTGCGCTTGGCCAGAATACCGAGTGCCTGGCTCAGGTGCGTGAGCAAGGTGTCGCTCACCTTGGAGGAAATTTTCAGTGCCTCGCCTCCGTGGCTGTCATGGCGCCGGGCGTGCAGGGTCTCTGCCAGCAGGGTGGAGAGGTCACGGGTGTCGAAACTGAAGCTTTCATTGCCTGGTGTGTTTTCGAGCAGGCTGCGGTAGACCGGCGGATTGTCTTTTTCCATGTTGATGACAAACAGGCTGTCGGGGCCAAGATCCGGAGCGCACTGACAATGCTCGGTCCAGGACTCAAACAGTTCATATACCTGTGTCAGTTCCGCCTGACGCAGTTGGTTCGGCCGCGCACAGCCGAGCAAAAGAATGCGTTTGTAACTGTCGCCAACGGTACTGGCCCGCCGGTGGGTGAGGGTGTCGTCATCCACCTCCATGTTGGCCAACTTGTTCCGGTGCGCAAAGCGGAACATCCGATGGCATTCCAGCCAGCTGTTGGCCGGGCTCGGACAATACAGTTGATGGGATCGGAGTATGGTGGCGGCGAGCTCCGACATTGCCCGATGAATGGCCGTGGCAATCTGGCGCCGGTGTTTGTCCACACCGCCATTGTCTATGTATTCCAGCAGGCAAAGCTTGTATCCGGCCGCCAGGTGCAGCTGCAGTGCCTGGGTCAGATTGGCAATCTTCCGCTGTTTTTCAGGCAGCGCGATGGCCAGCCCGAGAAAATGCCTGGACAGTTCATTGCAGACAAAATGAATCTTGTCCCGCACGATCTCCAGAAACTGCATGCGTTGGAGCGGCGACAGGAACAGATGGTTCAGCTCAATGATCGCGTGATACAGCTGACGCGAAGCCTCGCCGGTATTGGCCATCGGCAACTGATCCGCCCACACGCGAAAAGCCTTGGGGGTGGTGTCGCAAAACGACAGGCTCGCTGTTTTCTGTTCAGGAACCTTAAGCTCGGGTTTCAGGATCTTACCATCCATGTTCTCACGCCAATGTCGGGACTGCGTTAGTTGTAACTCAGCGAAAACGCCGAAAATACAGGTCGTTATTGTTTATGGATATTGAACTTTAAGATAGCAAAGCAACGACAAAAAGCGAGAAAATCACGAGTTGACAATGTTTGACAAGTGAAAAAGGGCCAGCTTTTGCGACAGGTCTCACGAACCCAGGTCCAGCGGGGTCTTGCTGGCGCGGCCGGGAAGTTCCCGAACCAGCTTTGGAACCAGGAAGCCTGGCAGATTTTCCAGCATTTCGTTAACAATCCCGATGGCCTCGGTGTCACTCACGGAAAAGTGCCGGGCACCGGAGACCGGATCAAAGGCGTGCAGGTAATAGGGCATAACGCCCGCCTCGAACAACGTCTCGCTCAAAACCGAGAGTGTGGCACTGCTGTTGTTAACGCCTTTGAGGATCACGCTCTGGTTCAGTAGCGTAACGCCGGCCTCGCTCAGGCGTCGGAAAGCCTGGCGAGTCGCCTGGTCGATTTCCGCCGGGTGATTCACGTGCACCACCAGGACCTTTTGCAGCCGGGTGCGGGACAGCCAGTCAATCAGGCTGTCGCAGACCCGCTGTGGTATCACCACAGGCAGGCGGGAATGAATGCGTAGCCGGCGAAGGTGGGGAATGCCATTCAGTAGCTCGGCCCATTGTGAGAGCAGGCGGTCGTTCACCGCCAGTGGGTCGCCACCGCTGAAAATCACTTCGTTGATTTCCGGGCTGGCGGAGAGGCTGTCGATGACCTGGCGCCGGTCTTCGGGCCCAAGGCGGTGATCGCCATAGGGAAAATGCCGACGAAAGCAGTAGCGGCAATTGATAGCGCATTGTCCCGTGATCATCAGCAAGGCACGGCTGGTGTATTTGCGAATCAGGCCGGTGGTCTGGATGGCCGACGCCTCTTCCAGCGGGTCGGATACGAAATCCGGATGCACCTCCGCCTCCTGAACGACAGGAAGGACCTGCCGCAGCAAGGGGTCGTCCGGGTTGCCTGGCTCAATTCGTGCGAGGTAGGGCTCGGGCACCCGGATCGGAAACAGTCTGTGGCCACAGGCCGCGCCTCTGTGCCAGTCCTCCGGGGCGAGCTCCAGCCGTTCCAGCAGCTGTTCCGGGGTAGTGACCGATTGGCTCAGTATCTGTTGCCAGTCCGGGGTGTTGTCCGGTTTAACCCGGGCCTCAGGCGGATGGCTGACATCGCGGGCTTCTATACGGGCGGGGGTTCGCTGTATCATAGCGACCTTTGAAATTTTAACGACAGTCTGTCAGGTGGACATTTCATGGCTTCATATTCTACCAACGAATTTCGCAGCGGTCTCAAGGTTTTGCTGGATGGCGACCCTTGTATCATGCTCGAGAACGAATTCGTCAAGCCGGGCAAGGGCCAGGCATTCAACCGGGTTAAGCTGCGCAATCTCATGACCAACAGGGTCTGGGAGCGCACCTTCAAGTCCGGTGAATCCCTGGAGGCAGCCGACGTTGTCGAGCAGGATATGGAATACCTGTATACCGATGGCGAGTTCTGGCACTTCATGCTGACCGACGGCTCATTCGAGCAGTATGCGGCTGATGCCAAGGCGGTTGGCGATACCGTCAAGTGGCTGAAAGAGCAGGACGTTTACACCGTGACTTTGTACAACGGCGCGCCGCTGACCGTGACCCCGCCGAACTTTGTCGAGCTGGAAGTGGTTGATACCGATCCGGGCATGAAAGGCGATACGGCCCAGGGTGGCTCCAAGCCCGCGACCCTGTCCACCGGTGCAGTGGTGAACGTGCCCCTGTTTATCACCATTGGTGAAGTGCTGAAGGTTGATACCCGCTCCGGTGAATACGTCAACCGTGTCAAAAGCAGCTGATCATCGATCATGACTGATCGCCCTGTCTGGCGGCCTGCTGCCGCCCGGGCCGTTCTGGAAAGCCGCGCACAGCTTCTGGCCCACGTGCGCGGCTTTTTTTCTGAGCGGCAGGTGCTGGAGGTGGAAACACCGGTGCTGGGACGCCACGGTGTAACCGACCTCAATCTCGACGGCATTCCCGCGGCGGTGGAGGCAGGCGGAGTCCAGGGGGGCTGGTTGCAGACCTCCCCTGAATATCACATGAAGCGGCTTCTGGCCGCAGGTGCCGGATCAATCTTCCAGGTTGCCCGGGTATTTCGTAACGGTGAGCGAGGAAAACGGCATAATCCGGAATTCTCCATGCTGGAGTGGTACCGCGTTGGCTTTGACGATCAACAGCTGATGCGGGAAGTGGCGGATCTGGTCTGCGGCTGGCTGGAGTGTTCGCCTCCGGTAACCCTCAGCTACCGTGACGCGATGCAGTCCATTGCCGGCATCGACCCGATGACCGTCACTGACCGGGAACTTGAGCGTTACTGTGAACAGTGGCTGGAGCCGGAACAGCTGGCCGGCCTCGGTCGGGATGGCTGCCTGGATCTGGTGATGAGTTTCGTGGTGGAACCGGAGCTGGGCCGAGAGCAACCGGTTTTCATTACCCGCTATCCCGCCTCGCAGGCTGCTCTGGCGCGCATCTCTGAGCATCAGGGCTATAAAGTGGCGCATCGGTTTGAGCTCTACATTAATGGCCTGGAGCTGTGTAACGGTTACTGGGAGTTGACCGATCCGGCCGATCAGCGAGCCCGTTTTGCCGCGGATAACTATCTCCGGCGTGCCAGTGGCAAGCCGGAGATGGCAATAGACGATGCGTTTCTGGCGGCGCTGGATAACGGCCTGCCGGACTGCGCGGGTGTGGCTCTGGGCCTGGACCGGCTGCTGATGCTCAAGCTTGGCAGTACCGATATCCGGGACGTTCTCGCGTTTCCGATTGAGCGGGCCTGAGCCTTGCTATTCGACGTGTAGCTTGCCGAAGGCTTCGCCCAGCTGAACGGTCTTTTCGGCCACCTGATTCGGCTGCCATTTAACCGCACCCTTGGGCATCACCAGTACCACGGTGGAGCCCAGGCGGAAGCGGCCCATTTCCTGACCTTTTTCAAACCGAACGGCGTCGTCGCCGCTGTACTGCCATTGTGTGACTTTGCCGGAATTGGGCGCTACTACGCCGGCCCAGGTGGTTTCCACACTGCCCACAATCATCGCGCCGACTAGCACCATGGCCATGGGGCCGGCTTCGGTATCGAACAGGCAGGCCACCCGTTCGTTTCGGGCGAACAGGTTCGGCACATTTTCGGCGGTTACCGGATTGACTGAGAACAGCTTCCCGGGTACGTAGACCATTTCTTTCAGGGTGCCAGCCATGGGCATGTGAATACGGTGGTAATCCTTGGGCGACAGGTAAATAGTGGCGAACTCGCCTTCCCGGAAGGGCTCGGCCCGTTCGTCATCGCCGCCGAGCAGTTCAGTGAGACTGAATGACTGCCCCTTGGCCTGGAATACACGGTCTGTGCTGATCTGGCCAATCTGGCTGATGGCACCGTCCACCGGACTGACGAGGGTGCTCGGATCAGGATCAATGGTACGCGCGCCCGACTTGAGTGCACGGGTAAAAAACGCGTTGAATGTGGGGTAGGCGGTAAAGTCCGGCTCGGCGGCCTCGCTCATGTTCACGCCATAGCGGCCGATAAACCATTTGATCACACGGTTTTTCAGGGCGGGAGTGCTCTCGCTGTCGGCCAGACGGCCGGCCAGACGGGAAACCGCCAGCTGGGGTGTGACGTATTGGCTAAGAACAAACAGTTTATCAAGCATTCCGGGAGACTCTTGCGATCATAAAGCGCGGTAGTTTACCAAACCCGGCGCAGTGTATAGAAATTGTTTCACATCTTCGCTGTTACGGTTGATGCTTGCTATTATCAGATCACATTTTGGGTGTTCCCGGCTGAGCCAGCTTCGGGTAGTAACCGGCCCCGGCCGTTAACCAGACAAAAGGCGTGCATAGTCACCATGTTATTGATTATTGGAGCTGTGGTCGTTGTTGCGAGCGTTCTGGGAGGATACGTTCTGCACGGCGGCAATCTGGCAGTCTTGTGGCAGCCGACCGAGATTCTGATCATTGGTGGAGCGGCTGTCGGCTCGTTTGTAATTGCCAATCCGATGCATACGGTCAAAGAGGTGTTTCAGGGCTGTCTTCGTTTGCTCACCGGTTCCCCTTTCAATAAATCCTATTACATGGACCTGCTCAGCCTGCTCTACGAGATCTTCGACAAATCCCGCAAGCAGGGTGTTATGGCTATCGAAGAGGATATCGATAATCCGGAGTCGAGCCAGATTTTCAGCCGTTACCCCGCGATCATGAAGTCCAAACACCTGTTGGATTTCATCACCGATTACCTGCGTATCATCAGTTCCGGCAACATGGCCCCTCATGAGCTCGAAGGTATGATGGAGAACGAGATTGACAGTCGCCAGCATGAGCTCGAAGAACCCGCCCACGCGGTAAACAAGATCGCCGATGCCTTGCCGGGCCTCGGCATCGTGGCGGCAGTACTGGGTATCGTGATCACCATGAACTTCATGTCCGAGGGGCCGGAAAAGATAGGTTTGAGCGTGGCGGCGGCTCTGGTGGGTACTTTTCTGGGTATCTGGATGGGTTACGGCTTTGTGGGCCCAACGTCGATTGCGCTGGAGCATTCGGCCAAGTACGAACTGAAGGCCTACGAGTGTGTAAAGTCTGCCATCGTCGCCACCGTCTCTGGCCAGGCGCCGCAGATGGCGATCGAGTTCGGGCGCAAGGCGCTGCCGACAGACAAGCGGCCAGGCTTCCAGGAACTGAATGATCACGTCCGTTCGAAATAACGGCCCCTGTTAACGCCCGGAGTTCGTTGTGGAAGAACAGCCGATCATCATCAAACGCAAAAAGAAGGTTGTCGGCGGGCATCACGGCGGCTCCTGGAAAGTAGCGTTTGCCGACTTTGCGACCGCCATGATGGCGTTTTTCCTGGTGCTCTGGCTGACGGCGACGGCAACACCCGAGCAGAAGCTGGCGGTGGAGAGCTACTTTAAGGATCCTGTTGGCTTTACCGAAGGCGGCTCGCCCAACCCGGTAGACCTTGAGGGAAGTGCTTCGGTCATTGAAGAAGCTACCCAGGATCAGGAAGCCAGTACCATCCAGATTGAAGACGAGGTGGTGGATGAGCTCGCAGACACCCTGGAACAGCGTAGGATGCAGGAGCTGTTTCAGGAATTGCAGGAGCGGATTGAACAGAACCAGACCCTGCAGGAATTCAAGGATCAGTTGCTGATTGACATTACCGATGAGGGCCTGAGGATTCAGATTGTAGACCGGTCCGGCCGGCCGATGTTCGACAGCGGTCGTGCGGAGCTGAAGTACTACTCTCAGGACATTCTGTTTGAACTGGCCAAGACCCTGGGATCCGTCAACAACAAGCTCAGCATTACTGGCCATACCGATGCCACGCCGTTCAGTGGCCGGCCGGGTTACACCAACTGGGAGTTGTCGGCTGACCGTGCCAATACCGCGCGGCGGGCACTGGTTGCCGGTGGCGTCCGGCTGGAGCAGATCGCCCGGGTGGTGGGGTTAAGTGATTCTGTGCTGTTCGACAAGGACAATCCCACGGCACCGGTGAACCGACGCATTTCCATTATTGTCCTGAATAAAAAGACCGCCGACAGTATTGAGACCGGGGCCGGGCGTTCCGATCAGCCACTGATTGATCTCACGCGGCCGACGGAGGAGCAGGAGCAGCAGGCCCGGGAACAGCTGGAGGGTGGTGACTGGTTCCAACCGAAAGAAGAGCCCGCTCCCGGCGAGCTCAGTTGGTAGCTTTGATCCGGGGGGCTCAGGTCAGTTTGAGCCCTCGTGCCTGCTGATCGGTCATATCCTGAAGGATGCGATGAAAGCTCTTCAGGCGTTCCGGTGAAATCTCTCCGGCCTCGGCGGCGGCATCCAGGGCGCAGCCTGGGTCGCCCATATGTCGGCAGTTGCGGAATTTACAGAGCCCGATCAGCGGCCGGATTTCCCGGAAGCCGTATTCCACTTCCTGCGGCGTCATGTGCCACAGGCCGAACTCCCGGATACCCGGAGAATCGATCAAATCCCCACCACCAGGCAGGTGGAACAGCTTGGCCGTGGTGGTGGTATGCACGCCTTTGCCGGTACTCTCGGAGACCGCGCCCACCCGTAGCAGTTCATCCGGTAACAGCGTCTGAATGATGGAAGACTTGCCAACGCCGGACTGGCCCACAAAGACACTGGTCTGGTTCCGAACCAAAGCCTCCACTTCCGGGGCGGGGGCGCCTGCGGTTTCTGCAGCTGAAGTGCGCGCCACCTCATAGCCCAGGGCCTGATACCTGGCCAGCAGGGCTTCGATCTGATCCCGGTTGTCGTCGTTTATCAGGTCTGTCTTGTTCAGCAGGATTACCGCCGGAATGTCAGAGCTTTCAGACGCCACCAGATAACGATCGATCAGGTTATCGTGGGGCTCGGGCTCCGGGGCAATGACCAGAATGATATGGTCGATATTGGCGGCCACTGGTTTTAGCGCGCCAAAGTTGTCCGGGCGCTGCAGCAGGTTTTCCCGTTCACAGCGGGCGACAATCACGCCGGTTTTGCTTTTGCCCGGTCGCCAGACCACTCGGTCTCCGGTCACCAGGCTGTCAATGTTGGCCCGGACAAAGCAGCGGAACACCTGCCCGGATTCCGGGCCTTCAAGCGCCTCGATATCCAGTTGCTGGCCGTAGTGGGCAATCACCAGTCCATTCTGCTCAGGGCCAAGCTCACCGGCGGCGGCTTGTTCTTCCACCGCTTTTTCCTTGCGCGCAGCCCTCACCGTCCGTTCTTTCTGGATCTTTTCGATGCGCCATTGCTGGCGTTTGTTCAATCGTCGTTTTGCCATCTGCGTTCAATCGGTTAACCGGCGTTTGGGTATCACATCATACGTGAATCGTGGACAATACACAGAACTTCATCCACCCGACAAAACGGCATAGGTAACAGCGAGATGAGTAACGGCGACCGCCTGATCTGGATTGACCTGGAAATGACCGGCCTGGACCCCGAGCAAGAACGCATTATCGAGATGGCCAGCATCATCACCGACTCCCAGCTGAATATCGTGGCAGAGGGGCCGGTGATTGCCATTCACCAGCCTGACAGCCTGCTGGAGCAGATGGATGAATGGTGCACCCGCACCCATGGTGCCAGTGGTCTGACCCAACGGGTCAAAGAGAGTACCATCAGTGAGGCAGAGGCCGAGCAGCAAACCCTGGATTTTCTGGGCAAACATCTGGAACCCGGAACATCCCCGCTCTGCGGTAACAGTATCGGTCAGGACCGGCGGTTTCTGGTGAAGTACATGCCCAAACTGGAAGCCTTCTTCCACTACCGCAATCTGGATGTTTCAACGGTGAAGGAACTGGCCCGTCGCTGGCGACCGGACGTGCTGGAAGGAGTGAAGAAGCAGGGCAGTCATCTGGCCCTGGATGATATCCGTGATTCCATCAACGAACTGCGCCACTACCGGGATCATTTCTTCAAACTATAACCCGTGCTGTTTCAGGGCCCAGGCCACATGCTCCCGGACCAGTTCCGACGGGTGGTCGGCCCGGGCCTTGAGCGCCTCCACCACCGGAATGGTGCTGGGGGCGTTGCCCAGTCCCACCGCCAGATTCCTCAGCCAGTTTTCGTAGCCGGTGCGCCGGATCGCGGACCCCTCCGTACGCTTCAGAAACTCCTGCTCGGTCCACAGGAACAAATCGGCCAGTGTTGAATTGTTCAGGCCATGTCTGGGTTTGAAGTCTTCCTCGTCGGTGGGCTTGTTGAACTTGTTCCAGGGGCAGACCAGCTGGCAATCGTCGCAGCCGAATACCCGATTGCCCATTTGTGAACGCAACTCTTCCGGAATCGGACCCTTCAGTTCAATGGTGAGATAGCTGATACAGCGCCGGGCATCCAGTAAGTGAGGGCCTACAAAGGCATTGGTCGGGCAGATGTCCAGACAGGCGGTGCAAGAACCGCAGTGCTGGCTGTCGAACGGGGCATCAAGGGGCAGTGGCGCATTGGTGAAGATTTCGCCCAGAAAGAAGAAGGAGCCGGCTTTGGGGTGAATCAGCATGTTGTTTTTGCCGATCCACCCCAGTCCGGCCCGTTGCGCCAGCCCACGCTCAAGTACCGGAGCACTGTCGACAAAGGCCCGGTAGTCATAGCCGCTGACAGCTTCGTCAATCCACTTGGCCAGGGTGGCCAGACGTTTACGCATCAGTTTGTGGTAGTCGCGCCCCAGGGCGTAGCGAGTGACGTAGGCTCGTTCCCGGTCAGTAAGCACTTGTTTCGGGTTATCAGGTGCTGGCAGGTAATCCAGTCGGACGGAAATGACCCGGGTAGTCCCGGGTACCAGCGAGTCGGGTGTATAGCGTTTGTCGCCATGGTCGGCCATGTAGGCCATCTGGCCGTGGTAACCCGCCGCCAGCCAGCGCTGTAGTCGTTCAGCGTGAGGCCCCGTCTCTGCCTGGGTAATCCCGGCATCGGAAAAGCCCAGCTCCCGTGCCCATTGGCGGATCTGTTGCGCTAGTCCCGAAAATTCCGTGTGAGGTGTTTCGGAGGCTGCGTGTTCTGGAGTAACGGCCATAGTGGACTGCTGGCAGGGATTGCCCTGCGAAGATTTAATTTGATTAAGTTATGACCTTTTTTCCTGTTTTGCTATGCTTTACAGGTATCTGGCCAATTTTCTTAAACCGGTTTCTTTATCTGGGAGTTCCCGGCAAATGCCCTCTGTTTTCGAGCACAGTCTACCAGAAGCGCTCTATTCCGCCGACTCGGTGCGGGCGATGGATCGCTATCTGATTGAGCGGCAGGGGGTGGATGGCTTCGAATTGATGCAAACGGCAGCAAGATCGGCGTTTCGTCACCTGGTGGCATTCTGGCCCGGAGCGCAGCCTGTGCTTGTGTTGTGCGGGGCTGGCAATAACGGTGGCGATGGCTACCTGGTGGCCGCCAACGCTCAGCGTCATGGCATTGATGCGGCGTGTGTCGCCGTGGCACCTGTTGAAAAGCTCCAGGGCGACGCCCGGTCTGCGTACCAGAAAGCCCGGAATGATGGTGTCGAGATACTGGAAGGGAGCGCCCTGTCCGATGCCGATTTGCAAGCACGGATAGATAGTGCTGCGGTGGTGGTGGATGCGATGCTCGGTACCGGCGTAGCCGGCGCGCCCAGGGAGCCCTTTGCCAGTATTATCCGCCAGCTGAACCAATCTGGAAAACCAGTACTGGCAGTGGATTTGCCGTCCGGTCTCAATGCGACAACCGGTGCTGCGGAAGGGGATGTGGTTCATGCCGATGTGACGGTTACCTTCATCGGTGCCAAGACTGGCCTTTTCACCGGCGCAGGTGCGGGTGTCTGTGGCCAGGTAATGTTTGAAGCACTGGGGGCCATGCATGCCGGTCAGCAGAGCGGCGAAATGCCCCTGGCCGAGCTTTATCCCTGGGCGCGATGCAAGGCCTGGTTGCCTGAGCGTCCCGCCAACGCCCACAAGGGGCTGTTTGGTCACGTCCTGGTGGTGGCAGGCGATCACGGTTTGGGCGGCGCGGGCATCATGGCCGCAGAGGCGGCCTCCAGGGCCGGAGCTGGCTTGGTGTCATTGGCTACCCGGCCGGAGTACGTCACCGCTGCACTGGCTCGTTGCCCGTCGTTGATGGTCAGGGGGGTAACCCACGGGTCTGAGTTGCCGGGTCTGCTGGAGAAAGCCGATGTGGTGGTTTGTGGGCCGGGTATTGGCCATTCCGCCTGGGGGCAGCAAATGCTGCAACAGGTTGTTGCCAGCGGCAAGCCAAGAGTGTTGGACGCAGATGCCCTCAACATCATGGCTGGCCGCGCACCGGCGCCGGCAGACAACCATGTGTTGACGCCCCATCCGGGAGAGGCTGCGAGGTTGCTGGGCTGTAGTGTCCTGGAAGTCGAGGCCGACCGTGTGGGAGCCGCAACACGCATACAGAAGCAGTGGCTGGGCATTGTACTGCTCAAAGGTGCTGGTACGGTTGTCGCCACTGGTAACGGAGTGCCCGGCATAATCCCGGGTGGTAATCCCGGGATGGCGACCGGCGGCATGGGCGATGTCCTGTCCGGCATCCTGGGGGCGTTGCTCGGGCAAATCCCGTCCGCAAGTCAGGCCGTGATGGCGTCGGCAGCATTGCATCTGGCGGCCGCTGACAAGGCGGGGCAGAATAAGGGCTATATGGGGCTGCTCCCGGCCGATGTGATCGAGGCCATGCCACAGGTGCTGGTAAGGTCGGAGCGGCCTGAATGTTTTAATGACCGGGGGAATTGATGAGTATTTTTGGTAATGAACGCCGGTTGTTTCTGGAAAATGAGACGGAAACTGAAAAGCTGGGTGGTGAGCTGGCCCGGCTGGCCAGCCATGCCCGTGAAGGTCTCACCGTCTTTCTAGACGGCGAGTTGGGGATGGGCAAGACGACCCTGAGCCGCGGTGTGATGAGGGGGCTTGGTCACGAGGGAGCCGTTAAGAGCCCCACTTACACACTGGTTGAACCCTACGAGCATCTGCAACCACCGGTGTATCATTTTGATCTGTACCGGCTGGGTGACCCTGAAGAACTGGAGTACATGGGGATCCGGGATTATTTTGCCAGCCAGAGCATCCGAATTATTGAATGGCCGGAGCGTGGCCAGGGTGTATTGCCTGATCCGGATCTGGAGATCCATCTGGAGCGGGAGGGTCAGGGGCGCTCGGTGGTATTGCGCGCCCGTTCTGAGCTTGGAGCCTCCTTGCTTAACGAAATAGAACTGATAGGGCCGGATTCATGAAAATCTTGGTGATTGTGGCGCTGTTGCTTTCAGCCAGTACGGTTTTGGCCGGCACCCGGGTTGAAGGGGTGCGTTTGTGGCCGGCACCGGATCATACCCGTCTGGTCCTCGACACGGCTGGCCTGGTCGAGCACAACGTATTTTCTCTAAGTGGACCGTCCCGGCTGGTTATTGATCTGAAGGATACTGCGCTGAGCACGGATTTCAGCAAGGTCGACCTCTCCGGCAGCCCCATTCAGCGTATTCGTAGCGCGACCAGGAACGGTAACGATTTGCGGGTGGTGCTGGATCTGAAAAGTGATATCAAGCCCCGTAGCTTTGTGCTGGAGCCGAATCAGCAGTATGGGCATCGTCTGGTAGTCGATCTGATCGACGAACAGGGAAGCCGTCTTGATCGGGCCACGAGCCCGACGGTGACCCAGGATTCCGCCGGTAAGCGTGACATTATCGTGGTTATCGACGCCGGTCATGGCGGGGAAGATCCGGGCGCAATCGGGCCCCGGGGAACCCGGGAAAAGGACGTTGTGCTGCGGATGGCCAGGCGCCTGGCTGATCTGATCAATGAGCAGAAAGGATTTACGGCCAAGCTGACCCGCACCGGCGACTATTACATAGGCTTGCGGAACCGCACCTTGCTGGCCCGTAAATACAATGCCGATCTGTTTGTCTCGGTGCATGCGGATGCCTTCAGAACCCCGCAGCCAAGGGGGGCATCCGTGTTTGCGCTGTCTCAGCGTGGTGCCACCAGTGAAACGGCGCGCTGGCTTGCTCAGAGTGAGAACCGTTCGGATCTGATCGGTGGTGCTGGCGGCGTCTCCCTGGATGGCCGTGACGATATGCTGGCTGGGGTGTTGCTGGATCTCTCCATGACCGCAAGCATCAACGCCAGCCTGGGGGTTGGCGATTCCGTGCTGGGCCGGTTGGGGCGTGTGGCCAAGCTTCACAAACAAGGGGTGGAGCAGGCGGCCTTTGCGGTGCTGAAGTCGCCGGATATCCCCTCAATTCTGGTGGAGGCTGGTTTCATCTCCAATCCGACCGAAGAAAAGAATCTTGCTTCCGAATGGTACCGCAACAAGCTGGCCAACGCCATCTTCGACGGCATCGAACAGTATTTTCGCCGTACACCACCGCCTGGCACGTTGCTGGCCTGGGAAAAACAGCAGAACCGGGGCGGTACGGACGTCAGCCAGTACCGGATACAGCGGGGCGATACCCTTTCCGGCGTGGCCCGGGAAAACCAGACCACCGTCAGCGAGCTGATGCGCTTTAACGGGATGAACGATGATCGTGTTATGGTAGGGCAAACCATTCGCATCCCCTCATCCTGATCAAGAGGTAGTCCCCGGATATGCCCCACATCCAGTTACTGTCACCCCGGCTTGCCAACCAGATTGCTGCCGGGGAGGTGGTAGAGCGTCCTGCATCGGTTGTCAAAGAGTTGGTTGAAAATGCCCTGGATGCCGGGGCTGCGCGCGTCGATGTGGAAATCGAGCAGGGCGGGGCAAAACTGATCCGGGTACGTGACGACGGCTCTGGTATCGAAGAAGCCGACCTGCCCCTGGCCCTGAGCCGGCATGCCACCAGCAAGATCCTGACCCTTGACGATCTTGAGGCGGTGGCGTCGCTGGGGTTCCGGGGCGAGGCACTGGCCAGTATCAGCTCCGTCTCCCGTCTGACCCTCACCTCCCGGACCGAGCTGCAGGAAGCGGCGGCCCGTGTGGAAGTGGAAGGCCGTGATATGGATGCGCGCATCTCGCCGGCTGCCCACCCTGTGGGCACCACCGTTGAAGTGAGGGATCTGTTCTTCAATACCCCCGCCCGCCGCAAGTTCCTGCGTACGGAAAAAACCGAATTCAATCACGTTGAAGAGTGTGTCCGCCGTCAGGCCCTGAGCCGGTTTGATACCGGATTTACCCTGCGCCATAACCAGCGAGTGGTGCAGAGCCTGCGCCCGGCCGAGACGGATCTGGACAAGGAGCGTCGCATTGGCTCCCTGTGTGGCCAGCAGTTTATAGACAATGCGGTGGTGATCGATGCCGAGGCCACCGGGTTGCGCCTTTGGGGTTGGGTGGCGCTGCCAACCTTTTCCCGCAGTCAGGCGGATCTGCAGTACTTCTTTGTGAATGGCCGGGTGATCCGGGACAAACTGGTCGCCCATGCAGTTCGCCAGGCCTACCGGGATGTTCTGTACAACAACCGTCACCCGGCCTTTGTGCTGTACCTGGCAGTAGACCCTGCCACAGTGGATGTAAACGTTCACCCCACCAAGCATGAGGTTCGGTTTCGCGACGGTCGGCTGGTTCACGATTTTATTTTCCGGACTCTGCATCGAGCCCTGGCGGATGTACGCCCGGATGATCATCTCCGTGGGGCGGCGGCCCAATCCTTTGGTCGTGAGTCTGCGGTTGTTGAACCCGAACGATCGTCTGGCGGTTTCAGTGCCCCGGGCACGTCGGCACCCTGGCCCACACAGTCGCGCACTGAGGCTTATCCGTCGTCGCCCGGGCAGCCACCCCAGCAGGAGTGGCGGGCCAGTGATCAGATGGCGTTTTACCAGTCGTTGAACGAGGGTGGCGGTGTTTCGACGCCCGTTGCCCAGGCTGAAATGCCAGCGGCTTCAGCTTCGGTTACGTCGCCCAGGGATGATGCAGAAGAGCCGCCACTGGGTTATGCGATTGCCCAGCTGCACGGCATCTACATTCTGGCCCAGAGCCGTGCCGGCCTGATTGTGGTGGACATGCACGCCGCCCATGAACGTATTACTTACGAACGGATGAAGCGGGCCCTGGCCGAACAGGATCTGAAGAGCCAGCCGCTGTTGGTGCCCCTGTCGCTGGCTGTGAGCCAGAAAGAGGCAGCGCTTGCAGAGAGTCATGGTGAAGAGCTGCAGCAGCTTGGTCTGCAGATCGAGCGTATCGGGCCAGAGACGTTGGCAGTGCGGCAGATCCCGGCATTGCTCCGGGGGGCGGATACCGAACAGCTGGTGCGCGATGTGCTGGCGGATCTGATTGAGCACGGCCAGAGTGATCGCGTGGAAGCGGTCACCCATGAATTGCTCGGCACCATGGCCTGCCATGGGTCAGTGCGGGCAAACCGGCAGCTCACGATTCCGGAAATGAATTCATTGCTTCGCGATATGGAAGCAACGGAGCGCAGCGGTCAGTGCAACCATGGTCGCCCCACCTGGACACTGGTCACCCTCTCTGAACTGGACAAGCTGTTTTTGCGGGGGCGCTGACCGGTGATTCCTGATAACGGCTCCGAGCCACGTCCACTGCCGCCGGCGATCTTTCTGATGGGGCCGACCGCGTCTGGTAAGACCGATCTTGCCATTGAGCTGTGCCATCTACTGCCCTGCGAGATCATCAGTGTGGACTCCGCGATGATTTATCGCGGTATGGATATTGGCACCGCCAAGCCTTCCCCTGAGGAGCTCACCCTGGCGCCACACCGGCTGATTGATATCTGTGATCCGGCGGACACCTATTCCGCGGCGGATTTTCGCCGCGATGCGTTGGCGGCCATGAGCGAGATATCTGGCCGTGGCCGGATCCCGTTGCTGGTGGGTGGCACCATGATGTACTTCAAGGCATTGCTGCATGGCATGTCGAATCTGCCTTCGGCAAGTCCGGAGCTGCGGGAAGAAATCGAGCGGGAAGCTGAACGCGATGGTTGGGACACGTTGCATCAGGAATTGGCAGACAAGGATCCTGAGGCCGCTCGCCTGATTCACCCCAACAATCGCCAGCGCCTGATGAGGGCCATTGAAGTGATTCGGCTCACAAATAAGCCGATCTCCTCGTTCTGGCAGTCAGAATCGGGAACTTCCGGGCAACAGCGGCAGTCTGGTATTGAGGATTACACGTATTTTACCAGCTGGCAGGCAGACGAAAGCGCTGCCCTGCCGTATACTGTTTTCCAGTTTGCCCTGGCGCCTGCCGAGCGCTCTGTGCTGCATTCGCGGATACAGAAACGGTTTCTGGCAATGCTGGAAGCAGGCTTTCTTGATGAAGTCCGTGCTTTGATGGCACGGGGTGATCTCAGCCCCGATCTTCCCTCGATGCGTTGCGTGGGTTATCGACAGGCCTGGGATTATCTGTCAGGCAACGAGGATTACGACAGCTTTGTTGCCAAGGGTGTTGCCGCCACCCGCCAGTTGGCGAAACGGCAGCTCACCTGGTTGCGAAAATGGCGAGATGTGCACTGGTTGGACTCCGCCGACCCGCAAGTGGTGCTGGATACCTTGAAAAAATCCGGGCTTCACACCACATTTAACTCTGAATAATGACGATCTGCATTTACTTATAAACAGGAGAAAACACATGTCAAAAGGGCACTCTTTACAAGACCCTTACCTCAATGCCTTGCGCAAGGAACGCATTCCGGTTTCCATCTTTCTGGTCAATGGTATCAAGCTTCAGGGCCAGATTGAGTCTTTTGACCAGTTCGTGATTCTTCTCAAGAACACTGTGAGCCAGATGGTTTACAAGCACGCTATTTCCACTGTGGTTCCTGCTCGTAACGTCCGGCTACCGCAGCAGAACCCGGCAGGTGAAGGTGAGTCTGAAGACTGATAACGCCTGCTTTTCCCGCTTTCACACCCGCGCTCCAGGACAGCCTATGTGCTTGAATGGTCGCGGGTGTTTGTGTTTATGGAGTTGATGAAACTTGTTTGAGCGTCCAGATGTCGGAGAACGGGCGGTTCTCGTTCACATTGATTTTACCGCCCACGACGATACCGAAGATCCGGGAGAGTTCCGGGAACTGGTGACATCCGCCGGCGTAGAGCCGGTTGCTACTGTAACCGGCACCCGGAAGCAGCCCAGCCCGCGGTTTTTTGTGGGAGAGGGCAAGCTTGAGGAAATCCGGGATGCGGTGGCCGCCTCCGAGGCCGATGTGGTGCTGTTCAATCATGCCCTGAGCCCGAGCCAGGAGCGTAATATCGAGCGCGAGCTCAAGTGCCGGGTGCTTGATCGCACCGGTGTGATCCTGGATATCTTTGCGCAGCGGGCCCGTACCCACGAGGGCAAGCTGCAGGTGGAGCTGGCGCAGCTGGAGCATATGTCTACCCGGCTGGTGCGGGGCTGGACTCACCTGGAGCGTCAGAAGGGGGGTATCGGTTTGCGGGGCCCGGGTGAAACCCAGCTCGAAACCGACCGCCGGCTGCTGCGGGAACGCATAAAATCCATTCACCGGCGTCTGGAAAAAGTCCGCAAGCAGCGGGACCAGGGCCGTCGCGCACGCAAGCGGGCCGACATACCCACGTTGTCGCTGGTGGGTTATACCAACGCTGGCAAGTCAACATTGTTCAACCGAATTACCACGTCCAGCGTATATGCAGCAGATCAGTTGTTCGCGACCCTGGATCCGACCCTGCGCCGGCTGGAACTTCCCGACATCGGGCCGGTCGTAATGGCCGACACCGTGGGCTTCATCCGCCATTTGCCGCACAAACTGGTGGAGGCATTCCGGGCGACGCTGGAGGAAACCACCCAGGCCACGTTGTTGTTGCATGTGATCGATTGTCACGACAGCCGCCGGGATGAAAACATCGAACAGGTGGAAAACGTTCTGGCTGAAATCGGAGCCGATGAGATTCCGATGCTGCAGGTGTTCAACAAGATTGATCTGCTTGATGGTTTCGAGCCCCGAATTGATCGCAACGAAGAAGGTTTGCCGGTGCGAGCCTGGGTTTCGGCCGTAACGGGAGAAGGTCTGCCACTGCTGTTCGACGCGATCGTTGAGCGTCTGGCAGAGGATGTGGTGCACCACTTTGTTCGTCTTGGCCCGGCCGATGGCAAGCTTAGAGCGCTGCTGCACGAGGCGGGTTCGGTACTGAGTGAAGAGCATTGCGACAACGGCGATCAGGTGCTGGAGGTCCGGCTGCAGAACCGGGACTGGCTGCAGCTTTTGAGCCGTGCCGGTGTACGTGAGGACGTGATCCGGTTGGAAAGCCGGCCGGTCTGAATGGCCCCTGCTATTGCCGGGGCCTTGATAAATCCCTAGTATTTGCAGCCATTCGATTAAACACGAACGGAGAGAACTATGGCCTGGAATGAACCGGGTGGAAACCGTAACGACAATGATCCCTGGGGAACCGGTGGTGGTCGTCGCGGCAATGATCAGGGGCCACCAGACCTCGATGAAGCGCTGAAGAAGGGGCTCGACAAGCTTAATCGCATGCTTGGCGGCAAAGGTGGCAACTCTGGCGGTGGCAGCAGCTCCGGGGGCAGTGCAGGTGGATTTGGTGCCATTCTGGCCATTGCGGCCATTCTGGTAGTGGGTTACGTCATCTACCAGTCGTTCTATACGGTGGACGAACAGGAGCGGGCGGTTGTGCTGCGCTTCGGTGAATATAACCGTACCGAAAACCCGGGTCTGCGGTTCAAGGTGCCCTTGATTGATACTGTCAACAAGGTTCGGGTTACCAGCATCCGTACCGCCGAGTCTTCCGGCCAGATGCTGACCCAGGATGAAAACCTGGTGACTGTGGATCTTCAGGTCCAGTATCGCGTGGGTGATGCCCAGGCGTATGTTCTCAATGTCCGTGACTCCAACCAGGCTCTGGCATTTGCCACCGACAGCGCCCTGCGCCATGAGGTTGGCAGTTCATCTCTGGATGACGTACTGACCGAAGGTCGTGCGGAACTTGCGGTTCGGGTTGAGCAGCGCCTGCAGAGCTTCCTGAGAGAGTATGGCACCGGCCTTGAAATTGTCCGGGTCAACGTTGAAAGCACTCAGCCGCCGGCTCCGGTGCAGGATGCGTTCCGTGAGGTTCAGCGTGCTCGCGAGGATGAGCAGCGACTGAAGGAAGAGGCCGAGACTTACCGTAACAAGATTGTTCCCGAGGCCCGAGGTCAGGCACAGCGCATGATCGAGGAAGCCAACGCGTACAAGCAGGAGGTGATCGAGCGGGCGCGCGGTGAAACTGCACGCTTCAATCAGCTGCTGGCCGTGTATGAGCAGGCCCCGGTGGTTACCCGTGAGCGCATGTACATCCAGGCTCTGGAGCAGGTGCTGGGTAACAGCAGTAAAATCTTTGTCGATACCGAGAGCAGCGGCAACATGATGTATCTGCCCCTGGATCGTCTGACACAGGGTTCCCTGTCGTCATCTGGCAGCCGTATGTCTGGCAGCAGTGGCCAGCAGGTGGATATCCAGACCCTGACCGATCAGGTGTTGCAGGAGCTGCGCACCCGCCAGGATACCAATACCCGGAGGAGCAGATAAGTTATGGGACCTAAAGGTGTAGTGGGCCTTGCAGGCGCCCTCATTGTTGTCCTGCTCGTGCTGTCCAGTGTTTATATCATTCCGGAGACCCATCGGGGCGTGAAACTTCGCTTCGGCGAGCTGGTAGAGACCAATATCCAGGCTGGCCTGCATTTCAAGGTGCCGGTTATTGACCAGATCCGAGAGTTCGATATCCGGGTGCTGACCATGGATCTTCCCTCCCGACAGTACCTGACGGTTGAGAAGAAGCCGCTGGATGTGGATTCCTATGTGGCCTGGAAAATCCGTGATGTGGACCAGTTCTATCGTTCCACCGGCGGTGACGAATTCCGTGCCCAGACGCTGATTCTGTCCCGCGTGGACAACGGACTTCGTGACGAGTTCGGTGTGCGCACCATGCACGAAGTGGTGTCCGGTCAGCGTGATGAGCTCATGCATACTCTGCGTGATCGTGTGAACGAGACCTCGGTCAATGAATTCGGTATCGAGGTGCTTGATATCCGTGTCAAAGCAATCGAGTTGCCAGGGCAGGTGAGCGAGAATGTTTACCGCCGGATGGCGACCGAGCGCCAGAAGCTGGCCCAGGAGTTCCGTTCCCGCGGTCAGGAGCTGGCCGAGGGTATCCGTGCTGATGCTGATCGTCAGCAAACGGTGATTCTGGCGAACGCCTTTGCCGAAGCCGAAACCACCCGTGGTGAAGGGGATGGTGAAGCCGCCACCATTTACGCCCAGGCTTATGGTGCCAACGAAGAGTTCTACAGCTTCTACCGCAGCCTGCAGGCGTACCAGAACACCTTCTCCAGCAAGGATGACATCATGGTGATTGATTCTGACAGTGACTTCATGAAGTTCCTGAAGAATCCGGCCGGCGCTAACTGAGCCGGCTGACACCAGCCAAACCGGAATCTGCGGGGAAATTTTGCTGAACCCCGGGATTCCGGTTTTTTTGTGTCTGCCAACCGTGTAAAATTCTGGCGGTTTTGTGTCGGGTTTTCCGAGCCCGAGCGCCTAAATCCTGAGTTACCCCCTGGCTCCATGGCCAGCGAGGGAAAAACGGACAACAGAATCTCATGACTGTATCTGATCGCTGGTTACTGCCTGACGGGGTAGAGGACATTCTGCCGCCGCTGGCCGGGCGGATCGAGTCCCTGCGCCGGGATGTTATGGATACCTGCCAGCGCTGGGGCTACCAGCTGGTTATTCCTCCGCTGATTGAATATCTCGAATCCCTCTTTACCGGTACAGGCCACGACCTGGAACTACAGACGTTTAAACTGACCGATCAGCTGACCGGTCGGATGATGGGCGTTCGCGCCGACATGACGCCCCAGGCTGCCCGCATAGATGCGCATACCCTGGGCCAGGATGGCATTACCCGGTTGTGTTATGCCGGCCATGTGCTGCATACCCGGCCGCGCCATATGCTGACCGGGCGCACACCGATTCAGGCCGGTTGCGAGCTGTTTGGTAGTGGCTCCGAAGCGGCCGATATGGAAGTGATCAGCCTGATGCTGGAAACCTTGCGGGTGGCCGGTTTGCCCAGGCTGCATCTGGACCTGGCTCACGTTTCAATCTATGAAAGCCTGGTCTCCGACGCCGGATTTGATCGTGATACCGAAGCGGCGGTATTTGATGCCATGGCACGCAAGTCCGTACCCGAGCTGGATCGCCTGCTGGGGGATTGTGTACCGGGCTCTGCCGGTTGCCGGTTGCGCCAGCTGGCCAGGGTCAGCGGTGGGGTGGAATCTCTGGCCGATGCCCGGGAAATCCTCAGTGGCGCTTCTGGCGCCATCGATGCGGCGCTTGATCAGCTTGCCCGCGTCGCGGACATGCTCAACCGGGATTTTCCGGAAGTCAGTCTGGGCTTCGATTTTTGTGAATTGCGCGGATACAACTATCACACCGGTCTGGTGTTTGCGGCCTACGTGCCGGGCCATGGCGATGCCGTGGCGAAAGGTGGCCGATATGATGCTATTGGCAGTGACTTTGGTCGCGCGCGGCCTGCCACCGGGTTCAGCCTGGATATCCGTGCACTGGTGTCGCTGGGCGAACGCCCATTCCGTAAAGCTGGGGCCATATGGGCGCCAGCGGACAACGACGCCGCGCTGGAAGGCGTGATTTCCGGCCTGAGAATGACTGAAACGGTGATCCGGGCATTGCCGGATGATCGTGAGACGGATCCCTCGGAGCGAGGATGTGACCGTCAGCTGGTGAATCGTGATGGCCAATGGGTGGTGGAAATCATCGCCTGAGCCGTTTTTGTTTAATTTTCGGGGTAAATCTTCAGGGCGTGTGCTTCTGGCCCGTCTGAATTGAGAGAGAATCATGGGTAAAAACGTAGTTGTGCTGGGCACCCAGTGGGGTGATGAAGGCAAGGGCAAGATTGTTGACCTTCTGACAGACAAGGTGGCTGCCGTTGTCCGCTTTCAGGGCGGGCATAATGCCGGTCACAC
>Ga0079224_100000216_pt1 | contig 49937 bp, 33 predicted proteins | sample Stecom2015_FD_80414 | JGI IMG/M metagenome (GOLD analysis project Ga0079224, IMG submission 80414) | Agricultural soil microbial communities from Utah to study Nitrogen management - Steer compost 2015 | ecosystem: Environmental > Terrestrial > Soil > Agricultural land | place: USA: Utah... | reverse complement strand
GGCAAGAACTTCTTGCCCGTGCTCGCGAGCGCTCGGCAGGAGAGCTTTGCCAGGGCTTCCGAGCTGACGTCGTCGATCATCACGATCGTCGCGCTCTTCGCAGGGGTCGTTGCGCTCCTGCTCGTGCTCGTGAGCCGGCCCGTGTTCGCGCTGTTGCTGCCCGGGTTCAGCGCCGACGAGGTCGACATCACCGCGCGCTACTTCGCGATCATGGCGCCGACGATCGTGCTGACCGCCGTCACGAGTTTTCACGAGTACGTCTGCCAGTACGACGAGGACTACACGCGCGTGACGGCGATCCGCACGGCCGTGCCGCTCGCGAACCTCGCGGTCATCGTCGCAGCCGGACCCGTCGTCGGGGCGTATGCGCTGCCGATCGCGTTCACGCTCGGGCACGCGATCGCGTTCGTGCTGATGGCCCGCCGCGCGCGTTACCGCTACGTTCCCCGCATCGCCGTCCGCGCGGAATGGGAGAGGAAAGTGTTCGTGAATTCCGCGATCGTGATGAGCGGCGGGCTGCTCGCGCGCACGCGGCGCCTCGTCGCCACCTATCTCGCCTCGCAGCTCGGCGCCGGGGCGGTCGCGGCGCTCGCGCTCGCGCAGCGGCTCTCCGAGCCGGTGCAGCGGACGACGTTCACGGGCATCAGGATGCTGATGTTCACCCGCGTTGCGCGTCTTCACACGGAAAGCAACACGCGGGAGATCGCCCGGCTCTATACGCTCGGTCTGAGCGCGAGCTTCCTGCTGCTCGCGCCGATGCTTTGGTGGACGGGGCTGCACGCCGAGGTGATCGTGCGGACCTTGTTCGAGAGAGGCGCGTTCGACGCGCAGATGACGTCGCTCGTCGCGCTCGCGCTCATCGGCCTGGTTCCGGGCATCGTCTTCTTCGGCGTCAACAGCCTGCTGTCGAACGCGTTCTACGCGATGAATCGCGTGCTGATCCCGACGCTGGTCATGCCGATCGGCACGATCGTGTACGTCGTGATCGCGTTCGCGACCTACCGGCGGCTCGGCGTGCTCGGCCTGTCGCTGTCGCTGAGCGCCGTCGGAGTCGTGATCTTCGCGATCATGCTCCGGCAGCTCGCGCGTCATGTCCCGGAGTTCCGGGCGGTCGTCGTCGCGCGCCGGCTTGCGCTCCATACGCTGCTTTCGGGCGCCGGCGCCGTCGCGGCGCTCGCCCTGGTCCGTACCGGCGCGGGCGATGCGCTGAATGCCGCGCTCGCCCTCGTGGTCGGCACGGCGCTCTATGTCGGTGCGCTCGCGCTCGTCAAGGACAGGACGCTCGCGGTCGTCTACGACTACTTCCGCCGGGCCTGGCCGCGGCGCGCATCGGTCGGGGCCGCACGTTGAGGAGCGCGTCGCGATGGCGGTGACAGAGGGACGGGGCGCGCTGGCCGGCCGCGCGGCGGACGCGGCGCGGATCGGACCGAGGGGCGCGCCGGCGGATCGCGTGCGCGGCGGCGCTCGCGGCCGCCGCGACGCGCTCGTCTACGCGGCGCTCGCGCTGCTCGTGCTCTGCGGCGCGTACCTGCGCCTCGCCAACCTCGGAGCGCTCGGCTTTCGCTGGGACGAGGACCTCTCCTCGCTCGCGGTGCGCGCGATCCTCGACAAGGGCATCCCGGAGCTGCCGAGCGGCATGGTGTACCTGCGCGGCGGCGCCTTCCTGTATCTGATGGCCGCGAGCGCGGGACTGCTCGGCTTCGGGGAGCTCGCGCTTCGTCTGCCGGCCGCGCTGTTCGGCATTGCGACGATTCCGCTCGCCTTCCTGTTCGGCCGCGCGCTCTTCGGTCCGCGCACCGGGCTCGTCGTCGCGGCGCTGATCGCGATATCCCAATGGGACATCGAGTTCTCGCGCTACGCGAGGATGTACGCGCCGTTCACGTTCACCTACGTGCTGACTCTCCTTTGCCTGTGGAAGTACCGCGTCGAGTCGGAAAGCCGTGCGGGCGGCGCGTTTTGCATCGCGTCCGGGCTGCTCGCCGTGTCGTTTCACCAGCTCGGCTACACGCTGGTCCCGGCGTTCTTCTTCCCGCTGATCCTGCGCGGCCCGTCGGCATGGCGAAGACCCTCGGCGTGGGTGCACCCGCTCGTCGGCGCCGGTGCGCTCGCGGCGTTCTTCTTCGTCTGGCGGGACGTGATGGACCACTACCGCAGCCTGCCCGCCGCTCGCGCGGCCGAAGCGGGCGATGCCGGGGCCCCGCTCGACGCGCTCCAGCCGGGCGCCGACACGCTCTCGCTGCTCGAGCCCCTTCCGCTCCTCGCCGCGCTGCTCGAGCGCGCGCCGCTCGCTTGGGCGGCGCTCGCGGCGGCCGTGCTCGGCGCGGCCGCGCTCGGCATCAGACGCCCCGCGACGCCGCTCGCCGACCGGCTCGTGCTGCTCGCCGTCGCGGCCTGCGCCGCGCTCCAGCTCTTCAACGTCGCGATGCTCGGCATTCTTGCCCTCGCGTTCCTGAAGCGGGAGGGCCTGCCCGCGTTCCGCAGGCCCGACGTGATGGTCGGGATCGCGCTCGTCGGCGCCGCGTTCCTCGCCTGGCTCGCGCTCGCGGTCGGGCTGGGCTTCGAGGCGGAGCGCGCCGCGGGGTTGAAGGGCACGGTCCGGACGCTGCTCGACTATCCGCACTTCTTCGTCTTCTGGGGGTATCCGAACGAATGGCCTTTGCTGTCCGTCGCGGCCCTCGTCGGCGGCGCCTGGGCCTTCGATCGAGCGGCCCGGTTCGCGCCCCCGCCGAGCGGGGCGGGCGACGCGCAGCAGCGGGCCGCCGCGGCTTCGCGCTTCGTGCTGCTTGCGCTCGGCACGCCGCTGATCCTGAACGGCCTGTTCGACACGGCGTTCGAGCTCTTCCGCTACAACGTGCCGCTCAATACGCTCTACTTCACGCTGGTCGCGCTTGCGCTCGTCCGCTGGCGGGAGCTGATCCCGGCTTGGCGCCCGTCGGCAGCGGTGCCGGGGCGCGCGGCGACGGCTGCGGGAACGGCTGCGCTCGCGCTGCTCGTCGTCGGCTTCGATCTGAATCCGCTGCGCGGCTGGCTCGTGACCGAGCGGGGCTACCTGAACGAAGGGCCGCTCTACCGGATGTTCGAGCTCGTGCAGTACGACGACTTCAAGACGCCGAGCGCGTTCGTCTCGGAGCACGCGGCGCCCGACGACACGATCATCGTTCTCGAGCCGCGCGAGATCTTCAACTACGTCGGCCGGGCAGACTGGTGGCTGAGGACGGATGCCTACGAGACGCAGACCTACGTGCAGGACGGCGAGCCGCGTGATCTGTACATTGCGACGCCGCTGTTGACGAGCCTCGATGCGCTGCGCGAGGTGCTGGACGGTCCCGGCACGAAATGGCTGATCACGTCCGAGGACCTTCTTTTCAGCCGTGTGCTGAACGAGGAGGTCAGCGACTTCATCCGCGCCCGGGACGCGCAGATCGTGTACGTCGGGCTGGACGGTGACAAGAAGGTGTACCGATTCGATTGAGCGTGCCGCGCGCGAGCTGCGCGAGGAAGGCGGCATCCGCGGGGCAGCTCGTCTTCCCGGCGCGGTCGAACGCACGCGGCTTCCCGTGTAGTATGGCCCTTCGTCTCGAAGCTTCCCCCCGATTGTGATGACTCACTCCCTCGAGGCCGACCTCGCCTTCGCCCTGCGCCTTGCCGACGTCGCGCGTGAGATCTCGCTCGCGAGCTTTCGCGGCGCGCTGCGCAGCTGGAACAAGCCGGACGGCAGCATCGTCACGGAGGCCGACGAGGCCGTGGAGGATGCGCTGCGGGCGGCGATCGCGGACGAGCGGCCGGGCGACGCGGTGCTCGGCGAGGAGAGGGGGCAGACCGGACAGGGGCCGCGGCGCTGGATCGTCGATGCGATCGACGGCACGCACAGCTTCGCGTCGGGCTCGACGCAATGGGCGACGCTGATCGCGCTCGAGGTGGGCGGCGAGGTCGTGCTCGGCGTCTGCGATCACGCGCCGCTCGACCGGCGCTACTGGGCCGTGAAGGGCGGCGGGGCGCACGTGTCGGAGGGCGGCGCGGAAGCGGTGCGGCTGCGGGTCTCGGCGACCTCGCAGCTCGAGCGTGCGCGTGTCTTCGTGCCGCCACCGCAGTGGGTGCGAGACGAGCGCTCGCGCACGATCGCGGCGGCGCTCGGCGGCCCCCGCCCGAAGCCCGCCGACGACCACCCGGCGATGCTCGTCGCTCAGGGGGCGTGCGATCTTGCCGTGTTCTTCATGTGCGGGCCCTGGGATGTGGCCGCGCCGTCCATCGTCGTGCGCGAGGCGGGCGGCGCGTTCAGCAATCTGGCCGGCCGCGCGGACCTCGGCGGCAGCGCCGTGTTCTCGAACGGCGTCCTCCACGACGCCGCGCTGCGGATCGCGGCCCGCTGAGCCGGAGACTCCTCGCCGCTCACCCCGTCCTCTTGTATCAAATTCGCAACGTATAAGCGCTAGACGTACGAAGAGTAGCGTCTAGAATTTTGCTTCCAAGCCACAACACGGATGGAGGCTGCTCATGAAACCGGTATTCCCCGCATCCGCCTCGAAGATGAGGCGGTCGAAGCTCTCCGAAAGCGTCAGGCAGTCGATCGCGGCCGGGCGCCGAGCGGGCCGGCTCGACAGAGGCGCGTTGGCGCTCGCGTTGACCGCCGGCGCATTGAGCGTCGCCCACGGCCAGGGGGTCGTCGAAGAGGTTCAGGTGACGGGCACGCGCATCAGCCGCACGACGATGGATACGCCGATGCCGGTGACGTCCATCAGCGGCGACGAGCTCGCCTACATCGCGCCGAACAACCTCATCGAGGGCTTGAGTCAGCTGCCGCAGTTCTATGCGAATCAGAATCCGGAGCAGGTGAACGGTGGCCAGAACTCCGGCGGCTCGAACGTCAATCTGCGCGGCGCGGGCACGAATCGAACGCTCACGCTGCTCAACGGCCGGCGCGTCGTGCCGAGCAATCGCTTCGGCACGGTGGACGTCGGCATGTTTCCCGAGGATCTCCTGCGCAGCGTCGAGACGGTGACGGGCGGCGCTTCCGCGAGCTACGGAACCGACGCCGTCGCCGGGGTCGTCAACTTCCTGCTCGACACGGAGTTCGACGGCTTCAAGACGCGGGCCCAGACCGGCGTCACCGAGTACGGTGACGGCCGCACGTGGGAAGTCGGTTTCGCGTTCGGCGCGGACCTGACGGACCGCCTGCACATCATCGGCTCGGTGTCCCGCTACGATCAGGACAAGATCAGCGACTTCGAGGCGCTTCAGGATCGCGATTTCATCCAGCAGATCGCTCGCGTCACGAACCCCGATCCGAACGGTCCGACGGAGATCATTCGCCGCTACGTGAGCCCGACGAACTTCTCGAACAAGGGCATCCTGATTCCGCCGTCCGGCACACGGCTCGAGATGCAGACGGACGGCACGGCCGTGCCCCTCGCGTTCAGCGGCGTCGGCGTCCTCGACAGCGGCTGCCAGTGCCACGCCGAGGAGACGCAGACCTGGGGCGTGAACGCCGATGACGAGATCCAGAACGCTTATGAGCGCGACAACCTGTTCGTGCACCTGGACTACGACCTCGGCAGCAATACCAACGTGTACTTCCAGGGGATCTACGGCAAGAACAGCGCGTCCGACCGTCGGGAGAGCATCTCCCTGCTGTACGGCTGGGAGGGCCGCATCTATGCCGACAACGTCTTCCTCGACGACAGCGTCGCCGCGTGGATCGAGGCCGAGGGCGACGGCCCGGACGCGAGCGGCGTGCGCTACGTCGGCTACGGCTACTTCCCGTCGAACATGCCGGACACGCCGCTCGGCGATTCGCGTCAGGAAACGAACAACAAGCTGCTCTCGACGACGATCGGCTTCACGACGGACTTCGCCGGAAGCGGCCCGCTGAGCGGCTGGTCGCTCGAGGGTTATTACCAGTACGGCGAGAACATTCAGGACTTCGTGACGATCAACGGCGTGCGCGTCGACCGCCTTCAGCTCGCGATCGATGCGATCGCCCATCCCGTGACCGAGGAGCCGATCTGCCGGGTGAATCACCCCGACTTCACCGGCCCGATCTCGGAAGGCGGCAACGGCGGCGTGTTCATGGACTGCGTGCCCCTCAATACGTTCGGCGGCGTGGCGAACATCACGCCCGAGGCGGCCGACTACATCATGGACCGGGACAACAAGATCGCCCGCCAGTGGACGGACCAGCACGTCGCGGAGCTCGTGCTGACCGGCGATCTGTGGGAAGGCTTCGGCGCCGGTCCGATCGGGGCGGCGTTCGGCGCCTCGTGGCGCAAGGAGGAGCTCGACCAGCGGACGCTGAACCCTGCCGACGAATACCCGGCGCTCGTCGACGACACGCTGCTGAGCAGCATCGGTCTCTTGCCTCCGGGCATCCGCGGCATCGTGCCGGAGGGGGGCGGCTGCGCGGCCGATTTCGGCGTGCCGGGGCTCAGGTTCGTTCCAACCGGCTACTGCGGCGACAACAACTCGAGCTCGGTGCTGTTCAGCAGCCTGCGCGAGATCAAGGGCGGCTACGACGTGCGTGAAGCGTTCGGCGAGCTGAACATTCCGATACTGCGCGGCGCGGGCCTTGCCGAGTATCTCGAGGTCTCGACGGCGGCGCGCTGGGCCGACTACTCGGGCAGCGGCGACATCTGGGCGTGGAAGCTCGGCCTGAACTGGGCGATCAACGACCAGGTCCGCCTCCGCGCGACCCGCTCGCGGGACGTGCGCGCGGCGACGCTGCGCGAGCGCTTCGATCAGACGCGCGGCGGCATCAACGTCCGCAACCCGTGGGACAACAACAACACCGTGAACGCGGCGTCTCTTTCGGGGGGCAATCCGAACGTCGATCCGGAGGAGGCCGATACGATCACCGCAGGCGTCGTCTTCACGCCGTCGCGGCTCGACGGCTTCTCGACGTCGCTCGACTGGTTCCAGATCGACGTCGACGATGCGATCGAGCAGCTTACGCCGCAGAACATCGTCACCGGCTGCTACAACGGCGATCTGTCGCTCTGTCAGTACGTGATCTCGGGCTCGAGCCCGGTCACGGACCCCGCCACGACCGATCCGATTCCGATCGATCGCGTCGAGTCGCTGTTCATCAACCTGAACAGCCAGCGGATCCGCGGCCTCGATCTCGAGATGACCTACCGGGCGGACCTCGATCTCTTCGGAGGCTCGTCGCTCGGCTGGCGCTTCCTCGCGAGCAGGCTGATGGAGAACTCGATCCAGACCGCGGGCTCGCCGCATCGCGACGACCGCGCGGGCCAGATCGGCGGGTTCAATCTGCCGAAGAACAGGATCACGACGAGCCTGACGTATCTTTTCGGCCGCTACTCGCTGTTCCTGCAGGCGCGCTGGATCGACGGCGGACTGCTCGACAGGACGTACCTCGAGAGCGCGACGCCGATCCCGGCGTCGCTGCGACCGGAAGGCTCGAACCTCGCCCTCTGCAACAACGGCGCGACGATCTGCACGATCGACGACAACACGTTGCCGTCGACGACGTACGTCGACCTGCGGTTCGGGGCGACCCTCGGCCGAAGCGATCAGATGGAGGTGTTTGCGAACATCAACAATCTGTTCGACCGCGACCCGGTGATCGCCCCGGGCGGCATCGGCCGCACGGGTGTCGGTCTCGGCATCAACACGGGCCTCTACGACATCCTCGGCCGGCGGATGACGGTCGGGCTGACGTACAACTTCTAGCCGCGGCCTCGTGACCGGCCCTCTTCGCGGGGGCCGACATGCCCGGACGCCGGCGCCGCCCCGGCGGCGCCGGCGGACGGGCTTTTGTGCGCTAAACGTTCGTGCGCGCCTTGCCGGCGTCCGCTTTGGACCGCTTTCGGCCCGTCTCCCGCGGCTCGGCGGAGCGCGAACGCTTCGGCGACGGCGGCCGGCAGTAGATTCGCCGCAGCACCTCGATCACCGCCGCGGCGTTGCTCGGCGCGACGGAGTAGTAGATCGTCTGCGCCTCACGCCGGGTCTGCACGAGCCCTTCCCGCCGCAGCACGGCGAGCTGCTGCGACAGGGCCGACTGGCTCATCGCGATCCGCTCGTTCAACTCCGAGACCGAAAGCTCGCCGCCCGCCAGCGTGCACAGGATCAGCAGCCGGTTCGCGTTCGACAGCGCCTTCAGCAGGGCTGCGGCCTCGGCGGCCCGGTCGTGCAGGCGCTCGAGCTCGGTCTTGCTGAGCGCAGGGAACGCTTCGCCTGATCTCTTACGCATACGTATTTATCCGACTGGCAACGTCGCCGTAGCGACCTAGCATGAATTCGTACTCTCTAAATTAGAGATAGATAATTTAGAATCTGCGCATATAATAGCGGCAACGCATGGACGGCTCCAGCCGTCCGCAACCGAGAGGTGAGTGAAATGAGCACTGCAACGATGACCAGGGACGCCGGCCGGCGGCCGTTCTCGATAGAGCGGGGCGTCGCGGCATTCGCGGGCGCCATGGTGCTCCTGTCGGTAGCGCTGACCTATTTCGTTCATCCGGGCTTCGTCTGGCTGACGGTATTCGTCGGCGCCAATCTCTTCCAGCAGGCTTTCACCGGCTTCTGTCCCGCCGCCATGGTGATGCGCCGGCTCGGGCTGCGGAGCGAGGCCGAGATCGCCCGCGCTTGCGAGGAGGGCTCGGAACGCGCCGTGGCCTGACGGGCGCTCGGGGCGGCCTCGAGTCCGGGAGCCGGAGCGGCCGACTGGAATGCGATTTGCCTTGCCGGCAGGCCGATACCAATATCGTTCGTGGCCTTGCGGAGCGCCGCGGCAAAAAGTCTCATGGGCGAAGAAAGCATAAAGATGAGTGCATTTCGCGAGAACCGCGTTCGAGAAGTGTTCCCTGCGCGACGCGCGAAACGGGACCGCCGGCGGCCGGGGTGGGGCGCGCGACTCCGGCGGCTCGCGCTGATCGCGGTCTTCGCGCTGCCCGCCGCCGCGCAAGGCGAGTCGCTCGAGGACGCCTGGCGCATCGCGCTCGACCGGGACCTGTCGCTCGCTGCCGCGGCAACCCGCGTCGCGGCCGCCGAGGCCGGGCTCGGCGCGGCCCGCGCCGAGCGGCGTCCGCGCGTCGCGGCGAGCGTCAACGCGCTCGAGCTCGACACGACGCCGGCGTTCGATTTCTCCGGCGCCGGGCTGCCGCTGATGATGCCGCTCCTCGACGGCTCGACGCTCGTGACGGCCGGCGCGACGATGACGATGCCGATTTACACGTCGGGCATGACGCGCGCCGGGATCGATGCGGCCCGCGCCAACCTCGACGCCGAGCAGCACGGCGCGGCGGCGCTGGCGCAGCAGGTGAAGCTCGCGGTCGCCGAGCGCTACGTCGGCGTCCTGCGTGCGGAAAGCGCCGTCGCGGTCGCGGACGGTAACGTCGCGAGCCTCGCCGCGCATCTGCGCGAGGTGGAGGACATGTACCGCGGCGGCTCAGTGCCGCGCAACGATTTTCTGGCCGCGGCCGTTTCGCTCGCGGATGCGGAGCAGCGCCGGCTGCAGGCCGCGAACGCGCTGGACCTCGCCCGCGCGGCCTATAACCGCGCGCTCGGCCGTGCGCTCGGCGAGCCTTTCGATCTCGACGACCGGCTGCCGGACGTCGACTCGCGCATCGCCGAGCAGGACCTCGACGCGTTGACCGCGCTCGCGCTCGCCGAGCGCAGCGAGCTGCGGCGCCTCAGGTCCGCCGCCGACGCCGTCTCTTCCAAGGCCGCGGCGGCCGCGGCGGCGACGCGGCCGCAGCTCGGCCTGACCGCGGCCTACACGCGGATCGACAACGAGTTTCTGAACCGAGACGACTACTGGGCGGTCGGCGTCGACCTGCAATGGAGCGCGTTCGACGGCGGACGTGCCCGGCACCGCGCGAGCGCGCTGTCGCTCGAGTCGCAGGCCCTCGAGCGCCAGCGGCGGGACCTCGAGTCGATGATCGCGCTCGAGGTGCGTCAGGCGTGGCTGACCCGCGACGAGGCGGGCCGGCGCGTCGAGGTCACGCAGCGGGCGCTCGAGCAGGCCGAGGAGAACCTGCGCGTCGCGCGCGACCGCTACCGGAACGGCGAGGGCACGAACAGCGAGGTCCTCGATGCCGAAGCGCTGCGCACGATGAGCCGCGACAATTTCGATGCGGCCCGCTACGAGGCCGCGCTCGCGCGCTATCGGCTCGCGTACGCGGCCGGGGTGCTTTGAGACGCGGGGGGTGAAGCGATGATGGCATTCACACGATCGAGGCGGCCGGGCCCGACGAGCGCGCGCCGACGGGCTCCGGGATCCGCTGGAGAGCGGCCGGCGATGCTGCCGCGGGCCGCGACGGTGCCGGCGCAGGGCTTCGCCCTTCGCGCCGTCGTGCTGCTCGGCGCGCTGATCGCGGCAGGGGCCGCGCTCGCCGCCGAGGTGCCGTTCCCGACGGCCGAGGTCCGCTACGAGCGGGCGCCCCGGGAACGGGTCTTCGACGGCACCGTCGAGGCGGTCAACCGCGCGACGGTCTCCGCGCAGACGTCCGGGCGCGTCGCCGAGATCCTCTACGACGTCAACGACTTCGTCGAGGCGGGCGCCGTGATCATGCGCTTCACGGACGCCGAGCAGCGGGCCGCGCTGCGCCAGGCCGCTGCAGGGCTCGAGGAGGCGGAGGCGCGCTTCAACGAGGCGGAGCAGGAGTACGCCCGCGTCGCGAGCATGTTCCGCAACGAGACAGTGTCCCGCGCGCGCTTCGAGCAGGCGCAGGCGAATCGCGAGGCGGCCGCGGCCCGGCTCGAGGCGGCCCGCTCGGCGGTCGCGCGCGCGGAGGAGCAGCTCGAGTATACGGTCGTCCGCGCTCCTTATGCGGGCATCGTCTCCGAGCGTCACGTCGAGGTCGGCGAGCTCGTCTCGCCCGGTCAGCCGCTGATGAGCGGCCTGTCGCTCAGGTCGCTGCGCGTGAACGTCGACGTGCCGCAGAGCATGTTCGAGCCGATCCGCGAGATCGGGCGTGCGTTCGTGTACGTCGGGGACGAGCGCATCGCGGCCGAGAGCATGACGTTCTATCCGGTCGCGGATCCGACCACGAACACTTTCCGCGTGCGGGTGAACCTGCCCGAGGACAGCGTGAGCCTCTTTCCCGGCATGTTCGTGAAGGTCGGCTTCGTCGTCGGCGAAAGCCGGCGCCTGCTCGTGCCGGCGGAGGCCGTGGTGCGGCGAAGCGAGCTGTCCGCGGTCTACGTGGTGGACGAGGGGCGCACGGCGCTGCGGCAGGTGCGCCTCGGCCGGACGTACGGGGAAGACGTCGAGGTGCTCGCGGGGCTCGATGAGGGCGAGCTCGTCGCGCTCGATCCGGTCGCCGCCGGGATCTACATCAAGGAGCGGCAGGGCCTCGCGGAACGCGAGTGAGCGCGGCGGCGGTGACATGACGATGACGAGCGCAAACGGCGCCCCCGGCGCCGGCCGGCCCGCCGGCCGGCTCGGCTTCTCGGGCCTGGTCGCGCGCCGCTTCCAGGACTCGAAGATCACGCCGCTCCTCGCGATCGCGGGGCTGCTGCTCGGGCTTTTCGCCGTGCTGATCACGCCGCGCGAAGAGGAGCCGCAGATCGACGTGACGTTCGCGAACGTGTTCGTGCCGTTCCCCGGCGCGAGCGCGGTCGAGGTCGAGAACGTCGTCGCGGTGCCGATGGAGCAGGTGCTCGCCGAGATCGAGGGGGTCGAGCACACCTACTCGGTGTCGCGGCCCGGCATGGCGGTCCTGACCGTGCAGTTCGCCGTCGGCGAGCCGCGGACCGAGGCAATCGTGCGGCTCTACAACGCCGTGTTCTCGAACCTGGACTACCTGCCGCAGGGCGTCGGCGTGCTGCAGCCGCTCGTGAAACCGATGGGCATCGACGACGTGCCGATCGTCACGATCACGCTGTGGACCGAGGACCCCGAGCGCGGCGCGCACGACCTTGCCCGCGTCGCGCATTCGATCGAGGCCGAGATCAAGCGCGTGCCCGGCACGCGCGACGTCTACACGATCGGCGCGCCGGACCGCGTCGTGCACGTGCGGCTCGATCCGCAGCGGATGTCGGCACACGGGCTCTCGCTCGACGCGCTGCGGCAGGCGCTGACGGCGAGCAACGTCGTCACGCATGCGGGCTCGATCGTTGCGGACAACGAGTACACGCCGGTGACGGCGGGCAGGTTCCTCGCGGGCGCGGAGGACGTCGCCGAGCTCGTCGTCGGCGTCAGCAACGACCGTCCCGTCTATCTCGACGACGTCGCGGACGTCGTCGCGGGGCCCGATCAGCCGGAGCAGTACGTCTGGTTCGGGACCGGCAAGGGCGCGGAGGCGAAAGGGCTCGCGCCCGGCATCGACGCGCCGGCCGTCACGATCGCCGTCGCGAAGAAGCCCGGCACGAACGCGTCCCAGATCGCGGACGCGGTGATCGCGCGCGTGGCCGAGCTGCGCGGCACGTACATCCCGGAGGGCGTCGAGGCGACCGTCACCCGCAACTACGGACAGACGGCGAACGACAAGGCCCGGCAGCTCATTCAGAAGCTGATCTTCGCGACCGCCTCCGTGATCGCGCTCGTCGTGGTCGCGCTCGGCTGGCGCGAGGCGATCATCGTCGGCGCGGCCGTCGTGATCACGCTGGCGCTGACCCTGTTCGCGTCCTGGGCATGGGGCTTCACGATCAACCGCGTGTCCCTGTTCGCGCTGATCTTCTCGATCGGCATCCTCGTCGACGACGCGATCGTCGTCGTCGAGAACATCCACCGCCACATGGCGCTCGGCCGGAAGAACCTGCTCGAGGCGATTCCGCCCGCCGTCGACGAGGTCGGCGGCCCGACTATCCTCGCGACGTTCACGGTGATCGCCGCGCTCCTGCCGATGGCGTTCGTCACCGGCCTGATGGGCCCCTACATGAGCCCGATCCCGATCAACGCGAGCACCGGGATGCTGATCTCGCTCGCGGTCGCGCTCATGTTCACGCCATGGGCGAGCCTGAAGCTGTTGCGGCGGCCCCCCGCGGCCGCCGGCGAGCCGGCTCCTGCGAGCGTCGCCGGCGAAGGCCGCGCGCGCCCGATGGAGCGGCTCGCGCGCGCGAGCATCACGCCGTTTCTCGGCACCGACCGGCGCGCGAGGCGCCACCGGCGCTGGCTCTATGCCGGCGTCGGCGTGGCGATTCTCGCGGCCGTGAGCCTCGTCGGGCTGACGTGGGTCGTGATGAAGATGCTGCCGTTCGACAACAAGTCGGAGTTTCAGGTCGTCGTCGACATGCCGGAGGGCACGACGGTCGAGCAGACGGCGCGCGTGCTCGAGGAGATGGCGGCGTACCTGCGGACGCGTCCGGAGGTCACGGACTTCCAGGTCTACGCGGGCACGGCCGCGCCGATCAACTTCAACGGCCTCGTGCGCCAGTACTACCTGCGCGAAGGCGCGAACGTCGGCGACATCCAGGTCAACCTCGTCGACCGCACGGAGCGGGATCTGCAAAGCCACGACATCGCGCTCGCGGTGCGCGGTCCGCTCGTCGAGATTGCAAGGCGTTACGGCGCGTCCGTGAAGGTCGTCGAGGTGCCCCCCGGGCCGCCGGTGCAGGCGCCGATCGTTGCCGAGATCTACGGGCCGGACTACGGCGGGCAGCAGCGGGTCGCGGCCGCCGTGCACGAGCTCTTCCAGTCGACGGCAGGCATCGTCGACACCGATACGAGCGTCGAGGCGCCGGCGCGGCGCATCGTCGTCGACGTGGACCGGCAGAAGGCGGCGCTCCTCGGCGTGCCGCAGGCGAGCGTCGTCGCGGCGCTCGACGCGGCGCTGCGCGGCGAGGACGTCGTCTACCTGCACGACGCCCATCAGCGCAACCCGATTCCCGTCAGGCTCGAGCTGCCGGTCGCGGACAAGGCGGATCTCGACAGCTTGCTGATGCTGAGGGTCGCGGGCCGCGGCGGCAATCTCGTGCCGCTCGCGGAGATCGTCGACGTCTCGGAGCGGGAGTGGGAGCATACGATCTATCACAAGGACCTGCTGCCGGTCGTCTACGTGACGGGCGACATGGCCGGCGAGCTCGACAGCCCGTTATACGGCATGTTCTCGATGGTCGGCCGGATCGAAGACGGCGGCGAGATCGATCAATACTTCATCCGTCAGCCGGAAAATCCGTACGACTACAGCTTGAAGTGGGACGGCGAGTGGCAGATCACGTACGAGACGTTCCGCGACATGGGGCTCGCGTACGCCGTCGGGCTGATCCTGATCTATCTGCTCGTCGTCGGGCAGTTCCGTTCGTATCTCGTGCCGCTGATCATCATGGCGCCGATCCCGCTCACGATCATCGGTGTGCTGCCCGGGCACGCGCTGCTCGACAAGGAGTTCACGGCGACGTCGATGATCGGCATGATCGCACTCGCCGGCATCATCGTGCGGAACTCGATCCTGCTCGTCGACTTCGTCCGCCACGAGACCGCGGCCGGCACGCCGCTCGAGGAGGCGGTCGTCCGGGCGGCGGCGGTGCGCGCGAAGCCGATCGCGCTGACCGCGCTCGCTGCGATGCTCGGCGCGTTCTTCATCCTCGACGACCCGATCTTCAACGGCCTCGCGGTGTCGCTGATCTTCGGCATTCTCGTGTCGACGCTGCTGACGCTCGTCGTGATTCCGCTGCTGTATTACTCGTTCGCCCGCCGGACGCCGCTCGAGCGGAGCGCGGTGCCGGCCGCGGGCGGCGGCGGAACGTCCGATGCATGACGGCGCGGTGCAGGTCTAGCGGCCGGGAGTGTTCGCTTCGTGACTGATCGACGCTCGTCCTGAGAGCGAGGAGGGAACAGATGTACGGATTCTCGACCAAGGTCCGCGATTCTTTCGAGGAGGCCGTGAGCCGCGTGACGGAAGCGCTCAAAGCGGAAGGCTTCGGCGTTCTGACGGAGATCGACGTGAAGGAGACGCTGAAGCAGAAGCTCGGCGTCGATCGGCGGCCGTACAAGATCCTCGGCGCGTGCAATCCGCCGCTCGCGCATCGCGCGATCGAGACCGAGCCCGATATCGGGCTGCTCTTGCCGTGCAACGTCGTCGTCCGGGAGGAGGAGGACGGCTCGGTCACCGTCGCGTTCATGGATCCCGAGGCGGTGCTGCGGCTCGTCGACAACGCGAACGTCGCCGCGATCGCGAGGGAGGTCAAAGAGCGCCTGGAGCGCGTGCGCGGGGCCATCGGGTAGTCGCTGACGCGGCTTTTCGATAGGCGTCGCAGCGGCTCGACCCTGGCCCAATATTTGCTCTCCCCTCACGTCCTGTGACGACGGGAGCGAGGGTGGCGCGAGCGCTGTTGATCTGCTACCGGCGGCCTGCGGCGGTCGAGGCGACCGAAGCGGACATCCTCGGGCTCATCGAGCGAATCACGCCGGACAACGCGCCGCGCCCGCGCCCGCGCATCGTGCGGCAGGATGGGGTCGTCGCCGCCGTCTTCGCCGGCGGCGCGCGCAGCGCCGCGCTCGACGGCGGCAGCGTCCGGCTCGGCGTGCTCGCGAGCCCGTCGAGCGATTGGTCGCGGCCGCTCGCGCCCGTTCCCGACGGGAGCTTCGCGCTGTGCCGCGTCTCCGCGGACCTCGTCGAGCTCGTGGCCGACGCCGGGGCCACGCGCACGCTCTGGTACGTGCTGACGGATGACGCGCTCGTCGCGTCGACGTCGCAGCGCGCGATCGCGGCGCTTCTCGGCGACTTCGAGCCGAATCGCGACGCGGCCGCATGGATGCTGTCGTCGGGGACTTTGGGCCCCGGCCACGGCTGGGATCGGCGCGTGCGGCCCGTCCCGCCCGCCGGGCGTGTCGTGCTGGACCGCAGGACGTGGAGGCTGCACGTTCGATCTTCCGCGCCCGAGACCGATGCGGAGCGGCCCGCCGACGATGAGGCGGCGCTCGGGCGCGCGCTGACGGACGCGGTCGACCGGGCCGCCGCGGCGCCGCCGCTCGATTACGCGCGCTGGATCGTGCCGCTCTCGGGCGGCGTCGACAGCCGGGGGGTGCTGCTGGCGCTCCTGCGCGCGAACCGGGCCGACCGGCCTCGCGCCGTGACGTGGGGGCGGCCCGCCGCGCTCGGCCAGCGCGATGGCGATGCCGTCGTCGCGCGTGCGGTCGCGGATCGGGTGGGGGTCGAGCACGCGTTCTTCCCGGTGGAGCTGTCGGACGCCGCGAGCCCGCGTACCGTGCTGGACCGTTTCTTTGCCGCCGGCGAGGGACGCGTCGCCGCGCTGTCCGGCTACCTCGACGGCTTCGCCGTCTGGCAGACGCTGAGCGAGCAGGAGGTCGACGGCATCGTCCGCGGCGACGAGGCGTTCGGCTGGAAGCCGGTCGCGAGCGAGCGGGACGTACGGCACAAGGTAAGCTTCACGGTGCTGGAGGATATCGTCGACGAGCGCGCCCGCTCGGCCTTCGAGCTGCCGCGGCAGGAGATCCCGGAGGAGCTCTCGAGAAGGGGCGGCGAGTCGCTCGAGGACTGGCGCGACCGACTCTACCGGCAGTACCGGCTGCCCTGCATGCTGAGCGGGCTGACCGATCTCAAGACGCCGTACGTCGAGGTCGCGAACCCGCTGCTCTACTCGAGCGTGCTCGCCGAGGCGCGCCGGCTTCCCGAAGCGCTGCGGACGGACAAGAGGCTTTGGCGGCGGCTCGTCGAATCGTGGCTGCCGGGCGTGCCGTTCGCGACGCGCTCGGCCGAGACGCCGATCGCCGATGCCCTGGCCGATCCGCGTCTGCTCGAGATCTTCGTCGAGGAGCTGAGCTTCAATCCGGCGGCCGAGCTGCTCGGGCGCGAAGCGGCGAAGGCGCTTCGTGCGGAGCTCGAGGCGCGGCTGCGCCGCGAGCGGCGAGCGCTGTCCCGGCGGCTCGCCGCGCTGCCGGCGGGGCGGCGCCTGCTGCGCAGCCGCAGGGGAGGGCGCCTCGATGCCGCCGTGCTCGGCTTCAGGGCGACGATCGTCGCGAGAATGTTCGCGCTGCTGCGGGAGGACGCGCTCTTCCTCGGTCGCGCGGCGCGGCAGCCGCGGGAGACGGGCACCTGAACCGGACGCGGACCGGCCGCGCGCTCGCGCCCGACGCCGACCAAGAATTCGATCGGGCGTTTCCAAGATTTGTAATGCAGGGCCCCGTCCTTCTCCGTGGGCGCCGGGGCGCCGGCGCGATCCTGCGCGTCGCGGCGCCGGAACGCCGGGCACGGGACTTGCCTTCCCGAGCGCAACAGCGGCCCGGCCGGCGAGCATCGGCCCAAATCGGCCGGCGACGGAAAAGCAACATGAACGATGATCATCGCGCGCGCTCCATGTGCTGCCGCGCCGCATCGGCACCGGAGACGCGGTCGACGTGAGACACGGCATGCTCGAGCGCCGGAGCCGCGCAGAGCGGCTCAGTCACGCGGCGGGGCGCCGACCCCGCCTGTGCGTCATCCTGCCCGTGCACTGGAGCGCGCTGATGGGCGGCTCGCAGTATCAGGCGAAGCTGCTGATCGAGCGGCTGCTCGAGCGATACGACGTCGACATCCACTATCTCACCGTGCAGTGCGACCCGGACCACCGGCCCGTGGGCTACGCGCTGCACCGCTTCTCGAGCCCGGGCGGCCTTCGCCGCTACGGGTACTTCTTCGACGCGTGGCGGCTCTATCGCATGCTGGTCAGGCTGCGGCCGGACGTCGTCTATCAGCAGGTCGGCTGCGCCCACACGGGCATCGCCGCGTGGTATGCGAGACGCAACGGGGCGTTGATGGTCTGGCGGGTGTCGAGCGATCGCTCGGTGAAGCCGGAGCGCATATCGTGGCGGCATCCGCATCGGCGTCTCGAGCGAATCTTCCTCGAGCACGGGATTCGGAAGGCGCACGTCATCCTCGCGCAGACGGCCGCGCAGCGGTCGGCGCTCGCGAAGCACTACGGCCGGGGCGACGCCGAGGTCGTGCCGAACTTCCATGCCGGCCGCGCGCCGCCGCCGGCAGCGCGGCGCCGCGACAGCGTCGTCTGGATCGCCAACCTGAAGCCGCTGAAGAATCCTCACGCGTTCGTGCGGCTCGCCGCGAGCTTCGCCGGCGCCTCCCCGGTCCGCTTCGTCATGATCGGCGCCGCGATGCTCAACGATCGGTGGACGCGCGATCTGCTTCGGGCCATCGAAACGGTGCCGAATCTCGACTATCTCGGCGCGCGCACGCTCGAAGAGGTCAACGCGGCGCTCGCCGGCGCGCGGGTGTTCGTGAACACCAGCGACTACGAAGGATTCTCGAATACGTTCGTGCAGGCCTGGATGCTCGAGGTGCCCGTCGTCAGCCTGCACGTCGACCCGGACGGCCTGTTGAGCCGACGCGGCCTCGGCTTCGTGTCGGGGACCGAGGAGCAGCTGCGCCGGGACGTCCGTCGGCTCGTCGACGACGAGCCGCTCGCCCGCGAGATCGGCGTCAGGTGCCGGGACTACGCGCTGCGCAATCACTCGATCGAGAACGTGGACCGGATCGCGGCGCTGCTCGGGCTGCCGCGGAGGAGCTGCGCGCGCGCCGGGCTCGACGCGCAGCGCGACCGCGAGTCGCATGCCCGCGGCGCGCCGCGGCCGAAAGACTTCGCGCATGCCTCCGACGCTCCTTTCCGTCAATAACTACCACTATCCGCGCGGCGGGGCGGAGGTCGTCTTTCTGCGGCACAATGACCTGTTTGCCGGCCGCGGCTGGACGGTCGTGCCCTTCTGCATGCGGCATCCGAAGAACACGCCGACGCCGTGGGAGGAGCACTTCGTCGAGGAGATCGAGCTCGGGCGCGACTACTCGCTCGGGCAGAAGCTGCGCAAGGGCTTGAAGAGCGCTTACTCGTTCGAGGCGCGGGCGAGGGTGGAGGAGCTCATCGCGCGCGTGTCGCCCGCGGTCTGCCACGCGCACAACATCTATCACCATATCTCACCCTCCGTCCTGCCCGCGGTGAAGCGTCAGGGCGTGCCGCTCGTCATGACGCTGCACGATCTGAAGCTCGCCTGCCCGGCGTACTCGATGCTGAGCGGGGGGAAAGTGTGCGAGCGGTGCCGGGGCGGCGCGCTCTATCACGCGGCGCTGCGCAGATGCGTGAAGGGCAGTCTGGCGATGAGCCTGCTCGTGATGGCGGAAAGCTATCTGCACCGCCTGCTGAACAGCTACGTCGGCAACGTCGACCGCTTCATCGTGCCGAGCAAATTCTACCTGCAGAAGCTCGCCGAGTGGGGCTTCGGCGGCGAGCAGTTCGTGTACATCCCGAATTTCGTCGATGCGTCGCGTACCCGGCCGGTGCCCCGCCCCGGGCGCCGCTTCGTGTACTTCGGCCGGCTCTCGCCGGAGAAGGGCGTCGAGACGCTGCTGCGAGCGGCGGCCGCCGCGGGCGTCGGCGTCGACCTGATCGGAACCGGGCCCGAGCTCGATCGGCTGCGGAGCCTGGCGGCGACGCTCGACGCGGACGCGCGCTTTCCCGGTTTCATGAGCGGGCGCGCGCTCGAGGAGGCGATCGCCGGGGCGCGTGCCGTCGTCGTCCCGTCCGAGTGGTACGAGAACGCGCCGCTGTCCGTGCTCGAGGCGTACGCGCTCGCGAAGCCCGTCGTCGCGTCGCGGTTGGGCGGTTTGCCCGAGCTCGTCGAGCACGGCGAGACCGGCTGGCTGTTCGAGGCGGGCGCGGCCGACGAGCTGGCCGCGGTGCTCCGCCGCCTCTGCGGCGCGGACGACGCCGAGATCCGGGCTGCGGGAGAGCGTGCACGCGACAGGGTGACGGCAGAGTTCTCGCCCGGCCGGTACCTCGACGCGGTGCGCGAGCTCTATGCGGAGCTCGGCGCGGGCTGAGCCGGCACGAGATGGCACGTGCCTTGCATTGGGCGCACGGACGCCCGGGGAAGCTCCATGGTCAGAGAAGAACAATGAAGCGAAACAATGCCCTCGTCCGCCTGAGCCTGCAGGTCCTGCTGCGCGATCCGATGAAGAGAGGCCTCACCGCGCTGTTCGGGCCGGGATGGCGGGCGCCGCTGCTGCGCTTCTCCGCTTTCGGGCCGCTCGTCAGCGTGCTCGAGGGCGAGACGGTCGTCCTCGGCGGATGCCACCGCTATGACACGCTGCGCTCGTTCTACGACGCGGTCGGCCCCGAAGGCCGCATCGTCGCGATCGAAGCGAACGAGCGTAACGTGGAGAAGCTGAGGGAGCGCGTCGCCGCCGATCGCGGGATGCGCGCGGAGAACGTGACGCTGGTGGCAAAAGGTATCTGGAACGAGAAGAGGAGACTGACGTTCATCGCGAACGACGGCGGGCACCCGGGGCTCGATAAGATCGAGAGCCCGCGGCTGCGCGACTTCTCCTACCACAAGGTCGAGCGCGTGCAGCGCTTCGAGATCGAGGTGGATACGCTCGACAACATCCTGGACGAGCTCGGCGTGGACAAGGTCGATTTCGTTCTGCTGACGATCAACGATGCGGAGCTGCTCGCGCTCGACGGCGTCGATCGGTTGATCCGGCGCAATCCCAACGTCCGCTTCCTGGTGCACTCGCAGTCGCCCTATCCGGGGGAAGTCGTCAAGAAGAAGCTCGCGGAAATGGGCTACACGGCACGCTCTTGCCCGATCGGCGGAAGCCAGCTCGAGAAGATCTACGCGTACAGAGGCCGCGGCTCCTACGCGGGAACGCCGGCCGTCGCGTCCTCCTCGAGCGACGCGGCGTGAGCTCGCGAGCGCGCGCGTAGGCCGCGCTGCCGGATCGAACGCGCGTCGACGCCCTCCAAGCGGGCCGGCTCCCGCAAGGGCGGCCGCTGCCGTTCGCCGCGGCCGCGCCTTCCGCCGCACGTGTGGGCGGGACTATCCGTCGAGCGCCCCTTCCGCCCGAATCGGGCCGGGCCGGCAGCGCTGCGGCCCGGGCGTTTCGCCTATCCAGGCTATACTGCTCCGGCCGGAGAAGGCGACGCATCGAGGGATCGAAGGAGGTGCTTCTACAGTGACGCCGTGGGCTCGCCGCTTGCTCGTCGCGAACGTGGCCATGTTCCTGGTCATGGTCGTCGCCCCGCAGTCTCCGGCGCTCGCGAGATTCATCGACGCGCTCGTGCTCGTGCCGGCCTATATCCTGCAGCGGCCGTGGACGATCGTGACGTACGCGTTCCTGCACGCCGACGTTCTGCATCTGCTGTTCAACATGATCGGGCTGTTCTTCTTCGGGCCGCGCCTCGAGAGCGTGCTCGGCAGCCGCCGCTTCCTCGGGCTGTACTTCACGAGCGCGGTGGTCGCGGCGCTCGCGTCGGTGCTCTTCGAGCCGTTCGCGCCCGTGGTCGGCGCATCGGGCGCGGTGTTCGGCGTGCTGATCGGCTTCGCGCGGTTCTGGCCTCGTGACCGCATCTACTTCTGGGGCGTGATCCCGATCGAGGCGCGCTGGTTCATCGTGCTGCTCGCGGCCTATTCGATCTTCGGCGGCCTCACGAGCGGCGGCGGCATCGCGCATTTCGCCCACCTCGGCGGTCTCGCGGGCGGCTGGGTCTATCTGAAGGTGCTCGAGCTGCGGTCTCCCGCGCGCCGCTTCCGGAAGCGCGCGTCCCCGGGCTTCTCACGCGCGAGCCGCGCCGATGTCGAGCGCTGGCGGAGCATCCCGCGCGAGTCGCTGCATCCGGTGAATCGCGAGGAGCTCGACAGGATCATGAAGAAGGTGGACGAGCACGGTCCGCAAAGCCTCGATCCGAGGGAGCGGGAATACCTCGAGCGGCTCAGCGCGAGCCGGTAGCGCGAGCACCGGTGCGGGTGCCGGGCACCGTTGTTCGCCTTGCCGCTAGTCGAGGCCGAGCGCCTCTGTGAGCTCGCGCGCGGTCATGCCGCGCACGTAGACGCTCGTTCCCGCGTCGAAGCGCTTCGCCGTGCCGAGCGGGCCGACCACGACCGGATCGAAGCCCGCGTCGCGGACCAGCCGCTCGGTGATCGCGACGGCCTCGGCATCGTCGCCCGCGATCGGCACGCCGATCCGCTCCCCTTCGCGATGCGCCTCCTCCCTCACCATGACAAAGCTCATCGCGTTGAAGGCGCGCACGAGGCGCACCCCCGGCAGATACTCGGCGGACGCAACGCCGGTGCCCTTGTCGAGCGCTTCGCGCGCCATGGGCCCGTCCCGGTCCTCGCGCGGGTTGCCGAGGTCGATGACGACCTTGCCTTGCATGAGGTCCCCGTAATCTTTCCCGATCTGGGGCAGGGCGCCGTACGGCACGGCGATGACGACGACGTCGCCGAACGCGGCCGCCTCGGCGGGCGTGCCGGCGCGCGCGTTGTCGCCGGCCTGCTCGACCAGCGCCGTCAGCTCGCCCGGGTTGCGCGATGAGAAGAACACCTGGTGGCCCGCTTCCGCGAAGCGCAGGCCCAGCGCACCGCCCATGCGGCCGGCGCCGATGAAGCCGATCCGCAGCGGATCCTCCGTCTGTGCTTCCGCGACCGTCCCGAGCACGGAAGACGCGGCGATCGCCGCCGCCGCCGATCCGAACCACCGACCGAATGCTCTGCGGGATATTTTTCTTCTGCTCATGACCGCTCCTCGCCTCGCGCGCCGTGCGCCCCGCCATGATAAGCCGCAGGGGCCGGTTCCGCCTCCCCGACGGGGCGCCGGCTGTCTTTCTGCGCGCCGCGCGCTTATCTTGTTAGCCGCCCGCCGTGAAGCCCGCGGCACGTAACCGTTCAGGGAGCACAGATGAGCACGACGAAGTACACGACCGAGCATGAGTGGGTGCGTCTCGAGGACGACGAAACGGTCACGATCGGGATCACGCAGTACGCGCAGGAGCAGCTCGGCGACATCGTGTTCGTGCAGCTGCCCGAGGCGGGCAGCCGGCTCGCGAAGGGCGAGGAGGCGGTCGTCATCGAATCCGTGAAGGCCGCGGCCGACATCCGGATGCCGCTCGGCGGCGAGATCGTCGCCGTCAACGATACGCTCGGCTCGGCGCCCGAGACGGTGAATGCCGATCCGATGGGCGCCGGGTGGTTCCTGCGCGTGAAGCCGGATAACCTCGACGATCTGGCCGGGCTGCTCGATCAGGCGGCCTACGAGAAGCTCACGCAGTCGTAGCCCGCGGAGCGAGAGGAACGGTCGTGGATGCCACCAGGGAAGAGCACGCGGCGCTCGAGCAGGCTTCCTTCGTCGAGCGCCACATCGGGCCGAGCGACGAGCAGATCGCCGAGATGCTGGCCGCGCTCGGGCTCGACAGCCTCGACGAGCTCGTCGACAAGGCCCTCCCCGCCGACATCCGCACGCGCGGGCCGCTGGACCTGCCGCGGGGAGTGAGCGAGGCGGAGGTCCTCGCGGAGCTGCGCGAGATCGCCGGCGCGAATCGCGTTTTCAAATCCTTCATCGGGCTCGGCTATTACGGCACGCATCTGCCGCCGGTGATCCAGCGCAACGTGCTCGAGAACCCGGCCTGGTACACGGCCTACACGCCGTACCAGCCGGAAATTTCCCAGGGACGGCTCGAGGCGCTGTTCGTCTTCCAGACGATGGTCGCCGACCTGACGGGGCTGCCCGTCGCGAACGCGTCCCTGCTCGACGAGGCGACTGCCGCGGCGGAAGCCATGACCTTGTGCCGGCGCGTCAGCAAGAGCCAGAGCCGGCGCTTCTTCGTCTCGCACGACACGCTGCCGCAGACGATCGAGGTGCTGCGCACGCGCGCGCGCCCGCTCGGCTACGAGCTCGTGATCGGCGACCCGATGCGCGATCTCGACGGCGTCGACTGCTTCGGCGCGCTGTTCCAGTACCCGGGAGCAAACGGCGACGTGCGCGATTACCGCGCCGCGATCGAGCGAGTGCACGCGCAGGGCGGGCTCGCCGTCGTCGCGGCGGACCTCCTCGCGATGACGCTGCTCACGCCGCCGGGCGAGCTCGGCGCGGACGTCGCGGTCGGGACGACGCAGCGTTTCGGCGTGCCGCTCGGCTTCGGCGGCCCGCACGCGGCGTACATCGCGACCCGGACCGAGCTGACGCGCCAGCTCCCCGGGCGTCTCGTCGGGCTTTCGATCGACCGGCGCGGCGAGCCCGCTTACCGGCTCGCGATCCAGACCCGCGAGCAGCACATCCGCCGCGAGAAGGCGACCAGCAACATCTGCACGGCGCAGGTGCTGCTCGCGGTCATCGCCGCGTTCTATGCGTGCTATCACGGGCCGCGCGGGCTGCGGGCGATCGCGGCGCGCGTGCATCGGCTGACGGCGATCCTGGCCGCCGGCCTGCGGGAGATGGGCTTTGCGATCGAGAACGACACCGCGTTCGATACGCTGACCGTCGCGGTCGACGGCAGGGCCGGGGACGTCCACGCCGCCGCCCGCGGGCGCCGCATGAACCTGCGCGACGCGGGCCCGGACCGGGTCGGGGTCTCGCTCGACGAGACGTCGACCCGCGCCGACGTCGAGGCGCTGTGGCAGGTGTTTGCCGCCGGGCGGGACGCCGCGGCGCCGAAGCGCGTGCCGGACTTCGCCGACGTCGAGCGCCGGGCCGTCGACCTGATGCCTGCCGGGCTCGCGCGCAGCTCGCCGTACCTGACGCATCCGGTGTTCAATCGGTACCACTCCGAGACCGAGATGCTGCGCTACATCCGCAGGCTGTCGGACAAGGATCTCGCGCTCGACCGCACGATGATCCCGCTCGGCTCGTGCACGATGAAGCTGAACGCCGCCGCGGAGATGTTCCCGATCAGCTGGCCGGGCTTCAACGCGCTGCATCCGTTCGCGCCGCCCGAGCAGGCCGCAGGCTATCGCCGGCTCATTCGCGAGCTCGAGCAGATGCTCGCCGCGTGCACCGGCTACGACGCCGTGTCGCTGCAGCCGAACGCGGGCTCGCAGGGCGAGTACGCGGGGCTCCTCGCGATCCGCGCGTACCACGAAAGCCGGGGCGAGGGGCATCGCGACGTCTGCCTGATCCCGAGCTCCGCGCACGGGACGAACCCGGCGAGCGCGCAGCTCGCCGGCCTCAAGGTGGTCGTCGTCGCGTGCGACGAGGACGGCAACGTCGACGTCGAGGATCTGCGCGTGAAGGCGGCCGAGCACGGCCCGCGCCTCGCCGCGATCATGCTGACCTATCCGTCGACGCACGGCGTGTTCGAGAGCGCGGTGCGCGAGCTGTGCGAGATCGTGCACGAGGCGGGCGGCCAGGTGTTCATCGACGGCGCGAATCTGAATGCGATGGTGGGCCTGTCGAAGCTCGCGGAGATCGGCGGCGACGCGTCGCACCTGAACCTGCACAAGACCTTCTGCATCCCGCACGGCGGCGGCGGCCCGGGCGTCGGTCCCGTCGCCGTGAAAGCGCACCTCGCGCCGTTTCTGCCGGGCCACGCCGTCACGAAGCTTTCCGGCGGCGGCGCCGTGTCGGCGGCGCCGTACGGCAGCGCGAGCATCCTGCCGATCAGCTGGGCGTACATCCGGCTGATGGGGGCCGAGGGCCTGCGCAAGGCGACGCAGGCCGCGATCCTGAACGCGAACTACGTCGCGCACCGGCTCGCGCCGCATTATCCCGTGCTCTACACCGGCCAGAACGGCATGGTCGCGCACGAGTGCGTGCTGGATTTGCGCCCGCTGAAGCAGCGCACCGGCGTCACGGTGGACGACGTCGCGAAACGGCTCGTCGACTTCGGCTTCCACGCGCCGACGATGTCGTTCCCCGTCGCGGGCACGCTGATGATCGAGCCGACCGAGAGCGAGTCGCGCGAGGAGCTCGACCGCTTCTGCGACGCGATGATCAAGATCCGCGAGGAGATCGAGGCGGTCGCCGGCGGCGCGTTCACGTCGGACGACAACCCGCTCGTGAACGCCCCCCACACCGCGGCCGATCTCGTCGACGACTGGCAGCGCGGCTACACGCGCGAGCAGGCCGTCTTCCCGCTGCCCGAGCTCCGGCACGCGAAGTACTGGCCGCCGGTGGGCCGCGTCGACAACGCGTACGGCGACCGGAATCTCATCTGCACGTGCCCGCCGGTCGACGCTTACGCGTCGGACGATCCCGGAGGGCCGCCGTCATGACCGTGCCGCTCGTCGTGACGTTGAACGGCGTGGACCGCCCCGGCGTCGTCGCGCGCGTCGCGGAGCGCGCCCGCGAGTGCGGCGCGAGCTGGCACGAGAGCCGCTTCGCGCATCTCGCCGGCCGCTTCGCCGGCGTCGTGCGGCTCGACGTGCCGGAGGCGTCGCTCGGATCACTCGAGCGCGCGCTGCGCGAGCTCGACGGCGAGGATCTGCACGTCACGGTCGAGCGCGGTGAGATCGCGGCGCCGCCCGCGCGCCCGAGGCTGACGCTGGAGCTCGTCGGTCAGGATCGGCCGGGCATCGTGCGCGACGTCTCCGCCGTGCTCGCACGTCATAACGTCAACATCGAGGAGCTCGAGACTCGGGTCGAGAGCGCGTCGATGTCCGCCGAGCTGCTGTTTCGCGCGCGCGCGTCGCTCGTCCTGCCGGAGGGCGCCGACGTCGAGGCGCTGCGCGCGGATCTCGAGCGGCTCGCCAACGAGCTGATGGTCGACCTCGACGTCGACTCGGAGCACGAAACCGATGAGCGACCCGAGCACTGAGCTTCGTACGCCGCTCCACGCGCTGCACCTCGAGCTCGGTGCACGGATGGTGGCGTTCGCCGGCTATTCGCTGCCGGTGAGCTATACGGCCGGCATCGTCCAGGAGCACAACCACACGCGCGAGCGCGCGAGCCTGTTCGACGTCTCGCACATGGGCCAGATCCTCGTGACGGGGCCGGACGCGGCCGCGGCGCTCGAGGCGCTGATGCCGGCGGATCTCGTCGATCTGCCGCCCGGCCGTCAGCGGTACGCGATGCTGACGAACGACGCGGGCGGCGTGCTCGACGACCTGATGGCCGCGCGGCTCGACGACGGCTTCCTGCTCGTCGTGAACGCCGCGCGGAAGGCCGGCGATCTCGCGCACATCGAGTCCCGCCTCCCGGCGGGGTGCAGTGCGCGGATGCTGACGGAGCGGGCACTGCTCGCGCTGCAGGGCCCGAAGGCCGCGGACGTCCTCGCGGCGCTCGCGCCGGACGCCGCCGCGCTCGAGTTCATGGGCGTGCGCCGCGTCGAGGTCGCGGGCGTCGACTGCGTCGTGAGCCGCTCCGGCTATACGGGCGAGGACGGCTTCGAGATCGCCGCGCCGGCGAGCGATGCGGAGGCGATCGCGCGGCGCCTGCTCGCGCACCCGGAAGCCGCTCCGGCGGGCCTCGGCGCCCGCGACACGCTGCGTCTCGAGGCCGGCTACTGCCTCTACGGCAACGAGCTCGACGAGGCGACGACGCCGGTCGAGGCGGATCTCGCGTGGACGATCGCCCGCGTGCGGCGGCCGGGCGGCAGGCGGGCCGGCGGCTATCCGGGCGCGGAGACGATCGAGCGGCAGCTTCGGGACGGTCCGCCGCGGCGTCGGGTCGGCCTGTCGCCGGAATCGCGCGTTCCGGTGCGCGCGGGCGCCGAGCTCACGGATGCGGACGGCCGGCCGGTCGGCCGTGTCACGAGCGGCGGTTTCGCGCCGACGCTGAAGCGTCCCGTCGCGATGGGCTACGTCGATCCGGACCATGCGGCGCCGGGTGCCGTGCTCGCGGCGACCGTCCGCGGGCAGCGCATCGCGATGCGCGTGACGCCGCTGCCGTTCGTGCCGCACCGCAATCGGGTCTGACGATCCGCAGTCAGCCGTCTTGCAGCGGCGCGCCGCGAACGCCGCAGCGTCATTCACGACGGCACGCCGCCAAGGAGGGCGCTGTGGGCAACAGGCGTCTTGGGGAGCGTGAGCGCCATGGATGGCGCGATCGCAGCCTACATGGAAGTGTTCACGGCGGTCCCCAAGACGCCTGTTGCCCACAGCGCCCGACCACCGCGAAGCGCAACCGCCGGGCGAGCCCCGGCGCACGCCGCGGCGATCCGAACCGGCCTCGATCGCTTCCGATATACCCTGTCGATAGAATTCCTCGAGGATCGGCCGGGGGCCCTCGCGCCGAGGGATGCGACGCGCGCGACCCGACCGGATGAACGAACAACCCGCACCGCCGGCAGGCATGCCGCCCTACCTTCGTACGCCGGAGGACGTGCTCGCCGAGCTCGGCACCGACCCGCAGACCGGGCTCGACGATGCCGAGGCGCGCGCCCGCCGCGCCCGCTACGGTCCGAACCGCCTGCGCCGTAAGGGGCGCAAGCCGGGCTGGAGGCTGTTTCTCGCGCAGTTCACCGACGTGCTCGTGATCCTGCTGCTCGCCGCGGCGGCGATCTCGGCGGTGCTGTGGCTCATCGAGCGCGATTCCGGCCTGCCGCACGAGGCGATTGCGATCTTCGCGATCGTGCTGCTGAACGCGTTCATGGGCTACGTGCAGCAGAGCCGGGCCGAGCAATCGCTCGCGGCGCTGCGGCGGATGTCCGCCGCAACGGCGAACGTCCTGCGCGGCGGCGAGCGGCGCACGATTCCGGCCGACGAGGTCGTTCCGGGCGACATCCTGCTGATCGAGGAGGGCGACACGATCCCCGCGGACGGCCGTCTGATCCGGTCGACGTCCCTGCACGTGTCGGAGGCCGCGCTGACCGGCGAGAGCGAGGCCGTCGCGAAAGACACGGCGCCGCTCGAGGCAGAGGCCGTGCTCGGCGATCGCCGCAACATGGTGTTCAGCGGCACGGCTGCGACTTACGGGCACGGGGTCGCCGTCGTGACGGCGACCGGGATGCGCACGGAGATGGGCCGCATCGCCGGCCTCCTCGAGGAGACGACGGAAGAGGAGACCCCGCTCCAGGTCGAGCTCGATCGCGTCGGCAAGCTGCTCGGCGCGATCGTCGTCGTCATCGCGCTCGTGATCATCGCGACGATCCTGCTCGTCACGGACGTCGCGGGCTTCTCGGCCCTGCTCGACGTGCTGATTCTCGGCGTCGCGCTCGCGGTCGCCGCCGTGCCGGAGGGGCTGCCGGCGATCGTGACGGCCGTGCTGTCGCTCGGCGTGCAGCGCATGGCGAAGCGAAACGCGATCGTGCGGCATCTGGCCGCCGTCGAGACGCTCGGCTCGGCGAACGTGATCGCATCCGACAAGACCGGGACGTTGACCCGAAACGAGATGACGGTACGGGCGATCGTGACGGCGAGCGGGCGCGCGGTGTGCTCCGGGACCGGCTATGTGCCGAACGGCGAGATCGGGCCCGAGGGGGGAGGCGAGCTCGAAGGGCCGCTGCGGGCCGAGCTGATGCGCGCGCTGACGATCGCGGAGCGGGCAAACAACGCGGCGCTCGTGCAGGGCGACGACGGCTCATGGGCCGTGCAGGGGGATCCGACCGAAGGCGCGCTGATCGTCGCGGCCCGCAAGGCCGGGCTGTCCGCGGAGGCGCTCGACGCGCGCTGGCCGCGGCTTGCGGAGATTCCGTTCTCGTCCGAGCGCAAGCTGATGAGCACGGTTCACCGCGATGCGGACGGCGGCGGCCGGCTGGTGCTGATGACGAAGGGCGCGCCGGACGTGCTGCTCGAACGCTGCGCGAGCGAGCTGGTCGGCGAGTCGACGCGACCGCTGACGGACGCGCGCCGCGCGGAGATTCTCGCCGCGAACGAAGCGCTCGCGGGCGAGGCCCTGCGCACGCTCGGGCTCGCATTTCGCGAGCTGGCCGAGGACGCGTGCAGCGGCGGCGGCGTCGAGGGCGACGTCGAGCGGGAGCTGGTTTTCGTCGGGCTGATCGGCATGATCGATCCGCCGCGTCCGGAGGCGGCGGAGGCGGTCGAGCGCGCGAGGCAAGCGGGGATCCGCTCGATCATGATCACCGGCGATCATCCCGGCACCGCCGTCGTCGTCGCCCGCGAGCTCGGGATCGCGGGCGGCGGCCGCGCGGTCACGGGCGCCGAGCTCGAGGCGATGACGGACGACCAGCTCGACCGCGTCGTGCGCGAGGTCTCGGTCTACGCGCGCGTGAACCCCGAGCACAAGCTGCGCATCGTGGCGGCGCTGCAGCGCCAGGGGCTCACCGTCGCGATGACCGGCGACGGTGTGAACGACGCGCCGGCGCTGAAAGCCGCGGACATCGGCGTCGCGATGGGCGTCACCGGCACCGACGTCTCGAAGCAGGCCGGCGACATGGTGCTCGCGGACGACAACTTCGCGACGATCGTCGCGGCCGTCGAGGAGGGGCGCGCGATCTTCGCGAACATCCGCAAGTTTCTGCGCTATCTGCTGTCGTCGAACGTCGGCGAGGTCGCGACGATGTTCTTCGGCGTGCTGTTCGCGGACGCGCTCGGCCTGACCGCCGCGGCCGCGGACGGGGCGCTCGTCCTGCCGCTGCTCGCGACGCAGATCCTGTGGGTGAACCTCGTCACCGACGGCCTGCCGGCGCTCGCGCTCGGCCTCGACCCGCCCGACGACCGGACCATGGCGCGGCCGCCGCGGCCGCGCGGCGAGGGGGTGATTACGGGTAGGATGTGGCGCGGTATCGCCGGCGTCGGGGCGGTCTTCGCGCTCGGCACGCTGCTGGTCCTCGATGCGAGCCTGCCCGGCGGTTTCATCGAGGGAGAGGGAGAGCTGCGCTATGGTCAGACGATGGCGTTCAACACGCTCGTGATGCTGTCGCTCTTCAACGTGCTCAACGCGCGCTCGGACGAGCGCAGCGCGTTCCGCGACCTGCTGTCGAACGGGTGGCTGTGGGTCGCACTGCTGGTTTCCGTCGTGCTGCAGTTCGCCGTGATCTACGTGCCGTTCATGCAGCGCGCGTTCTCGACGGTGCCGCTCGATCGCGGCGACTGGCTGCTGTGCATCGTGGTCGGGAGCTCGGTCCTCTGGCTGCGCGAGCTCGGCAAGCTTGCGGTGCGGCTCGCGGCGCGCGGCGGCGGCCGCGTGAAAGGTCCCGTCGTTGCAGATCGCTGACGTCGAGGTCTTCTGGCTCGGCGCGATCACGAGCTTCCTCGCGGGGCTCGGCACGAGCATCGGCGCACTCGCGGTGTTCTGCATCCGGCGGCCGACCGCGCGCACGATGATCGGCCTGATCAGCGGCGCGGCGGGCGTGATGCTCGCTGCGTCGTTCTTCTCGCTGCTCGAGCCCGCGTTCCAGTACGCGCGAAGCGGGCATGTTCTCGGGGTCGGCACGGGAGAGATCGGCGTCGTGCTTGGCGTCTTCGCCGGTGCGGCGGGCCTCTACCTGCTGCACCGCTATTCGCCGCACGAGCACTTCGATCGCGGACGGGAAGGGCCGGCGACGACGCAGTTCAGCCGCCTGTGGCTCTTCATCATCGCGATCACGCTGCACAACTTTCCGGAAGGCATGGCCGTCGGCGTCGGCTTTGCCGGCGGCAACGTGCCGAACGGCATCGCGCTCGGGCTCGGCATCGGGCTGCAGAACATCCCGGAGGGGCTCGCGGTCGCCGTGTCGCTGCTCGCGATCGGCTACAGCCGGAAGGTCGGTTTCGCCGTCGGCAGCCTGACCGGCCTCGTGGAGCCGATCGGAGGCGTGATCGGCGCGGCGGCAATCACGCTCGCCGAGCCCGCGATGCCGATCATCCTCGGCATCGCTGCCGGCGCGATGCTCTTCATCATCAGCGACGAGATCATCCCGGAAACGCACCGCGGCCCGCACCAGGACCTCGCGACGTTCGCGCTGCTCGGCGGCATCGTCGTGATGATGCTGATGCAGAGCTGGTTCGAAGGCTGATCGAAGGGGTGTCGGAGAAACGAAGGGGGTGTCTGACACCTTTTTTCGCCGCCGCCGCATCAGTTTGCACGCCGGATCGAAAAAAAGGTGTCTGACACCGTCTTTTCGACGCCCGGGTGTCAGACACCATTTTCGAGCCGGCGTGCAAGACCGACATGACGGTGGGGAAAAAGGTGTCAGACACCCCCCTTCGTTCAGACACCCCCTTCGTTTCTCCGGGTCTGACACCGCCCCTTCGATTTTCGCTGGCATAGCGTTTGCAGCCGCGACGGCATGCATGCCTGCCGGACCCGCATCGTCGCCGCGTCCGCGGCAGCGCTCGTATCGGGTTGCGGCGGCGAGACGCCCGAAGCGCCCGTCCAGGCGCCGCCGCCGGAGGTCGCCGTCATCGTGGCCGAGCCGCGGCCCGTCAAGGACGTCGAGGAGGTGCCGGGCCGCGTGCAGGCCTACCGCACGGCCGAGGTGCGGGCCCGCGTCGACGGCATCGTCGAGCGCCGACTCTACGACGAGGGGACGAACGTCGAGGCCGGGCAGGAGCTGTTCCTGATCGATCCGCGCGAGATGCGCGCGGCGGTCAATGCGGCCGAGGCGGCGCTCGCCCGCGCGGAGGCGGAGGTCGAGAACGCGCGGCAGGAGGTCGAGCGCTACGACGACCTGCTTGCGGACCGCGCGGTCAGCGTGCAGGAGTACGAGGCGGCCGTCGCGCGGCTGCGCACCGCCGAGGCGACGGCGGCGCAGGCGCGCGCCGAGCTCGCGCGCGCCGAGCTCGACCTGAGCTTCACGACGGTGACCGCGCCGATCTCGGGGCGGGCCGGGCGCGCGCAGGTGACCGAGGGCGCGCTGGTCAGCGCCGCGCAGGCGACGTTGCTGACCCGCATCGAGCAGCTCGATCCGGTCTACGTGAACTTCTCGGCATCGAGCGGCGAGCTGCTCGAGGTCCGGCGCCAGATCGCGGAAGGCACGCTCGAGGTGCCGGAGCTGCAGCGCGTGCGCGTCACGCTGGTGCTCGAGAACGGCCGCGTCTACGAGCACGCCGGTTTCGTCGACTTCCTCGATCTCTCCATCGACGAGGCGACCGGAACGGCCGCGCTTCGCGCCGAGGTGCCGAATCCGGACTGGATCCTGCTGCCGGGGCAATTCGTTCGCGTGCGCGTGGAGATCGGCGTGCGCCCGAACGTCACGATGATCCCGCAGCGCGCGGTCGTGATCGGCCCGGATACGGCGAGCGTGATGATCGTCGGGCCCGAGAACATCGTCGAGGCACGGCCGGTCGAGCTCGGGGAGATGCGAGGCAGCGACTGGGTCGTGCTCGACGGCCTCGAGGCCGGCGACCGGGTGATCGTCGAAGGGCTGCAGAGGATTCAGCCGGGCATGCCGGTCGAGATCGTGCCTTACGCCGGCGTCGCGGCCGCGGACGACACCGGGCCGCCGGAGTGACCGATGACGCCGCGCTTCTTCATCGAGCGTCCCGTGCTGTCGTGGGTCATCGCGCTGACCATCCTGCTCGCGGGCCTGCTCGCGCTGCGTGCTCTGCCGATCGAGCAATACCCGTCGATCGCGCCGCCGTCGCTGACGATCGAGGTGAGCTATCCCGGCGCCGACGCGACCGTCGTCGCGGAGAACGTAACCCAGGTCGTCGAGCAGGCGCTGAACGGCGTCGAGGGCTTCCAGTACATGAGCTCGAGCAGCCGCTCGGACGGCGCGACGATCACCGTCACGTTCGAGCCCGGCACCGACATCGACGTCGCGCAGATGGACGTGCAGAACCGCCTGAGCGTCGTCGAGCAGCGGCTGCCGGAGGAGGTCAGGCGCCAGGGAATCCAGGTCTTCCAGAGCTCGGAAAGCATCCTGATGATCGTCGCGCTCACGTCCCGGAGCGGCGCGACGGATACGCTCGAGCTCGGCAACTTCGCCGCGTCGCGCATCGTCGACGAGCTGCGCAGGGTCGAGGGCGTCGGCAACGTGTTCGAGTTCTCCGCGCCGTACGCGATGCGCATCTGGATCGATCCCGACAAGCTCGCGAGCTACCGCCTGTCGCCGGTCGACGTGCTCGCCGCGGTACGCGAGCAGAACAGCCAGGCCGCAGGCGGCTCGATCGGCAACGTGCCGCTCGCGGGCGGCACGGAGCTCAACGCGACGCTGCAGACGCAGGGACGCTTCAGCTCCCCCGAGGAGTTCGCGTCGATCATCCTGCGCGCGAATCCGGACGGCTCGGCGGTGCGGGTGGGGGACATCGCGAAGGTCGAGCTCGGCGCGCAGAGCTATCTGTTCAGCACGGAGATCGACGGGCGTCCGGCGGCCGGCATGGCCATCCAGCTCGCAACCGACGCGAACGCGCTCGCGACGTCGGAGCGGGTCGAGGCGCGGATGGCGGAGCTTGCGGCCGCGTTCCCGCAGAACATCGACTGGACGATCGCGTTCGATACGACACCGTTCATCCGCACGTCGATCGAAGAGGTGCTCGTCACGCTCGCCATCGCGATGGCGCTGATCGTGCTCGTGATGTACATCTTCCTGCAGAGCTGGCGCGCCACGCTGATCCCGGCGATCGTCGTGCCGATCTCGCTCGCGGGCGGCGCGATCGGGCTCTGGCTCTTCGGCTTCTCGATCAACGTGCTGACGCTGTTCGCGATGGTGCTCGCGATCGGCATCCTCGTCGACGACGCGATCGTCGTCGTCGAGAACGTCGAGCGGATCATCGACGAGGAGGGGCTGCCGGCGTTCGATGCGACGGTGAAGGCGATGGGCCAGATCACGACGGCGATCATCGCGACCACGTTCGTGCTGATCGCCGTGTTCGTGCCGATGGCGTTCTTCCCCGGCTCGACCGGCGGCATTTATCGGCAGTTCTCGCTGACGCTCGTGACGTCGATCGCCGTCTCGACGCTGCTCGCGCTGACGCTGACGCCCGCGTTGTGCGCTGCCATGCTGAGGCAGAGGAGGCCCGAGCGGCCGAAGCCGTTCGTGCTGTTCAACCGGGGACTGAAGCGTGCGACCTCCCGCCAGCAGGCGGCGGCCGCCCTCCTGCTGGCGAGGCCCGTCGTGCCGCTTGCGGTCTTCGCCGTGCTCGCCGCCGCGGCCGGCGTGCTGTTCGCGCGGATGCCGAGCGCGTTCGTGCCGGACGAGGATCAGGGCGTGCTGCTCACGATCGTGCAGGCGCGGCCCGGTGCGACGGTCGACCGGACCGAGGAGGCGATCCGGCAGGTCGTCGCGTTCTACGAGCAGAATCCGAACGTCGCGAGCATCGCGCTCGTGCGCGGCTTCAGCTTCTTCGGCCAGGGCCAGTCGAACGCGATGATGTTCGTCACGCTCGCGCCGTGGGACGAGCGGGACGAGGACGGCAGCGCGCTGGAGATCGTCGCGCAAGCGGGGGCCGCGCTGTCCGCGATCAAGGAAGCGCTCGTGTTCCCGCTCAACCCGCCGCCGATCCCCGAGCTCGGACAGGCGGGCGGCTTCTCGTTCGTGCTTCAGGACCGCGCCGGGCGCGGCCACGACGCGCTGCTCGACGCGCGCAACCGCCTGCTCGGCGCCGCGAGCCAAAGCCCGTTGCTGACGCAGGTGCGTCCCGAGGGTCAGCCCGACGCGCCGCAGCTGCGCGTCGACATCGACCGGATCGCGGCGCGCGCGCTCGGCCTCTCGATCCTCGACGTGAACCAGACGCTGTCGATCGCGATGGGCAGCGCGTACGCGAACGACTTCACATACCGCGGGCGCGTGCTGCGCGTGCTCGTCGAGGCGGAGGCGCCGCACCGGATGACGCCGCGGGACGTGCTCGATCTCGAGGTGCGCAGCGACACCGGCAACATGGTGCCGTTCGGCGCCTTCACGACCGTAGAGTGGACGTCGGGCCCGACGGAGCTTCAGCGCTACAACGGCTATCCGTCGCTGACCGTCGCCGGCTCGCCCGCGCCCGGCGCGTCGACGGGCGAGGCGCTCGACGAGATGGAGCGCCTCGCCGCCGGCCTGCCCGAAGGCTTCGCGTTCGAATGGACGGGGCTCTCGTTCGAGGAGCGGCAGGCCGAGGGTCAGGTCGCGCCGCTGCTCGGGCTGTCGGTCGTCGTCGTGTTTCTCGTGCTCGCCGGCCTCTACGAGAGCTGGAGCATTCCGGTCTCGGTGCTGCTCGTCGTGCCGTTCGGCGTGCTCGGCGCGGTGCTCGCGTCGTTGTCGCGGGGGCTGCCGGCCGACGTCTACTTCAACATCGGGCTGATCACGCTGTTCGGCCTGTCCGCGCGCAACGCAATCCTGATCGTGCAGTTCGCCATCGAGGAAGAGGAAGCCGGTAAGACGCCGTGGGACGCGACGCTGGGCGCGCTGCGGCTGCGGCTGCGGCCGATCGTGATGACGTCGCTCACGTTCGTGTTCGCGATGGTGCCGCTCGTGATCTCGTCCGGCGCGGGCGCCGCGAGCCGAAGGGCGGTCGGTACCGGCGTGATGGGCGGGATGCTCGCCGCGACGCTGTTCGGGCTGTTCTTCACGCCGCTCTTCTACTACGTGATTCGCACCTGGGTGGCCCGGCGCGCCGCGGGCCGCCGCCGCGGCGCCGCCGCGCAGGAGGCCGGAGCATGACGGGCGCAGCGAAGCCGTGTCTCGCCGCCGTCGCGTCGCTCGCGCTCGCGGCGTGCGGCCTCGCGCCGCCGCACACGCTGCCGGACATGCCGACGGCCGACGCCTATCCGGTCGAGTACTCGGGCGATCCGCTCGAGGGCGCGCGCGCGGGCTCGCTCGGCTGGCGCGACTTCATCGGCGATCCGCGCCTCGAGACACTGATCGGCGCCGCGCTCGAGCGTAACCGCGATCTCGAGATCGCGATCGCGCAGATCGAGCAGGCGCGCGGCGCGGCCCGCGTGCAGCGCGCGGACCGCGTGCCGACTCTCGATGCGGCCGCGAACGCCACGCGCTCGCAGATCGTCGCCGGCGGCGCGTTCGGCGGCGGCGACATTCCATCGCCGGCCGGCGGCATTCTCGAGAGCCGCTCCGTGTCGCTCGGCCTCTCGGCGTTCGAGCTCGACCTTTGGGGCCGGGTGCGCAACGCGACGGAGGCCGCGCTCGCGGAGTTCCTTGCGACGAGCGCGGCGGCGCGCGCCGTCGAGCTCGCGCTGATCCGCGAGGTGTCGGACGCGTACCTCGGCTGGCTCGAGGCGTCCGAGCGGATCCGGCTCGCCGAAGCGACCGTCGACAGCCGCCGCGAGGAGCTCGCGATCGCCGAGCGGCGGCTCGAGGCGGGCGCCGTCTCGGCGCTCGAGGTGGCGCAGGTCACGACGCTGCTGACGCAGGCGGAGACACAGCTCGCGGCGCTCAGGCTCCAGCGCGCGCAGAGCGAGAACGCGTTGATCCTGCTGATCGGCGGGCCGCTCGACGAGGACGCCCCGCCGCCCGCGCCGCTCGGCGCGCAGGCGAGCGCCGAGCCGCTCGCGGCCGGGATCCCGTCCGAGCTGCTCGCGCTGCGGCCGGACATCGTCGCCGCGGAGGAGCGGCTGCGGGCGTCGCGCGCGAACATCGGCGCCGCCCGCGCGACGTTCTTCCCGTCGATCACGCTGACCGCATCGTCGGGCTACTCGTCGACGCAGCTCGACGGGCTGTTCAGCCAGGACGGCGACACGTGGAGCTTCGGTCCGGCACTGCGGGTGCCGATTTTCGATCTCGGGCGCCGCCGGGCGAACGTCACGATCGCCGAGGCGCGCGAGCACGAGGCGGTCGCGAATTACGAGCTGACGGTCCAAACGGCGTTCCGGGAAGTCGCGGACGCGCTTGCCGGACGGCGTTATCTGGCCGAGCAGGTCGACGCGCAGCAGCGCGCGACGGAGGCGCAGCGGGAGCTCGCGGAGCTCGCACGCGCCCGTTACCAGGCCGGCGTCGTCAGCTACCTCGAGGTGCTCGATGCCGAGCGCAACCTGTTCGACGCCGAGCAGGCGCTGCTCCAGGTCCGGCGCGCCGAGGCCGCGAATCTGATCGCGCTCTACGTCGCGCTCGGCGGCGGTGTCATGGCGGACTGACGGGACGGCGAAGGCGCCGTAGCCCGGCGGCTCGTTCGTCGGTGCCGTCGACCGCGCTCTTGCCCGCCCCGAGCGGCGGCCCAGCCCTTACACTCACGCGATGCGCTCGGACCCTCTTCCTCGTGCCGTGATCGCCGACGCGAGCCCGCTGATCGGTCTCGCCGCCGCGAAGCGCTTCGATCTGCTGCGCCGCCTCTTCGGCCGCATCACGGTGACGCGCGCCGTGCTCGACGAGGTCATGGCCGGCGGCGACAAGCCGGGTGCGCGCGAGCTGTCGCAGGCGATGCGTGAAGGGTGGATTCGCGGCGCGCCGACGCCGAGCGACACGTGGGAGTTCCTGGACCTCGGCTTCGGCGAGGCCAGCACGCTCGCGCTCGCGCTGCGTCATCCCGACGCGCTCGTGCTGATGGACGATCTTGTCGCGCGGGAGCGGGCCGCGGCGCACGGCATCGAGACGCTCGATGCCGAAGGCATCCTGCGGGCGGCGGAGCGTGCCGGCTTGCTGTGAAGGCTCGTTCCGCCGGCGTCTAGTTCTCGCGCGCGCGCCGCTCGCGCCGCTCCGCCTGGCGCCGCAGCGCGCGCTCGCGCAGCCGGTCGAGGCGTTCCTGCTGCGCCTCGGGGCTGCGCTCTCGCGCCTCGGGCAGCTTGCAGTCGAGCACGGCCCAGTCGAGCTCGCGCTGATAATCGAGATCGTTCATCACGCGCGTCGCAGCCTGGATGAAGTACAGGCTGATGCCGAGCTCGCTTTCGAGCCGGCGCAGCTCGATATCCTCGATGCGGGACCCCGGCCGAAGCGCTCCGGTGAGCCGACAGTTGAAGCCCGCCTCGTGGCCGCTCGCCGAGAACGAGCGCAGCGAACGTCTTGCCTGATCCACGACGTCGGCGTCGCCCCACTGCCACCTGAAATCGTGGTTCGGCAGGGTCGCCGGAAGGAATTGAGCCGAAGCGTCTCCGTGCCAGAGCGCGCAGGCGCACGCTGCGGCCGCGATCGCCAAGGATCGGTTAACCATCTCGATGCTCCGTCTCGGCCTTCGAGCCGATGATGCCCGACTCCACCGTAATCGGTGCGGACCCGGGCGCGCAAGGGCGGCGGGCCGGGGGCGCCGGGCGTCCCGGCCGGCATCATTCATGAACGTTTGCGGCGGCGGTGGTCGGGTGCTGCGTGAGTACGCCCATGTAAGCTGCGATCGCGCCATCCATGGCCGACACAGGACCCTCCTTGGCGGCGTACCGTCCATGAATAATGCCCGCCGGGCCTGGCCCAGCGCCGTTTCGGTCGGTATGGTTCTTGCTTTTCGACCGGTTTCAACGACGAGCGGAGCCGCTACGTTCTTGAGCCGCCGGATCGAACAGCCGGGGACGGCGCGCGGGCCTGGCCGCGGCGAGCGTCCGGGCCCGCGCCCCTCGACGCGGACGAGACCCTCGAGGTCACCGGGCTGCCGGTCGCGCCCGTGTTCGACGAGCGGGCCGGGAAGGTGAGCACGGCCATGTGATCGCCTCGCTCGCGCCGAAAAACGTGCCTGGCACCGTCCCCCGCGAAGAAGGGGTCGGACACCGCTGCCGAGAAAAAGGTGTCAGACACCTTTTTCGAAAAAATGGTGTCAGACACCTTTTTCGCGGATGGGGTGTCCGGTACCCGTTCCGGATAAAAGGGTGTCCAGCACGGATTTTCCCGATCGTCGGCGTGCTCACGGGCGGCTGCGGGCGCGTGCAGTCGGCGTTCGCGCCGTTCGGCGCGGAAGCGGAGGCGCTGCGCGAGCTCGCGATCGCGATGTTCGCGGCCGCCGCGGCGATCACGCTCGGCGTGCTGGCGCTCGCGGCCTGGGCGGTGCGCCGCGACGCCGGCATCGGCTACCGCGGCGGCCTTCACGTCGTGCTATGGCTCGGAAGCATCGGCCCGGTGCTGCTGCTGGCCGCGCTGCTCCTCGGGTCGCTGCCGCGGATGCGGCCGCTCGCCGCGCCTGCCGGCGGCCTCACCGTCGCCGTCGACGGCGAGCAGTTCTGGTGGCGCGTCGTGTATCGACCTGACGGCGCTCCCGCCGTCGAGACGGCGAACGAGATCCGCGTGCCGGTCGGACGCACGGTGACGTTCGCGCTCGAGAGCCCGGACGTGATCCACAGCTTCTGGATCCCGGGTCTCGCCGGCAAGGTGGACCTGATCCCGGGGCGCACGAACGAGCTCGTCGCGCGGGCGACCCGGACCGGGCGCTTCCGCGGCGTCTGCGCCGAGTTCTGCGGGCCGAGCCACGCGCTGATGGCCTTCGACGTCGTCGCGATGGAGGCGGACGCGTTCGACGCGTGGCTCGCCGGGCTCGCCGGTCCCGCCGCAACCGTCGACGGGCAGGGACGGACGCTCTTCGGCGAGCACGGCTGCGACGGCTGCCACGTCGTGCGCGGGCATTTCCCCGGCACGCCGATCGGCCCCGACCTCACGCATTACGGCGCACGCGCGTCGCTCGGCGCGGGCACGTTGCCGATGAGCGCTGCGGCGACGAGCCGCTTCATCCGCGCGCCGCGCGACGTGAAGCCGGGCGCACGCATGCCGTCGTTCCGCGACATGCCGCGCGAGGACGCGGACGCGATCGCGCGGTATCTGCTGGAGCTCGACTGATGCGCGCCGGGAAGCGCTTCGCCCGGGACGACGTGCGCGCGAGCGCCGCGGCGGTGCCCGACCAGGACGATCCGGACGTGCGTGCCGTGCAGGAGGCGCGCCTGCGCGAGGCGTGGGCGCCGCCGCGCGGCCTGTTCCTGCGCTGGACGGACGTCAACAACTCGGCCGTCGGCGTCTGGTACACGCTGACCGCGCTCGCGATGCTGCTCTTCGCCGGCTGCCTCGCGCTCGTGATACGCGCGCAGCTCGCGTTCCCCGGCAGCGCGCTCGTCTCGGCGTCGACGTTCAACCAGCTCTTCACGCTGCCCGGCACGGTGATGATGTTCCTGTTTGCCGTGCCGATCTTCGAGGCGGTGTCGATCCTGCTGCTGCCGCAGCTCCTCGGCGCCCGCGACCTGCCGTTCCCGCGGCTGTCCGCGTTCGGTTACTGGAGCTTCCTCGTCGGCGGCGTGTTCGTCGCGGGCTCGATCTTCTTCGACGCGGCACCCGACGCGGGCTGGTTCATGTATCCGCCGCTGACGACAGAGCCGAGCCGCACCGGCATCGGCGCGGACATCTGGATGCTCGGCCTCTCGTTCATCGAGGTCGCGGCGATCGCGGCCGCGATCGAGCTGATCGTCGGCGTGCTGAAGTGCCGGCCGCCCGGCATGCGGCTGAACCTGATGCCGCTCTACGCGTGGTACGTGCTCGTCGTCGCCGTGATGATTCTGTTCGCGTTCCCGCCGCTGATCGCGGGCGACGTGCTGTTCGAGCTCGAGCGGATGCTCGACTGGCCGTTCTTCGACGCGTCGCGCGGCGGCGATCCGCTCCTGTGGCAGCATCTGTTCTGGATCTTCGGCCATCCGGAGGTCTACATCATCTTCCTGCCGTCGGTCGCGCTGTTCGCGATGATCGTGCCGACGTTCGCGCGCCGGCATCTGATCGGCTATCCGTGGATCGTGCTCGCGGCGGTCGGCACCGGGTTCCTGAGCTTCGGGCTCTGGGTGCACCACATGTTCACGACGGGGCTGCCGTCGATCAGCCTTGCGTTCTTCTCGGCGGCGTCCGAGGCGGTCGCGATCCCGACGGGCGTGCAGATCTTCGCGTTCATCGCGACGCTCTGGGCCGGCCGCGTGGTCCGGTCGACGCCGCTCCTGTTCGGCGCCGGCGCGCTCGCGATCTTCGTCGTCGGCGGGCTCACCGGCGTGATGGTCGCCGTCGCGCCGTTCGACTGGCAGGCGCACGACACGTATCTCGTCGTCGCGCACCTGCATTACGTCTTGGTCGGCGGCGCCGTGCTGCCGCTCTTCGCCGGCCTCTACTACTACTGGCCGATGGTGACCGGCAAGCGGCTCTCGGACCGGCTCGGCCGCGCCGCGTTCTGGCTGATGCTCGTCGGCTTCAACGTCGCGTTCTTTCCGATGCACATCGCGGGCTTGAGCGGCATGCCGCGGCGGGTTTTCACGTATCCGGAGGGTATCGGCCTCGACCTGCCGAACCTCGTCTCGACCGCCGGCGCGTTCGTGCTCGCGCTCGGCATCGCGGTCGTGCTCGCCGATCTCGTGCTGTCGCCGCGCCGAGCCCGCGGGCCGCGCAACCCGTGGAGCGCGGGGACGCTCGAGTGGCTCGCGCGGCCGGAGGAGCACTGGGGCGTGCGCTCGGTGCCGCTCGTCGAGAGCCGCTATCCGCTGTGGGACCAGCCGGGCTTCGTCGCCCGTCACGACGAAGGCCGCTTCTTCCTGCCGGATGCCGAGGAGGGCAAGCGCGAGCTGATGATCTCGAGCGTGCTCGATGCGAAGCCGCTGCAGATCGGGCGGATCGGCGGGCCGACCGTGAAGCCGCTGCTCGCGGCCGTCAGCCTCGGCGGCGTGTTCATCCTGACGACGTTCCACCTCTGGATTGCCGCGGCCGCGAGCGGTGCGCTCGCGCTCGGCGCGATCCTGTGGTGGCTGTGGACCGGCACGTCGGTCATGCCCGAGAAGCCGACGAAGCACGCGGGGCGCGGCGTCGTGCTGCCGCTGTATTCGTCCGGACCCGTCTCGCCCGGCTGGTGGGCGATGTTCATCACGATGACCGCGGACGCGACCGCGTTCGCGAGCCTCGTCTTCGGCTACTTGTTCTACTGGACCGTGCACCCCGAGTTCCCGCCGCCCGCGGCGCCGGGCGTCGACGGCCCCGGAGTCCTCGGGCCGATGGCGGCGCTCGGTCTCGTCGTGCTCGGCTGGGGGGCGACCGTCGGCGCGCGGCAGACGAACGCCCGCGGCCGCGCCGCCGCGGCGCGCGGGTTTCTCGGGCTCGCCTCGGCCGCGACCGTCGCCGGCGGCCTCGCGGCGCTCTGGGGCCCGCGGTCGTCGGGGCTCGAGCCGGCCCTGCACGTCTATCCGGCCGTGGTCTGGGTGCTCGCGATCTGGATGGCCGCGCACGCGGCGATCGGCGTGCTGATGCAGCTCTACGTGCTGGCGCGAAGCGTCACGGGGCGCCTCACGGCCGCCTTCGACGGCGACGTGCGCAACGTGTGCCTCTACATGCATTTCGTGCTCGCCGCCGCCGCCGTGACGTTTCCGTTGATCGCGTTCTTCCCGGAGCTCGCATCGTGAGCGCGCTGCGCGACCGTGCCCGGCACAGGCCCTCCACGCTGTGGGCGCTCGTCCTGCCGCCCGCGGTCTGGGCGGGTCACTTCCTGTTCTGCTACGTCTTTGCAGCGATCCATTGCGCGAAGGCCGGCCCGCTCGCGCCGCTCGGCGCCGTGCGCGGGGCGATCCTCGTCGCGACCGCGGCCGCGCTCGGGGCCGTGCTCGCGGCGGGTGGCGTAGCGTGGGCGAGGACGCGCATCCCGGGCGATCCGCCGCCGCACGACGAGAGCACGGACGAGGACCGCGCGCGCTTCCTCGCGACGTCGACGTTGCTGCTCGCCGCGCTCAGCTTCGTCGCGATCGTGTTCACGGCGATCCCGGCGCTGATGTTCGAGGACTGCCGATGACGGGCGGCGCGCGAGGGATCGACCTCGCACGCGGTGCGAGACGCGCGGCGGGGGTCGCGGGCGCCGTCGTGCTCGGCGCCGCTTGGGCGACGGCCGCGCTCGGGCACGGCATGACGCTGCACATGCTCGCGCACATGACGTCGGTCGCCGCAGCCGCGCCGTTGATCGCGTACGGCCTCGCGGGCACCGCGCTCGATCCGGCGCTGCGCTGGCCGCGGCTCGTCGCGCCGCTCGCGATGTCGGTCGTCGAGCTCGTCGTCGTATGGGGCTGGCACCTGCCTGCGGCCCGCGCGCTCGCGGCGGCGAGCCCCGTCGGTCTCGCCGCGGAGCAGGCGGCGTTCGCCGCCGCGGGGGTCGGCCTCTGGAGCGCGTGCTACGGCACGCGCGACGCGCCGTCGAGCATGCGCCGCGCGGCAGCGGTGCTCGCGCTCCTGTGGACGACGATGCACATGACCCTGCTCGGCGCGCTGATCACGCTCGCGCCGCGGCCGCTCTATCCCGTGCATGCGCGCGGGAATCTGCCGTGGGGCCTGACGGCGCTCGCCGATCAGCAGCTCGCGGGCGTCGTCATGCTGCTCGTCGGCGGCGGCGCGTACCTGTGCGGCGGGCTCGGGCTCCTTGCGGGTCTCCTGCGCGAGCGCGGCACGGAGACCGTGCCTCGATGACCGTGCGGATCACATGGCGGCGGATCGCCGCGATGGTCGCGGCACTCGCCGCGGTCGGCCTCGTCGTCGCCTGGTCCGGCGTGATCCATATCGGCGCGTCGACGGGTCACGCGGCGATCACGGACTGGTTCCTGCACTGGTCGATGCGCAACACGGTGCGCACGTACGCCGCGCTGACGGTCGAGAAGCCGGCCGCGGATTCGGACGGCCTCGTGTCGGCGGCCGGGCACTACGCGGGCCATTGCGCCGTGTGCCATGGGGCGCCCGGCGTGCCGCCGTCGCCGCAGATGCAGTCCGCGACGCCCCCCGCGCCGGACCTTGCGATCACTGCGCCGGGCTACAGCGACGCGGAGCTCTTCTGGATCGTGAAGCACGGCGTGAAACTCACCGGGATGCCCGCGTGGCCGGCCCTCGATCGGGACGACGAGATCAGGCGGATGACGGCCTTCGTGCGCCGCCTGCCGGACATGACGCCGCCCGAGTACCGCGCGCTCGCGTTCGGGCCCGGCACGATCGCCGGCGCGCAGCCGGCGACGCTCGGCCACGCGCTGGCCGAGTGCGAGCGCTGCCACGCCGGGCACGGGCGGGGCCAGTCCGACATCCCGATCCTCGCGGGCCAGAAGCCGGCCTATCTGCGCCGCGCCCTCGAGGATTTCGCGTCCGGCCGGCGCGGCAGCGGCGTGATGCAAAGCGCCGCCGCGCGGATCGACGAGGCGCTGCGGCACGGGCTCGCGGATCGCTATGCGCGCCGGGCGGGCCTCGTCGGGCGGCCGATCGTCGATCCGGCCGAGCGCGGCCGGCCCGCGCCCGGCGCGGCCGATGCGACGGCCGCGGCCGTCGTCGCGCATGGTGTCCCGGATCTCGACGTGCCGCCGTGCGCGAGCTGCCACGCGCCGGGCAAGCGCGAGGACTATCCGATCCTCGCGGGGCAGAAGGCGGCGTATCTCGCGGCACGCCTGCGGGGCTTCCGGCGCGACGCGCACGAGGTCGACGCGCGGCGGCCCGACGAGCCGATGCCGACGATCGCCCGGCGGCTCCCGGAGCGTCTGATCGAGCCGCTCGCGCGATACTTCGCGGAGCTTTGACGGGTCCGTGCGGCAATCGAAGGATGGAGGTCGAGGGAAGAAGCGATGACCGGTGACGCGCCTCTAGTCAGCCTCTCGCCGCGCGACTACGACGCGGTGCTGTTCGATCTCGACGGCGTGCTGACGCGCACGGCGGTCGTGCACGCGGCGGCGTGGAAGCGCCTTTTCGACGAGTTTCTGGCGCGCCGTGCGGAGGCGGCCGGCGAGCCGTGCGTGCCGTTCGACGAGGTCGAGGACTATCTGCGCTACGTCGACGGCAAGCCGCGGGGGGACGGCGTCGCCGCGTTCCTGAAGTCGCGGAACATCGAGCTGCCGGAGGGAAGCGCGGGGGACGACGCGAATGCCGAGACCCGCTACGCCCTCGGCCGGCGCAAGGACCGGTATTTCCTCGAGGAGCTCGAGCGGAACGGCGTCGAGACGTTCGCATCCTCGATCGCGCTGGTGCGGGCGCTGCGCGAGCACGACGTGAAGACCGCGGTCGTCTCGTCGAGCCGCAACTGCGAGGCGGTGCTCGAGGCCGCCGGCATCGCCGAGCTCTTCGACGAGCGCGTCGACGGGCTCGATCTCGAGCGTCACGGGCTCGCCGGGAAGCCGGCGCCCGATGCGTTCCTCGAAGCGGCGCGGCGTCTCGACGTCGAGCCGGCACGCGCCGTCGTCATCGAGGACGCGCTCGCGGGCATCGCCGCGGGCCGAGCGGGCGGCTTCGGTCTCGTGATCGGCGTCGATCGCACGGGCCGCTCGCAGACGCTGCGCGAGGCGGGGGCGGACGCGGTCGTCCACGATCTCTGTCAGGTGCAGGTCGCGACCGAGCCGCCGTCCGCGTGGTCGCTCGTCTATGAGCAGTTCGACCCGGCGCACGAGGGGACGCGCGAGGCGCTCTGCGCGCTCGGCAACGGCTACTTCTCGACGCGCGGCGCCGCGGCATGGGCGAGCGCCGACGGCGTGCACTACCCGGGCACGTACATCGCGGGCGGCTACAACCGGCTGCGCACGGACGTTGCGGGCCGCACCGTCGAGAACGAGGATCTCGTCAACTTCACGAACTGGCTGCCGCTCACTTTCAGGATCGGCGACGGCGAGTGGTTCGACCTGCGCAGAGTGCGCATCCTCGAGTATCGGCAGGAGCTCGACATCCGGCGCGGGATGCTGCGCAGGCACGTGCGCTTCGAGGACGACGCCGGCCGGCGCTCGGCGCTCCGCGAGCGCCGCATCGTGTCGATGGCCGACATGCATCTCGCGGGGCTCGAGCTCACGCTGACCGCGGAGAACTGGTCCGGGCGGGTCACGTTCTGCGCGGCCCTCGACGGGCGGATCGTGAACGACGGCGCGGAGCTCTACCGGCCGTTCAACAACCGTCATCTCGAGCCCGTGTCCCGCGGACCGGCGGGGGGCGAAGGCGTCTGCCTGTGCATGCGCACGAGCCAGTCGGATCTGCGCGTCGCGGTCGCGGCGCGCACGCGCGTCTTCGTCGGCGGCGAGCGGCTCGAGCGCCCGCCGCGAAGAATAGAGGAGCAGAGGTACATCGCGGAGGAGCTCGAGGTCGAGCTGCCGGAAGGCGAGACGCTGACCGTCGAGAAGATCGCTTCGCTCTACACGTCCCGAGATGCCGCCATCTCCGAATGCCGGCTCGCCGCCTGCAAGGCGATCGCGCGCGCCGGCGATTTCGACGCGCTCGAGGCCGCGCACGCGCTGGTCTGGAAGCAGCTCTGGAGACGCTACGACGTTCACCTGCGCCCGGCGGGGCAGGGCTTTCCGCTGAACGTGCCGATGCTGCTGCGGCTCAACATCCTGCATTTGCTGCAGGCCGCTTCGCTCAACTCGATCGGGCTCGACATCGGCGTGCCGGCGCGGGGCTGGACCGGCGAGCACTATCAGGGGCACGTGTTCTGGGACGAGCTTTTCATCTTCCCGACGCTCAACTATCGGACACCCGAGATCACGCGCTCGCTGCTGATGTACCGCTATCGGCGCCTCCCTGAGGCGCGCGCGGCGGCGAAGCAGGCGGGCTTCGCGGGGGCGATGTTCCCTTGGCAGAGCGGCAGCGACGGTCAGGAGGAGACCCAAAAGATGAACCTGAATCCCCGCTCGCGCCGCTGGGTGCCGGACAACACGCACCTGCAGCGGCACGTGGGCAGCGCGATCGCCTGGAACGTCTGGCAGTACTACCAGGTGACGAACGACGTCGAGTTCATGCAGTTCTACGGCGCGGAGCTGATCCTCGAGATCGCGAGGTTCTGGGGCAGTATCGCGCACTTCAATCCGGAGCGCGGCCGCTACGAGATCCACGGCGTGATGGGACCCGACGAGTTTCACGACGCGTATCCCGACGCGAAGGAGCCCGGGCTGCGCAACAACGCGTACACGAACGTGATGGCGATCTGGGTGCTGCGCCGTGCGCTCGATGTGCTCGAGATCCTGCCGGACGTGCGCCGCAACGAGCTGCGCGCGAGCCTCGATCTGCGCAAGGGCGAGATCGAGCGCTGGCGGGACATTTCCCGGCGCATGTTCGTGCCTTTCCACGGCGACGGGATCATCAGCCAGTTCGAAGGCTACGAGGCGCTCGAGGAGCTCGACTGGGAGGCTTATCGCATGCGCTACGGCAACATCCAGCGGCTCGAGCTGATCCTCGAAGCGGAGGGGGACACCGCCAACCGCTACAAGGTGTCCAAGCAGGCGGACGTGCTGATGCTGTTCTATCTGTTCTCGTCGGAGGAGCTCTGCGAGCTGCTCGAGGGCGCGGGCTACGAGTTCGACCCGGCGAAGATTCCCGAGATCGTCGAGTACTACGATGCCCGCTCGTCGCACGGGTCGACGCTCTCGCGCGTGGTGCACGCATGGGTGCTCGCTCGGTCGAACCGGCCGCGGGCGATGACGTACTTCGCCGAAGCGCTGCAGAGCGACGTCGCCGACATCCAGCAAGGCACGACTCGCGAGGGCATTCATCTCGGCGCGATGGCCGGAACGGTGGATCTGGTGCAGCGCGTATCGACCGGCATCGAGATCACCGGGGACCTGCTGCGCCTGAATCCGTCGCTGCCGGAGGAGCTCGACCGGCTCGATCTGCGGATACGGTACCGCGGGCACACGCTGGACCTGCGGCTGACGCGCGACGCTTTGACCGTGCGAAGCCGCGACCGCGGTGCGCCGCCGATCCGGCTCGGCTTCCGCGACACGGTGCACGACCTCGTCGGGGGCGCGACGAGAACGTTCGAGATCCCGCCGCCCGGCGGGGCGTGACGCGCCGACCGCTACGGCACGAGCGTCCGGAGCGCCTGCTCCGTGCGCTCGTACCCGTAGTCGATCAGCGCCTGCGCGCGGTAGAAGTCGAAGAAGCCGCACAGGTTGCCCGGCATCCGGATCACGAGCGTCGGCGCATAGCTCGCGAGCTTGAGCTGCGTGATCGTGCGCTGCATCGTGTCCATCGAGCGGGCCGCGAGATCGTAGAAGCCGGGCTCGGCGGGCGCTGACGAGGCCTCCGTCGTGCCGAGCAGCGCGTCGATGAAGCCGAGGATGCTTTGCCGCTGAGCGCCGTGGGCCGAATGCTCCCGCCCGGCGCGGATGCGGACCGGCGCGTCGGGCTCGTCGGGCGCATTCAGGTCGACCGCGATCGTCACGTCCGTGCGCGCGTTCAGCGTCGGCGCGACGGGCACCGGGTTCACCAGGCCGCCGTCGACGAGGACCAGCTTCTCGACGGTGACGGCCGCGAAGACGGTCGGCACGGCGATGGACGCGCGGATCGCGTCGAAGAGCGACCCGCGGTTCAGCCACATCTCACGGCCCGTCGAGAGCTCCGTCGCGATCGCGGTGAAGCCGATCGGCAGATCCTCGATCCGGCAGTCGCCGATCAGCTCGCGCAGCACGCGGATGATCCGCTCGCCCTTGAACAGCGCGCCGTTCAACGACCAGTCGAGCAGGCGAAGCACGTCGAGGCGCTGCAAGGCCGTGACCCAGTCGGCGTAGGTGTCGAGCTTGCCGGCGGCGTAGATTCCGCCCACGAGCGCGCCCATCGACGAGCCCGAGATGTAGCGGATGTCGTAGCCGTGGGCCTCGAGGCAGCGGATCACCCCGATGTGCGTGAGCCCGCGGGCGCCGCCGGCGCCGAGGACGAGCGAAGTGGGGATGGCTGCCATTCAATTTGCGCTCCGACCCGAGTCCGAAGCGCAGTGTAGGGTGGGTGGCCGGAGAAAAGAAATTGGTGTCAGACACCATTTCCCCGGCTTGGGGAAATGGTGCCCGACACCGAACGGCGGGGGAGGAAACTTCGGTCAGTGAATCAGCTCGACGTGCGGCATCTCCGTCTCGCCTTCGGCGGCGACCCACAGGTGGCCCATCATGCCCGAGTCCGCGTGATCGAGGATGTGGCAGTGGTACATCCACATGCCGGGCCGCTCGTCGAACCGCACGGCAATGCGCAGGGAGGACTCCGCGGGCACGTCGACGGTGTCCTTCCACTCGGGGATCCGGGAATCGTCCAGCACCTGGAAGAAGTACCCGTGCACGTGAAACGGGTGCGCGAACGCGGTGTCGTTCACGATGTTCCAGATTTGCGTCTCGCCGATCCTCGCCACGATCGGCTTGCTGTTCCAGTACGGGATGCCGTTGATGCCCATCACGATCTCTTTCGCCCTGGCCGTGCTCTGGGTCTCGATCGTGAGATCGAGCGTCAGCTCCTTGGCGCCGGCGATGTCGATGCGCTCGATCTCGCGCAGCTCGACCGGGATCGGCTCGGGAATCACCGGGGGCGCGTCGACGGTGACGATCTCGAGCATGTTCTCGCGCGGCCGATTGAACACGCTGCCGAAGCCGCGCTCCGTCGGGATCCACTGCATGAACGTGGACGTGCCGGGAGGATCCGACGGCGTGAATACGAAATCCGCCCGCTCGCCGGGCACGAGCACGATGCGGTTGACCTCCTGCGAGCGCTCGGCGAGGCCGTTGTCGCCGCCGAGCTTGATGAACGTGTGGTTCGGGAGGCGCAGCGTGTAGTAGCGCGCGCGGGCCGCGTTGATCACGCGCCAGCGCTGCTGCTTGCCGTTGCGCACCTTGAGCTGCGGGCGCACCTTGCCGTTGACGAGCAGCACGTTGCCTTCGCGGCCGAAGAGATCGCCGAACTCG
>Ga0079224_100000215_pt1 | contig 49986 bp, 42 predicted proteins | sample Stecom2015_FD_80414 | JGI IMG/M metagenome (GOLD analysis project Ga0079224, IMG submission 80414) | Agricultural soil microbial communities from Utah to study Nitrogen management - Steer compost 2015 | ecosystem: Environmental > Terrestrial > Soil > Agricultural land | place: USA: Utah... | reverse complement strand
CTTGATGGAAGAGACGTCCGGCAGGCTCGGCTGGAGGTACTGATAGGCGCCGGCGAGCGCCAGGCCCAAGACGCCCGCCCCTGCAATCAGCAGCGCCAGAGTCAGTCGAAGCGGCGATGAAAAATAACGTCGCATGAGAACAAGAGATCCTAAGTCCTTGCTTGGTAAGGTGAGGCTGTGCAATATTGCCGTGAAAATCGGCGCTGCGGGCCGAACGCCGGCGTCTTACAACTGGTGCGGCGCAGCCATCGTCCGTTTGACAGAATATTGCTCGATCCTGCAGGGCGGGCCAGTGCAGACATCATACGGGCATTGCGCGTCCAAGCTTCGTGCAGCGCTCCGACACTTTGGCGTCGCACAGCGCTGCTCGTTCCGCGGCTGACGAGATGCAGCGAATCAATTCGATCGGTTTGACGTTAAGACGCTGATTTTGCCGTCGCTTTATCCGACTCCAGGCTCGGGGCGCGGCTGGCTGCAGGCGTTTAGCGCTGAAAAAACAGGGATTTCCTTGGGGATGACCGCGATGGTATTTCGTGAGGCTGCTCACATTCAACTTAAGTCGCGGCTGTATATAGTTGCCGCCGTGTTTCGCTCCCAATCTGCGATCATGACGTAAGTGTCTGATCTGGAAAGGAAATTAGCGTGCTGTTAACCGCAAAGTCGCGACCCCTGCTCGGCCTGGACATCACCACGTCCTCGGTCAAGCTGATCGAGCTGAGCATGAGCGGCGGCCAGTACCGGGTCGAGTCGTATGCGGCGGAGGCGACCCCGCCCAACTCGATCAACGAGAAGGCCATCGTAGACGCGAGCGCGGTCGGCGAAGCCATCAAGCGCGCGGTCAAGCGCGCCGGCGCCCGCGCAAAAGATGTCGCCGTGGCGATCAGCGGCGACGCCGCGATCACCAAGGTGATCCAGATGCCGCGCACCCTGAGCGAGAACGAGCTCGAGGGTCAGGTCGAGATGCAGGCCGATCAGTACATCCCCTTTCCCATGGAGGAAGTCAGCTTCGACTTCGAGGTGATCGGCCCGTCGGAGAAGGATCCCGACATGATCGACGTGCTGCTGGTCGCGACCCGCTCTGAGAACGTGGAGCAACGCGTGGCGGCCTGCGCGGCCGCAGGACTTACGGCCCGCATCGTCGATGTCGAGGCTTTCGCGCTCGAGAACGCCTGCCGCCTGCTGACGCACCAGATGCCCGACGGCGGTCTCGGCCGGGTCATTGCGGTGGTCGATTTTGGCGCGAGCAGCACGACGTTCAGCGTGCTGCGCGACCTCAAGGTGATCTATACCCGTGATTTTGCTTTCGGCGGGCAGCAGCTCACCGAAGAAATCATGCGCACCTACGGGCTCAGCATGGAGGAGGCCGGGCGAGCCAAGAAGGAAGGCGGTCTGCCGGGGAACTACGAGACCGAGGTGCTGAGCCCGTTCATCGACGACATGTGCCAGCAGGTGAGCCGCTCACTGCAGTTCTTCCTCGCCTCGGGCGCCGGACGCGAGCAGCCCGAGCAGATCCTGATCTGCGGTGGTTGCGCCAACATCCCGGGCGCGGCGGAGATGATCCAGAGCCGCGTGGGCATCGAGTCGCAGCGCGGCGATCCGCTCGGTCAGATGAAGGTCAGCCAGAAGGCCAAGGCCCAGGCCGTGAAGAAGGATGCGACTGCGTTGTTGACTGCCTGCGGTCTGGCGCTACGGAGCTTCGACTGACATGCCAAGAATCAACCTCGTTCCGTGGCGTGAAGCCGAGCGTAAGCGCAAGCGGCAGGAGTTCGGCGTCGGTGTGGTGGCGGCGCTGGCGCTCGGCGTGCTGATCGCGTTCGGTGTGCGCATGCAGATGCAGTCGGCGATCGATGCGCAGAACGAGCGCAATTCCTACCTGACCAGCGAGATCGCCGCACTCGACAAGCAGATTGCCGAAATCCTCGATCTCGAGCAGCAGAAGCAGCGTCTGGTCGCGCGCATGCAGGTGATCGAGCAGCTCGAGCGCAGCCGCCCGGAGATCGTGCACCTGTTCGATCAGCTGGTGCGCACCATCCCTGACGGCGTGCATCTCACGTCCGTGAAGCAGACCAATCGTCGCATTCAGCTCAAGGGCACGGCGCAGTCGAGCACGCGCGTCGCCTCGTATATGCGCAACATCGATTCGTCGGACTGGCTCGCCGAACCGGCGCTCGACATCCTGCAGACCAAGGGACGCGGCGACGCGGGTTCGGACTTCACGCTCAACGCCGTGCAGGAGAACCCGCAAATCCCGCCGAGCGCCGAGGAAGACCAGCCGCGTAAGCCTGTGCGGAGGGGCGCGAAGTGAGCAATCTGATCGAGCAGATCCGCGACCTCGACCCGAACGACCCGGGGCGCTGGCCGCAGGCGTTCCGTCTCGGCGCCGTAGCAATCGTTTTCGTGATCGCGGCCGCCGCTCTGATCTACTTCATGGCCTGGAAGCCGCAGAAGCCCTTGCTCGATTCGGCCCGTGCGCAAGAGCAGGAGCTGCTGACCAAGCTCGAGGGCAAGGCGCGCAAGGCGGCCAATCTCGACGCCTACAAGGCGCAGCTCGCCGAAATGGAACAGTCCTTCGGCGCGATGCTGCGCAAGCTGCCGAACAAGACCGAAGTGCCGAATCTGCTGACCGATATCTCGCAGCAGGGCGCGGGCGCCGGACTCGACCAGAAGCTGTTCCAGCCCGGTCCGCAGGTCAACAAGGACTTCTACGCCGAGCTGCCGATCAAGATGCGCCTGACGGGCAGCTACCACTCGATCGGCGCGTTCGTCAGCGGCATCGCCGCGCTGCCGCGCATCGTGACGCTGCACGACGTGGAGATCACCCCGGCCGGCCGCGATGCGGGCCTCGATGAGCTGCAGCTCGACGTCACGGCCAAGACCTACCGTTACCTGGACGAGGAGGAGCAGGCCGCCGCGCAGCCCGCCGCGCCGCGTCGGCGTCGCTCCTGACCCGGCCGCCCACTCCGAAGCGTCAGTCCGCGAACGTTCATCATGAGCTACAAGAAACTCACGCCTCTCGCCGCCGCCGTGATGCTGGCGCTCGGCGGCTGCTCGAGCGACCTGGATGAGCTCGAGCGGCAGGTCGCCGAGATCAAGAGCCGTCCGGGCGAGCGAATCGAGCCGCTTCCCGAAATCAAGCCGTACGAATCGTTCGCCTACAACTCGAGCAACCTGCGCTCACCGTTCGTACCAAGCGCTCCGGCGCGCAGCGACGTGGCGAACGCGGTGCGCCCGGACGCCAAGCGCCCGCGCGAGTTCCTCGAGCAGTTCCCGCTCGACACCATGAAGATGGTGGGAACGCTGCAGCTGCAGGGCCGCAATTACGGTCTCGTGCAGGGCAAGGACGGCTTGGTGCACCGGGTGCTGCCCGGTGCCTACATGGGGCAGAACGACGGCAAGGTCGTGGGCGTCAGCAGCGCCAAGATTTCCATCATCGAGATCGTTCCCGATGGCCTGGGCGGATACATCGAACGTCCGGCCGCCCTGGCGCTGGTTGAATGAATGATCTACAGGGAGAAATAAAAATGTCCTCCTTCAAACGCGTCGCGCCGGCGACAACGGGCTGCGGCGAGGCCTCAGCAGATCGCGGGCGCGTCGCGCGGCGACTCCTGGCCGGCCTGGTCGCGCTTGGTGCGCTGTGCGCCCAGAGCGCGTTCGCTCAGAACCGCCTGGAGAGCATCCAGGCGAGCGTCCAGCCCGGCAATCGCGTGGAGCTGACGCTGCGCCTGAGCGACGAGGCGCCGACGCCGCTTACGTTCACCGTCGACAATCCCGCCCGCATCGCGCTCGATCTTCCTGATACGTCGATAGCCATGCCCTCGCGCCGCGTGGACGTGAAGCAGGGGGTGCTCGACACGGTGAACGTGGCCGAGGCGAACGGGCGTACGCGCGTGGTTCTCAATGTGGACCACCTCGTGCCCTACGACACTCGGGTGCAAGGCGACACCATCGTCGTCTCTCTCGGCGGCGCGGTTGCGCACGCGGCCGGTTCGTCGAGCGCCATGGCGGCGGCGGCTGCTGCGGCCCCAGGCGCCCAGGCGGTCGGCGGGCGCAGCATCAGCAACGTCGATTTCCGCCGCGGCGCCGACGGCTCCGGCCGGGTGATCGTGGAGCTGACCGATGCGCGCATCCCGGCCGATCTGCGCCAGGAGGGCGGGCGCATCGTGGTGAACTTCGCCAACACCGCGGTGCCGGCCGCGCTGCTGCAGCGCCTGGACGTCGTGGATTTCGCGACCCCGGTGAATGCGGTGGATGTCATGCGCGCCGGCCGCGATGCGCGACTGGTCATTGCGGCGAGCGGCGACTACGAGCAGCTCGCCTATCAGTCCGACAACATCTATACCGTGGAGATCAAGCCCGTCGAGAAGCTTCCTCCCGAGCTGCAGGACAGGCGCGAGTACACCGGCGAGCGTCTGACGCTCAACTTCCAGGACATCGAGACTCGCGCCGTGCTGCAGCTTCTGGCTGACACCAGCGGGCAGAACATGGTGATCAGCGACACGGTGGGCGGCAACGTCACGCTGCGCCTGCAGAACGTGCCCTGGGACCAGGCGCTCGACATCGTGATGCGCACCAAGGGTCTGGACATGCGCCAGGACGGCAACGTCATGTTTGTCGCGCCGGCGGCCGAGATCGCCGCCCGCGAGAAGGAGCTGCTGGCGGCGCGTCAGCAAGTGCAGGAACTGGCCCCGCTGCGCACCGATTACTTGCAAATCAACTATGCGAAGGCGAGCGACCTCGCGGCGCTGATCAAGTCGAGCGCCGGCGGCTCGCTGCTGTCCGAGCGCGGCGGCGTCGCCATCGACGAGCGCACCAATACGCTGTTGCTGCAGGACACCGCCGAGCGCCTGGCCGACATCCGTCGGCTGGTTTCGACGCTCGATATTCCGGTGCGGCAGGTGCAGATCGAAGCTCGGATCGTCATCGTCAACGACGATTTCAGCCGCGACCTGGGCGTGCGCTTCGGCGCCACGGTGGCCATCGATCACGGCGGCAGCGACGGCCGCGGCGTGATCGGCACGCCAGGCTTCGTCACCGAGGATGATGAGATTCCCATCAGTCGCGTGCCGGGGTTCAACATGCCGGGCGGTTTTCTGCTGCCCGACCAGGATGATCGCTGGCTGGTGAACCTGCCGGTGTCCAGCCCGGCCGGCCGCATCGCCACGACGCTGCTCGATTCCGATTACATCGTGGATCTCGAGTTGTCGGCGGCGCAGGCCGAAGGGCGCGGCGAGATCATCTCCTCGCCGCGGCTGGTGACCGCCAACCAGCGCGAAGCCACCATCGAGCAGGGCGTGGAGATCCCGTACCAGGAATCTTCCTCGAGCGGCGCGACCACCACGTCGTTCAAGAAGGCTGTGCTGAGCCTGCGCGTCACGCCGCAGATCACGCCGGACAACCGCGTGATTCTCGATCTGACCGTCGCCAAGGACAGCGTAGGCCAGGTGGTGCCGAGCGCGACCGGCGGCTTCGTGCCCAGCATCGACACCCGCGAGATCACCACGCAGGTGCTGGTGAACGACGGGCAGACGGTGGTGCTGGGCGGCATTCTCGAGACCGAGCGTCGTGACGCGGAGAAAAAGGTTCCGTTGCTGGGCGATATCCCGTTGCTCGGCTATCTGTTCAAATCGAACTCGAAAACCGACAACAAGGACGAGCTGCTGATCTTCGTGACGCCGCGCATTCTGCGCGAGGGCGCCAGCCTGTACTGAGGGCCGCAGCGCCCTCCAATTTGCCACCCTTGCGGGTTGGCCACAGAATAGGCGGCCGCAGCGATGCGGCCGCTTTTTTATGGCTCCGACTTCCACCGACAACCGCAACGTGTATCTCATCGGCCCGATGGGCTCCGGCAAGACGGCAGTGGGCAAGCGCCTGGCGCGCGTACTCCACTTGACGTTTTACGACAGCGACGCCGAGATCGAGGAACGCACGGGCGTGGACATCCCATACATCTTCGAGAAGGAGGGCGAGGCGGGCTTTCGCGAGCGCGAGCGTGAAGCGATCGATGCGCTCACACGGCTCGACGGCGTGGTCCTCGCCACGGGCGGCGGAGCGGTGCTGGCGCAGGAGAATCGCGAGCGGCTCGCAAGCCGCGGTCGTGTGGTGTACCTGCAAACCAGCGTCGCGCAGCAGCTGGAGCGCACCAAGCACGGCAGGCATCGCCCGCTGCTGCGCACAGCGGATCCCGAAAGCAAGCTGCGCGAGCTGATGGCCCACAGGGAGCCCCTGTATCAGTCGATCGCCGCAGTCACCGTGTCGACCGACGGGCGCAACGTACGGGCGGTGGCTGATGAGATCGTGCTGCGGCTGCGGCAGCTTTCCGCTCACACGGCCTGCGACGCATGAATCCGCCACGCGAACGCATCGACATCGACCTCGGGGCGCGCAGCTACCCGATCCTCATCGGGCCGAATCTGCTGCAGGACGCGGCGACGCTCGCCGCGCACATCCCTTCGCGCCAAGTGCTCATCGTCACCAACGAAACGGTCGCACCGCTTTATCTGCAGAAGCTGCAAGGCGCCCTCGAGGGTCGTCGAATCGGCGCCGTCGTGCTGCCCGACGGCGAGCAGCACAAAACGCTCGCCACCATGGCGCGCATCATCGATGCGCTTGTGGAACATGGCATGAATCGCGACGCCTGCGTCGTCGCGCTCGGCGGCGGCGTGATCGGCGACATGGCCGGATTCGCCGCCGCTTGTTACCAGCGCGGGGTCGATTACGTTCAGGTTCCGACCACGCTGCTGGCGCAGGTCGATTCTTCGGTGGGCGGCAAGACCGGGGTCAATCACCCGCGCGCCAAGAACATGATCGGCGCCTTTCATCAGCCGCGCTGCGTGATCGCGGACACGGCTACGCTGCACACCCTGCCGATCCGGGAGTATCGCGCGGGGCTTGCCGAAGTCGTGAAGTACGGGTTGATCAGCGACGCCGCATTCCTGGAGCGGCTGGAGAACTCGGTCGAAGCGCTGCTGGCGCGAGACAGTGAGGCAGTGATGCAGGCAGTGCGCCGCTCCTGCGAGATCAAGGCGCAGGTGGTCGCCCGCGACGAGCGTGAGCAGGGACTGCGGGCGATATTGAATCTGGGCCACACGTTCGGTCACGCCGTGGAGGCCGCCGTGGGTTACGGAGAATGGCTCCATGGCGAGGCCGTTGCGGCCGGCATGGTCATGGCCGCCGATATGTCCCAGCGCCTCGGCTGGATCGGTGCGGGCGAGCGCGAGCGCGCCGTGCGGCTCATCGAGCGGCTGCAGCTGCCGATCGCGCCGCCGCGCATCGGCGCGCAGCGCGCGCTCGAGCTGATGGGATTGGACAAGAAGGTGCTGGCCGGGCGCATCCGGCTGGTGCTGCTGCGCTCGATAGGGCGGGCCGATGTGGTCGCCGATTATCCGCCAGCTGTGCTCGAAGCCACTCTGCAGGCGTACTTCGACTGAGCGATCATGAGCGCGCCGCACGAATCAGCCCTGGCGCCCTACGCGGCCCGCGACGAGACGACGCGCGGCCGCGTGCACGCAGAGGCGCCGCCGTCGTTTCGCGGCGAGTACCAGCGCGATCGCGATCGCATCATTCATTGCACGGCGTTTCGTCGTCTCGTTTACAAGACGCAGGTGTTCGTCAACCACGAGGGCGACCTGTACCGCACTCGCCTCACCCACTCGATCGAGGTGGCGCAAATCGCACGGACGATCGCCCGCGCCCTGCGACTGAACGAAGCGCTGACCGAGGCGATCTGCCTTGCTCACGATCTCGGCCACACGCCGTTCGGTCACGCAGGCCAGGATGCGCTCAACGAGTGCATGCGCGAATACGGCGGGTTCGAGCACAATCTTCAGTCGCTGCGCGTGGTGGATGAGCTGGAGGAGCGCTACGCCCAGTTTCCGGGCCTCAATCTCACGTTCGAGACGCGCGAAGGCGTGCTCAAGCACTGCTCGCTCGAGAACGCACGCCGCCTTGGCGAGCTCGGCGAACGCTTCATCGAGCGCCGTCAGCCGACGCTCGAGGCGCAGATCGCCAACCTGGCCGATGAGATCGCCTACAACAATCACGATCTGGACGATGGGCTGAGAGCCGGTCTCATCACGCTCGATGAGTTGCGTCAGACCCGCCTGTTCCAACGGCAGTACGAGGCGGTCACCGCGCGCTATCCGGAGCTTTCTGGACGGCGACTAGTGCATGAGATCGTCCGGCGCATGATCAATCACGTAGTCACCGATCTGATCGAAACTACGGCCGACGCGGTGGCCGCGGCGGCGCCCGCCGACGTTGACGCTGTGCGCGCCTGCCCGGCCCTGGTGAAGTTCAGTCCGATGGTGGCCGACGAGCATCTCGAGTTGAAGCGTTTCCTGCGCGAACACGTGTATCTGCACTATCGCGTCCTGCGGATGACCAGCAAGGCTCGCACCGTGATCCACGACATGTTCAACGCTTTCATCGCCCGGCCTGAGCTGCTGCCGCACGAACATCGTGCAGCGGCCCAGCAGATGGAGTCGCTGAACGGCGCGGCGGGCCGCGCCCGCGCCGTCGCCGATTACATCGCCGGCATGACCGACCGTTACGCGATCATGGAGCATGAGCGGTTGTTTGATCCTGCGAAGCGCAGCTGATCTCGCTTCCGGATCTGAACGCACCGCGTTGCCCGCACGAAACCGCCAGAGACGTCAATGTTGAAAAACGACTTGCTATTGCGCGCACTGCTCAGACAGCCCGTCGATCGCACTCCGGTCTGGATGATGCGGCAGGCCGGACGCTACCTGCCCGAGTACCGCGCAGCTCGCGAGCGCGCCGGCAGCTTTCTGCAGCTGTGCATGACTCCGGAGCTGGCCTGCGAAGTGACGCTGCAGCCGCTCGCCCGCTTTCCTCTGGACGCGGCGATTCTGTTCTCCGACATCCTCACGATTCCGCACGCTCTGGGCCTCGGGCTGCATTTCGAAACCGGCGAGGGACCGCGCATTGACCGGCCGGTGCGCTCGAGCGCGGACGTCGCGCGACTCGGCGTTCCCGACCCCGAGCGAGAGCTGAAGTACGTGATGGACGCGGTGCGCCTCATTCGTCGCGAGCTTGCGGGCGCCGTTCCGTTGATCGGCTTCGCCGGCAGTCCGTGGACCGTCGCAACGTACGTGGTCGAGGGCGGCGGCTCACGTGAGTTCTCGCGCATCAAGACGCTGATGTTCGACGAACCGGCTACGCTGCATGCGCTGCTCGAGTTGCTCGCCACCGCTACGCGCGAGTACCTGAATGCGCAGATCGCAGCCGGAGCGCAAGCCGTGATGATCTTCGATACGTGGGGCGGAGTACTCTCGCCGCAGCGCTATCGCGAGTGTTCGCTGCAGTACATGCGGCAGATCGTCGAGGGACTGACACGTCAGCACGAGGGGCGGCGCGTCCCGGTGATTCTGTTCACCAAAGGCGGCGGAGCGCGCCTCGGCGAAATGGCCGACACCGGCTGCGACGCCTTGGGCGTGGATTGGACGACGGATCTCGCCGATGCGCGCCGAGCAGTCCAAGACCGCGTCGCGCTGCAAGGCAACCTTGATCCGAACTGCCTGTACGCCTCGCCAGAACGCATTCGCGAGGAAACCGCCCGTGTGCTCGCCAGCTACGGTCATGGCTACGGCCACGTCTTCAATCTCGGCCACGGCATACACCCGGGCGTCAATCCAGAGCACGCGGCGGCCATGGTGGCGGCGGTGCGGGAGCTGAGCCCGCAATACAAGACGACTACCGGGTAGCGCGGCAGGCTGCGTGCACTGCGCCGATAACAACAAACCGCTGCTCTCCCTCTGCATCTGGATCAAGACGATGCGCAAGAGGGCCCATAAACACGCCTTCGCGTCCGAAAAGGACACGCCGTGCTTACGCAGATTTGTCTGACCCCCTGTTGTAGAATCGACGGATCACAGTGATGGCGGCGCTCTATGCTCCTGAGCGCAGTTGGACGGATGAGGTTGCGCCGCCGAGACTCTTTCATCCTGACGTCGCCTATTCTGCGAGCAGATGGGCCCAGAAATCGATGATAATTCAATGAATCTTCGGGGTTATGTTGTGGCGATAAACCAGTGCAGTTGTGATATAGGTCGCCTACATACTAGTTAGCAATCAAGAAGGTGCAGGGCTACAATCGAAGCGGCCGCGACGTACAGGTGACACGTATGGCCAGAGCAATGAAGGACATAGAGCGAGAGATTCGCGAGCTGAGCTCTGAGGACAAGATCGAGCTCATTCGCACGCTGATAGCGGACCTTGACGCTCCTGCGGATGCGAATGCCGAGCGCGCATGGCTCGAAACCTCGCAGCGTCGCTATCGGGAGCTGATCGAAGGAAAGGTTAAGGGCGTTCCTGGCCGTCTGGTTTTCGACCGCCTTCGAAAGCGTCTAGGCGAATGAAGTACGAGTTCCACCCGGAGGCGGAGCTGGAACTGTGTGAAGCGGCGCTTCGCTACGAAGCGGAGGTCCCGGAACTGGGCCGCCGATTCGGCGAGGAAGTCGAACGGGTGGTCTACCTGCTGCTGGATCATCCTGAAATGGGAGCGCGCGTCGACGAGAGTCTGCGCCATTTCGTGCTCCGGAAGTTTCCTTTCCCGGTCGTTTACGCGGTCGCGTCCGATCTCATCTACATCATCGTGCTATCGCGCATGGCAGCCGTGAACCTGAGTACTGGCGGCTGCGAGTCCAGGATCGCTAACAAATTGTCGGAGCCGACGTGCGAAACGCACGCGGCTCAGCAATGGCGCTAGGCAAGAACCATGAGTAAGACCTGGCATTGGCCTCCAGATCAGAAGCGAGATTCCATAGGACATCCAGGTCATCGGGGCCATCACCACGGCTGCGTTCCTACTCCCCCTTGCGCAACTCATCACGCAGCGCGCGCCGCAGGATCTTGCCGACGTTCGTTTTCGGCAGCTCGTTGCGGAAGTACACGTGCTTGGGCGCCTTGTAACCGGTGAGTTCTTTGCGGCAATGATCGATGAGCTGCTGCTCGGTCAGGTTCGGGTCCTTGCGCACCACGAATAGCGCCACGACTTCGCCGGCGCGCTCGTCCGGCTGAGCGACCGCCGCCACTTCGAGCACGCCAGGATGCTTGGCGGCCACGCTCTCGATTTCGTTCGGGTACACGTTGAAGCCGGACACCAGAATCATGTCCTTCTTACGGTCCTCGATGAAGACGAAGCCGTGCTCGTCCATGCGCCCGATATCGCCGGTGCGCAGCCAATCGCCCACCATGACCTTCTCTGTCTCGTCCGGACGGTTCCAGTAACCAAGCATCACCTGCGGACCGCGGACGCAAATCTCGCCGATTTCGCCGATCGGCAGCGCCTCGCCCGCATCGTTGCGGATGCTGATCTCGGTGGATGGGATGGGCAGGCCGATCGATCCGTTGTAATCCAGCCCGAATGGGTTGATGCAAGCGGCCGGTGAGGTTTCGGTGAGCCCCCAAGCCTGCGTGAGCACGTTGCCGGTCGCTTTCTTCCAGCGCTCGGCCACCGAGCGCTGCACGGCCATGCCGCCGCCGAGCGTGATGCGCAACGCCCCGAAATCTACTCTTTCGAACCCCGGGGTGTTCAGCAGCGCGTTGAACAGCGTGTTCACCCCGCTGATGTAGGTGAAGCGATGCTTCCTCAGTTCCTTGACGAACGCCGGGAAGTCGCGCGCATTGGCGATCAATACGTTGTGAGCGCCGAACTTCACGAACACCGCCCAGTTCGCCGTCAGCGCGAAGATGTGGTACAGCGGCAGCGCCGTGATCACCACGTCTTTGCCAGGGCGTGCTTCCTTACCGATCCATGAGGCAGACTGCAGTACGTTCGCCACCATGTTGCGGTGCGTGAGCATCGCGCCCTTGGCGACGCCCGTGGTGCCGCCGGTGTATTGCAGGAATGCTATATCGTTGTGCGTCAGCTCGACTGGTTCGAGCCGCTCGAAGCGGCCCTGTTCGAGCGCATCCGCGAAACGCACCGCGTCGGGCAGCTCGTACGGCGGGACCTGTTTGCGCACGTGGCGCAGCACGGCGTTCACGATCGCCGATTTGGGCCAGCCGAGCAGGTCGCCTACGCCGGTGATGATGACGTGCTCGAGCTTTGATGAGCCGATCACCTCAGTCAGGGTGTGCGCGAAGTTCTCCAGGATCACGATCGCCCGCGCTCCCGAGTCGGTGAGTTGGTGCTCCAGCTCGCGCGCCGTGTACATCGGGTTGGTGTTGACGATCGTCAGCCCGGCATACAGCGCGCCGTACAGTGCGATCGGATACTGCAGCACGTTCGGCATCATCAACGCGATGCGGTCGCCCTTCGACAGTCCCGCCACCTGCTGCAGCCAGGCTGCGAACTGCCGCGCGAGCTCGTCGTAGCGAGCGTAAGTGATCGTCCTGCCGAGGCTGGTGTAAGCCGGCATGTCGGCGAAGTTCCGGCAGCTCTCCTCGATCAGCGCGCGCAGCGAAGGATATTCGTCGGGATTGATCTCGGCGGGCACGCCCGGCGGGTAGCTCTTGAGCCAGAACTTCTCCACCGGCTCCGCCTGTGCAGACTGATTCGCTACTGACATGGATGACTCTGTGGTTCCTATAGATAGGATAGGCGCCGCGCCACGTCGCGTCACTTGGTGAGGACCTGCGCCAGCGCGGGCCAGACATTCTGCAGCAGCCGCGGCTGCGCCGCGCTGTTCGGGTGGATCTCGTCAGGCTGCATCAACGTGGGATCCAGCGCTACGCCTTCCAGGAAGAAATCGACCAGGGGCAGTTCGTAGCGTCGGGCGAGCTCCCCATACAATGCATGAAAGCCATCGGTGTACTCGGCGCCGTAATTCGGCGGTATGCGCATGCCTACCAGCACTACCTGTGCGCCGGCGGCTCGCGAGCGCTCGATCATGAATTCGAAGTTCGCCCGCACCTGGCGCAACGGCAGGCCGCGCAGTCCGTCGTTGCCGCCGAGCTCGAGAATCACTACTTGCGGCTCGTGCAGCTCGAGCGCGCGCTGCAGGCGCGCACGCGCTCCACCGGTGGTCTCGCCGCTCGCGCTGGCGTTCACCACCCGGTGACCGTACCCTTGCTGCATCAGCTGGCGTTGCAGCAGTGCGACCCAGGTCGCATCCACGGGCACGCCGAAACCCGCGCTCAAACTGTCGCCTACGACCATGATGACCGGCTGGTCGGCGTGTTCGCTGGCGTGAACCAATGAAGATGAAGCCGGTCCGATCCACGTCACAGCGAAAGCCAGCAACACGAGCCGCATGAGCACAGCACCGAGCCCGCCGCGCATCACGTCCGAGTCGGCGTTGTTCAAGCAGCCCGGGCGGGTCGCTGAGGACGCGCAGAGCGGGGAAGGACGGACGATGAGCATTGCAGATCCGGTGCTGAAGGCGCAGGCGATCACCAAGGAGGTTAGCAGTCCCGAAGGGATGCTGACCATTCTGTCGCAGGTCGATCTGACGATTGCAGCCGGGGAAACCGTGGCCGTGGTCGGCGCCTCCGGCGCGGGAAAATCGACGCTGCTGGCGCTGCTGGCGGGTCTGGATGAGCCCACCAGCGGGCGCATCTGGTTGAACGGCGCCGAGCTCACCGCTCTGGATGAAGACGGGCGCGCCGCGCTGCGCGCTCGGCATGTCGGCTTCGTTTTCCAAAGCTTTCATCTGATTCCTTCGCTGACCGCCATCGAGAACGTCATGCTGCCGCTGGAGCTCGCCGGCCGCCCACGCGCTCGCGAAGCCGCCGCCGAGGCGCTCGCCCAGGTGAGCCTCGCCGCACGCGAGCGGCACTACCCGAGGCAGCTTTCCGGGGGCGAGCAGCAGCGCGTGGCGATCGCCCGCGCCTTCGTGACGCGCCCGGCGGTGCTGTTTGCGGACGAGCCGACGGGCAATCTCGATGCGGCGACCGGCGAGCGCATCATCGAGCTGTTGTTCGATCTGAACCGCGCCTCGCAGACCACTTTGGTGGTGGTCACGCACGATCAGGCGATCGCCCGGCGCTGCGGACGCATCGTGCGCATCGACGCCGGGCGCATCGTGTGATGGCGGGCGTCTCTTACCAGGAGCGGCAATGAAGGCCTTGCGTCTGGCAGTCCTGGCGCTGGTGCGCGACGGCAAGTCAGGCGAGCTGCGCGTGTTGCTGGCCGCGCTGCTGGTCGCGGTCGCGGCGTTGAGCGCGGTCGGCTTCTTCACGAGCCGGGTGAGCCGCGCGGTGGATCAGCAGGCCGGCGAAGTGCTCGCGGCGGATCTGCGGCTGCGCGCGCGCGCGCCGCTCGACCGTGCGTACTTCGAGCTGGCGGAGCAGGCCGGACTGCGCACGGCGCAGTCGTCGACCTTTCCCAGCGTCGTTTTTCACGGCGAAGACAGTGCGCTGAGCGCGATTCGTGCAGTATCGCCCGAGTATCCGTTGCGCGGGCGGATAAGAATCGCGGATGAGCCCTTCGGGCCCGCGCGTGAGACGGAACGCACGCCCGGTCCGGGCGAGGCATGGCTCGAGGCGCGGCTCATTGCGCAGCTCGGCGCGCGGCTCGGCGACCGCATCCGCGTCGGCGCGACCGAGCTCACGGTGACGCAGGTGCTCGATTACCGTCCGGATCAAGGCTCGCAGTTCGTCGATCTCGCGCCGACGCTGCTCATGCGCTTGGAGGACGTCGCCGCGACGCGTCTCATGCAAGAAGGCAGCCGCATTTCCCACGCGGGCCTGTTCGCCGGCGACCCGCAAGCGGTCGCCGCCTTCAAGCAGCAGCTCGAGATGCGCAAGAAACCCGACGAGCGCATCTCGGATCTGCAGGACGCCAGTCCACAGATCCGCTCGGCGATCGACCGGGCAGGACGCTTTCTCAACCTCTCGGCGCTGGTGACGATCTTGCTGGCGGCGATTGCGGTGGCGATCTCTGCGCGCCGCTATGCGACCCGTCACCTGGATACGGCTGCGCTGATGAAAAGCATGGGCGCCCCGCAGCGCCTGGTGCTCGCGATCAGCGTGCTTGAATTAGCAATGATCGCGCTGCTGGCGGGCTTCGTCGGCGTTGCGCTCGGCTACGCAGCGCAGGAAGGCATCGCGTACCTGCTGAAGGATCTGGTGCGCGGAGAGCTGCCCGGTCCCGCCCTGAGCGCGGGCTGGCTCGGCGTCGCCGCATCGATGTTGATCCTGGTCGGATTCGCTTTGCCGCCGCTGCTTCAACTGCGGCGCGTGCCGCCGGCCCGGGTGCTCAGGCGTAACCTGGAGCCGCCGCCGCTGCGGTACGTCACTGTATATGGCGCGGCCATCGCGGCTCTGCTGGCGCTGCTCGCCTGGCTCGTGCGGGACGCCGATCTGTTGTTGTACGTCTCCGGTGCGGCGCTTGGAACGTTCGCCGTGCTGATGCTCGCAGGCTGGGCGCTAGTGCGCAGCCTTGGCGTTCTGCGCGGCAGCGTCGGCGTGTCGTGGCGTTACGGCATGGCGAACATCGCGCGCCGCGGGCGTGACAGCATCGTGCAGATCGTCGCCTTCGGTCTCGGCCTGATGGTGCTGCTGCTGCTGGCCTTCGTGCGCAATGATCTCATGGAGGAGTGGCGCGCCAGCCTGCCGGAAGACGCACCCAACCACTTCATGATCAACATTCGTCCCGATCAGGCGCAGGCGGTTCGCGACTTTTTCACCGAGCGCAAGCTCGCAGCGCCGCAGCTCGCTCCCATGGTTCGCGCGCGTCTCACCGAGATCAATGGTCTGAGCGTGGCGCAAATGGACCTGCCGACCGATCGCGCCCGGGAGTTCGTCGAGCGCGAGGCGAATCTCACGTGGTCCGAGCGCATGCAGCAGGATAACAAGCTGATCGCCGGACGCTGGTGGAGTGCAGACGACGGCGGCGGCCCGCGCGTCTCGGTCGAGATCGAGCTGGCGGAAGCGCTCGGTCTGAAGCTCGGCGATCAGCTTACGTACGATGTGGCCGGCGAAATCGTCACGGCGCGGGTCACGAGTTTCCGTGAAGTCCAGTGGGATTCGTTCCGTCCCAACTTCTTCATGGTGTTCTCGCCAGGCTCGCTTGCCGACAGCGCCGGCACGTATATCACCAGCATCCACTTGCCGCGCGAGCGCCGCCCGGTGCTGCTCGAGTTCGTCCGTCAGTTTCCGGAGGTCACGGCCATCGACCTCGAGGCCATCCTGACGCAGGTGCGCGGCGTCATGGACAAGGCGTCGCTGGCGGTGCAGTACGTTTTTGCGTTCACGTTGCTGGCCGGCGTGACGGTGCTGCTCGCCGCCATCCAGGCGACGCGCGACGAGCGTCGCTACGAAAGCGCGATGCTGCGCACGCTCGGCGCGAGTCGTCGGGTGGTGCTGCAGGGGGTCGCCGCCGAGTTCACGACGCTCGGCTTGCTGGCCGGCTTGCTCGCCGCGAGCGGCGCCACAGCGGCCGGATATTTCTTGGCTGCCCGTGTCTTCAATCTCGACTACTCGTTCAGTGCTGCGCTGTGGGGGATCGGGCTGCTGACGGGCGCGGCGCTCGTCGGAATCAGCGGCACGCTCGCGACGCGCTCGGTCGTGAATCATCCGCCGACGGCTACGCTTAGAAGCGGATAGCTGCTTTTGGAAGCGGATAGCGGATAGCGGATAGTCAGAAGGGACTCGCGCCTCGTTTGACTCACGCTCCGGCGGACTACGTGCGTGGGAACTCGCCTCAGAGTGCGCAATTCGCTGCTGCTGTCAGCTCTGACGTCGAAAGAACACGACGACCTCCCCGCTATCCGCTATCCGCTTCCAAGCAGCTATCCGCCTCTCACTCCAACCCGAGCCTCACCCACCCCACTGCCTGCACTTGCCCGCGCCAGGTATAACCCTCGATCTGCAGAAGATACTCGCCAGGATCGAGCGCCGAGGAGTTCAGCGCGAGCCGCAACTCGCGATTCGAGTCGCGCGCCAGCCGCCGAAGCTGCATCACTCGCGTGCCGTCCACCCTGTCCAACGTGAGTTGGAATTGCGTATACGGACCTTGCGAAGCGTCGATGTACAGCTCGAGCAATTGCGGCGGCGTCGGCCGGCCGATCACCAGCGTGGGATTTTCCGGGCGAGTCCGCACCGGCGTGATCCTGTGACGCTGCACGCCGCCGGGCGCGCTCATCTCGAATGCGGCGGCGCGCCGCTCGAGACCACGCAGTTGTTCGCGCAACTCACTTGATTTCATCGCGTACGAGACGGTGGTTGCGGTTGCAATGAGCAATGCGGCCGCCAGACCGACGAGCACGGGGCGGCTGACCTGCCTTAGGTCGACGCCGTGACGCGGCGCCGGCTCATCCGCCGCCTCGTCGGGACCGGACTCGAGCGCGACGCGCGCTGTGCTCGATGGAATGGCGGGGAACATCCCAGTCTCGCTGTCATCGGTCGGCTGGCGCGCCAGGCGCGCCTTGAGCCTCACCGGGATGGGCATGGAGCGCAGGAACTCCGGGTTCTCCAGGCAATATTTTTCGAACGCGCGCGCCTCGCGCACCGTAAGGTCGCCGGACAAGTAGCGCTCGACGATGCGCCCGGATTTGATGTAGTTGCGATCCATAGACGTTGTTCTCGTTGACGAACGATCAGCCTTGGCGCGCCAACCGTAGCGGCCAGCATCGGAACGCCGAGGCGCGGTGTACTGCCGGCGGCGCGTTGCTGCGTCGCAAGGCAGGAGCCTCTGAGCCCGATTCAGCTTTGCTCTGCGGCCGCCGGCGAGCCGGCCCGCTGCTCGGGCGTCACGGTATTCTTGCAGACCAGCAGCCGTTGCTGCGATGCTTGACTCGGCAGCCATGCTGCGCGCGGCAGAGCCGACTATAAGATCTGGCCCATATGATTCTGACGCTCGAAGTCATCGGGGAACAGGCCGAAACGCTGGGCGGCGCCGCGCGCAAGACTTTCGATAGGGTTGGCGGCACAATCGGCCGCTTGGCCGACAACGACTGGGTGTTCCCGGACCGGTACGTGTCGGGGCGGCATGCGCTCATCCGCTACGTCAATGGCCGGTACTTCATCGAGGACGCCAGCACCAACGGCGTTTACATCAATACGCCCACCAACCGCTTGGCGCGCGGTCAGCCGCAGCCGCTCGCCGACGGGGACGTGGTCTACATCGACGCTTACAAGATTCGCGTGATGATAAACCGCAGGCCGGATGCGTCGGACGACCCGTTCGGGCGCTTACAGAGCCTGCGGACCAGAACGTCGCAATCGGGCGAGGACTCGTCGGCGCAGCCCACGCCGAGCCGGGAGCCGGAGGAGCAGCGCACCCAATGGCTCGACCTGCGTTCGAGTTCGGCGACGACTGCGCCAGCCGAGATGAGCACGCAAGGGCGTGAGGTGCGCGAGCCGGACGCGTCTGCATCGCTGCAGGGGCAAGCGCGCCCACCGGCGGTTGCTGCGCCGGCCGCCGTGCAGCCGCCGCTGCATGAACCTGACGTGCTCGCGGCGCTGCGTCTTGCGTTCGAGGCGGCGCTCGCCCATTTCGATCCGCAGCGCATGCAGGAAGATTTCGACCGGCAGATCGAGCAGAGCCAGGGGCTCGGTCCGCCCGCCAGGATGCGCTATTGGGACATGTACCGGGCACGCTACGAGGCCTGGATCAGGGACGCGGACGCTGCGTTTCGCACGCTGTTTGCGCCGGAGTTCGCGGGCGCTTACGACGAGCAACTCGAGCGCCTGCGCTCGAAGGCGCCGAGGGCGTGAGCGGGCCCGAAACGGGGGAACGGTATGCAAGACGCGCTCGGCGGAGACGCTGCTCATACATATGTTTCGGCCGGCGCGAGCGACGTCGGTCGGCTCCGCACCAGCAATCAGGATGCTTATGGCGAGTTCGCAGCCGCCGGGCTATGGGTCGTCGCGGACGGCATGGGCGGTTACAGCGAGGGCGATGTCGCCGCGCACATGGTGTGTGACGCCCTGGCGGGCGTGGACACGGCGTCCAGCCTGGAAGAGGCGGTCTCGGCGGTTCGGGAGCGCATCAACGAAGTCAACGCGCGCCTCTATCGGGCGTCGATCCGACCCTTCAATCCGGTCATGAGCGGCAGCACCGTGGTCGTCCTGCTCGCACGGGGCGACTCTCGCGCCGTGCTGTGGGCGGGCGACAGCCGGGCGTATCGACTGCGGCGGGGCGGCTTACAGCGCCTGACGAGCGATCATACCTGGGCGGGGGAACTGAACATCCAGGAACCGCCTCAGGGGGCCGATCATGCGATTACCAGAGCAGTGGGCGGCGAATATGCACTGCTGCTCGACGTCAGCCGCAAGCGCGTGTGCGCGGGCGACCGCTATCTGCTGTGCTCGGACGGCTTGACTCGCGAGTTGGACGACGATCGGATCGCCGCATTGCTCGGCCGGGGCGACGTGCGCGAGTGCGCCGCCGCCCTGATTGCGGCGACGCTCCAGAACGGCGCGCGCGACAACGTAACGGTCGTCGTCGTGGAAGCGCAGCGTTCGAAGTGATCCATGACGCTCGCGCGAATGCTGCTTCGAATTTGCTTTATGGTCTCGCGCAACCGACGATGGCGCGATGGAAGGAGAATGGCGCGTGCTGGCGGTGTATGCAGATCCGGTGTCCGCGGAAGCCGTCGCCGGGCTGCTTCGCTCGGAATCCGTGCCGGTGCGCATCAAGGCGGACGAACCTGTGCCCGGCCTGATGCGCGGCTACTCCGTGATGGTCCATCCGGCCATGGTCATGCGTGCGCAGGCGATCTGCTCGCAGGCGCAGATGACCGACGAGGAGTGGGCCCAGTATCTCGAGAGCCATGACGCCGAAGAACAGTCGAATTCGGACGGTGCGGGCTCGTAGGCTGCAAAACCCGGAGGCATGCAAGTGATCGCAAAAGCACGGTTCTCATCGACGTCCCTTGGCCCGCATCGACCTGGGTGATCATATGGCGGCTCTGGTAATCGGTTTGCTGGCTTTTCTTGGCGTGCACTCGGTGGCCATCGTGGCGCCCGGCTGGCGGGACGGCGCCGCGGCGCGCCTCGGGGTGCGGCCCTGGCGCGGGCTGTACTCGCTGATCGCCATCAGCGGTTTCGTGCTGCTGATCTGGGGCTACGGCCAGGCGCGCATGGATCCCATAGTGCTGTATGCGCCGCCGCCCTGGTCGCGTTGGGTCGCGGTCGTGTTGATGTTGCCTGTGTTCCCCCTGCTGCTAGCGACGTATTTCCCCGGACGCATCAAGGCGGCCGCAAAGCATCCGATGCTGGCGGCGGTGAAGTTCTGGGCGCTGGCGCACCTGCTGGCGAACGGCGCCCTGGCGGACGTTCTGTTGTTCGGCGGCTTCCTGGTGTGGGCGGTGGCCGACAGGATCTCGTTCAGACGGCGCGAGCAGCGTCCGATTGCAGGGGCGCCGCCCTCACGTTTCAACGACGTCATCGCCGTCGTGGGCGGATTGGTTCTGTACTTCCTGTTCGTGCATTGGCTGCACGCCCGGTTGATCGGCGTGCCCTTGGGTTGAAGGGTGCGAATCTGCTGTAATCGCGCACCCCGCGTTACAGCGAGCGTCCAGACTCTTCGACGATGAGCAGCAAGCCCCGAACCGCGATTTCCCCCACCCGCGAGGAGAACTACGCCGAGTGGTATCAGCAGGTGATCCGTGCGGCGGATCTCGCCGAGACCTCGGCGGTGCGCGGCTGCATGGTCATCAAGCCTTGGGGCTACTCGCTGTGGGAGAACATGCAGCGCGTCCTGGACGACATGTTCAAGGCCACGGGACATCAGAACGCGTACTTCCCGCTGTTCATCCCGCTGTCGTTCCTGCAGAAGGAGGCTGCGCACGTCGAGGGCTTCGCCAAGGAGTGCGCCGTCGTGACTCACCACCGGCTCGAAGCAGGGCCGGACGGCGCGCTCGTCCCGTCGGGAGAGCTCGAGGAGCCGCTCATCGTGCGGCCGACGTCCGAGACCATCATCGGCGATGCGTTCGCGCGCTGGGTGCAGAGCTATCGCGACCTGCCGCTGCTGATCAACCAGTGGGCCAACGTGGTGCGCTGGGAGATGCGCACGCGCATGTTCCTGCGCACCGCCGAATTTCTCTGGCAGGAGGGCCACACTGCGCACGCGACCCGCGAGGAAGCGCTCGAAGAGACCAGACGCATGCTCGACGTCTACGCGACATTCGCCGAGCAGTGGATGGCGATGCCCGTCATCAAGGGTGAGAAGACCGCGGGCGAGCGCTTCCCGGGCGCCGATCAGACGTTCTGCATCGAGTCGATGATGCAGGATCGCAAGGCGCTGCAAGCGGGCACCAGCCACTTCCTGGGACAGAACTTCGCGCGCGCGAGCGGGATCCAGTTTCTGGACCGCAATGGCGAGCATCAGTACGCGTGGACGACGAGCTGGGGTTGCTCGACGCGCCTGATCGGCGCACTGCTGATGACGCATTCGGACGACGACGGCTTCGTGCTGCCGCCGAAACTCGCGTCCGTGCACGTGGCGATCATTCCCATCATTCGCAGCGAACAGGACCGAGTGCGCGTCCTCGAATATTGCCATGGCGTTGCGCGCGAGCTGCGCGCGCAGCGCTGCGGCGACCGGCCCGTCGGCGTGGTCGTCGATGAGCGCGACGAGCGCGGCGGAGACAAGGTCTGGAGCTGGATCAAGAAAGGCGTGCCGCTGCGTGTGGAGATCGGCCCGCGCGACATCGAGAGGGACGCGCTGTTCGTCGGACGGCGCGATCGGGCGCCCAAGGACAAGCAGACCATCGCGCGCGCCGAGTTCATCGCCAACGTGACGGCGACGCTGCAGTCGATTCAGGACGGCCTGCTCGAGCGCGCCCGTGCATTCCGTGATCAGCATACGCACCGCATCGATGACAAGGACGAGTTCTACGCCTTTTTCACCGCGCCGCGCGTCGAGGAGAACGCGCCGACGCCGATTCACGCCGGCTTCGCGCTCACGCACTTCAACGGCGACGTGAAGCTCGAGGAGCAGATCAAGAGCGATCTGGGCGTCACCGTGCGCTGTATCCCGTTCGAGAAGAGCGAGCCCGGCGTCTGTCCGTTCACAGGACAGCCGAGTCCGCAACGAGTCGTGTGGGCCAAGGCGTACTGAAAAGCGACTCGTAAGCAGACAAGCGCTGAGCGAGCCGGGGCTGCTGAGCGGGCAAGAGGGAAGTGGTCCGAAGATGGCTGTGCGAAGCCGCGGCCTCATCGGACGACGCCTGTTCAGCGCCTAGGGAATCTCTGATTTATTCTGTTCCTGTGATCTGGAGCCGCTCGAAACACGCTTGCGTGCGTCTCTTTGGGCTGAACCGTCAGGGCGGCAGGCCAATCAGAGCCTTACGCAGGAAGATGCGGCAAGTCGAACCTCTCGTGCGGATTTCGAGTTTGGGTTGAGTGTGGCGCGACGCCGACGCCCGGCTCTGCCAGTTACTTACACCAGTTACAGGCGCTAGTCGCTTCCCGCCATGACCACCACTCGCGCCTGGTTGCAGATTCACTTCTGTGTGGTGCTGTGGGGATGCACCGCAGTACTGGGCAAGCTGATCTCGCTCAAGGCGCTGCCGCTGGTGTGGTGGCGCATGGTGCTGGTCGCCGCCGCGCTCCTGTTCGTGCGTCGCTTCTGGTCCGGGCTCGCGGGCATGACGCCGAGGCAGACGGCGATCTTCGCCGGCACAGGCGTGTTCGTCGCCGCGCACTGGCTGACGTTCTACGGGGCGATCAAGCTCGCCAACGCATCCGTGGCAGCGACATGCATGGCGCTCATCCCGGTGTTCATGTCCTTCACGGAGCCGTTGGTGACGCGCCGGCGATTCGAGCTCGCAGAATTGCTGTTCGGGCTGGCCTGCGTTCCCGGCGTCATGCTGGTGGTCGGCGGTACGCCCAGCCAAATGCATCTCGGCGTCGCGGTCGGCGCCGCGTCGGCGTTCTTTGCGGCAGTGTTCGGCTCGCTTAACAAGCGATACATCGCGTCGCACGACGTGCTGGCCGTCACGGGCGTGGAAATGACCGCCGGTGCGCTGCTGCTCACGCTGGCGGCCCCGCTGGCGCCTGACGATTTGCCGGTATTCGTTCTGCCTTCAGGCAGGGACGCCCTGCTGCTGCTTTTCCTGGCGTTCGGCTGCACCTTGCTGCCATTTGCATTGTCTCTGGCGACGATGCGTCGGCTGAGCGCCTTCTCGATCGCTCTCGCGATCAACATGGAGCCGGTCTACGCGATCACGCTGGCGACTCTCCTGCTTGGCGAGCAGCATGAGTTGTCCCCGAGCTTCTACGCCGGCGTCGCGATACTACTGCTCATAGTGTTCTCCCATCCCTGGATCTCGCAACGCACGGCTCGCGCGCGACTTACTGCCGCCAACGTCGATTCGGCGGTGGACTGAAGCGCCGCCGAGTCGGGCGCAGCGTTCAGAGTCGCGGCGTGCGGCGCCGCGACGCGATTGGGCCTTCACCTTGATCGCAACAGCTGATCCACCCGGTCCCGATACGAGCGGCTCAGCTTGATCTCCTGCCCGCTCTCGAGCGTCAGAAAATACTCGCCGTTGGTGTGGGGGCGCAGCCGGCGTACGCGGCGAACGTTGACGATCGTGGAACGGTGCACGCGCTGGAAGAGCTGCGGGTCCAGAACGGCTTCCAGCGATTTCATGGTTTCGCGCAGCACGTACGTGCGGCCTTCGGCATGCACGCACATGTAGTCGCCGGCTGCGTCGATCCAGTCGACCCTGGAGACATCGAGGCGCACGATTCCGTGGCTCTCGCGGATAGGGAGGATCTGCGGATATTTCGCCGCCCCGACAGCGCCGGCGTGCTCGCGCAGCAGCTGTTCTTCCACCGCGCCCGCGCCGCGTGTTGCTGCAAGCAGGCGCAGAAGCTTGTCCCGTTGCGCGAGCGCGTTGCGTTGGCGCCAGCTGGTGCGTACGCGCTCGAGCGCCCGGGCAAAGCGGACGTCGTTGATCGGCTTGAGCAGGTAATCGAGCGCCTGCGCATCGAAGGCTTCCAGCGCGTAGCGGTCGAACGCCGTGACGAAGATGATCATGGGCGTCGATTCCCGAGGCAGGCGCGCCAGCACGTCGAACCCTGACAGCCCCGGCATCTGGATGTCCAGAAACATCAAGTCCGGCTGTTCGCGGTGCACCGCCTCGATCGCTTCGCGCCCGTTCTCGCATTGCGCCACGATCTGCACGTCTGGACAGTCAGACAGGCGCAGCTCGACGCCGCGGCGCGCGAGCGCCTCGTCATCCACGAGGATGGTTCGCAGAACCGGTTCGTTCATGGCGGCTCCGGGTTCCGCATGATGTCAGGCGGGCGCTGCAGCGCGCTCTGCGGGGAAGGATAGCGCTACGCGCAACCCGGGATGGGTGTTCGTTGCGCTGACTACGCCGCGATCGCCGTACAGTACTTGCAAGCGCTCGCGCGTGTTGCGAATGCCGACGCCGCGTCCGTTGGAAACACGGGTCGTGTCGACCATTCCGGGCCCGTCGTCCGAAACTTCAAGCTGCAACATGCCGCCTGTCACGTGCGCGCCGATGCGGATCGCGCCTCCCCTCTCGCACGGCGCAATCGCGTACTTGATCGAGTTCTCGATCAGCGGCTGCAGCAGCAGGCTTGGCGTCAGCACGTCGCTTGCGTCCTCGTCGATGGCGAAGTTGATGGTCAGCCGCTCGCCGAAACGCATCTTCTCGATGTCCAGATAGAGATTCAGAGCGTCGATCTCCTGGGCCACAGTCACCTTCTTCATCGGATCCTGATCCAGCGTATAGCGCAGGAACTCCGACAGCCCAGTCACCGCCGAGTTCGCCGTGCCGTTGCGGTTGTCGAGGATCAGCGTCGAGATCGCGTTCAACGTATTGAAAAGGAAGTGGGGATTCAGTTGGTAACGCAACATTTTCAGTTGCGCCTCCTGGGCGAGCGCCGAGGCGCGCAGCGTGGCCTCGCGCTGCAGCTGCATGGATTCGTAATAGCGGAAGCCGAAGTACAGCCCGACCCAGCACACCATCAGGTACGTCGCGCTCACGCCGCCGGCGAAGTAATCCGTAATCCTGGTGATCTGCGCCTCGTCCGCCATGAAGACGGCGTAGGCGATATTCACGACGAGCCGCCATGCAAGTCCGATGACGAACGCAGCGACCAGCGCCCCGCCGATGATCCCCGCAGGCGGCGCATTCCACAGCCGGCGGCCCACGTACCGCAGCGGAACGCTGATGAGGAATCCGGCAACCGACGCTGCAATGATGACTTTCGTGTAGCCGGACGGCTTTGAGTACAGCACAGCGCCTACGTAATGGGACAGTCCGTAGCCGGTCCAGCCAATCGCATGCAGCGACCAGAACAGCGCTTCGCGCTTGCTCTTGTGAGGGAGAAGGCTCATCGAGACGCAGCGGTTCGAGACGGTGGGTCGCCGTCAATGCGCCACTCTAGGCAAGGCGCGCCTCGCCGTACAGCGACTCGTCGCGCCGCGGGCACAGCTTGCCGCAGGCGCAGCGACCCGTGCACTCGAGCGCCCGGTGTTGTGCGCGCGCCGCGCCGAAACGAGGCCTTTCGTCGACGAAGCGAAGGAGCGAACCGCGTGCGGCGCGCTCCAAGCATTCCGCGTGCGGGCTGCAACCTTTTTCAACCGGGCTGCATCGAAACTCTTGCGCGCGCGAAGCTCATCTTCCCAAATCCAACACTCTCAGGAGATCAGCCATGGTCATGCACAAAGTCGGATTGCGCGGCGTGCGACGTGCAGCGCTCGTTGCAATGACGACGGCGGCGCTCGGAGCCTCGATCGGGGCGCAGGCGCAGCCCGAGCCGCGCTCGCAGGTCGTCTCGTATGCGGACCTCGACCTATCGAAGCATGCCGATGCAGCCAAGCTGTACGCGCGACTGAGGCGCGTCGCGAGCTCGGTGTGCGGGCCGGTGGACATTCGCGACCTCTCGCTGAAGCGTCAGCAGCGCGAGTGCGAGGAGCAGGCAGTGGCCGACGCCGTCGAACAGGTGAATAGCGCGCAGCTGACGAACGTGCACGAGGAGAAAGCCTCGATGCGCGTCGCTCAGCGGCGGTCGATGCAGTCGCCGCGCAGTTGAGGTCACGCTTTGCAGCGGCGGCTTCGAGTTTCAATCGGGGTCGCCGCTGTGCTCCGCAGCGCTGGAGAGGATTGCCAGGTGAACGAGCCAGCTGCAACCGGCGACCAACGGGAGATCCGTCCTCATTGGCTCATTCCCGGGTCGGCGGCGCACGTTTGCCGAGGTGCGCTTCGCGCCAGGTGATGTACAGCGTCGAGCCGATGACCACGGCGGCGCCGGCGAGCGTCACGGCGTTCGGGATCTCGCCGAACCACAGGTAGCCGAGCAGAATTGCGAAGACCAGTCGTGTGTAGTCGATGGGACCCATCGCGGCGGCGTCGCCCTCGGCCATCCCCTGGATGTAGCACGCCTGGGTGAGCGTGCCGAGCACGCCCATGACAGCGAGCAGTGCGAGATCCCCCAAGGTCGGCCAGCGCCAGACGAACAGCGCCGGCGGAACAGCGAGTATGAGACCCAGCGCTGCCGACCAAGCCATCAGCGTCATGGTCGTGTGGTCGCGGGTCATCACCTTCATGCCGGTGATCGTGAGCGCGAACAGGAGCGAGGAGGCCAGCCCGGCGGCGGCCGGCCACGCCATGCTCCCCTGCAGCGAGGGCTGCAACATCAGGAGCGTGCCGAGAAACCCCACGACGGTCGCGGCCAGGCGCCGCGGACCCACGTTCTCCTGCAAGACGAACAGCGCGAGCGGAGCGAGCCACAGCGTGCGTGTGAAGGACAGCGCGTTCGCGTCCGCAAGCGGCATCATCTGGTACGAGTAGAAGGCGAGGATCAGGCCGACCGTGCCGGCCAGCGCGCGGAAGACCAGAATCCCGGGCCGCGTCGTGCGAAAGGCCGCACGCGGGTCGCGCAATATGAGCGGCGTGAGCACCAGCAGCCCCGCGGCCTGCCGATAGAAGGTCTGCAGTGCGGCCGGGTAGTCCTGGCCGAGGAGCTTGATGAGCATGGTCATCACCGTGAAGCAGAGCGCCGATGCGAGCATCCACAAGGCGCCGCGCGAGTTGCGCGGCAGGCGAGCGTAGGCGGCGGCTAGGTTCACGGGCGAGCGGGACCTTGGGGTCTCATCGGTCGAGGGGGCGGTGGGAACTCGCGACGGCCGGAAGCCGTACGGCGTCGTGCAATTCTTGCACGATTGCGCGCCGAACTCGCGGGCGGCGCCGTACGCTGCGAGCGACAGGCTTGGAGCATGGTCCCGGAACTGGCAAAGTCGCTGCTTCCTGCCGCGGGCGCTGACGCCCGCCGGCTCATTGGGGAGTCTCCATGCATTCGCGCAAGCTTCAGGCGGCCTTGGCCTGCGTGCTTTTCCCATGCGCCGCGGCATTGTTCGGGGCGCTTTCCGGCCGGCCGCTCGAGCTGTGGCGCGTGGCGTTCTGGAGCATGGCGGGGGTCGGCAGCTACGTGGTCCTTTCGCGCGTGTTCGGCTTCGATCCGCATCGCACGCGCATCGCGCGCTATGCATCTCCGCTGATTCGCTACGTGGATCGTTGGGAGCTGCGCCTGGGCCAGGCGACGCTTTCCATGCTGGGTGTCGTAGTGGCGGCCGCCCGCCTGCTGGATCCTGCGAACTTCGTCACCGCGGTGGTGAGCGGCACGCTCGCGGCCTGGACGTATTTCGCGTTACGCCTGTACAGCGGCGGCTACGACACGCGCGCATGACGCGCGGGCAAGCGCCGATCGGGCCCGCGGGCCAGCAAGAAGGAAGCGAAATGGCGGATGGCGGATAGTCAGAAGAGAGGCGCTGCAGGCCCTATTGCATCCGCTATATGCGCGCATCCAGCGATGGCGCCATCTCGAGCATCCGCAGCTCGTAGAACACGAGCGCCGCATAGCCGCTCAGGACCACGTACAGGAATATCTCTCCGGGCACCGCTCGAAACAGCCGCATGCGGCTGCACGCCACGAGGACCAGCACCCCGATTGCGGTGAGCGAAAGCTTTGCAGCGGCGAACCAGCCCAGATCGTCCGGCAGGAACCGCGCCATCAAGGGGTTCAGCTCCGCCGCTCCGTGCGACATGAGCAAGACTGTGAACACACCATCAAGGACGCACAGGCCGAGGATGGCCAGCACGACGGCCAGTACGCGCGGCGAGTGCCAGTCGATGATGGGATAGCGCATGTCGCTGACCCGACGCCCGGCCCGACGCCTGGGATGAAGGGCGCCGTGTACGAAAGCCGCAGCAGTGGTGCGTCGTCGCTCGAGCCCTGTGCGGCGTTCGATTCCTGGTTCTTGCATCTGGAGCGTCCCGATTCGTCCTGGCGCACTTACTCGTTCACGAAGTGTGACGAGTCGCCCGCGGCTCGTGGGTTGGACTTACCTTAATCGCGAGTCTTGCGCTTCGCATGCAACATACGCCTCAGATCGACAGGCTGTGCGCACCAGTCAATCGCCAGTGCGGATGGCGTACCTCAGGGCGATGGCGGCTTCGGGCGTGAGTACACGAAACGTGAAGCTTTCCTGGATGTAGAGCCGCACCGAGGCGCGCGTGTGCTCCAGGTAGCCGATCGAGAAATCCTGGCCAACCGTCAGCTCGAAGTCTCCGCCTCTAAGGCTCATCACCACCGCGCCGTCCGCCGCGGGCGCTGAGACTATCGGTCCGTCCACGAGCTTGCGGATGTGGTTGATGATCGGGTACCCGCGGTCTGTACTGCGGGTCAGGCCGGTATAGCAGCGCGGCCCGAGTGCGATGCCGTACGGTCCATCCACGCCTTCGCAGCGCAATTGATGCGTCGCTTCGGCGACTACGTCCGGGTAGGCCTCGTAGCTCTCGGGAATGGCGAGCGCACGCGACCCGGAGGCGGACGCCAACCCTTCGATGCGTGCGGCTGGATAACCTTTGAAGATGGCGCGGTCTTCGGCGAGCGCTGCGGCTTTGGCGGCGTTGCGAACAGGATCGAGATCCGCATCCTGGGCGCCGCGACCGATCGCTTCGAGCTCCTCGCGCAACAGTTCGAACTCTGCGCGAATTTCGAGCAGGGGTTGCGCCGTCCTGAGTCTCGCGCTCACGCCTTCGTGCAGGGATGCGCCGACTGGTTCGGTGCGCCCGGTGGGAATGGCCGCCGCCGCCCAGCCGAGCGGTCCGTTGAAATCGACGAGCCTGCGCGCTGCAAGCAGCGTCTTGAGCGTGCGCGAGGCCTCGGCGTCGATTTCGCGCCAGGCTTGCTGAGAGATCGGCGCCTGCGAGCGCAGCAGATCGTTCATGGGCTTCCCCACTGCGACGGCGAACGCAAGCTGCCGATATTGAGGCAACCATCCGAGGCGCCGGGCTCGCCGGCCGACTCACCACCGTGCTCGACTTCCTCCTCGATCTGCAGAATCGATTTGCTGGTGAACAGATAGGTGCGCAAATGCTCGTCGAACTTGGCGTCGCGCCTGCGCAGCCATTCGAGCGTCATCGCGGCGTGCTCCTTCTCCTCGTCGCGGTTGTGCGCCAGGATCTCGCGCAGCTCCGCGTCCTGCGCCGCGTCGATGCGCTGGTCGTACCAATCCGCCGCCTCGAGCTCCTCCATGATGGAGACGACCGCGCGATGGCGATCGATGGTTTCAGGCTTCAGACTGTCGGGGCTTTCGTGCAGGGAGGCGCTGCTGCCGGCCATGAACTACTCCGCGGCTGGTGTTCGTCGAATGACTACGCGGCGCAACCATTGTCGGTTCCCGCGTAAGCGGCTCGCCGATGCGCGCGTCTGAGACGCCCGACCGCCTCGCAACACGAGCCTTTCCTTGCATTTTCCGCGCTTGCGCATCCGCTCGCCCTTCCTCTATTAGGGGATGGTGTTCGAGCTGCTTTTCACCCATCCAGCGTGGGCCTATCGCAGCGGCGCGTTCGCCTTTGCGAGCGCATGGCCGCGCTGGACGCTGGCAGGCGCCGTTGTGTTCGGCGTCGCGCTCGTCGCCTTGACGCTCAGCCGCAGGCGCGAGCTCGGTTGGCGCAAGCTTCTGGCGCTCGGCGCGCTGCAAGCGACGTTTGTGGCGCTGGCGCTCGCCTTGCTGTGGCGGCCGGTGCTCAATGTGGAGCGCGTTCGCGACCGCGAGAACATCCTGGCGATCGCGCTCGACGCTTCGGCGAGCATGGGTTACGGGGAGGACGGTCGATCCAGAACGGCGCAGGCGGTCGCGGCGCTGCAAAGCGGGCCGCTCGGGCGCATGGCCGAGACGTTCGAAGTGCGCCTGTTCGGCTTTTCGCAGGCAGCGCACGCGGTGGATTCGCTGGACGCCCTGGCGCCCGAAGGTTCGCAGACGCGCATCGGCGAGGTCCTGACGCAAGTGCTGCAAAGCGCGGGCAGCGCGCCGCTTGCGGGCGTGGTGCTGGTGAGCGACGGTGCGGAGAACGGCGGCACGCTCGACGAGGAACGGCTCGCGCAGATCGCATCGTTCGGCGTGCCGGTGCACACCGTAGGCGTGGGGCCGGAAACGTCCGCCGGCGATCTGGAGCTCGAGCGAGCGGACGTTCCGGGCAGTGCGCCGCCCGGCGCCAGGGTTCCGGCGCAGATCAGCGTGCGGCACGACGGCGCCGCCGCCACGCGCGTGCGCGTGTACGACCGCGAGACGCTGATCGCCGCGCGCGAGCTGCAGCTTCCCGCGGAAGCGAGCCTGACTACCGTGACGCTCGACTTGCCGCCGCTGTCGGCGGGCGCGCATCAGCTGCGCTTCTCTCTGGATCCCCTGGAAGGCGAGCGCAACACGATCAATAACACGAGACTGCGGGTGCTCGATGCGCCCGCGGCGCGGCGCCACATCCTGTATCTCGAAGGGGAGCCGCGCTGGGAATACAAATTTCTGCGTCGCGCTGCGGAGCGCGAACGCGCGCTGCGCATTGCAAGCGTGGTGCGCACCACGCCCAATAAGCATTACCGGCAGGGCGTGATGTCGCCTGCCGAGCTCATCGACGGTTTTCCCGCCGCTGCCGAGGAGCTGTACGCCTACGACGCGGTGATTATCGGCAGCTACGAAGCGGCGACTTTGCGGCCTGCGCAACACGAGCTGCTCAGGGATTTCGTCGACAAGCGCGGCGGCTCGCTGCTGATGCTGGCCGGACGTCAGGGCTTGGCTGCAGGTGGATGGGGACGTTCGGCGCTCGCTCAGACGCTGCCAGTGCAGCTTCCGGAAGACGAGAACGCACGGTTTGTGCAGCGCGTCGCGCACGCCCAGCCCACCGTCTATGGTCTGGAGTCCGCGATCGCCAAGCTGGATGACGACCCAAGGCGCAACGCCGAGCGCTGGGCGAATCTTCCGCAGCTCGCTGACTGGCAGACCCTCGGGCGCCTGAAGCCCGGCGCCGTCGTGCTGTTGGAAGCCGCTTCGGGACCCAAGCGCGAGCCGCTGCTTGTCTGGCAGCACTACGGTCGCGGCGCCGCGTTCGTATTGGGCTCAGCGAGCACGCTTCGGTGGCAGATGCGCATGCCCCCGGAGGACCTCAGCCACGAGACGTTCTGGCGGCAGCTTCTGTACGCCATGACGAGTCTCGCCCCGCAGCGAGCGACGCTCGCGAGCGAGCGCATCGTGTACGACGACGAACGCAGCGTCGTCCTGCAGGCGCAGTTGCGCGACGAGCGCTTCGAGCCGATAGACGACGCCCATGTCGAGCTGCATGTGGCGCCCGAGCGCGATCCGGCGTTCCTGCAGACGATGCAATCTTCCGGCCGCGGAGATGGACGCTACACGGCGGTGATCGACGCCGCGTCGACCGGCTTGTATCGCATCGACATGCGCGCTCGCCGCGGCGCCGAGGACGTCGGCGCCGCGATAGCGCATGTGCTGCGCAACGACGGGGTGGCCGAGCACTTCGGCGTGCGTCAGCACCGCGACGTGCTCGAGCGCATTGCGGCCGTCAGCGGCGGGCGCTACTGGTCCCTCGATGAGCTCGACAGCCTTGCTGCGGCCATCCCCTATTCGCGCGCCGGCGTCGTCGAGCGCCAGACTTTGGATCTTTGGAACCTGCCGATCGTATTTCTGATGCTGCTGGCGCTGAAGCTCGCCGAGTGGCTGCTGAGACTCCGGTGGGGGAGGCTGTGACGACCGAGGCCGCCGACGACCACGCGCTCGCACGGGCGGGCGGCGCGATGCGGGCGCTGCAGCGTTGCGCACTGCGGCAGGCGCTCGGCTGGCTCGTGGCGCTCGGCTGCGCGCCCGTGATCGCCGCCGACTACACGTTCATCGTGGCCGGCCTTGGAGGCGAAGCGGAATACGAGCAGCGCTTCCGCGAGCAGGCCGCCACGCTGGCGGAAGCGGCCCGCGGCGCGGCTGAAGACGCCAGCCACGTGATCGCGCTGAGCGGCGAGGCCGTCACGCGCAAGGCTGTGCGCGGCGCGCTGCGGGAGCTGGCGGGCCGAGTCGCCGCCGCCGACACGGTCACCATCGTGCTGATCGGGCACGGCAGCTTCGATGGCGAGGAATATCGCTTCAACATTCCTGGTCCGGATCTCACCGGCGGCGAGCTCGCCGTGCTGTTCGACGCGCTGCCCGCCAAGCGACAGCTCATCGTCAACACGACGAGTGCGAGCGGCGCCGTCGCCGAGACCTGGCCGCGCGACGGACGCATCGTCGTCACAGCGACCAAGAACGGCGGCGAGCGCACCGCCACACGCTTCGCGCAGCATTGGACCCAGGCGGCGGCGACCCGCGCCGCCGACGTGAACAAGGACGATCTCGTCACGGCGGGCGAAGCGTTCGAGTACGCCAGGCGACAGGTCGAAGCGTCCTTCAAGGCCGACGTGGCTCTCGCGACCGAACACGCCCGCCTCGAAGGCGGCGAGTCACAGCGCTTCGCCGTGGCGCGCTTCGGCGCAGCGCGCGCCTCGGGCGGCGATCCACAGGTCGCGGCGTTGCTCACGCAACGCGGCGCGCTCGAGATCGAGCTGAACGCCGTCAAGGACCGCAGCGCCACGCTCAGCGCAGACGACTATTACGATCAGCTCGAAGCAGTGCTGGTGAGACTCGCGCTGCTGCAGCGCGAGATCGACGCGCAGCAGGCTGCTCTGGCTTCTGGAGGCGGCCAGTGACAGGCCTGCCCGCATCCGTGGCCGCCGCAGTCCTGCTGGTCGCGACGCTCGGCGCCGCAGCGCAGGATATCGACTACGATCCGCGCCGTCCGCAGGAGCTGCGGCCGTGCGACGAGCATATGCATCGAGGGCGCATCAATGAAGCGCGCGAGTGTTATGCGCTGCTGCTGAGCTCACAGGATTCCGTCACGCACGCCGAAGCGGCCTGGGCGCTGGGCGATCTGCGCACCGCGAACGAGCTGTTCCGGCGCAGCGTGCGCCTGGACGAACAGGCCGTGCAGCCGCGATCCAGGTGGGCGCGGTTGTTCCTGCAGACGCATCAGTATGCGGATGCGATAAAGCTGTTTCGTGAAGCCCTCGAGATTTCGCCGGACGACGTGCACGCCAAGCTGGGCCTGGCGCAAGTGTTCGCCGAGCGCTTCGAGGGACAAGCGAAGACATTGCTGCAGGAAGTGCTGGGGCAGGATGATCAGCTCCTTGGCGCGCAGCTGCTCGCTGCGCGCATGGCGCTCGAAGAAGGCCAGTTCGAGCAGGCGGACAAGGCGCTGGACGCTGCAGCGCGAATCGCCTCCAGGCGCGAGCTGCCGCCGCTCGAAGTCTACTCGCTGCGGGCTGCGCTCGATCTTTCACGTGAGCGCAGCCCGGACGCCTGGATCGACCGCGCGCTCGCCTACAACCCGCGCTACGGCGCGGTATTCCAGGAGCTGGCGCATTTCGAGGTGATGCGCCGCCGGTACGCGCAGGCCTCCGTCCTGTTGCGCCGGGCGATCGAGGTGCAACCTGAGCTGTGGTCCGCGCACGCGGAGCTCGGATCGAACCTGCTGCGGCTGGGCGAGCTGGCGCAGGCGCGTTCGCATCTCACCAAGGCCTATTCCGGCGATCCGTACAGCCCCACGATAGTCAACTCGCTGCGCTTGCTCGATCGCATCGGTGAATTCGAGCTCATCAGCGAACCGGTGTACGCCGTGGGCCGGCAGTTCGAAGTGAAGCTGCGCCTGCACCGCAGCGAAGCGGCGGCGCTGCGGCCTTACGTGATGGAGCTGGCGAGCAAGGGCGTCCAGCAGTTCTCGCAGCGTTACGGCTTCACGCTGCACGAGCCCGTGACCCTCGAGCTGTACCCAGATCACGACGACTTCGCCGTACGCGTCGCCGCCTTGCCAGGCATCGGGCTGCTCGGCGTGACATTCGGTTACGTGGTCGCGATGGATAGCCCGTCCGGCCGGCCGAGCGGTGAATTTCACTGGGGCGGCACGTTGTGGCACGAGTTGGCCCACGTCTTCACGCTCGAGGCGACCGGGCATCGCGTGCCGCGCTGGCTGAGCGAAGGGCTTTCTGTGTTCGAGGAGTGGCGCACCGGACCGGCCCCGGGCGTCGCAGTGACGATGGACGCGATCGCGGCGTTGCGCGACAAGCGATTCCTGCCGATCGACGAGCTCGATTCGGGATTCATCCGGCCGAGCTACCCGGGCCAGGTGCAGGTGTCTTACATGCAGGCGGGCCTCATCTGCCTGTTCATCGACGAGCGCTGGGGCTTCGAGAAGCTGACCGCGCTGCTGCAGCAGTTCACCCGCAAGGGTTCGACCGGGCAGGCGGTGGAAGCGGTCCTGCGGATCTCGCCGAAGAAGTTCGACGAGCAGTTCGATGAATTCGCGCGGCTGCGCTTTGCAGCGATTCTGGACCATACGCTGGAGTGGGAACAGCAATACCGGCGCGCCCGCGAGGCGGTCGACCAGGAGCGCTGGAGCGACGCCGTGGGGCCGGCGCGGCGCGCCGCCGAGCTCTATCCGGGTCATGTGGGGGCGGACAGCCCGCACGTGCTGCTGGCGCAGGCGCTCGACAAGCTCGGGCGACGCGAGGAGGCGATTACGGCCCTGCAGGATTTCCGGCGAGCCGGAGGCTGGGCGCCGAGTGCGTTGCGCGACCTCGGGCGGTGGCTGGATGAAGCGGGCCGCGCGCGGGAGGCCGACGAGGTGTTGGCCGCGCTCAACTACGCTGATCCGCTCAACGCGGAGCATCACGCGCAGCTTGGCGAGAGATTGCTGGCGGCCGACGACGCCGAAGGCGCGCTGCGCGAGTTCCAGGTATTGCTGGCGTTGAGCGGTCACGATCCGGCGCCTGCCTACTTCGGCGCCGCGCGCGCCCTGCGTGCGCTCGGGGATCGCGAGGCCAGCCGCCGGCGTGTGCTCGACGCGCTGGCCGTCGCGCCGCATTTCAAGCCGGCGCAAGCCTTCCTGTTGCAGATCATCCAAGAGGCGAATCGCAATGAATGACGCCGTGGCCGCCGCCGCCGAACGTGATGTGCGCGCGCTGGTGCAGACGTTCAATGACCGTATCGCAGCGATTCGCGCGCAGGTGCGGAGGATCATCGTGGGACAGGATGAAGTTCTCGACCACCTGCTGCTGACCCTGCTGGTGGGCGGACACTGCCTGATCACAGGCATGCCCGGTACGGCCAAGACGCTGCTGGTGCGAACGCTGGCCGAAGCTCTGGGGCTCACCTTCAAGCGCATCCAGTTCACGCCTGACCTCATGCCGACTGACGTGACAGGAACCGACATCATAGAAGAGGACATCACCACAGGCCGGCGACGCTGGACGTTCGTGCCGGGGCCCATCTTCACGAATGTGCTGCTTGCGGACGAGGTGAATCGCACGCCTCCCAAGACGCAAGCGGCGCTGCTCGAGGCGATGCAGGAGCATTCCGTGACGGTGCGGGGCGTCACGCACGCGCTGCATCCGCCGTTCTTCGTGCTTGCGACTCAGAATCCCATCGAGCTGGAGGGAACGTATCCGTTGCCGGAGGCGCAGCTTGATCGCTTTCTGTTCAATGTGCTGCTCGACTATCTGAGCCCGGAGCACGAGATGGAGGTGGTCGAGCGCAACACAACGCGCATGGCGCCGCCGAACATCGAGGTCTGCACGAACGCCGAAGAGATCCTGCAGTTCCAGTGGCTCGTGCGCCAGGTTCCGGTGTCTTCGCAGGTGCGTCGGCGCGCCGTCGACCTGGTGCGCGCGACGCGGCCTGCCGAATCCTCCGCGCCGGACGTCGTGCGACGCTACGTACGTTACGGCGCCAGTGTGCGGGCGACCCAGTTTCTGTGCCTTGCAGCGAAGGCGCGCGCATTGATGCAGGGCCGCTACCACGTGACGCAGGAGGATCTGCACGCGCTCATTCCGCCAGTACTGCGCCATCGCGTGCTGACCAACTACCAGGCCGAATCCGAGGGCAAGAGCGTCGATGACGTGCTGTGCGAGGTGGTTGCGACATGAATGCTTCGGCGCCCGCGCGATTGCTGCCGCCCGCGACCCTTGCGCGGCTGGCCAATCTCGAGCTGATCGCGCGCACCGCCGTAGAGGGGTTCCTGACGGGCCTGCACCGCTCGCCGCGGCACGGATTCAGCCAGGAGTTCAAAGAGTACCGCGCGTACGTCGAAGGCGACGACCCACGTTTCGTCGACTGGAACGTGTACGCGCGCACCGAGCGCACATACGTGCGGCGCTTCGAGGGCGAGACGAATACACGATTGATCGTGCTGCTCGATGCGAGCGCGTCGATGGGTTACGGCTCGCAGCCGGTGACCAAGCTGCAGTACGGCAAGTTTCTCGCGGCGGCGCTCGCCTGGTTGGCCGCACGACAGCACGATCCTGTCGGACTCATCGTATTTGATGAACGTATCCGCACGTACCGAGCGCCGGCGAGCCGGCCCGGCAGCCTGGCCGGCGTCATCCATGCGATCGATGCAGTCACGCCGGGCGGCGCCACCGACCTGTCCAGATGCTTCTCGGCTCTCGGCGAGCACTTGAAGCGGCGCGGGCTGGTGGCGGTGATTTCGGATCTGTACTGCGATGCGCAGGCTGTGAGCAACGCCGTTCGGCCGCTCGCGTACCATGGCCATGACGTGATGCTCTTTCAGCTTCTCGATCCGCAGGAAGTGCGGCCGCAGTGGCGCGAGAACGTCGTGCTTGAAGATGTGGAGACGGGAAAGAAGCTCAACGTCTCACCGCAATACGTCGAGACCGAGTATCGCCGGCGGCTGGATGCGCACCTGGACGCGCTGCGAGCCGGCGCTGCACGTGCAGGTGCGCACCAGATGCTGATCGAGACTCACGAGCCGCTCGATGGCGCACTGCGCCGGTACCTTGCGTTCCGGCGGGGCAGGCGCTTCTAGGGTCCGCCATATGTTTCTGGCGCCAGCGTTCCTGCTAGGACTGCTCGCGATTGCGGCGCCGCTATGGCTGCATCGGATGACGCGCGCCGATCCGGCCAGCCGGCCGTTCGCCTCGCTCATGTTCCTGGAGGCGAGCGAGTCGCAGCGAACATCCAGACGCACGGTCCGCTACTGGATGCTGCTGGCGTTGCGTATCGCGCTGCTGGTCGCGCTCGCACTCGCATTTGCGGGACCGCTGATCGCGCAGCGCATGCTGCCGGCTACGGACGCAAACACACGCCTGCACGCAATCGTGCTGGATGCATCGTATTCGATGCGCCACGGCGATCGGTGGTCGCGCGCGATCGCCGAGGCGGAGTCGATCATTGCCGGACTGCGTGGTTCGGACCGCGTGATGCTGGTGCGCGCGACCGGGCGGCGCATCGAAGTCGTGCACGAGCCGGTGACGGCCGGCGATGCGGGCGCGCTGCGCGCGACTTTGCAGAATATGCAGCCGGGCTTCGAGCGACTGGATTTCGGCCTGCCGATGAGCGCCGCCGACAACTGGCTGGGAACGCCGCGACCGGACGCCGTCGTGCACTTCATCTCCGATCTGCAGCGCAGCGGCGCCCCCCTGCGGTTCGCCGATCTGGAGCCGCCGTCCGGTGCGCGGCTGCAGATGCATGCGGTCGCCGGCGAGCCTGCAGCGAATGCGTTCATCGATCACATTGCGCTCATTTCCGGCGAAAGCCGCGCCTTGCGGGTCGTGATTCGTCACACGGCAGCGCAGGCTGAGCAGCGCGAGGCGGTGCTCAGCGTCGATGGAAGTGAGCATTCGCGGCGCCCGGTGACATTACCGGCGGCGCCGGGCGTTCCGTACAAGTTCTCGCCGACGCTCGGGGAAGGCGGGGGAGTCGCCTCGGAGGAAGCCGCACGCGCCGATCCGCCGGGGCTCGGCTCTGCGACCGTGAGCTTCACAGGACTGGCCCTGGATCCGGGCGCTCATCGTATCGAGGTGCGGTTGGAGCCTGCTGACCAGCTTCCTGAGGATGATCGTCGTTACGCGGTCATCGAGCACGCTGATCCGAAGGCGCTGCTGATCGCGGGAAGTGAAAACACGGACGAGGCGACCTACTTCAGCGCCGCACTCGGCGCCTCCGACTCTCCTCGACTCAACGTGGAGGAGCGCGCTGCGAGCGCCCTGGAAGGCGGCTCGCTCGCCGATTACTCGATGGTCGTGATTCCAGACGCCGGCTCGCTGTCCAGTGCGGGCGCAGCCCGTTTGCTCGAGTACGTCTCAGCGGGCGGCGCCGTCCTCGCGACGCTCGGCGCCCGGGTCGAGCGCGCCGAGATCCCGCTGGCGCCTGATTGGCGCGTCGGCGCAGCGCGCGAGCGCAGCGCACGGATTGGTGAAATATATGCGTCGCATCCGGTGCTGCGCGAATCGGCCGAGTGGCGACGCGTGCGTTTCTTCCGGCAGCGCAGCGTACAAGTAGGCGAGGACGACAAGGTCCTGATCGCTTATGAGGACGGCTCACCGCTGCTCGTCGAGCGCACGATGGGAGCCGGGCGTTTACTGATCCTCACGGCGCCGATTGACCGCACGTGGAACGACTTGGCGATTCATGCGCTGTTCGTACAGTTCGTGGCCGATGCGGGCCGATACTTGAGCGGCGTTGACGCGGCGCTCACCAGTCACGCAGCCGGAGCGGTCGTGATGACCGGATTGACCGCCGCATCCGGTGGGCAGATATTCGATCCGCACGGCAAGCGTGTGCTGAGTCTTGCGCAGGCGCATGAAGCCGAGCGGCTCATTCCGCAATCGGTTGGGTTCTATGAGGTCCGCGGTGCGAGCGGCGCCCGCTGGCTCGCCGTGAACATCGATGCGCGCGAGTCGGATCTCACGCCTTTGACGCCGCAGTTCGTGCAGCGTTGGCAGGCGTTGCGGGCCGAGGAGCCGGCGCTTGCGGAGCATACCCGCGCGGCGCCTGTGTCCGCTGGCCCACGCTCTCTGGGCCCGCTGCTGTTGGCGGTCGCCGCGGTCTTGCTGTTGGCCGAGCTGCTGCTGGCGAATCGGATGCTCGCTGTTCGCCGCGAATGAGGCGCTTCGCGCATTAATTGCAAAGAGCCTCTCGGAGTAAGCCATGACCGCGCGTGAGAGACTCGACAGCCATCTGAATTATCTGCGGCGTCGACTGTGCGTACACATATACATGCAGGCGTTCGCGGCGCTGCTGCTTGGCGTTCTGCTGATCACATGTGCGGCGGTCTGGCTGCTCGCTCAGCGAGAGTTCGATCCGAGCGTCACGCTCGCAGCTCGCATCCTCATGCTGTTTTTGGCGCTCGCGGTCGCCGGCCTGCTGCTCTGGGCGCCGCTGCGGCGTTTGCACCGCCGCCACGGGGCGGATGTTCTTGAACAGCGCATGCCGGAACAGGACGGTCGAATCCGCACCTATCTGGACGGAGTCGATTCACACAGCGACGCAAGCCGTCCGCCTTCCGTGCTGCTCGATCTGCTGGCGGAAGACGCCGTCGCCATAGCGGAGCGTACGCCGCTCGACGTCATTGCGCCGGCGCGAAAGATCGCGCTCGCGACCACCGTCGCCGCGCTCGCGGTTCTCGCCCTGGCGCTCTTGCTGTCGGTCGGGCCTGGGCATTGGGGATTCGCCAGTCGCCACGTGCTGTTAGGCGCACAGTTGCCGCGCGAAGCCGTTCCGGTGCGTCGCGTCGTCGTTTCGCCGGGCGACGCGACAGTGCGACGGAACAGCGATCTCGCGATTCACGCGACCGTGGAGGGTTTCCGTTCTCGAGGAGCACAGGTGTTCGTGCGCTTCCACGATCAGGCGGATTGGGAGCGGGCGCCGATGCAGAATGCGCGCGACGACCAATCGAAGTTCGATTTCAAGCTCTATGCAGTGCGTGGCCCGCTCTCCTATTACGTCGATGCGGGCGGCGCCCGCAGTGCGCAGCACAGCGTGGCGGTGGTCGATCTGCCGATGATCGAACGCGTGCGCCTGACGTACGAGTATCCTGAGTGGACCGGGCTCGCGCCTGTTCAGGACGAAGCAGTGCGCGACATACGTGCGGTCGAAGGCTCCAGAGTCAAAGTCGAGGTCTTCGCAGATGCGCCGCTGCAGGCGCCCGCGCTGATCGTCAGCGGCGCCGCACACGACATGCGGCAGGAGAACGCGGCCAGCGTCGGCGTGATCGAAGTGGCGAAGCCGGGCCGCTATCAGATCGGCGCGCGTGTGGCGGGCGAGTTCGTCGCGTTGAGCGATGAATACGCCATTGAAATCACTCCGGACGAGAAACCCTCAATCGAGATCCGCAGACCGGGGCGCGACTGGCGCGCAACGAGCATCGAGGAGGTGCCGGTGCGCATCGAAGCCCAGGATGATTTCCGGCTGCGCAGCGTCGAGTTGCGCTACTCGGTGAATGGGGGCGACTGGCGCGCCCTGCGCGTAGGCGGCGGCGCGCCCAGGAGCGACAGCGAGTCGCTGCTGCGGCTCGAGAAGATTGGCGCGCAGCTCGAGGGCGCCGGACGCCTCTCGCCGGGCGACCTGGTTTCCTACTACGCCGTGGCGCGCGATCGTCGGCGCGCCGTGCAGACGGACTTGTTCATGGTGCAGGTGCAGCCGTTCGAACGCACTTTCCGGCAGGCGCAGGGCGGCGCGCCCGGCGCCGGGGGCATGAGCGACGAGCAGGGCGCCATTTCGGAGCGCCAGCGGGAGATCCTGCTGGCGACCTGGAATCTGCAGCGCAATGACGATCGCAACGCGCGCAGCCGCGAGCAGCTGCGCGACAGCGCGAGCATGCTTGCCGAGCTGCAGACGAGACTCGCTCAGCAGGCGCAGACGCTCGCACAGCGCACACGCGCGCGCGCTTCGCTCGATGACCAACGTATCAGGACTTTTGTCGAGAGTCTGGAGGGCGCCGCTCAGGCGATGGATCCCGCCGCGAAGCATCTGAGGCAGTTCCGGCTCTCGCAGGCCCTTCCGGTCGAGCAGCAGGCGTTGCAGCAAGTGCTGCGCGCCGAATCGGCGTTCCGCGACGTGCAGGTGTCGATGCAACAGAACGGCGCGGCGGACGGCGCGCAGGCGGCGCGCAATTTCACGGAGATGTTTGAGCTCGAGATGGACTTGGAGAAGAACCAATACGAGAGCGAATCACAGCTATCGATGCAGAATCGTCAGCAGGAACTCGAAGAGACGATTCGCAAGCTCAAGGAGCTGGCGCAACGGCAGGAGCGGCTCGCGCAGGAAGCCGGTCGCACGCCGATGCGCGCCGAAGAGCAGCGCTGGAAGCAGGAGCAACTGCGTCGCGAGGCGGAGGATCTGCGCCGACGTTTGGCGGAAGTGAATCGACAGCAGCAGCGGCGGCTGAGCGATTCATCCGCGGCGCAGGCGCAGGGCGGCGCGGCCGGCGAGCGGTCCGGGGAGGAATCCGGCGACGACGAATCGGCCGGCAGCCGCAGCGCGGCTTCGGGCGAAGCCGGCCGGGAGCGGGAACGTCGCGAGCTGCAGCAGGCGCTCGACTCAGTGAATCGCGCGCTCGAGGATATGCGCGCGGCCAACGAGCGCGCCGGAGGCGATCAGTTGCAGTCGGCGCAGTCCGCCGCCGAAGCCGGGCAGAACCTGCGGCGTGCGCTCAGCCAGATCGACAGTCCGACGCAGTCCGCAGGGCTCGACGAGTCGCTGGAACGCCTCGCGCAACGCACGCGGGCGCTCAGCAATGAACAGCGTCGCATCGAGTCGCAGCTGTATCGTGCGCTCCAGCAGTCGGACGATCTGGCGGGCTCGCGCGCCGCGATCGAGCGGCGCACGGCGGAACGGTTGGTGCGCTCCAAGCAGCAGCTCGGCGCAGACCTGTCAGCATTGCAGGGGGATATGCGCAGCGCTGTGCACGAACACCGTCGCGCCAGCCCACAAACCACACGTCGCGTGAGCGAGATCATTCGCGACATGGAAGCTTCGGACGTGATGCATCGCATCAATCGCAGCGCCGCGGAGATCTACTACGGTCACGTGCGTGAGGCGGCCATGCGCGAAGGTCTCGTTTCCGAGGCGCTGGAAATGCTCGAGCGTGACTTGCGCGAAGCCGCCGCGCTCGCTGCGCGCGAAGCGCAAGGCAGTGAGGATTCGGGTTCACCAGAGGCGCTGCTAAGCGAAGTGGCCGAGCTGCGCAGGACGCTGCAGGCGCACGAGGGTGCGCGCCGGTCCGCGGATGGAAGCGATCGGCGCGGCAGTGAGGCGTCGTCGCGCACCGTGGCTCGAGGCTCTCGCCAGGCGCATGGCGAGCGACGTGCGGATCAGGAGGCCGCTCAGGGCGGCGAATCGTCCGGCGACATCGGCAATACTCGCGTGACGACGCCCGAGCTCGAAGTTGGCCAGGGGTCGCTCGCACGGGAGACCGAAGCGATCGGCCGGCGAGTGCGCGACGCAGTGAATCGCATGGGACGCGGCGAGCTGACGCCCGCTGAGTTCGAGGCGCTGCGCCAACGCGCGAACGAGCTGCGACGTCTCGCCGGGGATCCCATGGCCGCTCAGCGTGAGGAAATGCTCGAACTCATCGACCAGATCGAGCTTGCCGCGCTGGCGGCGGCGCCCCGATTGCAAGACCCAGGCGCGGCCCGGGCGACGCCGCCCGCACCCGACGCGCCGGCCTATCGCGAAGCCGTGGCGGAGTACTACCGTCGGCTCGGTGATCGCTGAGCGCGACCGTGAGCGTGCTTCGGCGGCGAGTCCCTTGTTCGCGAGACGATGCATCCGTCCCGCCGAGAATTGCGCAGCAAGCAGCCGCGCCCGCCGAGCGCCGGGCAGCTGGAGTCATCCCCAGCTTGCGTCAGTGCGTCTTGGCCGGCGCGGCGACGCTGCTGCTGACCGCGTTCGGCGGGTCGAACCTCGTTACGGGCGACGGCGGCCGCAGCGGAGTGAGGCCGGACCTCGGCAAGCTCAACTTCGTGCGCGTGATATACGACAGCGAAGGCGGCATGGGTGAGGCGTACTACCCGTACGACGGCCGGCTCTGGGCGCGCTGGGAGACCGACTTCCCGCAGGGCGATGACAATTTCAGTCATCGACTGCAGCAACTTACGCGCATAGACGTGAATCCGAATACGGCGAGCCGGATGCTCACGTCGCCGGACCTCGGCGATTATCCGCTGCTGTACATGTCCGATCCGGGCTACATGGTGCTGTCGAAAGAGGAGATCGCCGCGTTGCGGCGCTATCTGGCGAACGGCGGCTTTCTCTGGGTGGACGACTTCTGGGGCGACGCGGAATGGCGGCAGTTCGCCAATGTGATGCGACAAGTGCTGCCGGGGAGAGAGTGGACCGTACTCGCGCCCGAGCATCCGATATTCCACAGCGTGTTCGATCTGGATGGGATGCCGCAGATTCCCGCCCTGCCGTTCGCGACGCCCGGCGGCAGCACGGCCGAAGCGCCTGACGCTCACAAGTATCCTGCGGGCTCGCTCGACGCGCCGCAGATGCGGGCTTGGTTGGACGATGACGGCCGCGTGACAGTGATCGCCACGCACAACACCGATGTCGGCGACGGCTGGGAGCGCGAAGCATACGGCGAGTGGTATTTCGAAACGTTCTCGACCAAGGCGTACATGGTCGGCGTGAACGTCGTCGTGTACGCGATGACGCATTGAGTGCGGACGCGATCGAACGCAGTCGCCGCCGCCAGCCGCTGCGGCGTCAAGAATGCGGCGTTCTGATGGCGACCAGCGCGAGTATGCGTTGGATGCGACTTGGCCGAACGCAGCACGCTCGCGATCCTCGCCCGACGGGCGGCGAACCCTGCTGCGTCAGCCGAACGTGTTGCCGAGCATAAGGATGGCGGCGTCGAGTCGCGGATCACGCGCCAAGCGCCTCGCTCATGGTTAAACTTCGACAATACGACCTTATGCGCTTTGTCCGGAACAGATCGTAGGCTGGCTGCGCGCCGCCACGGAGTGAGCAGGCGCATCGAGGGAACGATGGCAGGGTAATGAAGCAGGCGCTCGATGATCAACGTGGGGATCGGTCCGACGGGCCCAGTGCTGCGCTCGCGCTGGGCTTTCGCTGGCGCATGGGGTCTTGCGCTGGCGGCGTACGTGCTGGCCGCCGCTTTGGCGGCTGAGTCGCGCGTCCCGTGGATCAATGATCTCGTCTGGACGGCGGCCTCCGTGGCGGCGACGCTTTCGTGCCTGCTGACGGCGCGCCGCTGCAACGGCGAGCGCCGCCGCGCATGGCTGCTGCTCGCATTGGGCTGCACGAGCTGGGTGATCGGCCAGATGCACTGGAGCTACATGCAAGTCGTCCATGGCGTGCAGCCATTGCTCCCCAGCTGGGGGCAGGTCTTCTACAGCAGCTTCGCCGTGTTCGCGATTGCGGCCATTCTGCAGCTTCCGGGTTCGCGTGAGCGCACGCCGTTCACCTTCAAGAAGCTCGGCAACGTCGGGCTCGTCAGTTGCTGTCTGGCGGTCATCATCACGCTCGGCGTCCTCGAGCCGGCGTTGCAGGTCGAAATGCCGCTGTATTACCTGTCGATCGCAATCGCACACATAAGCCTCGTGGCGACGACTTTCGTGGTGGCGCTCTATGCCTTGTGGACCTACCACTGGGGTTCGAGCTGGACGCCCATACTGATGCTGACGATCGCCGCCAGCATCTACGCGGTCACCAACCTCGTCTACGCCCATTCGTTTCTGACGGGCGCCTATACGCCGGACGACTTCGTGAATGTCGGCTGGCCGTTCATGTTCGCATTCATATCGATCGCCGCTCGTGAGGAGCACACGGGACGCCCGCCGCAGCATGGCGATGCAGCGCAGCGCGTACAGGCGCGCGAGCGCTGGCTCGAGGCTGTCGTTCCCGCTCTGCTCATCATCATCATGGTGATCGTGGCGGTCGGCAGCGCCAGTACACTCACGCCGCGCGCCGTTTACATGGCTGCGGGTTTGTTCGTGGTGTTTGCGTTGATGCTTGGCGCGCGTGAGGCATGGATTCAGAACGAGTCCCAGCAGCTCACCGCACAGTTCGTCGCGACCAACGAGCGACTGCAGGCCGCCAACGCCGAGCTGCGCGCCAGCGAGGCGCGGTATCGCACGCTCAACGCCGAGCTGGAGCAGCGCGTGGCTGAGCGCACTGCGCAGCTCAAAGCGGCGTACGACGAGCTCGAGGGTTTCACTTACGCCGTGGCGCACGATCTCAAGGCGCCGTTGCGCGCGATCAACAGCTTCGCCCACCTGCTGGAAGCGGAGCTGGAAGGACGTCTGACGGACGTCGCCCGCGATCAACTGGTGCGCATCCGCAACGGCTCGGTCAAGATGGCCACGTTGATCGACGACCTGCTCGCCTACTCGCACATAGACCGGCGCGGGCTGCGGCCGCGCGCCGTCGATCTGCCTGCGCTCATCGAGTCGGTGGTCGCGCCCTACGCGGAGGAGATTCAGCGACGCGGGGTCGTCGTCCAGTTGAGCGTCGAGCCATTGGTCGTCGAAGTGGACGCTGAAGGACTGGCGCTCGCACTGCGCAACCTCTTCGAGAACGCACTGAAGTACACGCGCGAGCAGCCGCAGCCGCACATCGAGATCGCCGTGCGCCGGTCCGGATCAGACGTACGGATTTCGTGCGCCGACAACGGCATCGGTTTCGATATGGAATTTCATGACCACATCTTCAAGATCTTCCAGCGCCTGCACCGCGACGACCGTTATCCGGGTACGGGAATCGGCTTGGCGCTGGTGCGCAAGGCGGTCGAGCGGCTCGGCGGACGGGTCTGGGCGCACAGCGCAGTGGGGCAGGGGGCGACTTTCTATATCAAGCTGACGGGGAAGGTGAGCGGTGAGCGACTGGCGGTCAGCGGTTAGCGGTCCGCTAACCGCTGACCGGGAGCGCTTGCGCTTCGCGCTTACGACAGAACCACGATGATCGTTAAAGCCGTAAAGAAGAAACGCACCCGACGCGGCCGTCCGACCAAGGACGACGCGGCGCCCGACATGCGTGAGCGCATCCTCGATGCAGCCGAGGATCATTTCTCGCGACACGGCTTCTGGGGCGTGACCATCCGTAAGGTGGCGCAGGAAGCCAAGGTAGACACCGCGTTGCTGCATTACTATTTCCAGACCAAGCGCGGGCTGTTCGACGCGGTGTTGGCGCGGCGCGCCGAAATCGTAAACCGCGAGCGCATCGAATCCATCGAAGAGTACGTGCAATCAGCCGGCCCGGCGCTCACCGTCGAGGGCGTGATCAACGCGTTCCTCGAGCCGATTCTGCGCCGGGCGGCCACGGGCGATCAGTGTTGGCGCAGCTATTTTGCGCTGATCGCGCAGGTGAACAACACGCCGGCCTGGGGCGGGGAGACCATAGGGCGCACGTTCGATCAAGTGGTCCATCGGCTGATCGACGCACTGCGCCAGGCCATGCCGGAGGCCGACGAGCGGGAGCTTTACTGGAGCTACCACTTCCTCTCGGGCGCGCTCACGCTGTCGCTTTCGCAAACCGGGCGCATCGATCGTCTGTCGAACGGGCTGTGCCAGTCGAGCGACTTCAAGGCGATCAACGCGCGCATGGCGCCGTTCATTGCGAGCGGGTTCGAGCGCTTGTGTCGGCCGAAGAAGACGAACGGATCGAGTGGATGCGGCGGCGCAGGCGGAAAGCGCCTCACACGCCGATGCCGCAAGCCTACTTCAAGACCGGCCGCTGCACCGCGACGACTTCGCGACGCTTGAGCGTCACGCTGCCGCTCAGAAAGCCGCCCGGGCCGATTTCCAGCGCATAAAGCAGCACACGCCCGTCCTCGCTCGGGCGCATCGAAGCTGGCGGTCCCAGCGTTTCGATCACCTCGAGCTCGCTCATGCCGGGGCGAATGCGATCCCAGTTGGCCGCCGAGAGCCAGGCGTCCGAGGCGGGCTGCGCCGGCTGGCCGTCGCGCTGCGCGGATGCGGCGCTCGAGGGTCCGGAGCGCGTGCGCAACGCTTCGACTTGACGCTGCAGGGCGTGCACCTGCCTTTCCAGCTGGCGCACGTCCTGTTCGAGCTTGATGAGCTTGAATTCATCGACGACTTGCGCCGCTGCGCCTGCAGCCGCGAACAGAGCGAAGGCGGCAAGAATCACGCGCATCATCGCTTCCTCCGATCTCAATACGCAAAGTGTCGTTGCGTCGTTCCGGCGGAGGTTGTCGCCCGAGGATCGCGGACAGGCGCTTGGTCAGGGCGCAGCGCCGCGCCCCGGAGCTGCTTGACCGACCGCCAGACTCCTTTGCTCTTCACGCGATCGCCTCCACGTTCGCCGCCCCGGGGGCCACCATGGGCAGCACGTGATGCTCTGCGGCTATCGGCGCGCGAATCAGCATCGGTCCCGGCTCCGCCAGGGCGTCGGCCAGCGCCCGATGCGGCGAGCCGTGCGCCTCGAGATCCACGGCCGGCACGCCGAACGCGCGGGCGATTCCCGGGAATGCGCTCGGCTGCGCGAACGAGGAAGCGACGAAACGTCGTCCATAGAACAGCTCTTGCTGCTGACGGACGAGGCCAAGCGCGCCATTGTCCATGACGATGATCTTCACGTTCAGATCGAGCTCCGCAAGCGTCGCCAATTCCTGGATGTTCATGAGCAGGCTGCCATCGCCCGTGAAACAGATGACCGTGGCGTCCGGCTCGGCGAGTGCGGCGCCGATCGCTGCGGGCAGGCCAAATCCCATGGCGCCCAGACCGCCGGACGTGAGCCAGCGTCCTGCGCACACTGGATAGGCTTGCGCGACCCACATCTGGTGCTGACCGACGTCGGTGGCGACGATTGCGTCGCGGGGCGCGTACGCGGCGACGGCGTCGATCAGGCCGTATGGCGAACAGACTCGCTCTTCCTGCGGCCTGCGCAGCGGATAGGCGTTGCGCAGGAAGCGGATGCGCCCGTTCCACTGCGGGCGTCGGCGCGGCGCAAGTCTGGCGATCAGTTTGGCGAGCGCCGCGCCCGCGTCGTCATGAATCGCCAGCGTCGGCGTCTTGACCTTACCGAACCCGCTCTCGTCGATGTCGATGTGGATGATGCGCGCGCCGGGCGCAAAGCGCTCGCGCGCGCCCGTGGCCCGATCGTCGAATCGGGCGCCGATCGCGATCAGCAGATCGCATTCGTCGACGGCGCGATTGGTGTAGCGCGCGCCATGCATGCCCAGCATGCCGAGATTGAGTGGATGGGAGGCGGGCAGAGCGCCGAGGCCCATGAGCGTCATCGTGACAGGAATGTCGTTGCGCTCCGCCATCTCTCTCAGCAGCGAATGAGCGCGCGCCGTTGCGACGCCGCCGCCGGCATACAGGATCGGGCGCTGCGCGGCGTTGATGTATTTGACAGCTTCATCGTAGTGAATGGCTTGCGCACCGTAAGCCACGTCGCGCTCCAGCGCGGCGGCGGTCGGCCAGGAGATCCGTTGCAGCTGAACGTCTTTGGGCGCATCGATCAGCACCGGGCCGGGTCGGCCGCTGCGCGCCAGCTGAAACGCGCGCGGAACGATCTGCGCCAGCTCCGCAGCGTCGCGGACGAAAAAGCTGGCCTTGGTGATGGGCCGGACCATGTCGATCGTGGGGACTTCCTGAAACGCCGCTGTGCCGATCAGATGCGTCGGAACCTGTCCGGCAATGCACACGATCGGCACGGAATCGAGCTGTGCATCCGCAAGCGCAGTGATCACGTTCGTGACGCCGGGCCCCGATGTCGCCAGGCATACGCCGACGCGCCCTGTCGCGCGCGCCAGCCCCTGAGCGATGAACCCGGCCGCTTGCTCATGGCGCGCCAGAATGTGCCGTATGCGTTTCGATCGGCCCAGCGCTTCGTAAAGCGGCAGCAACGCGCCGCCCGGCATGCCGGCGACCAGCTCGACGCCCTCTCGTTCGAGTAGATGAATGATGAGTTCGGCGCCGGTGCAAGAATCGTGCGGATGCATGAAAGAGCTCCTGTGATGTGGAGCCCTGTCTTGGTTTGCCGGCGCGAGAAAGCACAAACCCCCTGCCGGCTCACGCCGACAGGGGGTTTGGTTGTGAATGCAATCCCCTACGGCGTGTCGCTGGCGACGACGACTACTACGCTGACGACTACGACAACGCCGGCGGCCGCGGCGGTCCGGGCTGCGCAAACAGAGCGATGGGCGTCGATAGCGGCGTTCATAGGAGTGCGCCGACTATAGCGGCCCCGATGCAGCGGGAGCAAGAGCGCCTGCTGCGCCGGCGATCGGGTTTCCGCTGGATGAGGCGCTTAGGGATGTCTGATCTACTCTGTTTCTGTGATCTGGAGCTGCTCGAAACGCCTTGCATTGCGGGCGTTTCTCTGGGCTGAACCGTCAGGCGGTAGGTTAATCAAGAGCTTCCTTAGGTGTGGGAGACGCCCCGGCGAACGCGCCGGCGACGACGCAGCCCGCGCGCCCGACGCGCCTGCGAACGAGTGCGTGCTGCGGCGGCTTGCATCGTGCAGCGAGCGAGCGACAATTCGCCACCCATGCCGATCGAGTGCAACGAAATCCGCTGCGTCTGCGCCGTTGTCGAGGTCGGCGGGTTCGATATCGACCTGCGGCGTCATTCACGGTCGCAAGCGGAAGCGGGCTTTCTTGCGCCCTGCCGCAAGCGATGGAACGTCTGAGATGTTGCGCCGTCTGCTGGGAGCGTTCGGGCGAAGGATAGGCCGCGCCGCCGGCGGTGAGTCGCGATCGCCGCCCAGCCAGGAGTCAGCGGCCTGGGACCCGGCCGTGCAGGACAGCATCCAGGCGCAGGTCGAGGCGAGCCGCGCCGAGCTGGAGCGCGCCAGCGCTCGCCTGAAGCTGTACCTGGAGCGCGCGCCGCCTGCTTGCGTGGTGTGGGACATGGCCGGCGTGGTCCGGGAACGGAATCCGGCCGCCGAGCAGATATTCGGCTATACGGCGGTCGAGGCGCTCGGCGCACACGCCCCCG
>Ga0079224_100000214_pt1 | contig 50347 bp, 50 predicted proteins | sample Stecom2015_FD_80414 | JGI IMG/M metagenome (GOLD analysis project Ga0079224, IMG submission 80414) | Agricultural soil microbial communities from Utah to study Nitrogen management - Steer compost 2015 | ecosystem: Environmental > Terrestrial > Soil > Agricultural land | place: USA: Utah... | reverse complement strand
GTCAGCAGACCGTTATCAATGTCTGCCTGAGTAAAGGTATCGGCCAGACTGAGTGTGCCGCCGCCGGGACCATCCAGAACCGTATAGACAATGGCCTCGGCGGTGTCATCTGCGTCGAAGGCTGCCAGAAGTGCCGCGTCGATCAGCCCCGTTTCACCATGTGTGATAGTTAACCCCAGGTTATTCACCAACTCTGGAGGTATGTTGCGAATAAACTGGCGCGCGGTGCTGATTCCGTTTGGCGCGGCAACCAGAGTATGAATACTTTTGCCATGACCAACCTCCGGCGTAATATACAGAAGCAGGGTCATTTCCTCGCCCGGGTTCAGGATTCCCGGTTCAAACTGTTCGGCTGTTCCCTTGCCCGCGTCCAGATAAATCCCCTCAACTGCCCATTGATTGTCAGAGGGGGCATCGCTGGCATATTTGAGCCAGCTAATGTGAAAATCTGCCGGGTCACTCTGGTCAAAATAGGTGACAATCACATCCCATTGGTCAAAATCAGTAAGTCGGGTTGAGCCGGTATTTCTGTAAGACACTGCAACGGCGGCTTCAGACAAAAATACGGGATCATTTATGGGCATGAGATGGGCGCGGGCCTGGTTACTCAATCGGGTTTCCATCTCCCGATAGCTGCCCTGAATCGTGTCCAGGCTGGTGATGACGGCTTCGGACAGCGTCAGGGACCCGAAGATGAGGATGAAGATAAGAATGAAGGCCGACAGCACATTTTCCATGATTACATGCTCAGAAAGTACGAATCAGAAATGCCGTTCGGAATCGTGACTTTTGTATAGTAGCGCCCACTTGAAAGGGGCAGACCGTAATGCACCGTGATTCTGAGGGTCGCGGTTGGCGTCCAATCGGCCCCGTTCTCTACTGTCCATGACCAGTTGGGGAAGCTCCCATTGGCTTCACTTTCATGAGGGATGCGGGTGAAATTCCCTTCCGGGCCAAAGAACAGGTCGATTTGATCCAACGCGCTGATGCGCATAGAACCGGTATTTTTTGCCCAGATAAAGACATCGAATCTGCCGTTCCCGTTGGTGTCCTGCCACCAGCCACTGTGATCCAGCTCGCCGACCGCATGAATAATCGTAAACTGGCTTTTCATGCGATCCTCAGACCGCGCGGTCATGCTGGCAATGGCATCACCGCCCTGTATGATGGCCGGGTAGGCAATGTTGAATAGGGCGAGTGCCATTATCAGGCTGATAACGATGAAAATGGCCGTCGTGATAGCCTTATCCATTCTTTTTGCCTCGCTTCACGCCTGCGCCGGCATTGTAGAGACCGGCAATCAGCCGAAGAACGGTCCTGCGCTCTTCAGGTTCTGTGTCCATGGTGACTGCGGCGGTTCGTTGTTTGGGCACAGGCAAGGTGTAATCGGGCGTTTCATCTATAAGGAACTTTGACAGGTCTGGCTGTGGCTTTGCAGGTTGGCTGTGCGCGGCCTGACGCGATTTGCCGGCGAATGGTCTCCGGCCTGGCGATGACTGGTGATGAGCCGTTGATGCGGTGCTTGCTGTGGAGCGTGGGGCAGAACGCGAATTGGCTGCCTGTGCTGTTCGCTGCCGTGAAGGTGCAGCAGGACGAGTCTCCTCCTCTGCCTCAAGAGGGTGGTGCGCGTCTCCTTCGTAAAGGTCTGCCAGTTGTAAGAGTGTGTTTGCTACGTCCGTATCAAAGTACCCGGACTCGTAATACATATCGATCAACTGGCGGGTACGCGGTGCTCCCACTTTTGCAATCTTGCTGCTGACCCATTCCTCTAGCTCGTCCACATTCGACCAATGCATCAGATTTTTGGAGATGCCTACAGGCGTTGGTGGGGCAGGGTAGCCTTCCCGGTTAGGGGGGTACGATGGCAATGCTCCCGGCGTGTGTTCCAGTGGCGGCTTAGGCACAGCCGCAGTACCTGGATTGTTTTTTGGATGCTCTGCGATGACCTCTCCGGTCTCCGGCCTGAAGGTCTTAACCGGAGGCTGATTGACTGGCTCTGTCCTGTTTGCCATCTCCGCTGCAGGGATATTTCCTGATCGGAGCGAAGGGTAGGTATTGGTCAGAATTTGCTCTTGTATGTCCAGCAGCGTGGCCTGAATCTGGTTTTTTAAGATTTCGACCTCTTGCTCCAGTATTTGCACACGTTGTTCCAAATCCATCGGACCTTCTCCCCATGCTCCAGATCATCTGTCGCAGCTACAAAAAACACCCCACCGGCACGGCCAAGTGTGGTGGGGCGAATGTTTTGCTCGTTATTGAGCAGTTAGACCGGGTAATCGCATTATGAAACATGGCCGTGCCTCTAGCGTGTCCACTGCAATCTCTTAAAAATTGGAAAACTTTAACTACTATTTGGGATACTCTGCTGGAGGATAAAAGCCTGACTGACGGTGCTAGAGAGTGGGGAAACCGTCTGGCAGACCATAAAGTCGCCAAGACAGTTTCCCCTGAAGTCAGGTTATCGCAGTTCCATCACAGGTTCGATTGATGCCGGCGTGGTCCTGCTGATGTTCAGGACAGCGCCTGTCGGTGGCTTGATTTCCAGGGTAAAGGGTGTGTTACGCCCCAGCGCGGTGCCAAGACCGCTGAGGTCCACAGCGATTTCCGCCAGTTCACCGGCTTCCAGCATGGTGTCGGCATCATTCGCGCCCACCCAGCCGATTGTCCAGGGGACTTCATTGACAAACTGAGCACCGTCACGATAGCCAATAACGACCACGTTATCGCCGCTCGTATCGGTCAGGTCGATGGGGTCGCCACCCGTGACCAGCGCCAGGGTAAAGGTAACGGTATCAACACTGGTGCCGCTGGATTCGGCAATCACTGCACCCTTAACACTCATGGATGACTGGACACCTTCCAGGCCAGCGTAGATCGCTTCTTCGCCTCGTTCGGTTGAGGATGAACCGGCAGACAAAATGGTGAAGGCGAATACAGACGCCACGACGATAAAAGCAATCAGGATGATCGCGCTTTCCAGGGCAACCTGACCACTTTCATTTGAATGGAGCTTCAAGGTTTTGTGCATTGTAGTGTCCTCATTGTGGTTCATACAATTCGATACTCTCAGCGTAACATTACTTAATATTTCAATGTGTGAAGGTTTGTGAATAACACGTAAAATATGACACCTCACTGAAGTGCCTGATCGTGTTCAATTCCAATGGCTCGAAATATACAGAAGCGCGATAGCGTGGAGCGGCGGAAGCGCCTGAAAAGACTAAATGGAGAGGCGAAGTGCGCTGGCCGGATGATCTTCAACCGCAGCGAGGGGACTATTGGCGCGAACTGGTCTGGTGATACCGGCAGCTACAGCATCATCAACCGGCAACTGGTGGGGGGGAAGTGATTTTCAGGCTCTCATTACTTCTGATAAGGTATTGTGCTGATAATATCCTATTGGCTGAACAAAATAGGAGCTAACATAGCTCCTATTTTACGTCTGCACAGATTGTAAACATCCGCTAGCCCTCTACCCCAAACGCACACAGCTTACAGGCAGATTATTCGCAGACTGGCATTTGTGACGAATAACAGCTTCGGGCGATTGAGAATTGCGCCGGCCGGTGGCAGACAAAGGCCGCTGGAACAGCCGCGCATCCGCGCCTTGTGACCCCCTACCCCGGCCTACCTGTCCTTACAGGGCTGCCCAATGCTGCCCTGCTGTTCAAACAGGTTGCCATGACCTGGATTGATTTCGGGATCAAGCACGCGGTTTATGAGGTACGCCTCAGCCCAGGCTTTGATCCACTGACTTCCCCTCACCCGTTTCCAGATACTGTTTCAGCCGTTCAAGATCAGATCGAATCTGCTGATCGGGTGCGCTGCCAAACAGTCTGGCAACAGCAGCCCCAACTGCGCCGGAGAGCGGTGCGTACTCCATGGTCACCTGCACTTCGGTTGCCCTGTTGTCCGGAGTTGATTTGAAACGGACTGAGCCAGCATGATCGACATAAGGATTTTGCAGTGTGCGCCAGCCAATGACGCGATTGGCTTCATCATTGATAATCTCGGCGTCCCACTCGACCGTCATGTTTGCCGGGCCATTTACTTTCCAGTGGGACCGAGACTCGCCCAGAACATCCACCGAATTCAGATGTTGCATGAAACGCGGCAAATTCGTAAAATCGCGCCAGAAGGCGTAAACATCCTCAACCGGGCGGTTGATGGTGATGCTTTCCTCGACACGAATACCCTGTTGATGCGGTACGCTGATCGCCGCCCGCTCATTGTGAACTGCCCGGTTTTTATCCAGCAGTTTCTGCACCAGAGATACACCGCTCAGGCCACGATAGACCAAATTTCCTCCGATCAGGCCCAGAATAGCGCCGACTCGGCCCCGTTTAACCAGCCCAATTACCACCATTGCCAACCCACCCAGCGTCGAAATGGTGCGTTCAGTGCTGGGTACATTGATTGTGGATGTGGTCTGTTTCTGTTCTTCATAGATTTGCTGATCCATGGATAATCTCCCTTTCTCACCTGTTCAGGCTTCTGACAACTGATGAAACGAACTGGAATATCGTTGTTATTAGATATTCATTGTAGAAGCCATTACTGCCATACATATAGGCCAGGCAGGCGGTTTTCAATAAGCCACCTGGCTTAATCCATGCCGCCGTCGTGAAGGGCAACGCCCTGCCATCGCGTCCACTGTAATGGGACCTGTGCAGGATGCATCCTCAACCAGCGATGACGTGAGACTTCTAAGCAGTTGGATCGTCTCATCGACAAGATCAGCAATCACGATGAGGCGATCACCCGGCTGCATCTGAGACCACGCCTTCAGAATCGCCTCATGCTGGTTTTCTGTCAGGTCACAATCCACATCGCCCGGCAGGTGATTGCGCAGTAGCTGTGGGACCTCATAGGGCTGGCGGTCACGACGATCCGTGAGATCGTGCAGGATGTAGTGATCGACGTAGGGTATGGTGGCTTTGATGGTGGCAGCCAGGTCTTCGTCGCGGCGATCCCCCGGAAGGCCCATTATCAGCGTTGTGTGGCGCTGGCCCAGGGCTTCAGTCGCCTGCATTAAGGCGCTGACTGCCGCCTGGTTATGACCATAATCGAGAATGATCTGAACCTTGTTCACTTCCATGATGTTAAAGCGGCCCGGTGTCATCGTGAAGTCTGTGCTAAAGGTGGTGAGCGCGCGAACGATCATCGCCGGATTGATCCCCCCGGCCCATGCGGCTGCGATGGCCGCCAGCGCATTTTGTACCTGGAAGCCAATTCTGCCATTTTGCGTAAACGACACCCGGCCAAGTTCAACCAGATCGGTGTGAGTGTCGCCTGTTGCCAGGATTATCCGGTTATCCCGAACAAAAACTGCGGAGCCACCTTCTGCGAGGTGTGCCGTGATGACGTGACTGTCGGCGTTGGAGCTGAAATAAACCACACGCGCATCGGTAGCCGCCGCCATCTCCGCGACACGATCATCATCAGCATTGAGAACAGCCGCACCATCTTTGCGGACAGATTCCACGACCACCTGCTTGACGCGGGCCAGGTCTTCCAGCGTGTGGATGTTACCTAAACCCAGATGGTCGGAACTGAGGTTTGTGACGACGCCCACTGTGCAAAAGTCGAATGCCAGACCTTCGCGAATTATTCCACCCCGTGCTGTCTCCAGCACCGCCACTTCAACATTTGGGTGCAGCAAAACAGCCTGCGCGCTTTTGGGGCCGGAGCAGTCGCCGGCCATGATGCGTTCCTTGTTAATGTAGGTTCCATTGGTGGAGGTCATACCAACAACCCAGTGTGCTGTTTCATAAATATGGCTGATAAGGCGAGTCACGGTTGTTTTGCCGTTCGTGCCTGTAACAGCAATGATGGGAATGCGTGAAGGGGCATTGTCAGGATAGAGCATCTCGACAATAGGCGTTCCAACATCGCGTGGTTGACCATGTGTTGGATAGAGATGCATTCGCAGCCCTGGCCCGGCGTTGACTTCGACAACCGCGCCGCCTTGTTCGCCCAGAGGACGGCTGATGTTCTCGCAGACAATATCGATGCCGGCGACATCCAGCGCAAGAATCTGGGCGGCAAGTTCAGCAAGCTGCACATTGCGCGGATGAACCTCATCGGTGACATCAGTAGCCGTCCCCCCTGTTGACAGATTGCCGTTGATACGCAGCTTGACCTGCTGCCCAACTGCCAGAATCGATTCCGGCGTCAGATTCTGCTGGCTGAGCACGAGTTGCGCCGTATCATCAAGCCTGATTTTTGTCAGGGCGCTGCTGTGTCCGGGGCGGCGACGCGGGTCCTTGTTGACAATCTCTACCAGTTCCCGGATTGTGTGGATACCGTCTCCGACCACATGGGCGGAATCACGCCGCGCCGCAGCAACCATACGGCCATTGATAACCAGCAGGCGATAGTCACTTCCATGGATGTATTTTTCGACAAGTACGGATGAGTCAAATTCTGCGGCAATAGCGTACGCCTCGCGAATATCCGCTTCTGTGCTGAGGTCGACACTCACCCCTTTCCCCTGATTACCCCGACCCGGTTTGATAACGACGGGCAGGCCAATCTCCTGCGCAGTTTCCCAGGCGGCATCAGCCGAAGAAATCTTGCGGCCATCTGGCACAGGTACGCCCACCGCCCGCAGCATCCGGTTGGTGAGTGGTTTTTCCTGACACATTTCTACAGCGATGGAATTCGTGTTTGAAGTTTCAGAGGCCAGAATCCGCTTCTGATAGATGCCGTGACCCAGCTGCACCAGGCTGCCTGTTGGCGTGAGGCGCAGGACGGGAATATTGCGCGCTCTGGCTGCCCGGACAATCGCTGCGGTACTTGGCCCCAGACGATAGTCGTCTGCTAAAGTGAGCAACTGTTCAATCTCGGCTTCGACATCGAAGGGTTCATCGTGCATGGCTGCCAGCGTCAGTCTCAGGGCTGTGTCAAAAGCAGCCAGAGCAGGTTCCTCTTCCTTGTAGGCGACGAGGACGTTATACACACCACGTTCCCCTGTGCCTCTTACTTTTCCAAACGACACATCAAAACCCATGACTGATTGGAGTTCCAGGGCGATGTGCTCACAGATGTGTCCCAGATACGTTCCCCTATTCAGTCGTTCAATAAAACCTCCGGGTCGCCCAACACTACATTCGTGTGTGTGTAAGCCGGGCAGCCAGGCCGTAAGCCGATCAACAAAACCCGGAAACGTATTGCTCGCTCTGTCTTCGTAGGAGTCAATATCCATGACAACATGCAGCACAGGCATATAAGCATACAAATTGGGACCGCGTAGAACGCGAACATGGCGAATCTTGACACCGTGTGTTTCAGTGATCACTTTCATTTCTCCTGTACCCACCTGCAAACACAGATGAGCCTTCTACCATACTTTACGCCAACAATATCTGAATTTTTGGCTCTTGATATGGGTAAGTAAGCCAGTTTTACGGTGTTACTAGACCTAAAATTCGAGGGGTGAACCTTGGCAAAGTTAACAGGCTGTAATGTAAATTACGGATTATAATTGGAAAGTTGGCTTGTAATTACTAAGGAAGGGTGATGTGCCTGGTATACTGATGCCGATTGGCGGTGCTGAAGATCGTCGTGCTGGCAAAAGCATTCTCAAAAAGTTCGTAGACATTTGCGGGGGCAGCGATGCACGACTCCTGGTTGTTCCATTGGCTTCCAGTATGCCACAGGAAACCGGCAGTCTTTATCAGCATATCTTCTTGTCACTGGGCGCGAACCGGGTGACTATTCTCGATATCACGACCCGTTCTCAGGCAAATGATCCGGCAGTGCGGCGCTATCTGGAAAATACCACCGGTATCTTTTTCTCTGGTGGCGACCAGCTCCGTTTGCTTTCGCTGATTGGCTCAACAACCCTGGGTGATATGATACGCACGCACTACGAACAGGGCGTCCACATTGCGGGTACGAGCGCCGGCGCTTCGGCGATGAGTGAGCAGATGATTGCCTTTGGCCGCAGCGGTATGACCCCCTCCCAGCGCATGGTGCAGACAGCTTCTGGGCTTGGTCTTTCAAAGTCCTTCATCATTGACCAGCACTTCAGCCAGCGCAAACGGCTGGGGCGTTTGTTGACCGCTGTGGCGCTTCATCCCCGGCTGGTGGGGCTTGGCATTGATGAGGACACCAGCCTCATGATTCATCCTGATGGCTGTGGTGAAGTTATCGGGACAGGTTGTGTGACTGTGGTTGATGGTCGCCAGCTAGAGTACAGCGATATTTATGCTGCCAAGCGTTATGAACCATTCACCCTGACTGGCGTGGATGTTCGTCGGCTTGAGGCTGGCAGTCGTGTGACTCTGCCTGCTTACGGCCCCATGCCCTAGTGACGCGGCTTCAACCGGTCTAGCCCCGGTTTTTCAGGGTAACCATCGCTCATGCAGCGCGGCTGGTCAGGACCGGGCATTGCCTCTATATGACAGCCCGGTTTACGTTGTCAATCCGAACGAACTGTAGACCATACCAAACTTGACAGATGGAACATTTGTTCGTATACTGGCACTTGTGAGTGACCGACACACTTACGCGGGCGACAGGTGGGATACAATTCTGGTGGGGTGCGTTGTATCCCCCTGTTCTGCTCAGGTCAGTGCCTTCTCCAGAACAAAGTCCTCATAAAAAGAGCGCAGCGTTTCATTAATTGATTTTGGTTTGAGCGGCGTCTGTGCCCTGATGCCCACTTGTAAGGGTTTACCCTGCTGGATTTCAGCCAGCAGCGCCTCAACGCCAGTATATGAAAAATTATCTTCACCGTTTTGAAACTGCTGCAAAGTAACGAATATATCTTGCCGGGTGGACATGGTTTTCATCTGCCCCTCCCCTGCCCTACTCGCTTTGATTCCCTATATGCAGTGTATGCATAAGTTTCGGAACATCGCTCAATCGTCTGCTGTCCGACGCCTGAGAGTAGTCTTGTCGTTGCCTGATCGCGCCGGGTGTGGTATGAACGGTGCAGTTTAGCCTCACGAAGGACTACTGCTTATGATCCAACCCTGGCGCGGAATATTTCCCATTGTCGTCACACCGTTTACCGCAAGTTACGAACTCGATGAGGATGGGCTGCGGCGCGTGGTGCGCTTCAGCATCGAGGCAGGCGCACACGGGCTGGTCGGCCCGGCCAATGCCAGCGAATTTGTGACGCTTTCGGACGATGAGCGTAAACGCTGGATCGAAATCGTCGTTCATGAAGCCGGCGGCCAGATTCCGGTCATCGCCACCACAACGAGCGGCCATACGCTGCCGGCGGTGGCTCTCAGCCGCTTCGCACAGGATGCCGGGGCGGATGGTCTCATGGCGATGCCGCCGCACGTTGTTCACCCGGACGCCGCTGGCTGCTATGCTTACTATCAGACGCTGTCCGATGCAATCGACATTCCCATCTTTGTGCAGAATTATATTGGCCCGGTGGGCACGCCGATGAGCGCGGACCTGCTGGCACGCATGTGCCGCGAGATCGCGCACGTGGATTATATTAAGGAAGAAACCGTACCCTCTTCGCGCAAGGTGATCGAAACGATCAAGGCGGCAGGCGATGCCTGCAAGGGTGTGTTTGGTGGTCAGGGCGGCATCTACCTGCTGGACGATTACCGCCGCGGTGCAGCAGGCAATATGCCTGCGTGTCAGGCGGTGGATGTCCATGTAGCGATCTGGAACAGGCTGGAAGCTGGCGACGAAACCGGGGCGCGGGCACTGTACAACCGGCTGCTGCCTTTGATTAATTACGAACGGCAGTACGGGGTTGCCCTTTACAAAGAGGTGCTTTACCGGCGCGGGGTGATTTCGACCACTATCTGCCGCCAGCCAAACGCCGTTGTGCTGGATGAATACGACAAGGCCGAACTCGACGCGATACTGGCGGATGTCGGGTCACTGTTTACCATGTAGCGGCACACAGAAAACGAGGCGGGCATGAAGATCACAGACATTCAATCGTTCATTGTTGGCAACCCCTGGAAAAACTGGGTGTTCATCAAGGTCTACACCGATGAAGGGCTGGTCGGGGTTGGTGAGGCGACTTCCGGCCTGAGCGCCAAACCAGCAGTGGCGCACCTGGAAGAACTCAAGCACCTGGTTATCGGAGAGGACCCGACTCAGCCGGAACGTATCTGGCAGATGCTGCACTTCAAGCAGTATCTCAGCCTGAACATCGCCACCAACGCCATCGAAATCGCCTGCTGGGACATCCTCGGCAAGAGTCTGAATCTGCCGCTGTGGAAGCTGTTGGGCGGGCAGCAGCGCCCGAAACTGCGCGTCTATGCCAACGGCTGGTATCAGGGACCGCGAGACCCGGCCTTCTTTGCCGAACGCGCCGCAGCCGTCAAAGAGATGGGCTACACGGCGCTCAAGTTCGATCCTTTCGGTTCGGCATACCGTTTCCTCGATGCCGCTGAAGAACGTAAATCACTGGCGATCGTCGCTTCGGTGCGTGATGCGGTGGGCGACGATGTAGACCTGTGCATCGAAGCGCATGACCGCCTGAGCATCTCGACGGCCAAGCGCATTGCCGAGGCGCTGGCAGATTACCGCCCGATGTGGCTGGAAACGCCCGTGATGTCCACCGATGTGAACGCGACTCTGGAACTGGCGCGTCAGGTCAATATCCCCATCGCCACCGGGGAGCGCCTGCACCGGATGTCGGATTTTGTTGATCTGCTGGCGCCGCGCCTGATCGACATCGTGCAGCCGGAGACGCTTCAGGTCGGCGGTATTGGTCGGACGCGCAAAATCGCGGCCATTGCCGAAGGCTGTGAGACATTCGTGGCGCTGCATCAGGCCCAGAGTCCGCTGAACACCGCCATCAACGCGCATCTTCATGCCAGCATCCCCAACTTTCTGATTCAGGAATGTTTCGACGACTTCCTCGAACCCTGGTCACGGGAAATCATGTCCGGTGTGCCCCGCGTGGTCGATGGTTATCTCGAAGTGCCGGATGCGCCGGGGATCGGTGTGGAACTGCACGAGGCCGAGATGGCGAAGTACCCCTACGGCCCGAGTAATTATCTACGCCTGTTTGATGAGGGTTGGGAACGCCGCGATCAGGGCAAACGGGGTTTGTGAAAACTGTGCAGAACAGGGCCTTGCCAGCAGCAGCGCCCCGTGATACATTTCTCGGCGTAAATTATCCCCGTTTGTATGATTTGTTTCGGGTTCGTTCAACAATTGTATAAGGATTAGAGTCCATGCTGGTGGATGTAGTCACGGCTCTCGTCATTGTCGGTGCTGTGATGGCGCTGTGCGCCGCTGGAATTCATTTTTGCCGCCGCTTTCCTGAATGGTCAGACTCGTAACCCAACATCGAAACCCATTGATGCCCGCACCCATGCGGGCATTTTCTTTTTCGGCTAAATTGGACTCTTGCCAGCTCTGTTATTTTGTGATATGTTTCACAAGATAGGGTTTGATTACCTAAATTCCTTTTCTTTCTGTCTCGTTTATACATGACAACGGAAGGAAAAAGGACGATGCTGGTTGAACTGCTTACGGCTCTGGCGGTGATTGGCGCGGTCGTGGCGCTGATCGGGGTCGGGCTGGTACTGCCCCACCAATTGGCCGAACTGCTGGAGTAACCTTCCCCTGAAAATTCCAACGTCCGCAAGTGTGCGGACGTTTTTTATTGTTTGCGCAGGCGCGGTCATTTGCAATTTTGCTTCAAAACACGTTAGAACAGGCACTAAAATATATCGAGAACAACGCAGAGAAACACGAATCATGACCGATCAGTTCAGGATAATTTTGGGGGATTGCCGGGAGAAATTGCAGGAGATCGAAGCCGACTCGATACACCTGATCTTCACCTCTCCACCCTATGCCGACCAGCGCAAGAACACCTATGGCGGCGTCCACCCGGATCAGTATGTCGAGTGGTTTCTGCCCATCGCGGCAGAACTGCGGCGCGTGCTGCACCCAGAGGGTACGTTCATCTTGAATATCAAGGAACGGGTGGTCAACGGCGAGCGGCATACCTACGTGCTGGACCTCATCAAGGCCATGCGCGAGCAGCAGGGCTGGCTGTGGACGGAAGAATTTGTCTGGCACAAGAAAAACTCGTACCCCGGCAAATGGCCCAACCGGTTCCGCGATGCGTGGGAGCGGCTGTTGCAGTTTAACAAGCAAAAGTCCTTCCGCATGTATCAGGATGAGGTGATGGTTCCGATTGGCGACTGGGCGAAAACACGCCTGAACAGCCTGAGCGAAACGGATAAGGTGCGCGACCCATCAAAGGTTGGGAGCGGCTTCGGCAAGAATGTCTCGAACTGGGTTGGGCGGGACAAGGTTTATCCCACCAATGTGCTTCATATGGCGACAGAAACCAGCAACCGGGGGCACAGCGCGGCTTTTCCGAGGTCGCTGCCGGAATGGTTTGTCAAATTGTTTACGCAGCCGGGTGATACGGTGCTGGACCCGTTTATGGGTTCGGGGACAGCGGTAATCGTCGCCTATGAAATGGGCCGGAATGCGGTGGGCATCGACATCATGCCGGAGTATGTTGAGATGGTTGAAAAACAGCTTTCGACCTACCCTCTGTCCCTGTTTTAGAAACCGAAACGCACCGTGGCAACCCCCATCTTTGCCGTAACAACCAGAGGGCTTGAGGCGATCAGCGCGGCGGAGATGCGGGCGTCCGGGCTGGTGGTGAGTCGCATCGGCTACCGACGCATCGAGGCCGCGTGCGACGATCTCGGTGCAGTCTCCCGGCTGCGGACAGCGGATGATGTGTTTGTTCATGTCGGCGGGTGGGATGAGATCGGCCACACGCGCGACGAACTGAAACGGCTGACTACGTTCAGTGCGGCACTCGATCTCGAACCGGCGCTGGCGGCTGTCCGGCAGATTCGTCCCCTCCCCTGCCCCATTCACTTTTCAGTGACAGCCAATTTTGTCGGCCGGCGCAATTACACCGCGCCAGAAATCAAGGCGGCAGTGGCGCAGGGCCTCATGCAGCAGCGCGGCGAGTGGCTTTACACCGATGACGACACCGAGGCGGCCATCAATCTGCGCGTGTTTATGGAACACACCGAGGCGACTATCGGCGTGCGGGCGCTGAGCCAACCGCTGCATCGGCGCCTGTACAAACAGCAGCATATACCCGGTTCGCTCAAGCCGACGGTGGCTGCTGCCATGCTGCACATCGCCGGAGCCGAAGCGGGAATGCGGCTGGTCGATACGTTCTGCGGCGCAGGCACGATCCCACTTGAGGCGGCGTTCATGGGGGCGTGGGCGGTGGGTGGAGATATGGACGCTGAGGTCCTGAGGGCAGCGCGGGCAAACGCGCGCGGCGCTGAAGTTCCGCCGCGATTCCTGCGCTGGGATGCCACGCGGCTGCCGCTGGTGTCCGGCGCTGTCAATGTGGCGGTGACCAATCCCCCCTGGGGCCGGCAGATCGAGGTCAATGCGGGTCTGCAATCGCTGTACCGGCAGGCGTTTGATGAACTGCGGCGCGTGGTCCGACCTGGCGGTCCGATTGTGATGCTGACGACCTATCCTGAATTAATCGACGCCACCCCGGCGGAACAGATCGAGATCAGCCTGTACGGTCAGACCCCGGTCATTGTGCGGTATGTTGGTTGATGGGTGGTCTGTCCTCTTTTCTATGGCACGGCCTGCCCCCGCAGCGCCTGCACCACGTCATAAACGGAGGTGAAGGTCCGCGTCTGGCTGTTTTGTGTTACCTGCCAGACGCCATCGCGCGCGGTGACTTTCGCCAGCGCCGCCGTCCCGTTGGAGACCACTTCAAAGCCGGCCCGTTCCAGTGCGCGGCGCGTCCATACAAGCGCCAGCCCTTCCCCACTCAGCGAAACGACGCCCCCGCATCCGGTGCTGAGGGCAAATGAGCCGGTGTGCGCATCGAACTGCACGCCTTCGCTGCGGAACACATCGGCAAACGCGCCGCTGAGGACGAGGTCTTCCGGTGCGCCGACGTGCATCATGCCATCGCCCGCCAGCAACCAGATACGATCCGCGCTGCGCAGCGCCAGATCGAGGTCGTGAATCGACAGCAGAATCGCGCGCCCGGTGGTGTGGGCCAGCTCGCGCAGCAGGCCAAGCATCTCGACGCGCCGGGGCAGGTCCAGATAGGCGGTGGGTTCATCGAGCAGCATCAGTTCCGGTTCCTGCGCCAGCGCCCGTGCGATCAGAATCTTCTGCCGTTCGCCATCGCTCAGTTGGCCGAAGCTGCGCCCCGCCAGCGGAACCGCGCCCACCGTTTCAATCGCCCAGCGCACTACCGCTTCGTCATGCGCGGTCAGCCGCCCGGTCCAGTCGGTGTACGGATGCCGCCCCAGCGCCACCAGTTCATAGGCCGAAAGCAAACCGGCCTCAACGCGCCCGGTCAGCACCATGCTCAGGCGCTGCGCCAGTTGACGCGCGCTCAGGCGGTGGAGGTCGTCGCCGTTAAGCAGCGCCTGCCCGGCCAGCGGCGCTTGCAGACCGGCCAGCGTTCGCAGCAGCGTCGATTTGCCCACGCCGTTGGGGCCGATCAGCGCCACCAGTTCGCCCGCATCCAGCGCCAGATTGAGCCTGTCGGCCACCACCGTAGGCTGCTGGCGCGGTGCGCGATAGCCAATCGCCAGATCGAGAGTCTGCAATACGCTCATGTCGAAAAAGCGACCTCCCGGCGGCGCAGAATCACGGCAATAACCATTGGCGCGCCGATCAGGGCGGTGATGGCGTTCAGCGGCAGGACGAGATTGCTGCCGGGCACTTCGGCGATGATGGCCGCCAGCAGCGCCGCCAGCGCCCCGACGATCATCGTGCCCGGCACCAGCACACGATGATCGGACGTGCCCAGCGCGCTGCGGCACAGATGCGGCACCGCTATGCCGATAAAGCCAATCGGCCCGGCAAAAGCCGTCACCACCCCAGCCAGCACCGCCGTCGCCAGCACCACCCCCACCCGCACCCGCAGCACATTCACGCCCAGCGTGCGGGCATAGCCTTCGCCCAGCAGCAGCGCGTTAAGCGATTTGGTCAGCAGCGTCGCCAGCAGCAGACCGACGATCACCGCCGGGGCCATGATGCGCAGTTGGTTCCACGTCACGCCGTTGAAGCTGCCAAACGTCCAGTTGATGTACGCCTGAATCTGATCCGGGATGGCGAAAAACAGCAGCAGGCCGACAAAGGAATTGGTCAGGAAGCCGACCATCACGCCCAGCACCAGCAGGGTCATACTGCTGCTGACCCTGCGCGCCACGGCCAGCACCAGCCCCATCACCGCCCCTGCCCCGATCATGGCCGCGAAGGCGATGCTGAGATCACCGGTCAGGCCGATACCTGCCAGCATCGTACCGCCCACCGTGCCAACGGACAGAATTACCAGCGCCGCCCCCAGCCTCGCGCCCGAACGGATCCCCAGCACATACGGCCCGGCCAGCGGGTTGCGGAAAAAAGTCTGCATCATCAGGCCGCTGACCCCCAGCGCCGATCCCGCCAGCATGGCGGTCAGGGCACGCGGCAGGCGAAAGTTCAGCACGATAGCCGACCACGACGCCCGGCTGGCTTCTCCGCCCAGCAGCACGGTGATGATTTCCTCCAGCGGAATCGTCACGGACCCGACAGCCAGACTCAGCAGAAACACAGCCAGCAGCGCGCAGAGCAGCCCCGCCAGCACGGCCCGCCGGATACCCATTCGCGGCCATACAGCCTGCGCTGCTGCGGATTGGGGCGGGGCCGATGGAGCCTGTGGAATCGATTTGAGGGTGGTTTGAGTCATAACGATTTGTCCTACCCCAGCCGCTGGTAAAAGATCAGTTCATGATCGGGCAGCAGGTGGGGATAAAAGATATACACCAGGTCACTGAGAATCAGATGTGGGTTGGTGACGCCGGTTTCCCAGAAGTCGTTGCCGCCATTGGCGTTCACGCGGGCAGTATCGTTGTAAACTCTGCCCGATTGAAACGCAGCGAAATCAGCATAACGAGCGTCCTGCCCCAGCAGATCATCAGCGGTGTTGACCAGATAGGCGTTAGGAATCCATATCGGCGCATCCAGGCCGGCATCGAGCACCGCTTCAAATGAAAACGGCTGGCTGCCTTCCGGTACAGCGTCCATCAGCACCCAGTTCACCCCGGCATCGGCCAGCAGCTCCCCAACCCATGTCTGCTGACCGGGGATGATCCAGGCGTCGCTGTAAATCGAGAAGCTGTTCCACAACACCGTCACACGCTCGTCGTCGGGCACGCTGGCCGCCAGATCAGACACCCTCTCGTACTCGGTGACGATATGGTCAAAGAGTTCGTTGGCACGCGCTTCTTCATTGAAGAACAGCGCCGTAAACTTGACCCATTCGGCGCGGCCCAGCAGTGTCGCTTCCATCCATTCGGAATTCAGCGCCGTGAAGACCCCGGAATCCATCAGCACCGGATGCGCGTCGGTTTCCGGGTTAAAGCCGTTCGCCATGACCACGTCCGGTTCCAGATCGAGCACCACTTCGACATTGATCGTCGCGGTACTGCCGACTTCAACCAACTCCCCGTTTTCGATCATTTCGATCACTTCCGGTGTGCTGGGATACAGAAAACTATCCACCGCTACCAGGTTGCCCAGATGACCGAGGTCTCTGAGGTGTGGAAGCTGCGTGGTCGACAGCGCAATGAAGCGGTCCACCGGCACTTCGATCAACTGCGCGTCGTCATAGCCTTCCGGCGCGGGTGTGCCACACTGCACCAGTACGTATACAAATGGCTCGACAGCGCCGGGAAACGGCGTCAGGGTGCGGACGACCTTGTAATGATTGAAGTACTCGACTTCAAACCCTTCGGCGTGGGTTACCTCGACTTTGGCCGGGAAGTAATCGACCGACGGATCGTAGGTTTCGACGCAGCCTGCTGTCAGGTTGGCGTCCTGTGCCAGTGCGGGGGCAGAAAAGCCAAACAGCAAAATGGTGATAATGAGAGGTACAAGGTATTTGTTCATCGTATTCTCCTTATCTATCGCTGCGGATAAGGGAATCCGATGCTGAAACAAAAAGCCCGCCAGGGGGCGGGACGTATAAGGATACGTTCACGCTCGCTTCCCTTTCTCCACGAAGGTCAACCACGAGCTAAAGCAAAGGCGGGTATTCGGACTTCTCCACTCACACGGGTGGAGTTACCGTTGCGGGACAGTGCCGGACTTTCACCGGGCTTCCCCCATAATGCGCCGCGCATCCGGGCGGTGGGCGCACCTTGCTTTAGTCAGATGAGATTGTGATGAAGAAGATAGCACCGTCCTGATGTGCTGTCAAGCATCAGACCGCAGCCACCTGATTCACCGCCTGGCGCAGTTTGGCCTGCGACACCATCACCGTGCAGATCGAATGGCGGAAGGTGCTGAGGAACACCAGCACGATTTCCGGCTGCTCCAGACCCAGGGCCTCCGGCGCTTCGCGGGCGTAGATGTCGTCTATACCCGGAATGTGTTTAGCCAGTTGTTCGCCGGGTTGCAGCGCCAGCAGATCAGCCGCAACGGGAAATTCGCGCCGGGGAAGCGCCAGATCGACGGGCGCGATCTCAGCGACCCGCCGGCCAGGCTCCCATCACCTGCCGCAGAATGCCCAGTTCGCCAATATGATAGGCGTTGTGGTCGGCTACCAGCAGCGCCTCGCGCAGCACCGTATGGCCGGGTTCGCCGTGTGGAATCTGCGCCAGCAAATCCGTCTGCGGATCGCGCACGATGGCAACGATGGCTTCCAGATCAGCACGAAACTGGTCGATGCTGCGCTGCCAGCCCGCCGCATCAGTGACGGCGTCCGGCGCCGGCCAGTAATCTTTGGGCCATTCCATGTACTGGTAATCCCGGTTGCGGATATAGTCGAGAATATCCCACTGCGAAATGCGCAGATGCTCGACCAGATGCCAGGGGGTATAGGGCACATTGGGCGGCTTCTCATTAACTTTATCGAGTGGAAAATCCTTGACGGCATCGTCAAAGGTCATGTGTGCCTGCCCCACGGTCAGCAGTTTAATCACATGTTGGCGTAACGCCTCATCGGTGTTCATCGAATCACCTCCGTAAACACTGGTAACAGCTATTGTACCCACCCTGCCCTATTCGCTACACTACGTGCTGTGTAAGTCAAACCTCAGGGAGCAACCCCATGGCCCGTTTTGATCGCCTGACCGTCCTCAATACCGTGCTCGCGGATGGCATGGTCCCACTGTTTTTCCACAGCGACCCGCAGACAGCCATCCGCACCGCCGGGGCGCTGCACGCCGGGGGCAGCCGTGTCCTCGAATTCACCAATCGCGGCGATTTCGCCATCGATGTGTTCAGCGCGCTGGTCAGGCACGCTGCGCAGCATACGCCAGAACAGATCATCGGAGTCGGCTCGGTGGAGGATGCAGCCACCGCCGCCCTGTTCATCGCGCACGGGGCCAACTTTGTTGTCGGGCCGAATTTCAACGCCGAAGTCGCCCGGCTGTGCAACCGGCGCAAGATTGCCTATATCCCGGGCTGTGGCAGCGTCACCGAGATCGCTGAGGCGGAGGAATGGGGCGTCGAGATCGTCAAGGTGTTTCCGGGCAACGCTGTCGGCGGGCCGGACTTCATCAAAGCGGTACTCGGCCCGCGTCCCTGGAGCCGCCTGATGCCAACCGGCGGCGTCAAAGCTGAAGAAGCCGATCTGCGGGCGTGGTTCGATGCCGGGGTGGCCTGTGTCGGGCTGGGCGGCGATCTGGTGCGCAAGTCGCTCATTGATGCTGGGGATTATGACACACTGGCAGCCAGCACCCGCGCCGCACTGACGACGATTCGGACCCTGCGCGGTGAAGCAAAGTGACCGGTCTCTATTCCGGCTGCCGTCCGACACGACATCCTCGCAGGCAGATTGAAGGCAAGCCGAATCCAGTCAGTTGACACGGCGCAGCAGAATCAGATTGCCCCGGGCCAGCAGTGTCAGCGGCGGATAAACAGGACAGTGGTCAGACTCAACGCCAGACCAAACAGCACCGCGACTGCCAGCCCATTCGCCAGTGGATCCGCCTCAGGGTGTTCAGCCTGTACAGGCGTCATCGGAACCTCTTCCGGGGCCTGTTCCGGGTGCTGCGCCAGATACTGGTCATAAGCTTCGCGCATACCGGGGAAAGCCGGCAGATCAATGCCGCCACGCGCCAGCCCCGCCTCCACAATGTGCGGCAGTTCCATCGGAATCTGAACGGAGCCGATGAGCACCTGTTCATCCACAATCATCATCGGGACAACCCAGCGATCACGCGGAATGGCGTAGTGCTGGTAGGCGGACTGGGCCAGCATCTGACCGCCTTGAGTGGCCACGTTAACGTACAGGATAATAAGCTGATCGTTAAAGTGATTCTGAATACCCGGCAGGTCATTATTGATTACGTCGTGACAGTGCGGGCAGGTTGGCGAATACAGCAGCACGGCATACGCTACCGGATGCGGCTGCGCGGCCAGCGGCGCAGCGGTCACCAGCGCGAGACACAACAGCAGGATGAGGCGCTTTATCATCACAGACCTCTTTCTTCGTCTCATTCATTCTGACCTGCAACTGCGCCCGGTCACCAGTGAGCAATATCCCTTCCCCGGGTGACAGGTGGCTTAGCTGGTCTTTCAGCGCGCTGACTCTGTTCGGGTATAATGCGGGCATACATTGGGAGAGGTGCATCGATGGGGCTGTTGTGGACAACCCTGCTGGCGCTGGGTGGCGCGGGCGCATTGATCGGGGCCGGGCGCTATATTTCAGCTTCCCGGAGGCGGCGGCAGCGCGCCATTTATCCATCCCCGGAATCGCTGGTGATCGAACTGGCCGAAGATGCTGCGGTCACCCGCCGTGCCGATGGCAGCTTCGATCTGCGCCTGGCTGAGGCGGCCAAGAAGGTGCAGGTTTACGTGGGGACTTCACCTGATGCGATTGATCGCACAGCGCCGATTGTAACCGCCGTGCATACTGATCACATTGTTATACCCAGCCTGCCCCACATACCGCGCCCCTATTTTGAACTGATCCGCGCCGGCGAAGCCGTGATTGTCGCCGAGCGTGTCCTGCCGCTGGAGGGAGTCGCTAACGCCAGAGACATCGGCGGTTACCTGACCCGTGATGGCCGCCGAGTGCGCTGGGGGCAGGTTTTCCGCACCGGTTCGCTGGCCGGGGCCACGCCTGCCGATCTGGATTATCTGCAAACACTGGGGGCCAGACTGGTGTGTGATCTGCGCAGCGCCGATGAAATCAGTGCCGACCCGAATCGCCTGCCGGAAAGCCCTGCCCCACGCTATCAAAATCTGCCGATCAATGCCGGCGACCAAAGCGGCGAACGACTGCGGGCGCTGCTGTTCAACCCGCGCGGCTTGCAGGCGCTGATGGATGACCTGTATACCCACTACATGATCGAACAGTATGGCGAGACCTTTGGCGCGGCGCTGCGCCTGCTGGCCGACCCGGACAACCTGCCGGCGATCATCCACTGTACGGCGGGCAAGGATCGCACCGGAGTCACGATTGCGCTGCTGCTGGCAGTGCTAGGCGTGCCGGACAACGTGATTGTCGCGGATTACACCCTGAGTAACCGCTTCTATACCGCGTTTCGGGATTTTATCGCCAGCAAATTCAGGCAGCCGCAGGCATTTCTGATCGGCCTGCATGTAGATGATTTCCAGCCGCTGCTGACTGCCCATCCGCGAACCATGCAGCACACACTCGATTACATCCGCCAGCACTACGGCTCCGTCGAACACTATCTTGAACAGAAAGCCGGGGTTGACGCCGAGACGTTCGAGAGGCTGCGGGCGAATCTATTAAGATGATGCCATTGTCGGTCAATAGAGCTTTTGCTGCGCGTTCAGCAAGGCGATGAATTTGTCGATGCGCCGCTGGCGCGTTTCTGGCTTTTTGGCATCCAAAAGCTGGTACAGAATCGCATAACGATTCTGGCTGTTGAGGGTGTCGAAAAAGGCGCGGGCCGTCGGGTTCTGGTCGAGCGCCTGCTGGAAATCGTCCGGCACAGTGATGCTTCTTGGCGAAGCGTAGGCGGCATCCCAGCGGCCATCCTGTCTGGCTCGTTCAATTTCACGCAGACCTGCCGGTCGCATCCGCCCCTGCTCGATCAATGCTGTCGCCTTCTCGCGGTTGATTTTTGACCAGCGACTTCTGGGCCGGCGGGGGGTAAATTTTTGCAGCCAGAACTGCTCATCGAATTTGTTCTTCTGGCCGTCAATCCAGCCAAAGCACAGCGCCACATCAAGCGCCTGCGCGTAGGAAACGGAATCAATGCCGGAGTCTTTTTTGGCGATCTTGAGCCATAATCCCTGCGAAGTGGCATGATTGGCCTCAAGCCACTGTTCCCAGACCTGTTCGGTTTCAAAATACAGGATTGGCTGATCGTTCATCTTGTAGTCGTCCCCACGATTTAGCACAATTGTTCAGTATTTTATCATAAAGCGGGTGCGGCTCGCAAAATAAAAACCGCGTCCGGCTCTGTCGAACGGGACGCGGTTTAATGGTTCGGTTGTACAGCCGTACATCAGGCCTCCCGATGAGGACTGGTCACGCGGGGCTGCCCCGAAATGCGCGGCTGGCCGAGTGCTTCGAGCTTGACAATCACAGCACGGATAACCTGGCGGGATACAGCACTGACGGCGGATTCCTGATGCGGCAGGTGCTTTACCAGCCGATCGTTCTCCCGCTCCGCGAGCAGGTTCTGGTGGTGCTGTTTGCCGAGTTCGTCGAATTCGCTTAGGTTCAACATGGTAGTTGTCTCCTTATCTGTTCATGCGTTTCATGGACTGGATGGTTAGCGACCAAGTGCCCGGCTCAGCAGGAGCAGCAGGGCCATTGGCTGGCGTGGGCGGCGCGGCTGTGCGCTTTCCTGGCCGAGTGCAATCAGTTCCTGCTGCCGCACCTTGCCCAACTGGTTCATCATGTTTGGGTCTAACATCTTCGGTTTCCCTTTCCTATGCGATCAGATCAAATTCCAGGTGACCACGACCCAGTGCAGTGATGACTGTGCCGTGTCGATTTGGGCGCAGGTAGAATGTCTCCTGCGTGCCGACAACAACATCTTCGCGGCCCAGTGTGACCCAGGCCTTCCCCGAAATCACCCGGATGCCGCGTACGTGCGACGGCAGGGTGTAAGCAGTCCGTTCATTCAGCATCATTCGCTGGCTGTTCCGCTGTTTGTGAAACATCACGTATATCCCCCTTGATAAGGACATCATCTACTCTAAACAACTTGCGCCGAGAAATCGCATAGCGCAAACAGAGAACAGCATACGACAAAATTTAGTTCTGTCAACCACATTTCAGGGTTCAGGAAGGTTCACCACCAGAAATTGGGGGTTATTGCGGATAATTACAATCAGGGTTACATATACCGGAAATGTCGGCACAACCCCAATTACTCCGGCAGACTGCTGATCGCCCCCCACTTGTTAGGGGGCGCGATACTGCCCGCTGACCCGAATAGGATATGTCACCTATGCATGGATCATTCCGGTGATGGATGCTATCAGCATCATCTTTTTGTATGCTGCAAATCAAAGCAAGCGAACGCAGTTTGCTCGAGAAAGGCTGAACGATGCACGTCCATAATTCCGAGGCAGAGGAAGTCAATGCCCTTCTGCTGGGTATTCGAGAAGGGATGTCTGTCTTCGACCTGCAGGATAACAAGGTGGGCACGGTCAGGCACATCCAGTTTGCTGATGACACCACCGCTGAAGTGGCGCTGCTAGGTGATCCACTGGTGCCGGAAGCACCCGAACCTATCCGCCGTCGGCTGCTGAAGTCAGGTTTTATCCGTATCGACACCGGTCTGCTGCGCCGTGACCGTTACGCCACCGCGGATCAGATCAACCGGGTGCAGGATGATCGGGTGCAGCTTTACGTGACCAGAGATGAACTGGTAGCTCTTTAGCAATTCACTGCGGCCTGAATAAAGGAGGGCTGAGATGCAATTTACAGACAATGCGCGTGTTTACACTGCCGAGGGGCAGGAAATCGGGCGAATCACCCATATGGTCCTGAATCCGGTCACCAAAAAAGCAAGCCATATCGTGGTGCGGCAGGGCGTGATCTTCACCGAAGACAAGGTGATACCGATGGATTGGATTGAAGATGCGACCTCTGAACAGGCCGTTCTGCGGGCCGGCATAAACGATTTGCAGGATTTGCCGCACTTCGAGGAATCACATTTTGTGCCGGTCGAGCATACGCGGGATGCAGGCACAGGTGGGGTCGTCGCCACAGTGGGCGGCCTGTACCTCAATCCACCGGTCGATTTGCCTGTTGATGCCTACGGCGTACCGGACTACCGGTTTATCCCGGAGCGGCGCTATGTGGAAAGCGTTATGCAGAATATCCCGGATGATGCGATGGCAGTGAAAGAAGGCGCGCGGGTGTACAGCGCGGACGACCAGCACGTCGGCCATATCGAAAGTATGATTGTCGATTCCCATACGGAATATGTCACGCATATCATCATTTCGCAGGGTCTGCTGCTGAAAACGCGCAAGCGGGTTCCGGCGTTCTGGTGCGAGTTCATCGAAAAGGATGCGGTGCATCTCGCAGTTGACGCCGAAATGCTGAACAATCTCCCGGCCTACGAACCGACTGCCTGAACGCAGTCGCCCAAGCGGGAGATTCCTTAACAGGCGTGGCCGATGATGTGGGGCAGCATCCGCGCCATGCCTTGAAAGCGCCGGATGAGCTGAGCAAGGCGTACTCAGCATCTGGCGCTTTTGATTCTGAAGTATTGGCTCGCATGACCCACTCCCCTGCTGCTGGCTGGCAGAGTAAATGTTCTTTGGCTACACTATGCAGGAATCACCCTTCGCGTCGATAAAATCAAAGGAGGTGACCTGTCCCAGCAGAAATGACACCGCTACCCAACTTAGACCGATTTTCTGGTAACTGAACTTGTGAGGACTAGACTATGTTGCAATCCCGATTGATGATCGTGGTGCTGGTTGTGGCCGTGCTGGCGATGTCGCTCGTGCCAACCTTCGCACAGGATACCAACCTGTCGATTGTCTGGTTTGCCTGGCCCCCGTGCGACCTGCTCAACTCGATTGTGCAGGATTACCCCGATGCGAACGTGACCGTAAGCTGCGTGCCGCTCGACCAGTGGCACGACCAGATTTTTGCCGACTTTGCTGCCCAGGGCGGCGCGGACCTGCCCATCCTCGACAGCCAGTTTATGGGCGAGGCGGTCGTCGGCAACCATATCCTCAACCTGACGGAGTGGATGCAGGAAAATCTGCCGGTTGACGACTACAATCAGGCGGCGCTCAGCTTCTATGGCGAAGTGCCGCTCGGCAGCGGCCAGTTTTACGCTGTGCCGGTCATCACGGACACCCGGATGCTGGTCTACCGGCGGGACCTGTTCGAGGACGCTGACGTTCAGGCTGCCTATAACGAAGCCACCGGCGACGAACTGAGAGTGCCGGAAACATGGAGCGAACTGCTGCAGATCGCCCAGTTCTTCAAAGAGACTGACTTCATCGACAATGGCTACGCTTCGCACTGGGTCAACTCTGGCGATCTGGTACAGACCGCCTGGAATCACATCCTGTGGTCGTTCGGCGGCGAATTGTGGGACCCAGAGACCTATCAGGTCGAGGGCGTGCTGAACAACGAGATCGGCATTCAGGCTGTTGAGTTCGGACAGCGGCTGGTCGAAACCGGGCCGGTTGGTGTCGCCGGCTTCGCCTTTGATGAGACCGTCGGCACAATCTGCAACGGTTCGACAGCGATGATCGAAATCTGGTACGGCTTCGGCAACGCCTTTACTGATTCCGCCACCTGCGGCACAGCCGATAGTCTGGGCTTCGCGGTGGTCCCGGGTGAAGTTGAACATTACATCAGCCTCGGCGGTCAGGGTATCAGCGTAAGCGCCTATTCAGACAATCAGGAGGCGGCGCTGGCCTTCATCGAGTGGCTGCAATCCGACGAAATCCAGACTCGCTGGGTCGAAGGCGGCGGTTTCCCCGGACGTAATTCCGTGCTGGAAAGCGACGCCTTCCTGAACGCCGCGCCCTACAATCCCACCTTTGCCGAGGCGTTCACCTTCGTGAAGGACTTCTGGAATATCCCGGAATATAACCAGCTACTCGGCATTCAGGGTGAATACCTGAATCTGGCGCTTTCCGGCCAGATGGACGCGCAAGAGGCGCTGGACCTGATCGCAGAAGAACAGCAGGAAGTGCTTGATCGCGCCTATCCTGACGGCCCGCCGGGGTCGTGAGGCTGATTTAGCCGATTCAGGCATTTGCAGGAAAAACGTTTATTTCACCCCCTCCCTGCCTCCCCCGCCCCACAGAACGCTTCGTAGAATTCGGGGGAGGCGGCAGTCGCAGACTGATGGAGGGGTCTGGCACACTGATATGTACCTGACGTTGTTATTTTCGGAGTTCCCCTCATGGCCGACTCGCAACTGGCGCAGCAGCGCGCCACCCCTGCCCCACAGACGCTGCGCCCGCGCTTTAGCTGGCTGACTGATCGCTGGCTGGCAATCTCGTTTATCACGCCGACGATGGCGATTCTGCTGTTTATCACCATCTTCCCGCTGGTGTGGTCGCTGTATCTCAGCTTTACGGATTGGTCGGTCATCCGTGACGCGGGCACAGTGCCGGAATGGGTTGGCACGGCCAACTACGTCGATCTGCTCACCAACCGGCGCACCTGGGAACGCTTCATTGTCACGGGGCAGTTCGTCCTGCCGGCGGTGACAATCGAACTGCTGCTGGGCTTTGCGACGGCCATGCTGCTCAACCGGCCTTTCCGGGGGCGCGGCGGCATCATGACGCTGATGCTGATTCCGATGATGCTGTCGCCGGTAGTGGTGGCGCTGTTCTGGCGCTTCATGATGCAGGGGGAAGGCGTCATCAATTATTACATCGTCAACCTGCTGGGGCAGGAGCCGGTGCTGTGGCTGACCGACCGCAGCATCGTGATCTGGTCGCTGGTGCTGGTGGATGTGTGGATGTGGACTCCATTCATGATGCTGATATCGCTGGCGGGATTATCCGCCGTGCCGAAGTATCTGTACGAAGCCGCCGCTGTGGATCGTGCCGGGGCGTGGTTCCGCTTCCGGCATATCACCCTGCCGATGGTGACGCCGCTGCTGCTGATCGCCGTGATTTTCCGCACGATGGACGCCTACAAGCTGTTCGATCAGGCGTTTGTGCTGCTGGGCAACCGGGGCGGGCCGGGCCGGGCCGGGCAGACTGCGGCGCTGTGGGTCTATGAAGAGGCGTTCACCAACTGGAACACCGGGTCGGCATCGGCACTGGGGTACATCATGCTGATTGTGATTATCGCGCTGGCGAATCTGTTTGTTCGCGCACTGAACGCCAGCAAAGGAGCAGACTAGATGATGGCCGGGACGCAGCGCCAATCACTGCTTCAGCGCATCGGGTTCTGGCTGGCGCTGGGGCTGGTGTTTTTCTTCTTCATGTTCCCACTCTATTGGATCACGGTGTCGTCGATCAAGACACGGGCAGAGGTTATCAGCCGGGTTCCGACTTATATCCCGTTTGTGCAGTTCGAGCCGACGCTGGAAAATTACGCATCGGTGTTGATCGGCGGTTCGATACAGAGCGAAACCGGCGTGCGTGCTTCCGCTGATCTGAGCGCCTTCCGGGATCGGCTCATCAACAGCATCATTATCGCCGGGACATCGACGCTGCTGGCTGTCGGGCTGGGTACACTGACCGCTTACGCCGTGTCGCGCTTCCGTATTCCGGCTGAAAACGATGTGATGTTCTTCATCCTTAGCACGCGCATGTTACCGCCGGTGGTCGTACTGATTCCGATCTTCCTGCTGTTCAGCGATCTGAAACTGAACAACAGCTATCCGGGGATTATCCTGCTGTATACGACCTTCAACCTGCCGTTCGTGGTGTGGATGATGAAGGGCTTTTTCGACGAAATCCCGGTGGAATACGAAGAGGCCGCCATGATCGACGGGTATTCGCGGCTGGAGGCCATCTGGAAAATCGTCATCCCGGAAGCGATCCCCGCGATGGCGGCGACGGCGGTATTCAGCGCAATTGTGGCATGGAACGAATTTGTGCTGGCGAATCTGCTCAACCGCGATTACGCGGCGACGGTCCCGCCCTGGCTGAACAGTATCATTGGCGTGGGCGCGGTGGAATGGGGCCGGCTGGCGGCAGCTTCGGTGGTGTTTGTGATTCCGATTGTGGTGTTTACGTTTCTGGTGCGCAACCATCTGCTGCGCGGGGTTACGTTTGGCGCGGTGCGGCGCTGAGTATAGAGAAGCAATCGCCTGTGGCTTATAATCTACGCTACCCCTATCGTGTATTTAACCCCCTCCGTCTGCCTGCGGCAGCCACCTCCCCCGAATTCGGGGGAGGCCGGGTGGGGGTGTTGTGGAAAATTACGTTCAAACCAGACTCAGTTTTGCGGTGTAAGTACGGTAGATAAAGATAAATTCATGGCTGAAGTACATTTACGACAAGTCACCAAACGCTTTAACAGCAGAAACGGCAATGGCGGCGTGCTGGCAGTGCACGAACTCAATCTGGACGTGGCCGACGGCGAATTTCTGGTGCTGCTGGGGCCGTCTGGCTGCGGCAAAACAACAACGCTGCGCATGGTCGCCGGGCTGGAAACCGCAACCTCTGGCGATATTCATATCGGTGATCGGCAGGTCAACGATCTGCCGCCCGGCGAGCGTGACATCGCCTTTGTGTTCCAGTTCTACGCGCTTTACCCCCACCTGAGCGTACACGATAACATTTCATTTCCCCTGCGGGCACAGCAGATTCCAAAAGCCGAAGTTGACCGGCGCGTGCGCGAAGTGGCGCGGCGGCTGCGTATTGAGCATATTCTGCACCGGCGACCCAACCGCCTGCCCAGCGGCGAGCAGCAGCGGGTGGCTTTGGGCCGGGCGATTGTGCGCCAACCGCAGGTATTTCTCATGGACGAGCCGCTGACCAACCTGGACGCATCTCTGCGCAGTGACATGCGCGTCGAACTCAAGCGCCTGCAGCAGGAACTGGGGACGACCATGCTCTACGTCACCCACGATCAGACCGAGGCGCTGTCGATGAGCCACCGCATCGCCGTGATGAATCTGGGTGTATTACAGCAGGTCGATACACCGCTGAACATCTATAACAGGCCGCAAACGCTGTTCGTGGCACGTTTTATCGGCAGCCCGCCCATGAATATCCTGAACTGCGTGGTCGATGGAACACAGATCGCCGGCGCTGACACCGACTTCCGCCTGACGCTCGACCCGGCGCTGCAAGACAGGCTGGCCGGGAAAACCGGCATCGTATTTGGCGGGCGCGCCGAAGACATCCGGCTGGTGGATGCGGGCGCGCCGGAGGCTGATCTGCGCGGCGTGGTGAAAGTGCGCGAGCCGTTGGGCGATGAGACGATTTACCAGATCGCGCCGGGGAATTATCATCTCGTGGCCAAGACTCCGCCCCGGCAGGTTTACCGTCCCGGCGATTCGGTTGGGCTGGTGTTTAATCGTAGCAAAGTGCATTTATTCGACCCGGACAGCGGGCAGCGGGTGAATTAGCATGGCGCATCTGGAAATTGAACATCTAACAAAATACTTTGGGCGTTTTCGGGCGCTGCATGATATTAATCTGTCGATTGCCGATGGCGAATTTCTGATCGTGCTGGGGCCGACAGGGGCCGGCAAAACCACCACCCTACGCTGTGTGGCCGGGCTGGAAAGACACGAGGGCACGATCCGCATGGACGGCCAGCCAATCAACGGTCTGACGCCAGCCGAACGCGACGTGGCGTTTGTGTTCCAGAGCTATGCGCTGTACCCGCGCAAGACCGTTATGGAAAATATGGCCTTCCCGCTGGAAGCGCGGCGCTGGAGCAAAAGCCAGATCGAGGCACGAGTGAAGGACATCGCCCGGATGCTGGCAATCGACTCGCTGCTCGAGCGGCGTCCGGCGGAGCTTTCCGGCGGGCAGCAGCAGCGGGTGGCGCTGGGCCGGGCGATGGTGCGCCAGCCGCACCTGTTTCTGATGGACGAGCCGCTGACCAACCTCGATTTTGTGCTGCGGGTGGAGATGCGCGCCGAACTCAAGCGGCTGCAAAGCGAACTGGCGACGACGTTCCTGTACGTCACCAATGACCAGATTGAAGCTATGTCGATGGCGGATCGCATCGCCGTGCTGAATGAAGGCGTTTTGCAGCAGGTCGATACACCGGAAAACGTCTACGATCACCCCGCCAACCTGTTCGTCGCGGGATTTGTCGGGTCGCCGCGCATGAACTTTCTCGACTGCAACCTCGACGAAGGGGCGCGGGCGCTCGTCGGCGCGGATTGGCAGATGGCGCTGTCCGGTGAGCAGCTAGAACGGCTGCGCGGGTGGGTCAACGGCGGCGGGCTGGTGTTCGGCATCCGCCCGGAAGATGTCGATCTCGACCCGACAGCATCAGGCGATGGCTGGCTGCCGGCATCGGTTTACGTGACCGAACCGCTTGGGGATCGCACCATTGCCGATATGCAGCTTGGCAAGGAGTCTGTCAAGGTAAAGACTGACCAGGACTTTGCAGCCGCCAGCGGCGACAGGCTGCACCTGCGCTTTGATCCGAACCGTTTCCACCTGTTCGACAGGGAGACAGGTCAGGCCGTGATATAAAGCGGCAAACCTGAGGAGAACGAGCTTATGCCCCGCACGCACCACCAGATTATCGAACGTATCTCGATTGCGCTGATTATCCTCGGCATCGTCGGCATGTTCCAGTCGTTGAGCATCGACCTGTACACGTGGGGGTTTCATGTGCTGCTGGTCGGCACACTGGTGTTCATCATTATATCGCACATTCCGACGCAGGATAAGAACAGCAGTTCCGCAGGCTAAACGCATACCGGGCATCTCCGGGCACTGGCGGACGATGGCCGCGTTGACAACTGAAAACTGTGCGTGGACGCATAATTGTGGTATCTTAAGACTCAAGCAGAAAAGGTAAATCTGGGACAGACATCTTGCCACAGGATGACATAAAAAAAGTTGCTGCGGAAATTGCCGATGCGCTCGGCGAAAAGCAGCACGGCCCGCGCAAGCTGGTCCGGGACGTGGTCGAGCGCTGCGGAGTCGATTTCGCCCGCGAGGTGCTGAAGGATACCGAGACGGTGATGGCCCTGGGCGGAATGCTCACCGCGGCAGCAGACCGAATGCGCACCAAAGGCGGTGTCTTTTTCTATCTGGCGCGGGGGCGCATGTCCGATGAAACCCGGCACGCTATCTTCCCACCCCGCACCGTGCGCAACCGGCGCAAAGATACCCCCGGTGAATCGACGGCCCCGGAGTCAGTATTTCACTGGCCGGATCGACTGGAAATCGTGCGCGCCCTGTTGGATGAGCAAGGAAAGGCCAGCACCGTGAAGATTACGCTGATTGGGCGTCCCGGCAAGACGGAGACGCGCAAAGACCTGGTGATTACCACCATGAGCCACAGCGCCGGGTCACCGACCTTCCCGCGCGGTGTACCGGCCCCGCCGGAAACGCCGACGCTCTACACCGTCTATATCGCTGCCAAGCAGTGGAAGCGGGTCGAAGCAGCTCTCAGCAAGGACCCTGAAGATATGCTGATTGTTGAGGGGATGTGCGCCTTTGACCCGGAACTTCAGGCAGTAGCGGTTTATACGATCAAGGCGACGACCAAATCGCTCGAAGCAGCCAAGCGGCAGGACGCAAACGGCAAATCAGAAGCGGCCCCGGCGAAACCGGCCACCTCGAAATCGGTCACGACCAAACCGGCAGAAGCCAGCAAGCCGGCAAGCCCTCCCCCGAACATCCCGGCAGCCGCCCCGGCCAACGTGGCCCAGAAACTGCGCGAACTGCACGCCGCCGCCGAACTTTACCGCCAGAAAATTGCTGCTATCGAAGCCAAACCGGCAGGCCAGCAGTTCGGGCTGGAAATGACGCAGAAGTTGCTCAAGAATGTCGAGGACGAAATTTCGGCCCTTCAGGCGCAGTATGTCTGATCGAGCCGGCCGTTTCTGGACGCAGCGGGCTTATAGCCGCTGACCGGCGAATCATCGAGAATTTTGCATCAAAACGCGTGCGATTTCTGCCCTTGTCAGGCCGGCTGATGGCCGCAGTTTACCTCCAACGGCGGCGGAATCTCTCACGTACCCATCGGCTACATGACCACAGGCAAAGGGATCATCATGGAGACACGAAGTATCGGATCGCTTCAGGTTTCGGTTGTCGGGCTGGGCTGCAATAACTTCGGGCGGCGGCTCGACTCAGCGGGTACAGCAGCCGTGATTAACGCCGCGCTCGACGCGGGTATCAATTTCTTCGACACCGCCGATGTGTACGGCGCAGGTCAGAGCGAGACCTTCATTGCTCAGGCACTGGGGCCGCGGCGCAAGGACGTGTTGATCGCCACCAAGTTCAGCGGCGCGATGGAAGGACAGGGACGCGGCGCGCACCCGGATTACATCCCCAAAGCGGCGGAAGCCAGCCTGCGCCGCCTGAACACCGATTACATCGACCTGTACCAACTACACAACCCTGACCCTGATGTGCCGATTGCCGATACGCTTGGCGCGCTGAACGAACTGGTTCAGGCCGGCAAAGTGCGCGAGATCGGCTGCTCGAATTTTTCAGCGGCGCAGATTCGGGAAGCGGAGGCGGCTGCGCCGCCAGGCGGAGCGCATTTCGAGAGCGTTCAGAATCGCTACAGCCTGCTGCATCGAGAGCCAGAAGCCGAGGTGCTGCCGGAATGTGAACGGCTGGGAATTGCCTTTCTGCCCTATTTCCCGCTGGCGAGCGGCCTGCTCACGGGCAAATTTCGTCAGGGGCAGCCCATCCCCGAAAACACGCGCCTGAGCGGCAACCAACAGGCCCTCTCGGCGGAGAACCTCGCCCTTGTGGAGGCGCTGATCGACTTCGCCGAAGCGCGTGGTCATACGATCCTCGAACTGGCCGTATCGTGGCTGTTGATGCAGCCTACAGTCGCCTCGGTGATCGCTGGCGCGACCAAACCGGAACAGGTCAACAGCAACGTTGCGGCTGCCGGGTGGCAGTTGACACAGGATGAACTCAGCGAAATTGATGCAATTCTTGCGCGTTCGGCGGGGATGTAGGCGGCGCTTCCCACGCCCTACGGCAGATTATCAGGACGGTAGCGCGGATTTTCGATCAGCCGGTTGCCAAGTTCAACCAGCCAGGGGGTCAGGTTGATCTTTTCGCGCAGCAGCTTCGCCCGGCGCTCGGCATAAACCGCTTTGAGGTCAGGCATTGCCAGCAGTTCGCGGACTTTGGTCAGCGCGGCTGCGCCGTCCGTGTACCAGTGCAGCAGGCCGTAATTGTCCTGCAAATCGAGAATATAACCCATGATGAGCGAATTGACGTAGACTGACGGTGTGCCCAGCACCGCCGCTTCCGAGGCCATGCTGGCCCCCTCCCCCACGTACAGGGTCGCGTAGGCCAGCAGATGATGGATGATCGCCGGGTGAAATTGCGTCACATAGGCGGCGAATTCCGGGTCAACAGCTTCTTCAACTGATAAGAACACCCGCCCGTGTTCCGAAAGCGCGCGCAGCAGGGCGCGTTTGTCTTCGAGCGAAAAGCCGTGCTGGCCGATATCATGCGTTGCCCGCCAGGCCACGAAACGCACGATAAAAAAGGGGTCGTCCGGTTTCAGGCCCAGCGGTTCCAGATGGGCAGGGTCGGGCGTGAATTCGTCCGGGTGCAGATAAGCCAGTTCGTGATAGCCCCGGTAGCGCACCTGATTTGGCCCCAGATCGCCGGTAAACACATCTGGCGTGGCGATAATGGTGGCAAAGGGTTTGAACAGCGCGTGCTGTTCCTTCGCATGTTCGGTGTCGGTCAGGCCGATATAAGGCTTGCGCAGCAGCCATGCCGGAAAAGCCACCGTCGGGTTGCCAAAACTCAGCAGCAGATCGGCCCTGAACTGCCGGGCGATCCACCAGGTCGCAAGCGTGCGCAGCACCAGTTCAATGGGCAGCGCGAAGTGGCCCTTGCGCCGTTTATAGGTGATGCGATACGGGAATCCGTTGGCCCTGACCAGATCGAGGATGATGTCCCGATCCAGCGCGGTAAACAGAATGCGATGCCCCTGCTCCTGCCAGATACGGGCTGCGCTGCGGAAGATGTGCGGGTCCGCCTGATGCCCTACGTCGATAAGGATATTTGCCAAACCAGATGCTCCTTCGTAACCAGTGCGATGTCAGAAGCCGGGCCAGTGCTTACTGCTTTGCTGGCAGCAGGGCTTCGTAGATGGCGCACAGCTTCTTTTCCTCATTGGCCCAGGTAATTTCAGCGCGCGCACGCTGCACATTAGCCCGCAGCCGTTCGTAATAGTCGGGGCGCAGCACGGTTTGGATGGCATCCGCAATCGAGGCCGGGTCCGCTGCATTGCACGCTACCCCGATATCGTACCGTTCCACCAGCCGCTTCACTTCCGGTGTCGGGTTGATAACCATCGGCAGACCTGCCGCGACTGCCTCATAGAACTTGTTTGGCACGGCCAGATTATCGTTGGGCGCTTCGGTGTCGATCAGCACCATCGCCACGTCTGCCTGTGCCAGCGTCGGCGCAATGGAGTTCACTGGCACAGGCGGGATGATCTGTACCCGGCTGCTGAGGCCAAGCTGCGCCGCCCGTTCGATGATGGCATCGCGCAGCGGCCCCTGCCCCATAAACACCAGCCCGATCTCTTCGGGCAGGTGCGCCAGCGCCTCGACCTGCTGGAGGACATAGCGGGTAGGAAACAGATTGCCGGTGTGCGCGATAATGCGGCTGGCCTTGACCGAATAGTCGGCGGCAACTTCAGCCTGCACGCGCAGATCAACGGCGTTGCGCACCAGAGTCGGGTACGGGATGCCAAGATTCTGCACCAACCCCTCGGCGTGACCTTCCGATGTGGCGATCACATGAACAGCACGCCGGGCCAACCAGCCTTCGAGCGGGCGGATCAGATGAAGAAGACCCACCATCCAGCGCGGCATCCCCCGGAAGGGACGATCAAAGAACAGTTCGTGCGAATCGTAGACGACAGGCCGCCGCCAGATGCCCGCCAGCGCCGTCATGACCAGTCCGGTGAAATCGTGGGCATGGTAGACTCGCGCCCGCGCCCGCCGGATGCGGCTGAGGACCAGCGGCAGCGCCAGCACCAACTGCGCCAGCTTGGTTGCCGAACGTGGGGGCCGGCTGCGGAAGATGCGAGGCGATACGCGCCAGATGGTGAAGCCGTCCACTTCCTGCACGTCCGGCAGATGCGTATTGCCCAGCGCAATGCATACCACCACGACTCGCCAGCCGCGCGCGTTCAGGCTGCGGGCTTCGCGCCAGATGCGGCTGTCGTGCAGCGCATCGTCGTGCAGCACCATGCAGATGTCGAAATCGTGAACCATTCAGCAAAGCCCTGAGCTTCTGGACATGGCTGAACCGTTAACAGCCAGAAGCTCGCTCATCGTTCGCTGTTGACCAGCCGCAACATGGCGATCTGTGCGGAAATCAGGCCCAGCATAAAGATAAAAATACCGATCGTCGTCACCAGCCCGCCAAAACCGCTGAAACGCCGGCAGCACGCGAGCTGCGAAATCACGTAACCTCCGCCGGAAAGAGTCAGAAACAGGCTGACCGGCAGGAAAATCTTAAGCGGCACAAACAGCACCGCCAGCCGTGTGAGAGTCAGCAAAAAGCGCAGTCCATCAACCAGCGGGCGAATACTGCTGCGGGAGCCGGCTTCTCGCTGTGCTGCGCGGAACGGTTGATATTTGACCGCGTAGCCTGCGCGAAAAAAGGCGATGGTCAGCGTGGTCGGGTAGGAATAGCCATTCGGCAGCAGATAGACAAAACTGCGGGCGATGCTGGCTTTGAATGCCCGGAAGCCTGATGTGAGATCGAGCACCCGGCGGCCCACAATATAGGTGGCATACAGGTTAAAAACGGCGTTGGCAAGCCGGCGGCCCCATGTGGCCTGCGTATCCGCCGCGCGCGCGCCAACCACCATATCGTAGGGGCCAATGTGTTGCAGCAGATTGGGCAGTTCGCTGGGCGGGTGCTGGCCGTCAGCATCCATCAGCACAATCACGTCGCCGGATGCGGCCCGAATGCCGCTTTTGACCGCCGCGCCATTGCCCATGTTGTAGGGGTGCTGTATGATACGCGCCTCCGGGCAGGCCGACCGCACAACTTCAACCGTGTGGTCCTGGGAGCAGTCGTCAACGACGACGATCTCCGTTACCTGCTCCATTTGCCGCAGCGTGTGCAGCAAACCACCGATGGTTTTTTCCTCATTGTAAGCCGGTATCACCACCGACACCGTCTGTGTGCCGGTCAAATCACGCCCCCCATTACATGCAGTAATCGCCCCGGATTGTACTCAGGGCGGGTGGATTATGCTATGGTCATCCGAGAGGAATGCCGGTTCTGATACGTGCTTGTAGATTACTCCTGTTTTCCAGAACCGCATATCATTTGCCGGCTGTATATGCCCTGCGCTAGAGTCGATAAAATGATGTCAGAGGTACGGCAGATGAAATACCAACTACAGGCTGTTGTGCATGGACGAGTGCAGGGGGTCAGCTTCCGGCACTATACGATGATGCAGGCCCGCAATCTGGGACTCACCGGTTGGGTGCGCAACGAGCCGGACGGCACGGTCAGAACAGTTGCCGAGGGCGAAAAGGATAAACTGGATACCTTTCTCGACTGGCTGCACATTGGCCCGCCGGCGGCACAGGTGACACGGGTAGAGGCAAACTGGTATCCGGCGACAGATGAATTTGTCGATTTCGACGTGCGTTACGGGCACGGCTGACACCGCCGGCGGAAATTTGCATGAATTTTACAGGTTCGTGCCCCCATTCGGCGCAGTTCCCTGTATACTGTAGAGATGGTATAACAATTTTGAAATGTATGAGGCCCGCGTCCATGAGATTACATTTTTTAGTATCCGCACCCCTGCTGCTGGTGATATTCATGCTGTCCCCTGCCCCGGCGGCAGCGCAGGAAAACACCTGTCTGGCGATTCTGGATCGGGCGCTGAGCAGCCTCGGCACAAACTGCGCTGGCCTGAATCGCAACAACGCCTGCTATGGTTACAGTGATGTCGCGGCCACCTTCAACCAGACTGTACCGGCAGACTTCTTCTCAATGCCATCTGACCGGGCTGAACTGCGGGTGCTGGATACGCTTCAGACTGCCCCGCTGAACGAAGAAACCGGCGAATGGGGTATCGCTACCCTGAACGTACAGGCCAATCTGCCGGGTGCGCTGCCCGGCCAGAGTGTGGTTTATCTGCTGCTGGGCGCGGTGGAACTTCAGAATGCTGTGCCGCCCGAAGATGCGCTCATCCTGCCGGCTACACCGCTGGAAGTGACTGCGGCGCAGGCGATGCAGCTTCGCAGCCGCCCGGATGCTCAGGCCGGGGTCGCCAGCACCATTCAGGCCGGGACTCCCCTGCTGGCGGATGGAGTCAGCCCGGACGGGCAGTGGGTGCGGGTGTTCTTCATGGCCGGGCGTCAGGCGACAGCCTGGGCCAGTGTGGATGATCTGGAAGCGGCAGATTTGTCCGCGCTGCCGGTAATCGGCCCCCGGAGCCGCACACCGATGCAGGCTTTTCAGCTTCGCACCGGGGTTGGTGGTGTGACCTGTGAGGATGCGCCTTCTTTTCTGCTGATTCAGGGGCCAGACAATATCGAAGTTGACATTAACGCCAATGGCGCGGACATTCGTATCGGCTCGTTGATCGTACTGTTCACGCTGCCCGATGGCACGCTGCAAATAATCGTTATTTCGGGTGGCGCGACGCTTAACCCTAACAGCCCCAATCCGATTCATCTGCCGCCCGGCTTTACCAGCCTGTGCCCCGGTGCATCTGCCCTGACCGGCAACTGCGATTGGTCGTCGCCACGCATCATTACGGTTGGCGAAGAGCAGATACTTCAGATTATCAATCGCATCTTCGTCCGCGCTCCAAATCTATTTCATTACGTCGTGCTGGTTCCTGACCTGGTGTGTGCATCAGGCGTGGGCGGTGTCGTGTGCGAGTTGATCTTCGCCAATCCTGATCTAGCTCTGGCTCGGGCGCGTGAGCAGTGCAGCAGCGGCCAATTGTCAGCGGGTATGTGTCGCATTCTGTTCCCGGCAGAAACATCCTGATTGCGCCGAGAGAAATGTTTTGTGTTACCTACTGTCCAGAACGTATGTTCTTATTCTGCCCCTACTTGTTTGAATATGACTATGCGAAATATTACCGTTACGGAATGGTCATCTGCATAAACAGGCTGCTTTCCGGCACGAACCCCACCCGCTGATAGAACGTCAGCGCCGCGTCATTGTGATCGTCAACTTCCAGCCAGAGCTTGCCGATGCCCTGCTCGTGACAGAACGCCTTCAGAAACTCGATCATTTTTGTGCCAATTCCCTGTCCCCGATAGGCTTCCCGCAGGTAGATTTCGTCGATCAGCAGGTCGCGCCCGCCAGATTCCAGCGCGAAACCATACGTCACCACGATGTAGCCCGCCGTCTGGCCGGCGACCTTAACCAGCCAGGCACGGCCATAGACCTCGTTTTCCAGCAGCAGGCGCAGCGCCGGACGCACCACCGCCTCGTCGTATTCATGCCGGTCATAGGCATAAAACTCGCGTATAAGTTCGAGCATGGTCTCGATATCGGATGGCGCTGCCAGATGATAAGTGATTTGCATGTTTCCCCCTGACTTTCCCAATTCAAAGGGGAGAGCTTACTGCCCTCCCCTGCCCTGCTGACGGTCAATTGGCGTGACTGATGCTCAGACCATGCTTGGCGCAAGCTTCCGTCGGAAGAAGTTCATCATCTCGTTGTAAGCGTCGCGGGCAATTTCATCGGTGCGAAGCTGCCCATCAGCCAGCATAAAGCCATGTGGCTCGCCCGAATAGACCTTGAGTTCAAAGGTTGCCCCGGCTTCGGCGAGCGCCCCGGCGTACTGATAAATATCGGTGATGGGACTGGGCTGGTCTGCTGTGCCGTGAATCATGAGCATGGGAACCGTCAGGTTGTCCACCAGATCAACCGGCGCCGGCTCGCCGCGCATTGGGAAACCATACCAGGCCACCCCCGCTGCCAGCCCCTCGATCTGTGGCAGATAAAGCATAGTGTAACGCCCGCCCGCGCAGAACCCCGTCAGGCCGATACGTTCCGGGTCAACATCGTCACGGGCGCTGAGAAAGGCGATGCTGTCCTGCACAAGCTGGCTAACCACCTCATCGCTGGGACTCTGCTCAAACGTCTGCCAGCCAGCCGCCAGCACAACAAACCCTTCCGATGCCATCTGGTCTACCATCGTACGGTAGCCGGCCTCAAGGCCGTTAAAGGAATGGATGAGAATAATCCCTGGATACGGTCCGCCTTCCGCCGGCGCAGCGATATAGGACTGATAAGCCTGCCCGCCGCTGGTAACCTCGACATCGGCTGCTTCGATCTCCATCGTCATCTGCGCTGAGGCCAATGAGGGGATCAGCAGCAAGCTGAAAACAAGTAGTAACAATCCTGCAAGTTTTAGTTTCATGAACACTTTGCCTCCACTAAACGAACAATCGGGCACGACGCCATGCCGGGCTGCCCTGCCCGAAACAAGTTTAGCAGAGTACCGCTGGTCTCAACCTTAGTGCAAGTAGAGAATCTGGTGCGCGGCGGGTGGCAAAGCGGCGGCGTGACGGCATCTGGAGCGCGCCCGACCCCTTCTGTAACCGTCCGACGCGCCCGTGATAAGTGTTTTTGCAAGTTTTTGATAAGTACGTGCCGAGTAAATCACGGTTGGCCGCTGTCGAGGGCTTGTTCGAGCTGCTTGAGCCAGCGCCGGGCCACCGCAATCTCGTCCCGGATCGCCTGCTTGGTCAGCTCATCCACCTGCCCTACCCCACTGCGCAGCAGCATTAATTGGCGGATTCTGGCGCGATCTTCGCGTGAAATCAGGATTTTTCCCCGCCGCTCCGGGCTGGCATCAAGCAGGGGAGGGGAGGGCGCAACTCGCTTTGGGATATGTGTAAGTGTCGGGGTCCCGACACTTAGCCCGTCCTTGAAAGCCTCGCGCCGGGCGATTTCGACCAGCCGTTCCGGGTCACGATCAGCCCGCTTCTGCATCTCTCGAATCCGGTACTGCGCCCAGCCCAGATCATCCGCCCACTGCCAGACTTCATCCGGCAGCGACAGCAGCGACCGGTGTTCCCGAAGCTGGCTCTTGCTGGTGAACCCCATCGCATTGAGCAGCTTTTCGGTGTTGCCGCGCGGCATCGGGAACTGCCCGCCATCCGCCACCTGCGCATAGAAAGGCCGGTCACATCCCCCCGGCTCGACCATCTCCTCGAAAGGCACGAACTTCACCCCACGCCGGGTATAGATGTTCATCAACAGCAGCGCGAACTGGCGCGCCTTGCCGATGGCGTTGAGGTCATCGCGCACATTGTTCTCGTGCGCCATGCGCCATACGCTGGCCTGATCGACCGTATAGGCCGGAATTTTGCGCCACTGATCCTGCTCATTGGGGCGATTATCCGTGCCATCGAAATAGGCGTGCAGCAAATGATAAGCCAGCCAGCGCCGTTCGCCTGTTTCCAGCCGGTAATCTGCCCCCGCGTGCGCGACGGTGATCGGGTTAATCAACCCTTCGGCCCGAATCGTCGCCGCCAGATCGACGATCAGCCGGAAACTGGTCTCCAGCGGGCCGGGTTCAACCAGCGGCTCCAGTTCGTCGTCCTCGCCGCTGGAGCCACCCAGATAGGTACCTTCAAGATAGGCGCCAAGATCAAAGTAGCTCCGCGCTTCGCGTTCAGAATCGCTCAGGTCCCGGAGCCGGGCGTAGCGTTCGCGGGTGATCGCAGCAAACCATGCCTCGAACAATACCGGTATGTCCTCCGGGTCGCCCATCCACACATGCCGTATTTCAGTCGGGATAATGCGGCGCGGCTGGGCAATATCCGGGTAAATGGTGAAAATATCGATAGGTATGGCATCACGGCGCTGCTCATCCAGCGCGGCGATGTCCCCATACAAATTCAGGTCAATCTCTTCTTTGGTGACCGGATCAGGCAGGACGCCAAACGCCTTGTTCAGTTTGGATCGATCACGACGGGACATTGGCAATCGCCTCCTCCGCGCGCTCGACCAGCCGCCAGGCATCCCGCGCCGCCTGCGAATCAGGCGCATAGCTGAATGTCGGGCGGTAGGCACGCGCGGCCTCGCTCCAGATTATGCGATCCTGCACAGGTTCCCAGACTGTATCGCCAAAAGCCTCAACCAGTTGTTCCAGCATCTCGGCGTGTTCGAGCGTTTTCTGCTTGTAGCGTGTCGGAACAATGCCGAACAATTCCACACCGCCGAGGCCGAGTTCCTGTTTCTTGTTCACAAAGCTGTCGCGATGCAGCAGGCTTTCGCGCACACCGTCAAATGCCAGAATCTCGCACAGAGTCGGGATGATGATGCCGTCAGTCGCCAGCGCAATCGAGCCGTGCAGCATCGACGGCGTGGGCGAGGTATCGACAATGACAATATCAATTGCGCCTTCGAGCGGCAGAAACCGGTCCCGAAAGATAAGGATGTTGTTGATGCTGTTGGCAATATTGCGCGTCTCGACGTTCGAGGGCAGCAGATACAGCTTGCCCTCCACCGCCTGGCCGGGAATTTCGTACAATTCCGGCGAAATCACCCGCAGCACGCGCTGGTAAGGGGCATTACGCACCAGCAGATCGTATAGGCCCGGTTCCTTCGTCAGGCCGTACATGACCGTCGCATGGCCCTGCGGGTCAGCATCAACCAGCAACACGCGATGCCCCTTGATCGCCAGCCCGGCGGCGATATGAGTGGCGACGGTCGTTTTGCCGACACCCCCTTTTTCATTGAGCAGTGTGACCACTTTCATGACGTTATCCTATCTATCCAGTGCCTTGGCGCGGTAAGCGTATTCGAATCCAATTGGTGTGGGGTTGGGCCGTTTGCCCATTTCCGCCAGTCCTTCATCACACAGCCGCTGCAAAAGTTCGATGTCGTATGGGGTCAGGCGGCGTTTGCCCAGGCCCGACGCAATCTCCTTGCGCTTCAGCCATGCGCCATGCCGCTGTTCCAGTACCTCAAGAATCTTCAGAGCCTGATCGGTGATCGGCGGCGCGTTGTAGTCGGGTTCGAGTATTTTCATCACGATTCGAGCCTATTGCATTATGCTTACATAGTGGCGGACTATAGCACTGTTGGCACACACGCGCAAATTTTGCTGCTTAACCTGTTTGTCGGGGTCTAAGTGTCGGGGTCCCGACACTTACGCCGGACCGGCACTCCTGCAAGAGGCATAAACGGCGGCCAGGAATTGGCACATCAGGGGGTGCTAAAAGCTGATCTCCTCAAGCGTTGGTTCCAGCAGCGGGTCATCCAGACCGAAGAACTCGGCGCGCCAGTCCCGATACGCAACCGACTTCCACAGCGGATCCGCCTTTGGATGCACATAAGCATCGGCCCGGCTCTTGCGGCGTGGTTCAGCAGTGAAGCGCGGCGCAGCCATACCGGGACCAGTCCGGCGCTGGCGGGCGTACCAGCTTACCCGCGCCAGCGTTACCATCAAACCGGCAGGTCGTTTGACTTTACCCGCGTCTTTTAGCCAGCGGAACTTGCGCAGCGCCGTATCGACCGTTTCCGCCCCGTAAGTCTCTACCAGTCGCCGGGCATTTGGCAGGCTCATGTCCGGCACGTGCTTGTAGACCCGGCAGGCAACACGTTCAGCAGCCATATCGAGCAGAGGCTGGCGAAATCGGCGTTTTCCGGCCTTCTGGGGTATTGCGGGCCGCATTGGCGCTGTTCGTGGCACAGAGCCGCCTTCTCGCGCGAAATTGGGCCTGTCCTGCGCCGGCTGTGGCTGAGCAGACATGGGCTGCGGTATTGGGGATTCCGATGGCGCTGCAACATCAAACAGACCGCAGGTGTGCCTCTGAGCAGCTATCCCGGCATTCGGCTCGATCACGGGCTGTACCGGCAGGTCGCCACACCAGTAATAATTGCAGCCCTGGCGCATATACGACACCTGCCGGCCCTGACGCAGCAAGCTGGCTGCAATCTCGCGCTTGAGTGGCCAGCGTTTGCCGCTGTCATCGATCAGAAACTGGCCGCCAGCGCAGATACCGAAGCGTTCCCGTTCGGCAGCCTGCGGGATTTGCTCAATCGTGGACCACAGCACCGGGCTTTCTGTATAGGTCGGCTGCGAGCGCACGTCCATCTCGCGGTGATAGCGCCGGATTGAACGGCTGCTGACCCCCAACCGCGCTCCCAGCAGTGCCTGCGAGTAGACCCCCGGACGCCGCCTCAGCAGTGCCCGGTGCAGCGCCTGACGATAGCGCCGCGAACTGCTGACATCTTCCAGCGTGATCGGGTCGCTGCCGCGAGCCTGGACGCCCAGCCGCTGGCACATCGTCTCCGGGTCGGGCAGGGTGTATAAACGGGCGGTTGTCTGCTTTTGTCCGCCTGACAAAAAAGCATTTTTTTGTCTCATAATCCCATCAGGGATATCAGCCAGCGCCGGGGGGTGGTCAGGGGGGTGAAAAATCAGTGAGCCATCCGTGTAGCGGGCAGCCAGCGCCTTACGGATCGTCTCGCGGCTGACAATACCGTGCAGCAGACGACACAGCAGCGGCTCAGTAACAGCATCACCGGGGGCGATACCCTTCAACTGCGCCGCCTCAATTGTACGGGCTATGGCCGCGCCATCAGGCCGGCTGAACAAAGCCTCACGAACACTGTTGGGCAGATAGCCGACAGCCCGGTTACGCTGAACAAACCGGGACCGGGCTGGCCGGCTGTAGGCGCTGCGAATCGTCGCCACAGCTTCCGCATAGCGCCGCCGGAACGGTTCGAGGCGGCCATCCACCAGCGAGGGCTGCCGCGCATGAAGGTCAGCGAGCATCCGAACGGCCTGCGCCTCATCACAACCGCTGTCGCGCATAAGACAGGCAACAACAAACAGGGCATTGTTGCGGGCCTGTAACCGTTCCACATAAAAACGATAGAGGGCGGGATAATCACTCGCAGACCGGCGCTGCCGCTGAGCCTCAGCAAGCCGGGAAGGGGCTGGCCGCAGAAAGTTCAGCACACAATCCAGCTCTTCACGGCTGATCGAACGCACCGGGCGATCTGACAGCACCTGCCAGCAGCCACTGGCAATCCTCGACCCCGGCCCAACGACGTAACTGCCTTCCGCCTTCAGATCACCACCGGGGAACGAACAGGTCCCGACCCGGAAATCCACGCGCCAGTAGATATGCGGCGTACCCCGCAGTCCAGAGCGCACTACCAGCGTATCCAGCAGCGAAGGAAAGGTCTGCGCGAAACGAGCCGCCAGCGCCGGGTCATCCAGATCAAGCACGACCAGCCGAGAAACCAGGCCGCAGATAACACCGTAGGCAGTCCGTTCCAGACCGGCAAACCACCCCTGAATCTCGTCAGGCGAGGGCAGACGGCGGGTATAGGGCTGCCAGCGCAAAAACGGTCGTTTTCCGCGCTGAGGATGCGCACCGCCAATTAGCGGAATTACGGCCCATTTTCGACCCAGGCACGCCTGAATCTGCGAAAAAAGTGGGAAATTTACATTAGAAACAGGCAAATTTAACCTTACTTGAGGGATTTGCCTGTTGCGAATCGGTAAATTTTTCGCTATACTAAGTACACAAAAGAGCGAAAAACCGATGCTCAGGCATCTCCTCAATAGGCCCGTTTTTACCTGCGTGAGTCTGTGAAACTGTTACAGGGAAACCGGGCTTTCGCCTTTATCATAACTGAGAAGCCAGGCAAGATAATTTTAGAACGAATGTTCGATTCCGGCTAAGGAACCATAAATGCACTCCTTCCGAGCCTCACAACTGAATTCGTTAAAATCCTCTCATTAGTGTTTGCACTGCGCCTGTTGTGTGCTATAATGGTGAGGACTATCGAATCCTGTTGGCGCGGGCTCGATATGTTTGTTGAGTGGGTACGTTCGTAAGGACGTACCCACGTTCTTTTTGTTAAGCTACCGTTATCAATTCTATACCATCTTTCCCCCTGATGCAAGCATTTTGTTCAATTTGCCTGATACCCAAAACTCAGGCTGTTTGCTGGATAGCCGCACCCATACGTGATAAATTTCACAAATAGTAATGTTCCTTCCGCCAGAACAACGACCGGATCAAAGCCTCAGATGGTCCAGCCACCAGCCCCGGCTTTAGATGACACCCGCCGGATAATCCACCGTGACTTCCAGAACCAGCCGCCCGATGCGCACGCGGTCCCCATATTTCAGCACACGCGGCTCGCCCGGCTTCAGCCGTTCATCGTTCAGAAATGTGCCGTTGTGGCTGCCGCCATCAACCAGGTGCAAACTCCGGTTCCACTGCACAATCGAGGCGTGACGCCGCGAAACACCATTCGCATACGCTCCAAAAGCCGACAGATCAATATCCGGGCGTTCACCGGTATCCGGGTCAACACGGCCAATCACCAGCCGATCAATGCGGGCCACCTCAAACGCAAACGACTTATTCGCACCCTGCACGCTGACAATCAGATTCATACCCGGCACACTGTTACCGGAAAAGCGCGCCGAGTGCATAAAAACCGTTTTTACCCGATCCTGAACGCGGTTCACGAACGACTCACAACATCCGCTGACTCGCACCCCAATCCCATGCACGCCTGAAATCACAACGGTAACTGTCGGCTGTTCGTGGTGAAGCTCACAGGTTTCAGCCGCTTCCTGGCGAATACGCTCCGCCATACGGCGCACAGCACCCGTAACCGATCTGCTGCCAAGCACACTTTCCAGGTCAGCAGCATCCACGAATTCGCCATCGACCTCGAACTGAATATCCATTTGTCTCCCTCAAATCATCATACTGCCTGTACCGGCTCCTATAGCACAGCCCCAGATGATGACCCAAGGACATTACAGCCAGCCTAAATTTGCCGGGTCCCAGAAGTTTTTCACGAATTTTTCACAAAATCGGCTGCGACACACGTTAATCAAAGAACGCCTTATCCTCATCGTTCAGATACTTTCGTGCCGCCGGAACATTGAACGTCACGCCCATGCCGGGCCGATCCCAGACTTCAATATGGCTGTCTCTGACAATCGGATCAGGCAGGCCATCCACAATGTCGTACCACCACTCAGGATTGCCGGTAGGGTACTCGAAGGCGATGTAATTCTGCGGCAGAGTCGCCGCGACCTGCACCAGCGCCGCCAACCCGAGCAGACCATTACCCGTGCCGTGCGGGGCCATCAGGATACCGTGCAGATCGGCATACTCGGCAATCCACTTAAGCTCGCTGATACCGCCCACATCACAGGGGTCCGGTCCGACAACGCGCACCGCCTTCTTCTCGATCAGGTCCTTGAAGTTCTGGCGCAGATAAATCTGCTCTCCAGTGTGAATCGGCGTCGAGGTACTCTGTGTCACTTCGCGATAAAGATCAGCCAGCACGTACGGCGTATAATCACCGGTAATCATGTCCTCCAGCCACAGAATATTCAGCGGCTCCAGCGCCTGCGCCACACGAATAGCATCAGGAACCGTCCAGCCCGGCCCACAGTCGAGCGCCAGACCAACTTCGTCACCCAGCACATCTTTCATAGCTTCCACACAGGCGACGATATGCTTGAGTCCGCGTTCAGTCAGCAGGCCACGATTAGGATAACGCCATGCATCATGCTTTTCGCCATAGTAAAAATCGGGGACATTGGCGGCCATCACACCATGGAAGGCAATTGCCTGTTTGATAATGCTGAACCCTTCAGGCCGCGCCTTCATTTTTGCGGTGTTTTCAGCAAATGACTGTGGCGAAAAGTCCGGCATCGGGAAACGCACGGCCCCGTTATAGACCCGCACGCGATCCCGTATCTTGCCGCCGAGCAGCTTGTACACCGGCAGGCCCGCTGCCTGCCCGGCGATGTCCCACAACGCCATTTCGATAGCACTCACTGCGCTGCCCCAGGGCTTAAACGCGCCCATGCGTCGGATTTTGAGCAGCACCCGCTCAACATTGGTGGGGTCTTCGCCAATAATCTGATCTCTGGCAAACAGGATGTGCGGTTTAAGGTACGGTTTCGAGGCCTCGACCTGCCCGTAACCACTGATACCCTCGTCAGTCACAATGCGGACGATTGGGTTATGGCCGATGACCGCGCACTTCAGATCGGTAATCTTCATCTTGTTAACCTCTGTTTGTGCATAAGTAAATTTACTGGTGCTAAGGGATTTGGTGGAACTGACCTCACGATATTGTCCGCAGCGCCACAAGAAATGGCAACCAGCAAGGCGGTGGCACTGCCACAACGGCTTTGTGCTGCCATTCAACCCAACGTACACACGGACATCAGCCCGTACCAAGCTGGACCCCGTCTCATGCACTTTGCACGAATCGGCTCCCCGCCCTGTTGCCTTTTCTCGTAATTACGGTTAAATTAAACGTTTAAGTTGCCTTTTCAAAATTATTGCGTCAGGTGTTGTACCGTGAGATTATGGCAAATTGACGAATTTCCGTTTCAGCCTGAGCGCCAGCTTTACTATGAAACCATTTTTACCATTGGCAACGGCTATCTGGGAACCCGCGCCAGCTTTGAAGAAGGCTTCGCCGGGGATTCGCCAGCTACGCTGATTCACGGCATCTACAATCATGCTCCCGGCCAGCTGGTGCCTGAGCTGGTCAACGCCCCGAACTGGCTCGACCTGCGCGTCACCATCGACGACACCCCGTTCTATCTGCATACCACGGCTGCTGACATACTCAAACCAACACACGGAGTCGTACAGGGCTACCGGCGCACACTGGATATGTACCGGGGCCTGCTGCGGCGCGAGGTGCTGTTCCGGGCAACTTCAGGCAACGTTGTGCGGCTGGTCTTTGAACGATTCGCCAGTCTGCATGAACCGCATGTGCTGGCTCAGCGTCTGCGCATCACAGCGGTAGATGGCGCACCGGAGATCAGCGTCGAAAGCGGCATCAATGGCGCTGTCACCAACGATGGCGTGCAGCACTGGAAAGACCTGCGCACCTGGGGCAACGGTAACGCCATCACCCTTCAGGCACAGACAACCCAGTCTGGTTACATAATAGCAATGGCCTCGCGCCTGATCGCCCCTGGCGAGATCGAAGCCTTTGCCGGCGATGCCCGCCCTTACAGCCAGACACAGTTCAACCTGCGGCAAGAAGAAACAGCGACACTCGACAAGATTACCGCTGTGTACACCAGCCGGGACGAAGCCGAACCGCTGGCCGCCGCACAGCGTAAAGCGGCTCTTGCCGTGCAAATGGGTTATGATCGCCTGCGGAATGCTCACGAAGCCGAATGGGCAGCTTACTGGGACAACAGCGACATCCAGATCAAAGGCGACGACAGCGCGCAGCTTGCCCTGCGTTTTGCTACCTACCACATCCTGATCCCCGCGCCGCGCCACGACGATCAGGTCAGCATCGGGGCCAAAACACTTTCCGGCTTCGGCTATAAGGGTCATGTCTTCTGGGATACCGAGCTGTTTATCCTGCCGCCGCTGACCTTCACCCAGCCGGAGCTGGCTCGCAATCTGCTGATGTATCGCTATCACCGGCTGGACGGTGCGCGCCAGAAAGCCCGCGACAACGGCTATGAAGGCGCGATGTTCCCCTGGGAAAGCACCGATACCGGGCTGGAAACTACACCCCAATGGTCTGACCCGCAGCCGGATGGCAGCCGCATTCGCATCTGGACAGGGGACAACGAGCAGCACATTTCCACTGACATTGCCTACGCGGTGCTGCAATACTGGCGCTGGACCGGCGATGACGATTTCCTGCTTAACCACGGCGCGGAAATCGTGCTGGATACGGCAGTCTTCTGGGGCAGCCGCGTCGAAGCGCGTAATGACCGCTACGAACTGAGGCAGCAAATCGGCCCGGACGAATATCACGAAAACATCGACAACAGTGTATTTACCAACCGCATGGTCGTATGGCATCTGGAGCAGGCTCTATGGCTGCTGGATTGGCTGCGCGACCAGCACCCGACGGTGGCGCAGCGGCTGATCGACCAGCTTGACCTCAACGCCGGGCGACTCGATCACTGGCGCGACATCATCGACAAGATGTACATCCCCTTCGACGAAGAGCGCCGTATTCACGTGCAGTTCGACGGCTTCTTCGATTTGGAATACATACCCGTACCGCATTACGAACCGCGCACCATGAGTGTGATGAACATCCTCGGCCATGCCCGCACCACCCAGACTCAGGTCATCAAACAGGCAGATGTGGTGATGCTCATGGCGCTGCTGGGTGAAGCGGTCGGCCCGCATGATGTGCAGGTCAACAACTGGAATACCTACTATCCCCGCTGCGATCACGGCTCGTCGCTGAGTCCGGCGGTACACGCCTGGGTAGCAGCGCGGCTGGGGCTGACTGATACAGCCACAGAATTGTTCGACCATGCTGCCGGAATCGACCTGAAGGATAACAAGGGCAACGTCAATCATGGTATTCACGGCGCAGCCTGCGGCGGATTGTGGCAGGCGGTCGCGCTGGGTTTCTGCGGTCTGCATCTGACACAAGACGGCCCGGCGGTTGATCCTAACCTGCCGGCGCACTGGCGTCAGGTGTCTTTTAATGTGTATTACCGGGGCCAGAAACGGCACTTTGTCGTGACCAACCCCGTAATGATCGCTCCAGAGGCGTGAGCGAGTTACAGGTTCGCGCCCGTAATGCATATTCGTTGGAAAACTATTTGGGAGGTACAGCTATGCGCAATACACGTATTATCGTTCTGGTGCTGGCCGCTGTGCTGGCGCTGGCGCTGACCGGCATCGGCACAGCTCAGGATGAGGTGCAGCTCACCCTCGCCGGCTGGTCATCCCACCCGGCGGAGGACGCGGCGCTGCGCGCAGCGCTCGATCTGTTCATGGAGGAAAATCCGGGCGTGACCGTCGAATTCATCCCGTCACCGGATCACACGCTGACGATGCAGACCGCCTTCGCCAGCGGCGATTACGCCGAGGTGTTCTACATCGACAGTTCGGTGCTGCCTAACTGGGTTGACGCCGGCGTTGTTGCTCCCGCTGAGGGCATGATCGAGGATGTCGAGGGTCTGTATCCGGCGCTGGTCGATATCTTCACCATCGATGACGTCTTCTACTGCCCGCCGAAAGACTTCTCCACCATGGCCCTGCAATACAATAAGGACCTGTTCGACGCGGCTGGGCTGGACTATCCGACCCCTGACTGGACATGGGATGACCTGCGCGCGGCGGCTGAGGCGCTGACCGATCCTGATGCCGGCATAATTGGCCTGGTGACACCACCGGAACTCCCGCGCTGGATGCCCTTTATGTATCAGAGCGGCGGCGCCATCTTCGACGATGAGGGCAACTACGTGTTTGACAGCCCGGAAACCCGCGCGGCGCTGGAATTCTATATCGGCATGGTGAGAGATGGCATCGCCGGATCGTTTTCGTTGGTGGATGCCGGCTGGGGCGGTGAAGCCTTTGGCGAGGGCCGCGCCGCGATGGCGATGGAAGGTAACTGGGTGATTCAGTTCCTGCTCGAAAGCTATCCTGAACTCAACTGGGGCGTAACCGAACTGCCGGCTGGACCGGCTGGCAAGGCGACCATGGCCTTTACCGTCTGCTATGGTGTGGCGGCGAAAAATGACCACCCCGAAGAATCATGGGCGCTGGTCAACTTCCTGACCGGCCCGACCGGTGCGCAGTTTGTCGCGGAAAGTAGCTTCGGCCCGATGCCGACTCGCCCGGCAGCGGCAGATGCCTATCTCGAAACGTGGGGGTCGCGTGCCGAGGGGACTCTCTTCGACCCTGCGGATATACAGGCGTTTGTCACTGGGGCGGACTACTCGCATCGCTGGCAGCTTCCGGTGGGTTGGAATCAGTTTACCGACACGTTTAATGCGTCGATCCAGCGTGCCTTCGATGGCCAGATGACGGTCGATGACCTGATCTTCGAGGTCGGTCTGGTGGCCGAAGAACTGGGCGGTATGTAACGCCGTCAATTTTCGGGGCGCTTTCTCGAACAGCAGTGGGGGAGCGCCCCTGTTTCTCTTAACATAGACTGGTGCAGGCATTTGCTGATCTCAGACTAGTATCATCCCCACCAGATTATCCACGATTTGTGGAGGTTTCCATGGCACGAGCCACCACACTGGCCGCACCTGGCTTCAAAACAATGGCGCAGCGCAAACGCGAAGAGGCCCTGACCGGTTACGCTTTTCTGGCCCCCGCGCTGTTGGTTTTTCTGGTATTTCTTTTTTTGCCGATCTTGTTCGCCATTTACATCAGCTTTACCAACTGGAACGGCATCACCCCGCTGGCGCAGGAAGGGGCCTACAGCTTTGTCGGCCTGGATAATTACAACCGGCTGTTGTTCCAGCAGGGGATCAGCCAGCGTGATTTTTACACTGCGCTCAAAAATACCGTTT